>OHSK01001022.1_pt1 | contig 12438 bp, 10 predicted proteins | sample 1578701 | NCBI WGS metagenome assembly OHSK01 (sample SAMEA3879503, study PRJEB24766) | human gut metagenome | biome: human-associated habitat; feature: feces | place: USA | collected 1985/1987
GACGACCGCCGCCAGTGGCGGAAACAGGAAGGAGCTGTTGGGGCAGCGGCCAGCAGGGTGCAAGCGACAGCGAAGCAGACGCTGGGAGCCGCAACCCGGGCTGTGGCACGCCGTAGGCGTGACGGAGAGGTTTAGCCCTTCCAAAAAGCTTCCAGTTTCTTCTTTAAGTCCTCCGTATCCCGCAGATACTCCAGCTGCCGCCAATGCTTCGGGAAAAGGCGGGCATATTCGCTCTGGGCAAAGCGGTCGTCCAAGAGCAGCACAACGCCTTTATCTTCCTGTGTCCGGATGACCCGCCCGGCGGCCTGAAGGACCTTGTTCATCCCGGGCCAGCGGTAGGCGTAGTCGAAGCCCGCTCCGTTCTGGGCGTCGTAGTAGCGGCGCAGCATCTCCTGACGGGGACTCACCTGCGGCAGGCCCACGCCCACGATGGCACAGCCGATGAGCCGGTCGCCTGTGAGGTCCACCCCCTCACCGAAGATGCCTCCCATGACCCCGAAGCCCAGCAGCGTCTTTTCCGGGCAGGGTGAGAACCGCCCGAGAAAGGCCGCCCGCCCGGCGTCGTCCAGCCCGCTCTCCTGCACCAGCGTGTCGATGCCGGGGTAGCGGGCGGTGAAGTCCTCCCACACCTGACGCAGATAGGCATAGCTGGGGAAAAAGGCCAGATAGTTGCCCCTCCGGCCGGAGGCCAGCGCCGCGAGGGCGTCCGAGATGGGCCGGATGCTGGCCTCCCGCTGGCGGTAGCGTGTGGAGATGGAGGGCAGGCAGTAAAGTCCGAGATTCTCAGGAGGGAAAGGGCTTTCCAAAGCCACGGCCCGGGCCTCGGGGCAGCCGAGGACGGTGCGATAGTAGCCCGGCGGCGTCAGGGTGGCGCTGAACAGGGCAGCGGCCCGCCCCGCCGAGAGGCTTGCGTCCACGAAGGGGGAGGGGTCGAGACAGAGCAGCTGCAGTTCCAACTCGCTGCCCCGGGCGGTGAGCTGGGTGGCAAAATGCTCATCGTACCGCTCCGCTGCCCGCAGGACATCCTGAACCTCGAAATAGAGGTCCAGAAGAGCTGTGTGGGCCTCGGCGTCGTCGGCGTCGTCCTCCAGCCAGTCCTGCAAAGGGGCCGTCAGCGCCCGCAGAGGCGCCAGCAGGGCCGAGGGTAGCTCTTTGCAGAACACCGTGCCGTCCTGCGCATAGTCGGCGGCAGGCAGCGCGAGCGTGGGCGTCTCCGCCTGTTCCAGAAGAGAGATCTGGCCGCTGCCGTCCTCTCCGGGGGCAGCGCTGCCCCGCCGGGGCGCGAGGGCGCAGACGGCTTTCCGGCCCTCCAGAAAGGCTTTGTCGGCCTTGGTGAGGGCTGTTTTAAGAGCACTCCTGCCCCGGCCGAGGGCGCGCTTGGCCTCGGTAAGGCTGCTCTTGCAAAAGCGGGCGGAGTACATGGCGCGGGCACGCTCGGGCAGGTTGTGGGCCTCATCCACGAGGAAGAGCCAGTCACCCGCGCTGTCAAAGAACCGCCGCAGGTGCACCACTGGGTCGAAGAGGTAGTTGTAGTCCCCGATGATGACGTCACACCACTCGCTCAGGTCCAGCCCCAGCTCGAAGGGGCAGACCGTGAACTGCCGCGCAGCATCGGCCAGCGCGGCCCGGTCGAAGCAGCCGCTGCCCTCGTCCAGAAGGGCTCGCAGGGCGGTGTTCACCCGGTCGTAGTAGCCGTTGGCGTAGGGGCAAAGCTCGGGCAGGCAGGCGGGATGGCCCTCGGCGTCCGGGTGGAGGCAGACCTTCTCCTTGGCCGTCAGGGTCACGCTCCGGAGCGCCAGCCCCGGGGCAGCCGCCCGCAGCCGCGCCACGGCGTCCTCGGCGGCAGACTGCGTGGTATTGCGGGCCGTGAGGTAGAACAGCTTCTCGCCGCAGCCGGTGCCGATGGCCCGCAGGGCGGGGAAGAGGACGCTCATGGTCTTGCCGATGCCGGTGGGGGCCTGACAGAAGAGCCGGACGCCCGCCTTCGAGGGGGCGGCGGTGCAGGCGCGGTAGACCTCGCCTGCCAGCGCCCGCTGCCCGGGCCGATAGGCCGGAAAAGGGAAGGCCAGCGCCGAGAGGCTCTCGCTCCGGCGCTCCTTCCACGCCAGCTGGCGCTGCGCCCAAGGGGCGTACTGCCCGAGAAGGTCTTGCAGGAAGGCTTCCAGCTCCCCGAGGGTGAAATGCCGCAGGAAACGGAAGACTTCATCGGTATCGATCTGATAGTATGTGAGCCGGACGTCCAGCCGGTCCAGCCCCTGCTGACGGCCATAGAGCGCCCCGTAGACCATCCCCTGTGCCCAGTGGCAGGGGTTCATGTCCTCAGTGATGGCGTCGGCAGGGACGGCGGTGGTCTTGATCTCGTCGATGACCGTCACCCCTGCCTCGTCGGAAAAGATGCCGTCAGCCCGCCCCTCGATGGTGAAGGTGATGCCCGACACTTCCCGCTCACCGGAGAGAAAAACTTCGGCGGCATAGCCCTCGCCCGCCGCCTTTTGCAGCCTGCGGTGGATGCGCGCGCCCTCGTTGGCGCGGTCAAAGCCGGTGAAGCGGCTGTCGATGCTGCCGGTGCGGAGCAGAAATTCCACCAGTTGACGGACAGGCAGACAAAACGCGGGCATAGGGGTCACTTCCTTTTATTTATTATTAAACTACCCCAGCCCCAGCATCTCGGCGCATTGGACGGCGGCTGCGTCCACCCGGTCGAAGTCTACGGCGGCGCGGTAGTAGGTCTCAAGCTCATCATGACAGGCCTTGGCCTGCGCCATCAGGTCGGCAGCCTGCTCAAGAAGCTCGGCGGCGGCCCGCTCGTTGAAGCGGAGACGGGCGCGGTAGCCCGCCAGATTCTCCCGGTCCACGAAGCGGGTGCACCGGACGGCCTGCACACCGGGCAGCTGGACGGGATGCCACCGGTTGTCGGTGAGGAAAGCCAGCCGGAGGGCCGGGATAAAGAGATGGTCGATTTTGTCTTCGGGATGCATGGCGCAGGGGCAGGTGATGATGTGGTAGCCCCGGGCCAGCGCCTCGGCCCGGATAAGCTCCAGCAGCAGCCGGGAGACGGCCCCGCAGTCGTCGTGGAAGACCACATACCGGTCGGCCAGCGCCTGTACGGTGCCGCGGTAGAAGACCGGCCCTTTCGGCGTGATGGCCGACAGCAGCCGCAGCTCCTCACCGGCCTCGGCTCCGTCGGGCAGGCGGGGGAGGAGCCGGGCACAGAGCCGCTTGACGTACCGACGCACCTTTTCGAAATTGGCGCTGCAGGCCTCGGCCCGGCGGCTGTCCAGCAGCAGGCTTCCTGCCGAGGCGATATACCGTGCGGCCCGGCTGCGGAGGGCGGCATTCTGGGCAAAGAGGTGCTTCACCTCGTCGGCGTGGGCGCGGAGGGCGTCGGCGTCCAGCGTGTGGTACAGGCTCACCACCTGCTCTTCTGCGCCCGGGGCGTCCGGCTCCAGAACGTGGGGCGCGGTGGCGTCCACGATGGCAGCGCGCTTGTCGAGGAAGATGACGCCATCCAGACTGTCGGGGTCGCTGGCGCAGTGGATGCGCTGGATGGGTTCGCCCTTCTGTTCGGCCTTGAGGGCCAGCCGCTTCATCAGAGTCGATTTGCCGCAGCCCGGCCCGCTTTTGATGAGATACATCTGCATCCCTGGTTCCCGCCGCAGAGGCTCAAAATATCCTTTGAACCCGGCGGGGGTGGTGGTCCCTAAGAAGAAATCGATCGAATCGCTGCGTACAGCACTCATATCTTAACACCTCACTTTTGTCTTAGGGTATGCAAAAGGGGAGGAAAAAGTGAGGGAGAGGCTTAATCAGTAGGTATGTACACACACCTCGCCGATCTTATCCCGCAGCGCCACGAAGTCGCCGAAGGCCTCGGGCTTGTTCTGGGGCTGGCGGAGAAGGGCGGCGGGGTGGAAGGTGCCCATGAAAAGGATGCCGTTCTTCTCGATGAAGGTGCCGTGCTCCTTCGTCACCGAGAAGTCGGGGCGGATCATCCGCTGGGCAGCGATGCGGCCCAGACAGACCACGATCTTGGGCCGCAGCAGGCGGAACTGCTCCCGCAGCCACGGCATACAGGCCTCGCTCTCGGCGGGCAGAGGGTCGCGGTTCTGGGGCGGGCGGCATTTGACGATGTTGGCGATGTAGCAGTTGGAGGCGCGGTCGAGGTCGATGGCAAAGAGGTATTTGTCCAGCAGCTGACCGCTGCGGCCCACGAAGGGCAGGCCCTGCTCGTCCTCGCTCTGGCCGGGGCCTTCGCCCACGAACAAGACCTCGGCGTTCTCCACGCCCTGCCCGAACACGACGCTGCGGCGGGTGGTGTGCAGCGGGCAGCGCTGGCAGGCGAGGCAGTCGGTTTTCAATGTTTCCCAATCCATAAGCGCAGTATTCTCCTATTAATTAAATGACATTTTCTTAACAAATTATCGCCGGATTTCTTCTTTAAAATATACCACAAAATTCAAGATTTGTCTTGAAGTTTTCTGACTCTGTGCTAGAATAAAAAGGAAGGGCACACCTGTGGTGCCCGGGAATAATTGCAAAGTAATTTCGGAGGTAATCAATAATGGCTGATATGTTTGCACCCCTGGTAGCCCAGCTGAAGGCAAACCCCAAGACGATCGTTTTCACTGAGGGCAATGACCCCCGCATCCTGGAGGCCGCAAGCAAGCTGCTGGCTGAGGGCGTGCTGAAGGTCGTCATGGTCGGCAACGAGGCAGAGTGCAAGGCTGCTGCCGCTGCGGGCAACTTTGATATTTCCGCTGCTGAGATCATCGACCCGGAGAACTACGCCGGTTTCGATGAGATGGTCAATACGATGGTCGAGCTGCGCAAGGGCAAGCAGAGCGCAGAGGAGTGCGCAGCCCTGCTGAAGAAGTCCAACTACTTCGGCACCATGCTGGTCAAGATGGGCAAGGCAGACTGCCTGCTGGGCGGCGCCACCTACTCTACCGCCGATACCATCCGTCCCGCTCTGCAGCTGGTCAAGACCAAGAAGGGCGCTCATCTGGTCAGCTCCTGCTTCATTCTGGATCGTGACTGCGGCGAAGAGGGCCTGAAGCGCATCGCCATGGGCGACTGCGCCGTCAACATCGACTACACCGATACCATCGATAAGGCGACCGGCGAGGTCAAGGTCACTGCTGCCGCCAAGCTGGCTGAGGTCGCTGTTGAGACCGCTAAGACCGCAAAGCTGTTCGGCATCGACCCGAAGGTCGCTGTCCTGAGCTTCTCCACCAAGGGCTCCGGCAAGGGTGGCACCGTCGCTCTGAGCCATGACGCTGTCATCAAGGCTCAGGAGATGGATCCCGAGCTGGCTGTGGACGGCGAGCTGCAGTTCGACGCAGCCGTTGCTCCCGAGGTCGCACAGGTCAAGTGCAAGGGCAGCAAGGTCGCTGGTCAGGCCAACACCTTCATCTTCCCCTGCATCGAGGCCGGCAACATCGGCTATAAGATCGCACAGCGTCTGGGCGGCTACGCTGCCTACGGCCCCATCCTGCAGGGCCTGAACGCTCCCATCAATGACCTGTCCCGTGGCTGCAACGCCGACGAGGTCTACAAGATGAGCCTCATCACCGCCTGCCAGTCCTGAGCTGACGCACGGATGAACTGAAAATTTCCGAAAGGGCCGCTGCCGCATCTCGCGGGCAGCGGCCCTTTTGCTGTACATCCGACCCGGTTTATGATAAAATAAAGGAAAGAATATCCCCCAGATAAGGAGAAAAAATCGAAGGTGAGAAGAAAGGCTCTGTCCCTTGGCCTCGCAGCGGTGCTGCTTCTGTGCGGCGGTACACAGAAAAACGAAAGGACGGCTGCAGCCTTGGTGCAGGCTGCGGCCGCCTCCACCATCCAGAGCAGCACAGCAAGCCCAGAAAGCGGCAGCATCACGCCGGAACAGTTCGGGGCGAGGGGCGATGGCAGGGCAGACGACCAGCAGGCGTTGGAGTCCGCGATGCAGTGTGCCAGCGCCGCCGGTCTGCCCCTCGAGCTGACGGAGGGGGCGGTCTACCGCTTTTCCTCCCAGCTTGAGCTGCCCAGCGGCCTGACCATCCGGGGCAATGGGGCTGTTCTGCTCAGCGACATCCAGTATGAGACGCTGGGGCAGGACCGTCCGGCCGTCGGCATCATCGGAAGGTCCAATGAGGACCGCGCACACGACATCCGGCTGGAAAATGTCACCTTCCGGGCGGCGGACAGCTGCCAGAGCAACTGCCTGTTCTGGGTGATGCGCGCCTGCAATGTGGAAGTCGTGGACTGTACCTTCGACTGCCAGCCCAACGACTGGTGCCGGGGCGCTGCCGACCTGTACGGGGTCAACGAGAACATCCGCTTCGAGGGCTGCGTATTCCGCCAGCTGACGGGCGGCACGGCAGGCGGCATCTGGGTGCGCAACTGGACGGATCAGGCAGAGAGTCGGAATATCCGTTTTGAGGACTGTGATTTTTACAAGTCCGGTGCAGACGAGGTCTTAGCCGTCTGGGGCTGGGGCGGCGCTGTGCGGGAGGTCGTCCTCTCGGGCTGTGGCTTTTATGAGACAGAGACGGAGGAGAGTCTGGCGGCAGGCAACCGTCCGGTGTGGTTCATCACACTGGGGCAGAGCGGCATCACCGATGTGCGGATGGAACACTGCACCATTTGGGCGGACCGCTGCGAGGTCATCTTCCACATGGTGGGCGACAAGACCCATGCCGTCGTGGACAACTGCGACATCACCCTGAACCAGCCGGACGATGTGGTCGGGCATGACATCAGAAAGAGCGCGAATCCCATGCTGGCGCAGGGCAATGGCCGCGCCGACGGCAGTACGGTCATCCAGAACAGCCGTATTGTCCTGAGCGGCGACGATGGGCGGCGCATCAGCTATCGGCTCAGCGCCCTGAAGGACAATACGCTGGAAGTTTCCCTCGGGCACGGCATCGCCAGCACCAGCGAGGTCAGCGGCAATACCATCCGGGGCCGGATACAGCATAAGATCTTTGAGGACTGCTCCAACGTGTGGAATAATCATGTAAATGTGCGGAGATTCTCGCTTCCGGGATGAACCGCTTATAAAAAAGGAGGTCTTATCATGAGAAGAAAATTCATTGCGGCGGCTGCATCGGGGGTTCTGGCCCTGACGATGACAGCGGCTCTGCCCACCATCCATGCGGCGGCGGTGAGCATCTGGAACGACATTACCCCGGGAACGGAGAGCGTCGAGACGTTCCAGTACAAGGACTATGCCGACCGCTATTCGGACGCCTACGAGCTTTACGGCTATGACGCCGAGGCGTTGTTCAACCACTATGAGACGGTTGGCAAGGCCGAAGGGCGGGTAGGACGATTCAAGAAAACGGCGGAAGAAGATGACCGGCATCCCTATGTGTGGGACGCCGATGAGCCGTTGGATCCGCTGCCGCCTCTGGAATTTTCCGCGCAGCCGGATTGGTTCGATACCCGTACCCTCCCGGAGAACCTGTCCAACATTCGTATCGTAAAGGAATACGAGCAGCTGGAAGCCTTTATCGAGAGAGATGAATGGATCGGGGATCCCGTTCTGGTGCGGAAGTCAGAACTCCTGACCGAGATGAGCAGTCGTGTCCGGAATTACAAAGGCCGACGCGGCGGTGCCGACTATCTCCGTGCCATCAGTCAGGACATCGACGTATTGCTTGACTTCATGGGATAATGATATAGTATAAAAAGAAGAAGAGCCTCACTGCAAAACAGCGAGGCTCTTTTCTGTTGGCAGAGCACAGTACGAAAATACAGGGTTCGTCTGGCTCTTGTTTGGTGGAGGCGATGGGAGTCGAACCCATGTCCGAAAAGAGTTCAGCGTAGGTGTCTCCGGGTGCAGGCGATCTACAACATTCCCTCCGCGTCACGCCGGTCGTCAGGCTAACGCTTCAGTAGCTTCATGAGTTCCTGCCGGTCCGCAAAGCTTAGGTCCGTTCAGGTGCTGTGTCTAAAGGACGCCCCGGCCCCACACGACACAAGAGTGGGCGGAACGCGCAGCACTCAGGCTGCGAGCAACTGATAATTATTGTTGTCAGTTAATTTTTTGGAGGAGTTTAGAGCAGTTCCCCCACTGCTACCCGCTGCCCAGGCCTCGCTCCCCCCGTCGAAACCTTTACGCCCCCATAAAGCGCATGTCGCCATGCGCAGAAAGCTTGGTTTTCCGGGCAGGAATGCTGCCTGAAAGAGATCTAGTAGAATTTACCGTTGGACTTCACAGCCCGGTCGATGGAGCGTTTGGCGTCACGCTTGGCGGCATCGGCACGCTTGTCGTAGAGCTTTTTGCCCTTGCACAGGCCGACCTCCATCTTGACGCGGCCATGCTTGAAGTAGAGGGAGAGGGGAACAAGGGTGTAGCCCTGCAGTTTGCACTGCTGGTGCAGCCGCCGGATCTCGGTCTTGTGGGCCAGTAGCCGCCGCACCCGCAGAGGATCCTGATTGAAGATGTTGCCGTGGTCGTAGGGAGTGATATGCATCCCCTTGACCAGAAGCTCGCCGTCCTCAATATCGACCCAGCTGTCCTTCAGGTTGACGCCGCCCGCACGCAGGCTCTTGACCTCGGTGCCCTTCAGTTCAACGCCGGTCTCCAGCGCTTCGAGCACGAAGTACTCGTGGCGCGCCTCGCGGTTTGTGGCGATGGTTTTGGTCGCCGGACGTTCCTTGGTAGGTGCCATGAAGCGCGCCTCCTTTCCTTGACTTCTTACTGTCCTGTCATTATATCACATTTTGCTGGATTTTCAAGAGCGATTTTTGAAGAGACTGTTAATGTTCTCTAAAATCCGCCTGTTACAGCTCGTCGCGGCCGGAGAGGGCGCGGTAAAGCGTCGTCTCATCGGTATACTCGAGGCTGCCACCCACGGGCAGGCCGTAGGCCAGACGGGTCGTCTTGATGCCGAGGGGCTTGATGAGCTTGGCCAGATACATGGCGGTAGCCTCCCCCTCGACGGTGGGATTCATGGCCATGATGACCTCCTTCACCTCGCCGCTGCCCAGCCGGGCCAGAAGCTCTTTCACCGAGAGCTGCTCGGCACCGATGCCGTCCATCGGGCTGATGAGGCCGTGGAGGACGTGGTAGAGGCCGTGATACTCCCGGGTGCGCTCAAAGGCCTGCACGTCGCGGGGGGTCTCCACCACACAGATGGTGGAGCGGTCCCGCTTGGCGCTGGAGCAGATGGGGCAAAGCTCCGCCTCGGTGTAGTTCTGGCAGACGCGGCAGCGGTGGAGCCGGGTGTGGGCGTTCTGGATGGCCTCGGCCAGCGCCGTGGCGTCGGCGTCCGACATACTCAGCACCTGATAGGCCATCCGGGTCGCGCCCTTGCGGCCGATGCCCGGAAACTGGCTGAACTGCTCGATGAGCTTTTCCAGCGGCGCTGCGGTGTAACCCATGCGTATCCCTCCCGCTTAGAGGCCGGGGATGTTCAGGCCGCCGGTCAGCTTGCCCATTTCGGCCTCGGCGGTCTCGTCCACCTGCTTGACGGTAGCGTTGACGGCTGCGGCCACCAGATCTTCCAGCATCTCGATGTCGTCGGGGTCAACGGCCTCGGGCTTGATGGTGATGCCGAGGATCTCGTGTTTGCCGTTCATCCGGACCGTGACCATCTCGCCGGAGGCGCTGCCGGTGTACTCGGCAGCTTCCAGCTCGGCCTGCTTGGCCTTCATGTCATCCTGCATCTTCTGCGCCTGACGCATCAGGGCGTTCATATCGGGGCGGCCAAATCCTGCGGGCATTCTTGCTTTCATAGTTTGTGTTCTCCTTGTTTGTTCGTTTTATTTTTAGCGGCCTCGCCCTCTCAGTCTCGCATCCGCTCGCCAGCTCCCCCAAAGGGAGAGGCTTTGCCTTGCGGTTTCGCTTTTGGCTCTCCCTTTGGGAGAGCTGTCACCGTTAGGTGACTGAGAGGGCAAGCCATTTTATCGCTTCTTTTTCGCGCTGTCCTCGATGCTCACCTCAAGACCCAGCTTTTCCAGTGCGTGGAGGGACTGCTCGGCGTTGGAGGTGGGCTTCGCGGCGGTGCGGGGTTCGTAGGGGCCGATGGGCACCGCGACGCCCGACACCTGCGCGATGAGCTTTTTGATGAGGCGCTGACTGTCCTTGTTCACCCGGATGAAGTCCCGGAAGGTTTTGCCGCCGTCGATGAGCACTCGGGTGCCGTCGAAGTAAGCCTTCGACTTGCGCAGGTAGCTGTGGAGCATAGGGTCCTTCTCCTGTAAGAGCTTGACGACCTCGCTCCACTGCTCGAAGGGATTGATGCCCTCTGCGGCCACCTTTCGGGGGCGGCTGAGGGCCGGATCGGCGGTGTATTCCGGAGCCGGTGCTGTGGGAGCAGAAGCCTCAGCAGGCGTTTCCTCCGGGAGGGGTGCTGTGACCGGCGCAGCCGGTTCATCCCACGGCAGGGGAGCGCTCTCTGCCACCGGCGGCTCGTCGGGCGGGGGCGGAAGCTCTTCTTCTGCGGGCGCGGGAGCCGGTTCCTCGGGAACCGAAGCGGGGGAGACCACTGGCTCTTCCGGTGTAGACGTCGGTTCTGCGGCGGGCGCAGGAAGAGGCTCCTGCACAGCAGACGGGGGCGTCACGGGTGCACTCACAAAGGGCTGCGGCGCGGGTTGTGCCGGGGCCGAGACAAAGGGCCGGATGACCGGTGCGGCAGGAGCCGCAGCCTGCACGGATACTGCTGCTGCGGGGGCGGTCTGCGGCGGCTCAGAGAGGGTGAAGAGGGCCAGCTCCAGCTCGATGCGCTGGTCGCTGCCCCGGGTCATGTGCTCGAGGGCGTTGCCCAGCGTGCGGATGGCCCGGACGGCCTCCCGCTGGCCCAGCTGAGGTCCTTTTTCGAGGTACTGCGCTTCCTCCTCGGGCGAGACGCCGGACAGCAGGCTCTGCCCGCCGGGCAGAGCCGCCAGCATCAGAGCGCGGTAGTGGGCGATCAGCTCTTCGGTCAGACGCTTCACGTCCACCGACTGCTGCCGCAGCGCGGCCAGCTGGGCCAGAGCAGACGCACCGTCCTGCGCTTCCAGCGCATCCGAGATGCGGAACAGGTAGCTCCGGTCGGTGACGCCAGCCATCCGGCGGACCACGTCGGCGTCGATTTTTGCCGTGACGCCGGCGCAGGTATCAAGGATGGAGAGTGCGTCGCGCATGGCACCGTCGGCCAGCCGGGAAATCAGCTCTGCGCCGTCGGTGGTCAGTTCCAGCCCCTCCTGCCCGGCAATGTACTCGACCCGCTGTGCGATGTCCTCCGGCCCGATGCGGGTGAAGTCGTACCGCTGGCAGCGGGAGAGGATGGTGGCCGGGACCTTCTGGATCTCCGTCGTGGCGAGGATGAAGATGACGTGGGCGGGCGGCTCTTCCAGCGTCTTCAGCAGGGCGTTGAAGGCCGCTGTGGACAGCATGTGCACCTCATCGATGATGTATACCTTATAATGGCAGGCGCTGGGGGTATAGGCTGTCTCGTCTCGCAGGTCGCGGATGTCGTCCACGCCGTTGTTGGAGGCAGCGTCCATTTCCACCACATCGAGGATGCTGCCGTTGTCGATGCCTTTGCAGATCTCGCACTCGCCGCAGGGGTCGCCATCCTTGGGATGGAGGCAGTTGACCGCCTTGGCAAAGATCTTGGCGCAGGTGGTCTTGCCGGTGCCGCGCACGCCGGTAAAGAGGTAGGCGTGACCCACGCGGCCCGACGCCACCTGATTGCGCAGTGCTGTGACGATGCCGCGCTGTGCGACGACGTCCTCAAACCGCTGAGGTCTCCATTTGCGGTATAATGCGCGATACATCGGCGATTCCCTCCTGTCGATAATAAAAAATCGGACAGCGCTGACGGGGTTTGACCCCCGCCTTGCGTAACTCGGCATACGGATGCAGGCTGACTGAAACGCACGGGGCGCGCCGCTTAAGGCTGCTTGGTTCCCCACCTGACCTGGTTCACTGCGGCTCCATCGTACAGGACCCACATCCGTATGCCGAACCACGCAGCAGGCGCTGTCCGACAAGACACACGGTTCGTGTGCTTTAATATTGTACCACAGTTCAGGGAGGAATGCAAGAGGGAGTCAGTCCTGCTCCCAGCCGGCCCGCAAAAGCTCCAGTGCATGGGTCTCAAGGCGGGAAACATAGCTCCGGCTGATCTGGAGCAGCTTTGCCGTTTCCAGCTGGGTCAGCGGCGGCTGTCCCGCCAGACCATACCTTAATAATAGAAGCTTCCGCTCCCGGGCGGGCAGGCCCTCGATGAGGCGGCGGAGGCGCTGGGCATCCTCCTGCCTTTCGCAGCTCTCCTCCATGCAGAAGCCATCCTGCAGCACATCGGCGAGGGTGAGGGCGGAATCCTCTTTTCCGGCTTCCAGCGTTTCTTGGAGTGAGAGGGTGGGAGCGTTTTTTCGCTCCCGCCGGAAGTGCATCCGAAGCTCATTCTCAATGCATCGGCTGGCGTAAGTCGAAAATCTGGCCCGGCGGGTGGAGTC
>OHSK01001029.1_pt1 | contig 12361 bp, 9 predicted proteins | sample 1578701 | NCBI WGS metagenome assembly OHSK01 (sample SAMEA3879503, study PRJEB24766) | human gut metagenome | biome: human-associated habitat; feature: feces | place: USA | collected 1985/1987
TGTGCTTGGCTTCGGTGCGGCTGTTTTAAGACTTACATACCTCACCACCGTTCAGAGCAGTGAACTTCAGGAGTCGGCTGTTGACCTTCAGCTTGCCGACACAACTGTTTCCGCAAAACGAGGAACAATTTATGACGCAAACGGCAATGTTCTTGCCGAAAGCGCATCGGTTTGGCAGGTGGTAATGTCGCCTGTCAACTTTAAGAATGACAAACAGCGTCAGGCTGCCGCAAAAGGTCTTTCGGAAATTTTTGACCTTGAATACAACGATGTGCTTGACGATACAAAACAGCAGAGCCATTATGTTGTTGTCAAAAGAAGAATCGAGTCGGATGAGCGTGAAAAGGTTCTTGAGCTTATTGACACTCTGAAAAAGGATTACAGCTGTTCGGGTGTTATTCAGCTGCTTGATGATTACAAGAGATATTACCCGAAAAACAGCCTTGCATCTTCCGTAATCGGTTTTACGGGCAGTGACGATCAGGGACTTGAGGGTATCGAGTACGAATATGACAGCTATCTGTCGGGTACTCCCGGTCGAATTATCACGGCACAGAATGCAAGAGGTACGGATATGCCGTTCCGATACGAACAGAATGTTGAATCTGAGGACGGCAACAATGTGTATCTTACAATTGATGAAACAATTCAGTCAATTTGTGAAAAATATATGCAAAAGGGTGTTGAGGACAACAATGTTCTTAACAAGGGCGTCTGCATTGCAATGGATGTAAACACAGGCGCAATCCTTGCAATGGTAACAACAGACGGCTACGATCTTAACAATCCTTATGAGCTTTCGGCAAAGGATAAGAAGAAAATCAAATCAACTCCAAAAAAGAAACAGGCGGAGGCAGAAAGTGCGGCTCTCAGCAATATGTGGAGAAACAAGGCTGTTGCCGACACATATATGCCCGGTTCTGTATTTAAGATGTGCGTTGCGTCAGCGGCTCTTGAAGAAAACCTTGTAAATGAAAAAACATCATTTACCTGTACAGGTTCAATTTCGGTTGAGGGCGAAACCATTCATTGTTCAAATATATCAGGTCACGGAACACAGAACTTTGTTGAGGCAATTTCAAACTCATGTAACCCTGCATTTATTCAGATCGGTCAGATGCTCGGTGCAGGCAAGTTCCGTCAGTATTATCAGGGATTCGGTTTCAGCGACAAAACAGGAATCGACCTCCCCGGTGAAGCAGATGACGAATTCTGGGCTGAGGGTAAGATGGGCGGTGTTGACCTTGCGGTTGCATCATTCGGTCAGAACTTCGCAATCACTCCTATCCAGATGATTACAGCCTGTGCGGCTGTTTCAAACGGCGGTTATGTTGTTCAGCCTCATGTGGTTTCAAAAATCACAGACTCAAAGGGCAATGTAATCAAGTCTGTTGATAAAAAGGTTAAAAGACAGGTTATTTCAGACGATACATCCAAGAAGATGAAGGAATACCTTGAATATAACACAGAAAGACAGGGTGCTGCCGCAGGTTATATTTCAGGCTACAAGGTAGCCGGTAAATCAGGTACAACTGAAAAAAGGGGTGTAACAAAGTTTGAAAGCTCATTTTCTGAGGACTATATATCATCATTCTGCGGTTATGCTCCGGCAGACGATCCGCAGATTGCAATGCTTGTATTCTTTGATACTCCCGACGGTGACGCCTACTACGGTTCACAGGTTTCATCACCTGTATTTATAAATATTATGAGCGAGGTTCTTCCTTATCTTGATGTTAAGACATCATACACAGACGAGGAACTCGGTTATGTTGACGCATCTGCGGGCGACTACACAGGAGTCAGCGTTGACGAGGCTAAAACAGCTGTTGAGGCTGACGGCTTTACGGCAACCGTAAAGGGTAACGGTTCAACTGTAATTTCACAGATTCCGACCGTATCGTCAGGACTTCAGAAGGGCGGCAGTATTGTCCTCTACACAGACAGCGACAGTCAGTCGGAAACAGTAAGTGTTCCGAGTCTTATCGGTCTTTCTCCCGATGAGGTAAACGATGTTGCAAGTGCCTACGGATTGAATGTCAGCTTCTCGGGTGCAACAACATCCTCCGGAACAAGCTCATCACAGAACATTGAGGCGGGAACTTCGGTCAGCCCCGGTACGGTAATAACGGTATCTTTTGCGGATTCCTCTTCAACACTCAACGAATAACAAAAATATTTATTAGTCTGAAAGGAAAGATAACTATGATTTACGGAATATGGACATTTTGTGCGGCTTTGCTTGCTTTTATAATCTCAGCCGTTACAGGCAAGTTTTTGATTCCATACCTTCGCAAGCTCCATTTTGGTCAAACAATTCTTGAGGAAGGTCCTAAGTGGCACAAGGGTAAGCAGGGAACTCCCACAATGGGCGGTATAATGTTCATCGTTGCAATTGTGGTTGTCACAATGATCAGCACAGTTATATATGCTTTTACAGGCGCTGATTTGGTAAATTCATTCTTTGCAGATATTCCAAGAGAATGCATGTTCATTTTCTGCGGACTCGGTCTTGCGGTTGCAAACGGTTTTATCGGCTTTATTGATGATTACATCAAGGTTGTAAAAAAGCGTAACCTCGGTCTTACAGCGCCACAAAAGCTGATTCTCCAGTTCCTTGTTGCCGCTGCTTTTCTTGCAGTTCTGGCAATTGCAGGCTACGGTACAACAACAACCATTCCTTTTGTCGGCAAGGTTGACCTCGGATTTTTCTATTATATTATTGCCGCCGTTGCAATCGTGGGTATCGTAAACTCGGTAAACCTTACAGACGGTATTGACGGTCTTGACGGTTCGGTAACATTCTTTGCGTGTGTTGCATTTATGCTTATCGCCTGCGTAAAGAGCTATCTCGGCAGCGCCGCGTCTGCGGGTGCCTGTCTCGGATTCCTCGTATGGAACTTTCACCCTGCAAAGGTGTTTATGGGCGACACGGGTTCACTTTTCCTCGGCGGTCTTGTATGTGCTCTTGCTTTTGCAATTGATATGCCTATTCTTCTTATTCCGATCGGAATTATCTATATTGCTGAGGAGCTTTCCGTTATTCTTCAGGTCAGCTACTTCAAAATCACACACGGCAAGCGTCTTTTCAAGATGAGCCCTATCCATCACCACTTTGAAATGTGCGGTTGGAGCGAGGTTAAGATTGTCGGTGTGTTCAGTGCAGTAACCGCAGTTTTCGGTGCAATCGCTTTTGCACTTGCATATTTTGGTGCATAAATAAACGCAGAAATACTTGTTTAAAATAAATTTTAAGGGAGGAACGGTCTTTGGCTCCACAAAAAAGAATGATGCTTAAAGCTGATGTAAACAGAATATATGATGAAGAGGTTTACTCGGAGCAGAAGATCAGGGAAGAAAAGTTTTTTGTCCGTCCTACTCGTCAGAGAAAGATGAAAAAAGGAAAGCTGTTTTCCGTTGGCATGGGACTTGACCTTCCGTTTTGCATAATCATTCTTGTACTTCTCATTATCGGTATGATTATGATGTTTTCTGCAAGCTATGCCTATGCTTATTACAATCAGGGCGACAGCTATTATTACCTTGTAAGACAGCTCATTTTTGCCGTTATCGGCGTAGGCATAATGTTTGTTCTTTCGTTCTTCAACTATAACAAGCTCCACAAGGTTGCACCGGTTGTTCTTGCAATTTCATATTTGTGCCTGCTTGTGGTTCTTGTACTGCCCGGCTCCGAGGGTGTTAAAAGATGGATTCCTCTCGGCATTTTTAACATTCAGCCTTCTGAAATTGCAAAGTTTGCAATTATCCTTTTTTTCTCACATTGGTGCAGTAAATACTATAATAAAATGCAGTTTGCCCGTTACAGCGTTCTGCCGGGTGTAATTGTTTTCGGTTCAACGGCACTTCTGCTTTTTCTCGAACCGCACTATTCGGGTATCGTAATCATCGGCATTCTTTCGGTTGTAATGCTTTATATCGGCGGAATGCAGACAAAGTATCTCGGAATCGGTCTTGGACTTATTGTCGGAGTAGTGCTTATACTTGCCGTCACAAACAGCCTATCCTATGCTATGAGCCGTCTTGACGGTTGGGGTCAGGCACTTGAATATACAACAGATGATATGTGGTGGACCACATATCAAACCCGAAATTCACTCTATGCAATCGGTTCAGGCGGACTTTGGGGACTTGGTCTCGGTCAGTCAAGAATGAAGTACCTCTATATTCCTGAGCCGCAGAACGACTTTATCTTTGCCGTTGTTGTTGAGGAGCTCGGTCTTGTGGGCGCACTTATGATTCTCCTTATTTTTGCACTTCTTGTGTGGAGAGGCATCACACTTTCACTTCGTGCAAAGGATAAGTTTGGCAAACTTCTCGGTATCGGTCTTACCTCACAGATCGGCATTCAGGTTGTGCTGAATATTCTCGTTATCACAGACTGGCTGCCTAACACGGGTATCAGCCTTCCGTTTTTCAGCTACGGCGGTAGTTCGCTTATTATGCTGCTTGCCCAGATGGGACTTGTGCTTTCAATTTCCAGAACGGCAAATATCGAAAGACAATAATTTAAAAATAGTTTTCTCCTGCATGAGTTTTGCAGAATTTTCAAAAGAAAGGTAAGAAAATTATGAAAGTATTGCTTGCAGGCGGCGGCACGGCAGGACACATAAATCCTGCACTTGCAATAGCCGGATATATAAAGAATAAAAGAAATGATGCCGAATTTTTGTTTATCGGCAACCGTGGCGGAATGGAGCAAAGACTTGTTCCGCAAGCCGGTTTTGATATTAAGTCAATCACAATCAGCGGATTTAAGAGGAGCTTTTCTCCTAAGAGTATGCTTGAAAATGTTAAGACAGTTTCAAGAACCTTCACTTCTTCAAGAGAGGCAAAGAAAATAATTGCCGAGTTTAAGCCTGACATCTGTATCGGAACAGGCGGATATGTTTCGGGCCCCGTTATCAGAACAGCCGCAAAAATGGGTATTCCGTGCATTATTCACGAGCAGAATGCATATCCGGGCATTACAAATAAAATGCTTTCAAAGAGCGTCAAAAAGGTAATGCTTGCCGTTCCGGATGCAAAAAAGTATTTTGACAAAAATGTTGATTTTGTCATTACCGGAAATCCTGTAAGACAGGAAATCCTAACGGCAAAAAAAGAAGAGTCAAGAAAAGAACTCGGGCTTGACAACCGTCCCGTAGTGCTTTCGTTCGGCGGAAGCCTCGGAGCAAGAAAAATAAATGAAGCTGTTGCAGACCTTGTTGCAAGAAGCGGTATTGACGGCAGATATCAGCACATTCACGCATACGGCAGTTACGGCGACTGGTTTCCGCAGCTCGTTGAGGAAAAGGGTACTGATATTGCCGATTGTTCAAATCTTGATATAAGACCGTATATTGATAATATGCCGACTTGTATGGCGGCGGCAGACCTTGTAATCTGCCGTGCAGGTGCAATTACCCTCAGCGAAATTCAGGCTATGGGCAAACCGGCAATCCTTATCCCGTCACCTAATGTTGCCGAAAATCATCAGTACCACAATGCAATGGCACTTGTGAATGCAGGTGCGGCTGACATTATTGAGGAAAAAGACCTCACGGGTGCGGCTCTTATGCGTAAAACTGACAAAATGCTTCTCAATCCCGAAAAGCTTGAGAAGTACAGCGAAAATTCACGCAAAATGGCAATTACCGACGCCAACGAAAGAATTTATTCGGTAGTCAAAAAAGTTCTCGGACTTGTGTAACGGTAACATTTATAACGCTTTCTCATAGAATAGAAGGGTATTCTTTTTGAGAGGGTGTTATTGTGTCAAAACTGCTTGTTACAGGACGCAAAAAGCTTGACGGAGAGGTTGAAGTTCAGGGGGCAAAAAACAGCGCTTTGCCGATTATTGCCGCCTCGATTCTTACAAAAGGTGAAAATGTAATCCACAATTGTCCTTCGCTTTCCGATGTTGACGCATCTGTCAACATTCTTCGGTATCTCGGCTGTGCCGCCACACGCTGTGATAAAACACTTCTCGTAAAATGTGACGATATCAACCGCTTTGATGTTCCCGTTGAATTGATGCGTAAAACAAGGAGTTCAATTGTTTTTCTCGGTGCAATCCTTGCACGAACGGGAAGGGCGAGAATTTCATTTCCCGGCGGATGTGAAATCGGTTCAAGACCGATTGATTTGCATCTCAATTCACTTCGGGAAATGGGGGCGGATATTCGTGAAAAGCACGGCTATCTTGAATGTTGCGTTCCAAACGGACTTTGCGGAACAAAGATAACGCTTTCGTTCCCAAGTGTGGGTGCAACCGAAGATATTATGATTGCCGCCTGTCTTGCGAAAGGAACAATCATCAATGCCGCCCGTGAGCCTGAAATCTGCGACCTTGCGGATTATCTCAATTCCTGCGGTGCCGATATTTCCGGAGCAGGCGAGGGTGTTGTCGTCATTGAGGGTGTAAGCTCTCTCTGCGGCTCTGTCCACACAATCATTCCGGACAGAATTGTTGCCGCAACGCTGATGAGTTGTGCCGCCGTAACGGGTTCAAAAATTATACTTAACGGAATAATTTCGTCCCACCTTGCGGCACTTATTCCAATCTTCAAAAATGCAGGGTGCAAGATAAGAATTTCGGACGGAAATCTTGAGATAAACGCTCCCGAAAGACTTAAATCAATGAAAACAATCAGAACAATGCCGTTTCCGGGCTTTCCCACAGACGCACAGGCGCCCTTGCTTGCAACAGCGTGTGTTGCAGACGGAACAACGGTTTTTGTTGAAAATATATTTGAAAACAGATACAGACACATCCCCGAGCTTGTCAGAATGGGTGCAGCCGTTAAGACAGAGGGCAAGGTTGCTGTTGTCGAGGGTGTGGAAATTCTTTACGGTGCGTCGGTTGAAGCTCCCGATTTGCGCGGAGGTGCGGCACTTGTTGTTGCAGGCCTTTGTGCAGAGGGCAAAACCGAAATCGGCGGCGTGGAGTATATTGAAAGAGGCTACGAGTGTATTGAGTCTACTCTTACATCAATCGGGGCAGATATCAAGAAAATTTAGGGTAATCAGATTTTTAACTGTCGCAGGGCGGATTTCCGCCCTCGGCAGATAACATAAACGAAGGGAGGATTTGCTTTGAGCGACGGTAAAGGCAGAAGACCGCTTACATCAAAAGAGCGAAAGAGTCTTGAAAAACAGCGTAAAAATGCCGCAAAGCAGGCAGAAAAGTATCATAAGGAAAAAGCAAAGCAGGATAAGAGAGCTAAAAAATCCCCCAATCCGAAAAAGGAACAGCAGAAGAAAGCTCCAAAAAGTAAAATTGAGGAGGCTTTTCTCAAGCAAAAAGAAGAGCAGGAATCACAAAGACAAGTCGAAAATATGAGCCGTGAAGAAAAATTCAGGAGAAAAGGCAAGGCTAAAATCAAGAACCTTAAACCAAAGGATTATGAAGACGGCTATTATGTTGACGAATTCGGAGAAAAGCAAAAACAGGAAAAGCGTGCAAAGGAAATCCGTGCTCAGGAGCGTGAAGTAATTCGCAGAAGAAAAAAATCTCTGACGAGCACTCAGATTAAGCACAGGAGAATCGCACTGTACAGTTCGATTTTTGCGGCAGTGCTTATAATAGGCGTTATACTAAGCCTTACAGTCCTTTTTAAAACCGAAAAAATTGAGGTTGTGGGGGACAAGTATTATGACGAAAAACAGATAATTGCATTCAGCGGTGTTGAATATCAGGAGAACATCTTTATGGGTGCAATGTACAATACATCGGACAAGATTGTCAAGAATCTTTCGTATATCGAAAGCGCAAGCGTAAGCTTTAATATTCCGGACACAATAACAATTACTGTTGTTGACGCAACACCGTCATATGTTATTCCAAACGGTAACGGCTATCTGCTTGTAAGCTCAAAGGGCAGAATCCTTGAGGAAATTTCCGAAAATAAGGACAAGCTTCCCGAACTCACCTGCGGCGACATCAAGACCAAAGAGGTTGGACAGTATGTGTCATTCAGCGACGCAAATGTTCCCGATATTCTCGAAGATGTTTCGCAGAGCCTTATCAACAACAAGGTTAAGAATATCACAGGCTTTGATGTTACCGACACGGCAAACATAAAGCTCGTTTATGACGGACGAATTGACATTAACATCGGACTTCCCGATGATATCGACTATAAAATCAGAACTGCAATGACAATCATCAACGAAAAGCTTGACCCTAACAACACGGGACTTGTTGCAGGAACGCTTGATGTTTCGGCTTGCAGTACATCAAAAATTTCTCACTACAAACCTGCCGCAACCCAGCCCACAGCCGCAACACAGGCAACCACACAGGCAACAACGCAGGCGGCTGATTCTTCAGCCGATACGGGTGACGGCTACACAGGAAACTACACATGGGATGACGGAACATATTCGGGCGGTGACACGGGTTATTACGACAATAACAGCAATAATAACTATGATAACGGTACCTATGACAACGGTGACGGCGGATATGATTACGGCAATGCGGACGGCGCCTACACGGGCGAGTAATTTTTCAGCAGAATTTTCCGTATAATTTTGCAGAAAAACGGCTGAAAAGCATTGCTATTTTGAAAAAAGTATGATAGTATAAGATAGTATAATTGTGTACTATGAAGAATAATGATTTCTGACTGAAAGTTGTCAATATATAAGGAGGACGAAAAAATGGCTTTTGAACTGGAATTGGAAAACGAGTATATGCCTAAAATTAAAGTGATCGGTGTCGGCGGAGGCGGCGGAAACGCTGTTAATCGCATGGTTGCGACCGAGGTTAAGAATGTTGAATTTATCGCAATAAATACAGATGAACATGTTTTAAGACTTTCAAAGGCTTCGCAGAAGATTCAGATCGGCGAAAAGCTTACAAGAGGTAAGGGCGCAGGCTCTATGCCACAGATCGGACAGGAGGCAGCCGAGGAGAGCAGAGATGAAATCGCAGCACTTCTCAAGGATACGGATATGGTATTTGTTACTGCCGGCATGGGCGGCGGTACAGGTACAGGCGCTGCTCCCGTAGTTGCCAAAATCGCAAAGGATATGGGCATTCTTACAGTCGGCGTTGTTACAAAGCCGTTTGCTTTTGAAGGCAAGAGAAGAATGACTCAGGCTGAGCAGGGTATTGCAGAGCTTTCTGCCTGTGTTGACTCGCTTATTATCGTTCCTAACGAAAGACTCAAGTATGTTTCGGATACAAGCATCACTCTCCAAAACGCATTTGCTATTGCAGATGATGTTCTCAGACAGGGTGTTCAGAGTATTTCTGACCTTATCCTTCTCCCGGGTCTTGTAAACCTCGACTTTGCCGATGTTACTTCCGTAATGAAGGACGCAGGCTACGCTCACATGGGTATGGGCAGTGCAACAGGCAAGGATAAGGCTACCGTTGCCGCAGATATGGCTATTTCAAGTCCGCTTCTTGAAACTTCAATTGACGGTGCAAAGGGTCTTATTATCAACATCACAGCATCTGCCGATGTTAGTCTTGATGATATCGATGCCGCATCAACAATGATTAAGGATAAGGTTTCAGATGATGCAAACATCATTTGGGGTGCTGTTATTGACGATAAAATGGAAGATGCTATCAGCGTGACGGTTATTGCAACCGGCTTTAACGCAGACGGTCAGATTGCTAAGAAGAATCTTACTGACGCAGTTTCATCAGCGTCAGCTCCTGTTGTGGCTAAGGAAGAGCCAAAGCCTGCAACCAAGGACAAGACCGATGATGACGACGATACCTTCTATGATATTATGTCAATTTTCAACAAGTAATACATTCTGATGTAATGAGGCACTCCTTTTCTGGAGTGCCTTTTCGTTTGACAACGGCAATTCCGTTATGGTATAATTTGAACGGAATAAAGGGGAATTGTGAGCTTTTGTGCTTTTACAATTTCTCTTTTTTTGAGCGAAATCCAAAAGCAAAGAAGGCGGAAAAATGAAAAAACTATTTGCACTTTTGATTGCCTTGATGACTGTTCTTTTGTGCAGCTGTTCATCAGGCGGTGAAACAATCCGATTCGGTGCGGCAGGTACCGGCGGAATTTATAACGAAGCGGCAAATTCGATAAAGTCGATTGCCGATGCTGACGGCACTCTGAAAATTGAAACAAAGACAACAGCCGGTTCTGCGGCAAATGTTCGCTTGCTTTCACAGAATTATCTTGACGCCGCAATTGTTCAGTCCGACATTGCACACGACGCATTTAACGGCGAAAATAATTTTGAAAAATCCGGCACTCTTGATGGTTACAGCGCTGTTGTAGGTATGTTTACAGAGGCTTGTCATATCGTTGTAAGAAAAGATTCTGATATTAACAGTGTTGATGATTTGCTCGGCAAAACCGTGAGCATAGGTGAAGAAGAATCGGGTTCGGAGCTTAACGCAAAGCAGATTCTTTCGGCATACGGGCTTAACTCAAAAATGGTTAAGGAAAAAAATCTTAATTATGCCGATGCCGCAAAACAGTTACAGAACGGCGAAATTGATGCGGCATTCTTTACACTCGGACTTAATGCAACAGTTGTTGAGGAACTTTCAAAGCAATGTGACATCAAGCTTATAGGAATTGATGACGCAGCTGTTAAAAAGCTTAAAAACACCTACAGCTATGTTGACTGCAAAATTCCGAAAAACACTTACAACGGGCAGAGTGATGAAGTCGGCACAGTTGCGGTAAAGGCTGTTCTGATTGTGAACGACAGACTTTCAGACGAACAGGTGAAGAAGCTTACACAGCTTGTCTTTGACAATGCGCAGGAGCTTCAGCTGACTGTTTCGGCGGATGTTGACATAACGCTTGAAAAAGCCGTTGAAGGTGTTAAAATTCCTTTTCACAAGGGTGCGGCAGAATATTATTCCGAAAGAGGAATAACAGTAAAAACAGCAGGATAACTGCGAAAGGATTGGTGCTGATTGAATATAACTCTTGATATGTATCAGACAATCGCAGTTGCTGTGATTGTTCTGATGGCCGGTGCATTTCTGAAAAAGCGTATATCGTTTTTGCAGAAATTTTGTATACCCGCACCTGTAATCGGCGGTTTGCTTTTTGCAATTCTTACGCTGGTTTTCTATATGACAGGTGTTGCGGTAATTGATTTTGATGATACTCTAAAGGAAGTTTGCATGGTGTTTTTCTTTACCTCAGTCGGATTTCAGGCGAATCTCAAGGTACTGAAAAGCGGAGGCAAATCCCTTATCGTATTTTTGTTTCTTGTAATTATGCTCATTGTAATGCAGAATTTCTCTGCAATCGGACTTGCAAATTTGATCGGACTTGACTCGCTCACGGGTATGACGACGGGTTCAATTCCTATGGTAGGCGGTCACGGTACGGCGGGCGCTTTCGGTCCTGTACTTGAGGATTTCGGCGTTCAGGGTGCGACAACTGTTTGTACTGCCGCTGCAACATTCGGTCTTATCGCAGGCTCACTCATGGGCGGACCTGTCGGAAACAGACTTATTAAAAAGCACAACCTTATTGCTACAATCAAAACAGAGGATGACAGCCTTCTTGTTGAAGAAGAAGAAAAGCACGAACGACATTTTTCAATGTATGCTCCGGCAGTATTTCAGCTGATTATAGCGGTCGGACTCGGTACGGTTGTTTCAGATTTGCTTTCACTTACGGGCATGACATTCCCGATTTATATCGGTGCAATGATTGTTGCCGCAATTATGAGAAACATCGGTGAATACACGGGTAAAATCACCATTCATATGGGCGAGATTAACGACCTCGGCGGTATATGTCTCTCACTTTTCCTCGGTATTGCCATGATTACACTCAAGCTTTGGCAGCTTGCCGACCTTGCGCTTCCGCTTATTATACTTCTTGCAGGTCAGGTCGTTCTTATGTTCATTTTCACATATTTTGTTGTGTTCAACATTATGGGCAGAGATTACGATGCAGCTGTTCTTGCGGCAGGTACTTGCGGTTTTGGTATGGGCGCAACGCCAAATGCAATGGCAAATATGCAGGCTATCTGCGAAAAATACGCACCGTCCGTTAAGGCTTATCTTATTGTTCCGATTGTCGGCAGTTTGTTTGCCGACTTCCTGAACAGTCTGACGATAACATTCTTTATAAATTGCATTTAGAATCGGAGGCAGGTATTATGAAGGACAGGAAATTTACATTTGATTCCGAAAACCTTGCTTTTCCCGAGATTCACACGGGCAAAGTAAAGCAGAATGATGTTGCCGAGGATAACACAGACAGCACGGTTGTTTATGATACTGTCGCTGTTCCCGAGGTTCATCTCAAAAAGCATAAGCATAAAAAACAGAAGAAAGACAATAAATAAAACAACAGCCGTACATTTCAAAAGTGTACGGCTGAAATTTTTGTATTTAATT
>OHSK01001040.1_pt1 | contig 12258 bp, 9 predicted proteins | sample 1578701 | NCBI WGS metagenome assembly OHSK01 (sample SAMEA3879503, study PRJEB24766) | human gut metagenome | biome: human-associated habitat; feature: feces | place: USA | collected 1985/1987
CGTTCAGGGAGATGTTCTCGGGCAGCGTCAGCGAGACGATGACGTCGTCGAGGTTCTCATTGCCGTCGGTGGCGTAGAGGCCGAGGGAGAGGTCGAACGCCTGCCCTGCGGTGACGCTGTCGCCGTAGCTGGAGGTGCGCACGAGCAGGTTGGGCGAGGTCGTCTGATCCTTGTCCACGCACTGGCCCAGCGTGACGCTGAACTGCTGCAGCGGCTTGGCGGTGTCCAGATAGGACAGGTTGATGGGCAGCGTGTTGCCGCCGCCGTTGTAGATGACGTCGCGGAACAAAATGACGTAGCTGTAATAATTATACTGCGCGTTAGCAGCAACCTCCTCCGGCGAGGCCGAGCCGTTGCGGACGTTTTGCAGGCGGGTGGCGTTGGGGTCGTCGTTGCTGTCGAACAGCTGGCCGATCTCGCCGGTGCCGGTGTAGGTGAACACGGCGGAGTTGATGCGCGCGGAGATTTCCTCCGGCTTGACGCAGTACCGCGCCGAGGCGTGGTCCACGACCTTGAGCACGATGTTGATCTTATCACCGACCTGCACGGTGGTGACCTCGCCGCCCGCAGTGTCGGTGACGGAGTAGGCGGAGACGTAGACGCCGTCGGAGCTGGTCGTGTCAATGGCCGCCGTCGGCGTGGGGGTGGGGTCGGTGACATCCGGTGTGGTGACGTCGTCTGCCATAACCGGCGCACACAGCGCCGCCGCCAGAGCAAAGGCGGTCAGCAGGGAAAATAGGCGTTTCATGGTTGGTTTGTACCTCCAAATTTTATAACCCCAAGGCTTCCCCCAGGGGGGAAGCTGCCGCCCGCAGGCGGCTGATGAGGGGAGAGCTTGTGTGGCGGCTCCGTGAGCGGGCCGCGGCGGAAACACGCCCCTCAACCGCCCTCGGTCGGGGCCTCGGGCACCTTCCCCCAAGGGGGAAGGCTTATTACTTTTTCTGTTCCTTCGCTGCCTCCCCGCCAATATCCAGATTCCCTTCCAGATCGGCAAAAAGGGCGTCGCGGTTTTTCTTCTTCGTCTCCTCGTCCTGCACGACGTTGGAGCAGACCTTGCCGTCCAGGATCGTCACAATGCGGTCCGCGCACTCGGCCAGCTCCGGCTCGTGGGTGACCATAACGAACGTGACACCGCTGTTTTTGGACATTTCCAGCATGCGGTACAGCACCTGCTTGCTTGTGCGGGAGTCGAGGTTTCCTGTCGGCTCATCGGCAAAAATGACCTTGGGACTGCTGACGAACGCGCGGGCAATGCCGACGCGCTGCTGCTGGCCGCCGCTCATCTCGGTGGGCAGGTGGTTGGCGCGGCCCAGCAGACCCATGGATTTCAGCTCTTTGCGGGCGCGGGCCAGACGGGTCTTTTTGTCCACACCCTTGAACATCAGCGGCAGGGCGACGTTCTCCGCCGCCGTCATGGTGGGCAGCAGGTTGTAGCTCTGAAAAATGAACCCCAGGTGCTGCTGGCGGAACTCGGCCAACTCGTTCTCGGTCATTTTGCTGATCTCGTGCTTTCCTATGTATACCTTGCCGGACGTCGGCTTTTCCAGACCGGCCAGCTGGTTCAGCAGCGTGGACTTGCCGCTGCCCGACTGGCCGACGATACAGCAGAACTCGCCCTTTTCTATCGACAAATCGACATTATTCAGCGCAACGACGCGCTCCTTGCCGACGGCATAGACCTTGCGCAGCTTCTCTGTACGGATGATTGGTGCCAAACGCACACCTCCTTACGTGCAATATACCACATATTGTACCATATTTCGACGATGGTGGGAAGATGGGGAAGTTGTAAAATCTGTTTCTTTCCTATATAATAGACGACAAAAAGGGGGCAGACGTTACCATGGAGTACACAATTCATCCGATTGCGCATATCCGCACGGATTTTACGGATAAATTCGGCATCCCGCGGCAGAGCGGGCTGGTGCCGGAGCTGACGGCGCGCATCGTGTTTGAGCCGGAATACCGCGACCCGAACGCGCTGGTCGGCATCGAGGGGTATGACCGGCTGTGGCTGATCTGGCAGTTTTCCACCGTGGCGGCAGAGTATGCCGCGGGCAAAAGCTGGCGGCCCGCCGCGCCTGGGCGGCAACGAGCGCCGCGGCGTCTTTGCGACCCGCAGCCCCTACCGCCCGAACGCGCTGGGGCTTTCCTGCGTGGAGCTGGCGGGCGTTGAAAACGGCGAGCTGATCGTCCGCGGCGCGGACCTTTTGGACGGCACGCCGATCTTCGACATCAAGCCGTATCTGCCCTATGTGGACGCCTACCCCGACGCCCGGGGCGGATTTACGGACACGACAAAGGAATACGCTTTGCAGGTGGTTTGCCCCGACGCGCTTTTGTGCAAAGTGCCGGAAAACAAGCGCGCCGCTTTGTCCGGTGTGCTGAAAAACGACCCCCGCCCCGCCTACCAGCACGACCCGGAGCGGGTCTACGGCATGGAGTTCGGCGGTCTGGAAGTCCACTTCAAGGTGGACGGCGAGACGCTGACCGTCACCGGCATCGACCACTGCTGACGCCGGAGGGACTGCAATGGAGCTGCGAAATATCAACACTTTCCTCCACATCGCCGAGCTGCACAGCTTTTCCAGCGCTGCGCGGGAGCTGGGTTACTCTCAGTCGGCGGTGTCGGCCCAGATCGCACAGCTGGAAGCAGAGCTTGGCACGCCCCTCTTCGACCGGGTAGGAAAGACCGTCCGCCTCACCGACGCGGGCCAGACCTTCCAGAGCTACGCCCGCACCCTTCTCATCACGGCCCAGCAGGCCAAGGCCGCGCTGATGCCCGCCCGGGCCGTCAGCGGCACTCTTCGGGTGGCGCTGGCAGACTCGGTGTGCAGCACCTTCCTGCCCGACCTGCTGCAGCAGTTCCACGCCCTCTGTCCGCAGGTGGAGCTGGTGCTTCGGACTGCCACTGCAGATGAGATGCTGCGGCTGCTGGGAGCCAACCAGATCGACCTCGCCTACACCCTCGACCAGCCCCTGCTCCTGCCCAGCCTGACGCTGGCCGTCAACGTGCCGGAGCCGGTCTGCTTCGTGGCCCCCGCCGGACACCCGCTGGCCGAGGCCGAGGCCGTGCCGCTGGATGTGCTGGCCCAACAGGAATTTCTTCTCACAGAGCGGGGCATGAGCTACCGCGATGCCCTCGACCAGCGCCTTGCGGCCCGGGGGCTGGCCATCCATCCCTACATCGAGCTGGGCAGCGCCTCCCTGCTCTGCCAGATGGTAGAGCGCGGGATGGGCCTCTCCTTCCTGCCCGAGTACATCGTCTGCCCGGCCCTCTCCGCCGGGCGTCTGGCCCGCCTTCGCGTTCCCGACTGCACTGTCACCATGCACCGCCAGCTGTTCTACCACAAGGATAAATGGCTCACGCCCCAGATGAAGGCCTTCATTGCGCTGGTGGAGCAATAAGCAAACGCCCCGCACCTGTCTTTCGACAAGTGTGGGGCGTTTCATTTGCAGATCTTTTCTCAGCTCAGCCGGTTCATCCGGACGGCCACATAGGGGTCGGGAAGCTTGAGTTCCTCGGCCAGATCCTCTTCGCTGCTGTATTTGTCGGCGGCAAGGCCCACAAAGATGCTGCAGCTGTCGAAGCGGCCATCCGGCGAGAGGGCGGTGATCTTCGCCTCACCGTCCGCAACAGCGGTCACGACACCGGAGGCGTCCACTGTAGCGACACCGGGGTTGCTGCTGACCCATGTGATGGGGACGCTGACGCCCCCCTCCACGGCCACAGAGGCCGTCAGGGCTTCCTTTGCGCCCACGGTGCGGAGCAGCAGGTCGTGCTTATTCAGGGTCACTTTGCCCACGTCGCTGGTGACGGTGACGGCACAGCGGAGAGCCTGACCGTTGGACGCCAGTGCGGTGATGGTGGTGGTGCCGGGTTTCTGGGCCGTGACAAGGCCCTCCGTGTCCACCGTCGCCACCTCAGGGTCGCTGCTCATCCACTGGTAGGCGTAGATAAAGGAGCCGCTCGTGTTGATGAGCTGCAGCTTCTGGCTGGGGTGGGCGTTGTCGTACTGGATGATGAGGTTGAGGGTGACATGGTCGAGGGCCGGCTTTTTGCTGGCCGCGTCCCCGCTTTCCTTGCGGACCGTCACCCTGCAGGCAGCATACTCGCCCCGGTCGGTGATGGCGCTGATGGTCGCCTCACCGGCGCTGCGTCCCGTGACGCGGCCGTCGCCGTCCACAGTGGCCACGGTGGGGTTGCTGCTCATCCAGACGATGAAGTAGTAGTCGCTCTGTCCGCCGGTGTAGAGATAGGCTTTGGGCCGGGGGTCGTCGGCCGTGATCTCCAGCTCCATCTCGCTCACTTCCAGCTCAAAGTTCGAAGACTGTCCCAGAAGCGACGGCGCAGCCTGTGCGGCGGGAGCCGCCAGAAGCAGCCCGCTCAGCACGAGGGCAGCCGCAAGCCGTGTGATCTTGTTCATAGGGTAGCACTTCCCTCCTTCGTATCATTCCGTCTATCGCAATGTGCACTGCACATAATTCCACTCACTACTCGTTTATTGTACACGTCCCCCAAAGAAGGGTCAAGTTCTTCGCCAGAAGTGTCACAATTTCGCGCATCTTTTCGTGAAAGGCACTAAAACACCACCCTCAAATTTATACAAAACGTGCAGACTGCATTTTGCCGCCGGACGAAAGAGCCGCCGCACCCTCAGAAAGGTGCGGCGGCTCTCAGATGCCGTAAAAATCAGTAGTTCTTGGCCTTCAGCTCAAAATAGCTCTGGGGATGGGCGCAGACCGGGCACTTGAGGGGTGCAGACTTGCCGATATGGGTGTAGCCGCAGTTCCGGCAGACCCACACCTGCTGCTCTTCCCGGGCAAAGACCTTGCCCTCCTTGAGGTTGGCAGCGAGGGCGCGGTAGCGCTCCTCGTGCTCCTTCTCGATCTGTCCCACCATCGTGAAGAGGGCGGCCAGCTGGGCAAAGCCCTCCTCCTTGGCCTCAGCGGCCATCCGGGGGTACATCTCGGTCCACTCGTCGTTCTCACCGCTTGCAGCCATCTCAAGGCAGGTCATGGTGTCGGGGAGCGCGCCGCCGCACAGGGCCTTGAACCACAGCTTGGCGTGCTCTTTCTCGTTGCCTGCGGTCTCCTCAAAGATAGCGGCCAGCTGCTCGTAGCCCTCTTTCCTTGCGACGCTTGCAAAGAAGGTGTACTTGTTGCGGGCCATGCTCTCACCGGCGAAGGCTTCCATCAGGTTTTTCTCGGTCTTGGTACCCTTGAGTTCCATATTCTGTTCTCCTCTCTGATGTGTTGACACTGCCAGTATAGGCTATGTCGGGTTTGGTTTATTCTACGCGCAGCCCGCTTTGTTCGGTACCGGGTGTGCGCTAGGTCTTGTTTCTCTCTGAGGATAGTATAACAGAATTTGGGACAAAAATCAAGAATAATTCCTATTTATTTTTTCAACTGTGCTGCTTGAGGGCACAGACGGCGATGCTGAGGGCACTCCACGCGGCCTGATACATCAGCACTGCGGCCACGCTCAGCATCCCCACGCTGCCCGCATAGGTCAGCAGGACAGCAATGGCCACCGAGAACCACACCGACACCAGCTGTACCGTGGTGGCAGTCGTCTCGGCGTTCTGGGCCTGCTCTGCGGCCCGCAGGCCGCCGGTCAGACTGGCAAAGCCCTTGGTGCAGAGGATGCAGCAGCCCTCGGAGCCGGTGTTCTGGGCGGTGGCGGCATCCAGCGCGGCACACTGCTCCTGATCCAGCAGGACGACCATCCCCTCGGGCAGGTGGTAGGCGTCGGTGATCTGCCGTGCCGTCAGGCTGGGGTCCTGACAGGACACCAGCAGCTGGATGTTCTCCTTCTGGAGCTGTTCCAGCCCACGGGCCGCATTCCGCCCGCCCACATACCGGAGCACGAACATGGCGTGCAGACTGCCGGAGACGGCCAGATACAGGATCTGCAGCTCGCCGTTTTTCGAGTGCTTGGCCTCATACTCCTCGTCGGGCAGGGGCACATCTTCCTTTTCCATGTATGCGCGGGAGCCGATGAGGACACGGTTGTTGTCGCACCACGCGGAGAAGCCGAGGCCCCGATGGACTTCCAGATCCTTGACGGGGTAGAGGATGTCGGTGCGGTCCTCGATGATCTGGCGGAACAGGCCGCTTAGGGTATTGCAGCACTGGCTGAGGACGCTGGCCGAATAGAGGATGGCCCGGTCGATGCGGCCGCCCTTGAAGATGCGGATGTCCTCCAGCAGGGCGCTGTCCGGCGTGAACAGCTCGTCGGCGTCGGCTTGCACCGTGTCCACACCGCCCAGCTCCTCAATAGCCGCCCAGCCGGGCACCACAGCACCCGAGGCAGCTGCGGTCTGCTGCAGCCGCAGAGATGCAAGGCCAGCAATAAGGGTGGAGGACAGGGGCGACCCCATGCAGAGCACGGCGGTCAGGGCCGCCGCGCTGCCGTTGACGCCGCCGCCCATGACGAGGAATACGAATCCGGCCAGAAGGGCCACGCCCAGCAGGATATAGTTCGTTTTGCGGGCGCGGCGCTCACAGGCACGGGGGCCAAAGCCCTGTTCCACCATCGCGTCGTCCCACTCGGTGGGGCGGCTGAGCAGCACCCACGGGTCTTTTTCTTCCATATTCTTAGCCAGCACCCGGACAAGCTCCTTGTCCTTGGCGCGGAACGCGCCGCGCCGCTCCGGTGCGGCCTGCGCCAGCGCAAATCCGCCCTGCACCGAGGCCAGCAGCACCCGGTCGCCCAGCAGCGCAAGGAAGAGTCCCAGCGCCGCGATGCCGGACAGGAGGGTGAAGCTGGACGGCTGATAGCTCTTGGCGTTCAGCAGGGCTACAGCGGCCTGCAGCAGGGCGGCACAAGCGGCCAGCGCAGGCATCGTCTCCATGCTGGGACGGCCCCGCAGGCCCTGCAGGCCGTCCCGCAGGACGGGCCAGCCCACGACCAGTGCCAAGGCGTAGAAGAGCAGGTTGGCAGCGTAGAACGCCGCCGGGGCAGTCACGGGGTCCAGCCCGGCCAGCGGGCCGACAAGGCCCTCTGCGGCAAGGCCGAAGTGGAGCAGCACCAGCGCGAGGATGCCGCCCAGCGCACAGCGCAGGGTAAGGGCCGCGCTCATCCGGCGCAGCCGGTCGCCCATCTGCTCAGGCTCTTCAGGGGTCTTTTCCGCCTCGGCGGCCGCCTCTTCTGCGGGGGCGGCTGCCTCTGCGGCAGGCTGCGCAGGCGCTTCGGCGTCCGGCGTCTCTGCGGGAGCAGGCCCGTCGTCGTTCAGGTCAATGAGCGGCAGGCTCATGCTGTCGTCGCTGCTGGGCGGCGTCGTGCGGGTGGGGGCAGAGGGCGTTTCCTCGTCCTCCCCCTTGCCGAAGAAGTGCATGGCCGGGGCTGCATGGGGCTTCGCCGTCTTGTCCTCCGCAAATACCAGCTCGGGCAGCGGCACAGCAGGCCTCTCCGGCTTGGCATCCGGCTCTTTTTCCGGTCCCGGCTTCTGGACAGCCGGGGCTTCCGGGACGCTCTTCTCCGGCTTTTCGGCCTCCGGCTGAGGCTTCGGGCCGAAGAGCATGGCCTTCAGTGCCTGCATCTCCCGGTCCTCGTACTGCTCCTGCGGGGTGCGCGGGCCGTACTGGACGGCCTTTTTCCGGGAGGCAGACTGTTGTTTTTCCGTTGGCTTTTTGTCCGGCTGGGGGGCAGGCGTCTCCGGCGCTTTGGGCTGGGACACTTGGGGCTTCTCCGGTTCCGGCTGGGGCGCACTCGCCGCTCCCGCCGGCTCCGGCGTCTCAGGCTTCGAAAGCTCTGTCTCCTCTTCCAGCTTCAGGACAAGCTCCAGCTCGGAGGGTTTCTCCTGCTCCTCACCGCCCAGCCGGATCTCGCCGGTGCTGCTCTCTTCCACTGCGTCGTCGGCCTGCGGCTCCGTTTTCTCGCGGCGGAACAGCCGACCGAACAGGCCCTTATTAGGCTTTTCAGCCGCTCCATCGTCCCGTCGGGTCATCTCCTCCGGGACCTGCGCCACACTGGTCGTAAAAAAGGTACGGAATTTCTCGTCGCGGGCGTCGATCTCTTCCTGCGTCAGTTCTTTCCGCTCTTCATCCTTTGGCATCTGCTGTCTTCCCTCCCTGATCTCTCTTATTGAGGGCGTCTCAGCCCTGTGCGGCACGCTGGCTCTGGATCTCATACAGGATGATGCCAGCCGCTACCGAGACGTTGAAGCTGTCCACACCGGTGCCTCGTGCAGCCATATCGAGGCTCACTACGCCGTCGCAGAGCTTCTTCACCAGCTGCGACACGCCGCTGCCCTCACTGCCCAGCACCAGTGCGATGGGGCCGGTGAGGTTGTTCCGGCGCAGAGACACGCCATCCATATCGGCGCAGTAGACGAAAACGCCCTGCTCCTTGAGGCGGCGGATGGTCTCGCCGATGTTGGCCACCCGGGCCACGGGCAGTCGCTCCGCAGCACCGGCGCTGGACTTGATGACGGTGGGGGTCACGGATGCGCCGCCCCGCTTGGGGATGACGATGCCGTGTGCGCCGCACAGCAGGGCCGAGCGCATGACTGCGCCCAGATTGTGGGGGTCCTCGATGCCGTCACTCAGCACGAGGAAGGGCGGTTCGCCCTTCTCCTTGGCTGCGGCCAGCAGGTCCTCCACCGTTGCGTATTCGATCTCGCTGGCAAAGGCAGCTACGCCCTGATGGCTCTCGGTGCCGGTCATAAGGCGCAGCTTATTGGGGTGCACCCGCTTGACGGTGGCACCGGCCTCCTTGGCCATTGCGGTGTAGTAGGCCGCCACAGCGGGGGCCATGCCCTCTGCCAGCAGCACGGTATCCACGCCGGAGCCGCTCTTCAGCAGCTCCGTGACCGGGTTCTTTCCGTAAACAAGGCTCTCGTTCCGGGGCTGCTCCTCGGCCTTTTCGCGGCGGGGGCGGCGGGACGTATTGCGTTCTTCCATGAAGTGCTCCTTCCATTTCTATCGCAGGACGCCGTGGCTCTTCCGGCCCGGCGCCGTTGTGTTTCATTCAGCAAATCTTTCCATGCCGCAGTGCGGCAGGCGATGATGACTCATCTTGAAGTATAACATAAGAAGCCGGTGTTCGCCATAGAATTGTGATTTTTCTCCCGTGAAATTTCTGTGCTGCAGTCCGGACAGCACCGCATGGGGTAAGTGTTGTCCCTCTGCGCACCGAGCATCCGTCTTTTTGCCGGAGGCAAAAGTTTTCCACATCCAAAGCGCTTTACCCATCGTATATCGGCCCTGTTTTTTCCACAAGTTGAAAACCCTGTGGAAAGAGTTCAAAACTCAAGCGCTCATGCCTGTTTTTCAGGTTGAATTCCACACTTTCCACGAGGTTTTCCACATTCTTATCTCGACAGGCTCAGAACCTTGCATACATTTTGTAATTTTCAAGTCAGAATTATGACAAATTTTTGAATCGAAGCAGCCATACTTTTGCCTTTTTATCCAATATCATTTTGACGAATGCAGTCTTCTGTTGAAAATCGTCCCCTTTTGTCCCTCTCTCGTTCCTCTACTCAGATGTTGTCGCCGCTTATAAAAATGTTGCATTTCACTCGTTTTTCCATTTTTCGACTGCGTTTCCGGCCAAGAAAGCTTCGGTTTGATTACAAAAACTCTCTAGTGGATTGATTTTGCCCTCTGTTTGGGGTATACTAAGGTTGCAACTTCGTTAAACCATACACGAAGTGCTGTGTGGGTACGAAGAGACCCCGATAAATTTTGGAGGTAAATAATATGTTGGTAAATGCAACCGAAATGCTCATCAAAGCCCGCGACGGCCACTACGGTGTGCCTCAGTTCAACATCAACAATCTGGAGTGGACCAAGGCTGTCCTGACCGCCTGCGAGGAGATGAAGAGTCCCGTCATTCTGGGCGTCTCCGAGGGTGCCGGCAAGTACATGACCGGCTTTAAGACCGTCGCCGCAATGGTGGACGCAATGGTCGATTCGATGGGCATCACCGTTCCGGTCGCTCTGCATCTGGATCACGGCACCTACGAGGGCTGCAAGGCCTGCGTTGAGGCTGGCTTCTCCTCCATCATGTTCGACGGCAGCCACTACTCCATCGAGGAGAATGTCGCCAAGACCACGGAGCTGGTCGCTCTGGCACACTCCAAGGGCATGAGCATCGAGGCCGAGGTCGGTTCCATCGGCGGCGTCGAGGACGGCGTTGTGGGCAACGGTGAGATCGCTGACCCCGCAGAGTGCGCAAAGATCACCGATCTGGGCATCGATTTCCTCGCTGCCGGCATCGGCAACATCCACGGCGTCTACCCGGCCAACTGGAAGGGTCTGGACTTCGAGGCTCTGGACCGCATCCACAAGGCTACCAACAACATTCCTCTGGTCCTGCATGGCGGCACCGGCATCCCCGACGACATGATCGCCAAGGCCATCAGCCTCGGCGTCTCCAAGATCAACATCAACACCGAGTGCCAGCTGGTCTTCGCTGAGGCCACCCGCAAGTACATCGAAGAGGGCAAGGATCAGCAGGGCAAGGGCTTCGATCCCCGCAAGCTGCTGGCTCCCGGCGCAAAGGCCATCGAGGCCAAGTGCAAGGAGAAGATCGAGCTGTTCGGCTGCGCAGGCAAAGGCTAAGCCGAAGCTGTCCTTCTGAACAATACTCCACCTGATAGAAAGAGCGACCCCGCTGTGTTGAACTCAGCACAGCGGGGTCGCTCTTGTTTTATCTTTTTATTGAGGGGCATCTGCTATGCATCGCACCGAAATGCTCTCCGGCTCCTGCATCGTCTCTGCTTCTTTTACTGCTTTCTGAAAGAGCGGAAGCATCTTCGCCATCTCAAACCCATTCTCTGTTTTTGCATACTCCGGTGCCATCGTGATGCGGTACTCCGCCTTTGCCTTGCTCCACTGTCGGACCGAAAAGTGTTCCGGGATCACATCCAGCCATTTCCCTGTCTCTCCAAACTGAGAAACCGCGTCGATCTGGAGCCGGAACAGATTTTTGGCAAAATACGCGCTCCATTCCATTTCTTTCTGAGCCACTTCATGCAGGTCCTGCACCGTCTCATCCGCCCGGCAGAACGTCACAAACCCTGCCTGCGCCATCCTCTCTCTGGCTTCCAGCAAAGAGAGAACGCTGCCCGTTTCATCGACCAGATAGCCGTTGGTCGTGGGGTCGAGCATACACCATTTTCCCAGAGTCCTGTCAAAAATCTCTGTCACGACATGACAGTCGCTGTCAAAGGGCGAATAGGGCAGCATTCTCACTCTCCGGGCGTAGATCCCCAGTGCCAGACAGCATTCCTCCAGTATCTTGGATTTGTTCAGACAATTGATCCCATGCTCCGGCTGCTCCAGACTGTATTCCAGCAGCGCCAGCCCATTGCACGGAACGCTGTTATCGTACCACGCACTGTGTGTCAGTTTCGGGGCAAGATACTTCAACAGCCGCACACTGTGCTCCAGCTCTGTCCCGTTTCCGGCAATTTCATTGAGATGATATTTTTCTTTCAGCTCTGCATACTCCGGGCAGTCAAAACGATATTCTACCTGTGCCTGCTTTCCGAGTTGAAAGCTCTGGTTATTGCAGAGTATCCCCCGATAAATATCATAAAGTGTTTTATTTTCCTCATTTCCCATCATGCGCTTCCCCTTTCTGATTTTATCCATTATAACAATTTCAGACAGAAATTATAATCCGCAGACACAACAAAAACCGCCCTGAGAACTCTCAGAGCAGCATATTCAAGTCGGCGACTACCTATTTTCACAAGCCGTTTCCAGCTAACTATCTTGGGCACGAGTGAGCTTAACTGCTGTGTTCGGAATGGGAACAGGTGGAACCTCACCGTCATCGTCACCGACCATATGACTGACACAGTATATCACATTTCTGTGTATCTGTCCAGTATTTTTAGAAGGACGTGCCTTCAAAACTGAATAATCACTGCTTACATTTTTTCGTTGACTCTAAGAGTCTCAAGCGAATTGTGGTCAAGCCCTCGACCTATTAGTACACGCTTGCTGAATGGATCGCTCCACTTACACATCGTGCCTATCAACCTTGTAGTCTTCAAGGGGTCTTACTTGTTTAAAACAATGGGATATCTTATCTTTGGGTCGGCTTCACGCTTAGATGCTTTCAGCGTTTATCCGATCCGTACGTAGTTGCCCAGCTATGCTCCTGGCGGAACAACTGGTGCGCCAGAGGTACGTCCGTCCCGGTCCTCTCGTACTAGGGACAGCTCCCATCAAATATCCTGCGCCCACGACAGATAGGGACCGAACTGTCTCACGACGTTCTGAACCCAGCTCGCG
>OHSK01001042.1_pt1 | contig 12251 bp, 10 predicted proteins | sample 1578701 | NCBI WGS metagenome assembly OHSK01 (sample SAMEA3879503, study PRJEB24766) | human gut metagenome | biome: human-associated habitat; feature: feces | place: USA | collected 1985/1987
TATCCCGAGGCATACAAGCTAAAATTCCATTGCCGCAGGCAATCTGGAATGAATTGAAAAGACTGTTATAAATTCATCCAAAAACAGATACTTTACCAAGGATGTGGTAAAGTATCTGTAAAAATATAATCCTATTTATTTTTTATGGAATCAAAAATCTCAATTGCCTGAATGATTGCTTTTGCTGCACCATCAATTCCAAGTTTGCTGCTGTCTACGCAGAGATTGTAGCTTGAAGCAGCACCCCATTTCTTATTGGTGTAGTAATTATAGTAACTGGAACGGCTCTTGTCTGTCTTATTGATCATGTCTTTTGCTTCTTTTGCAGTTTTATTATGTTTCTGTGAAAGACGGTTAATCCTCCAGTCTGTATCTGCATGTACAAATACACTGAAACAGTCTTTATACTCTGACAACGCATAATCTGCACATCTTCCAACGAACACACAAGGTCCCTTTGATGCCAGTTCCTTAATCGTATCAAAAGCTGCCAAAAACACCTTATGATTCAATGGCAAGTCAAAAGAATTGGAATTGTATCCTAATGAATAAGGATCCATTACCAGAGAGTAAAGAAAACTAGTCGTTGGTTTTTCATCAAAACTTTCAAAGATCTCTTCACAAATGCCGCTTTCCTTTGCAGCAACTTTAATCAGTTCACTGTCATAAAAAGGGATTCCTAAACTTTCGGCAAGCTTCTCTCCAATCAAGTGTCCTCCGCTTCCATATTGTCGTTCGATTGTAATAATTGTGTTAGTACTCATATGAATCGCTCCTTTCCCCAAAGGATAAAATATTCAAGTTATTCTTTGTTATGAATATTATACTACAAATAAGTGATTTTTAAAAGAAAAATTGTACATTTTTATGTTCAATTATGCTTCATATCCATAATGTTCTTTTGCATATCTTCTTGCAAATTCTGCATCCTCATGCATCTGCTGGCTTAAAGATTCTAGAGAATCAAATTTCATTTCTGGTCTTTTAAAACACAATAATTCCACTTCTATTTCTTTATGATAGATATTCTTATGGAAATCTAAAATATATGTTTCAACTCCCATATGTTTCTTTCCTTCGATCGTTGGCTTTACTCCAACATTACTAATTCCGTAATACGTTTCATCTTTATAATGGATTCTTGAAACATATACTCCATTTGGAGGCAATAACTTATCCTCCAATGGAATCTGATTCGCTGTTGGCATTTGAAGTACTTCTGCTCCCATATGATTTCCATGAACTACAGATCCACAGATCATAAACGGATCTTCCATCAGACGATTAGCTTCCTCCACTTTACCCTCAGATAGCAAATGACGGATTCTTGTGCTTGATACAATTTCTCCTTCTAATTCAAGTTTGGGAATAACGATCAATTTAAAATCATATTCCTTTGACATCCGTTCAAGTAATTCTACGTTTCCTTGACGTTTATAACCAAACCCACAATCATCACCAACAACTAAAACTTTCATTCCTGTTTTTTCAAGAAGTACTTTGATCACAAAATCTTCTGGTGATAAATGCGAGAATTCATCTGTAAATGGATGTTCGATATAAATATCAATTCCTCTTCTTGCAAGAAGTTTTATCTTTTCGTTGGTCGTGTAGATCACTCTCATATGTTTGTGTTTTAACATATTAAGTGGTGGACGGTCAAAAGAAAATACAGCCGCCTGATATCCCAGTTGCTTATACTGAATCAGTTCATCAAAGATCAACTGATGCCCTTTATGCATTCCGTCAAATTTGCCAAGAGCTACCACTGTATTATGAAATTGAAATTGTTCTGTATTATGAATGTATTCCATGGCTTCCTCTCATTGGTTGTTGTCATAAAAAATCTTATCTGGGAAAAACATATTTTTTTTCCAGTAATATATTCCGATAAACTGTTCACTTTCATCATATACCCGAAGTTTCTTTGTTGTATCGAGATTTATTTCATAAAACATCTCTTTCTTTAAAGGATTTCCGTTAAATAAAACCTTATCATAGTCTTTCTTTACGGTACCTTTTTGATATTTTAGAAAAACCTTTTCAATTGGAATTATCCATTCTTCGATTTTTCCAGTTTTCACTGCTTCCTCAATCTCTGATAATGTATGAGCATATTCTAATTGAAAACCACTGGATCTTGTACGGACTAACTTTGTCATACACGCTCCATTTTGAAGCTTATGTCCAATATCCCTGCAAAGACTTCGGATATATGTACCTTTGCTGCATGTAACTGTCATTGTAACTTCTGGATAAGAGATTTCAATATCTGAAATATCATAGATCCTGATCCGTTCTGGTTTGCGCTCGATAATTTTTCCTTCTCTGGCAAGTTCATACAGCTTCTTTCCATTAATTTTCTTTGCAGAATACATAGGTGGTACCTGATCATATTCTCCAACGAAAGACAAGATCGTATCTTTGATCGGTGCATCTTGTTTTAACGGTTCATGTGTTTTCGTAACAGTTCCCCATATATCTTCTGTATCTGTCTCTTTTTCAAACACAAAGCTTACCTTATACTGTTTCTTCGTTCCTGTTAACATATCGCATAACTTTGTTCCTTTTCCAAGACAGACCGGCAATACTCCTTCTGCATTTGGATCCAAAGTTCCTGTATGACCAATCTTTTTCTGACGTAAGATCCCTCGAAGTTTTGCGACAACATCATGCGATGTAAAATCTTTTTCTTTATATATATTCAATAATCCGTTGTACATAAAAACCTCTACCTTATAATTGTTCTGTGATCTCGCTTATGATCGTACTTTGAATGTCTTTCAATGTTCCTTTCATGGAACATCCTGCTGCACGGATATGTCCTCCACCTCCATGTGTTTTAGCAATCTCTGAAACCTTAACTTTCTCATTCGAACGCATACTTACTTTATAGCCATTTTCGATCGGATATAGAAAAATTGCTGCTTCCACACCTTTTGTAATTCGCAGCTGATCAATGATCCCATCACTGTCGGATGTTGATGCATGAAGCTCTTCAAAATCTTGTTCTGAAAGATTCGAAATAATAATCTGTCCATCTGCATAAAGTTGACTTTTTAATAATGCTTTCCCTAACAACTGATTTTGTACAAATGTCTTCTGATAAAATGTCTCATCAATGATCTTTGTAGTTGAAACACCCTTCTCCAGTAACATTCCCGCATATTCCATCGTTTTACGTGTTGTATTTGAATGCTTAAACACTCCGGTATCATGCACGATTCCTGTGTATAGGCACTGGGCACATTCTTTTGAAATCTTATCCTCTTCAAAAATCTGGCACAAAACTTCACAAGTTGCACTCGCCTGTGGATCGATCTTATAAAAGTCCCCAAATCCATCATTACTGATATGATGATCGATTCCGATCAATGTTTTTGCACATCTGACCATTGCTGCAAATGGTTCATAACGATCTTCAGAGCCACAATCTAAAACAAAAAACAGATCATAGCTTTCATCATCTTTCGACTCTGTGATGATCTCCTGCGCATGACTTAAAAAACGAAACTCTGTGCTGATCGATTCTAAATAAACATCAACTTTTTTCCCAGAATAATTATCTAAAATATACTGTTTTAAGGCAAGGCAACTGCCAATACAGTCTCCATCCGGATGGATGTGTCCTGTAATGGCAATTGTTTTAGCCTTTGAAATCTGTTCATTAAAGTGTTTCATTCTCACTCCCATGATTTAATTCATCTATCTTCTTTGACATATTTACTCCATATTCAATGGAATCATCTAAAATAAATGTAATCTCTGGTGTATTTCTTAAATTAATAGAGTGTGCAAGTTCTCGGCGGATATAACCTACCGCACTGTTTAAGCCTTTCATCGTTTCTTCTTTTTCTTCATCATTTCCAAGAACACTGATATATGCTTTGCACTGTTTCAGATCCGATGTCACAACGGCATCAACAACAGATGTCATTGGTGCAATTCTTGGATCTTTGATCTCTCTGCTGATGATACGGCTTAATTCTCTCTGAACTTCACCATTGATCCTTGTATTTTTAATGCTGTTTTTTCTCATATTGCTACTCCCTTCAGGAAATTATCTTGGGACCTCTTCCATAATAAAGGATTCGATCTGATCCCCTTCTTTGATGTCATTATAGCTTTCCATAACAAGACCACATTCAAATCCGCTGCGAACTTCTTTGACCGCATCTTTTCCACGTTGGATAGATGCAAGTTTTCCTTCATGAACAACAATACCATCACGAATAATACGTGCTGAGCTGTCACGCTGAATTGTTCCATCTAATACATAAGATCCTGCGATCGTTCCAACTCCAGAGGCTTTGAAAATCTGACGTACTTCTGCATGCCCTGTAACTTTCTCTACAAATTCAGGATCTAGCATACCCTTCATAGCTGCTTCAATATCTTCAATCGCATTGTAGATGACACGATACAGACGAAGGTCTACTTTCTCTGCACTTGCTGCATCTTTAGCCGCTGGTTCTGGACGAACATTAAATCCGATAATGATCGCATTAGAAGCTGCTGCTAAGTTTACATCAGATTCTGTGATAGCACCTACACCACCATGAATGACTTTGACTGCGACTTCATCATTAGAAAGTTTTACAAGACTCTGTTTAACCGCTTCTACAGATCCCTGTACATCGGCTTTTACAATGATATTCAATTCTTTGACGCTTCCTGCCTGGATCTGGTTAAATAGATCATCTAATGATAACTGCTGTTTTGTCTCAGATAACATTTTTTCACGTCCATAAGCAATAAATTTCTCTGCTACGGATCTTGCTTCTTTTTCGCTATCCATAACCATCATAACTTCTCCAGCATTTGGAACTTCACTTAAACCTAAGATCTCAACTGGTGTAGATGGTCCTGCTGTTTTAATACGTTTTCCTTTGTCATTTATCATTGCACGAACTTTACCATGAGCACTTCCGATTGCTACTGCATCACCAACATGTAATGTACCTTTCTGTACTAATACAGTTGCAACTGGTCCACGACCTTTATCAAGTTGTGCTTCTAAGACAATACCTCTTGCTTTACGATTTGGATTTGCTTTTAATTCCAAAACTTCTGCTGTTAAAGAAACCATATCTAATAATTCATCGATTCCTTCTCCTGTATGTGCAGATACTGGACAAAAGATCGTGCTTCCACCCCAGTCTTCTGGTACCAATTCATATTCGATCAGTTCCTGTTTTACTCTCTCAATGTTAGCGCTTTCTTTATCAATCTTATTGATCGCAACAATGATCTCGATTCCTGCTGCTTTCGCATGGTTGATCGCTTCGATCGTCTGTGGCATAACACCGTCATCTGCAGCTACGACTAAGATTGCGATATCTGTAGACTGGGCACCTCTCATACGCATAGATGTGAATGCCTCATGTCCTGGTGTATCTAAGAATGTGATCTTTCCATTGGATGTTTCAACAACATAAGCTCCAATATGCTGTGTGATACCACCTGCTTCTCCTGTTGTAACATGAGAAGAACGGATCTTGTCAAGTAAAGAAGTTTTACCATGGTCAACATGACCCATAACGCAGACAACTGGTGGTCTTACGATCATATCTGTTTCGTCTTCTTCCTCTTCTTTTAACAGTTCTTCGATCACATCTACCTGTTCTTCCATCTCTACCAGACGATCAAATTCCATTGCGATCTCTTCTGCTTTTTCAAAATCAAGTTCAGAGTTTACATTTAACATTCCAGCTCCGCTGATCAGTAATTTCTTAATGATATCATTTGCAGGAATAGATAATGCATCTGCAAGTTCTTTCAATGTTAATACTGGAGGAATCTTTACTGGCGCATTTGGATCTACTTCCGGTTTCTTTACTGGTTCTGGTTTAATAAAGGCACCAGGTCCTGATGTTTTTTTCTTTTTCTTATGCTCCTGATTCTGGTTCTGGTTTTTATTGTTAAATTTCTTATTCTTTTTATTATTTTTCCCAAACTTCTGAGAGTTCTGAGGATTATCTTTTCTTAAGATCTTTTTATCCCCATCATTATTTTTATTTCTTGAATTATTTTTATTGTTCTTTACTTCCTGAGTTTTTTTATTATTTTTCTTTTCCATATTCTGTGCTTTTTTATTATCTTTTCTTTTTGAATTTTCCTGTTTCTTTGAATTATGATCCTGTTTTGCTTCTTTCTTTGGTTTCAACGCATTCTCGATCATTTTGATCTGCTCATCTCCTATGGTACTCATGTGGTTTTTCACTTCTACATGATTGGCTTTCAAGATTTCTAAAATTTCTTTATTGTCTTTATTATATTTCTTTGCAATTTCATAAACTCTGAATTTTGCCATAAATATACCTCCTGCGATTCTTATTTATCAAGCTGTTTTAAAAGAGCTTCTGCAAAACCTTGATCAGTCACTGCGATCGACGCTCGAAACTCCTTCCCGATCGCATGCCCAAGCTCTTCTTTTAATCCCCAGCAATAAAAAGGTACTTGATAATGTTTACATTGATTCTCAAACATCTTTTTTGTATTATCGGAAGCATCATTGGCTACAATGATAAGAGCTGCTGTCTTTTTCCTGACAGCTTCTCTTGCGGCAAATTCTCCACTGACCAGATTACCGGATCTGAATGCAAGACCTAGAAGAGATAATCCTTTATTCATAAAGTTCTTCCATCTCCTTTTTTAATGTCTCATAGACCGATTCCGGTACTCCTATCTTAAAAGAACGATCTAGTCCTTTTTTCTTAAATGCTTGTTTTAGACACTGTGGATCAGGGCATATATATGCCCCTCTCCCATTTTTCTTTCCAGTCATATCAAGACTGATCTCGCCTTCTTTTGATCTTACGATCCGGACTAATTGATTCTTTTCTTTTAATTCACCGCACCCGATACATTTTCTTGTTGGAATTTTTCGATTCATTTTATCACCTGCTGATATTTCCTATTCTTCAATATCCTCTGCATCAAAATCTTCAACAGCTTCTTCTGTATTCTCTGCATCTTCTACGAAATCATCATTGATCTCTTCGTTAAAAAGATCTTCTTCAATCTCAAATTCATCTGCCTCTGGTTCTTCACTGACTTTTGCTGCTTCTTCAGCTGCCTGTGATTCACTCTTAATGTCAATCTTATAGCCTGTTAATCTTGCAGCTAGTCTCGCATTCTGTCCTTCTTTACCGATTGCTAATGATAACTGGTAATCTGGAACTACAACTTCTGCGCTCTTTTCTTCTACATCAACTGCCACAGAAACAACTTTTGATGGGCTTAATGCATTTTCAATGAATACACAAGGATCTTCATTCCAGTTGATGATATCGATTTTCTCGCCTTTTAAGTCATTGACGATTGCATTCACTCTGGCACCATTTAATCCGACACATGCTCCAACTGGATCTACATTCTTATCATTGGACCATACAGCCATCTTTGTTCTTGATCCTGCTTCACGCACAATGTTCTTGATCTCTACTGTTCCATCCTGAATTTCCGCAACTTCTTTCTCAAATAAACGTTTTACAAGATCTGGATGTGTTCTTGAAACAAGAATACGTGGTCCACGATTTGTTTCTTTTACTTCTACAATATAAAGTTTGATTCTCTCTGTTGGTTTGAACACTTCACCTCTGATCTGTTCAGATTTCATTAACAGAGCATCTGTTTTGTCATCTAAGCTTACACTTACATTCTCTCCAACATAACGCTGAACAACACCTGTTACGATATCTTTTTCTTTGCAGTAGAAATGATCATATACAACTCTTCTTTCTTCTTCTTTGATTTTCTGCACAATAACGCTTCTTGCATGCATTGCTGCAATACGTCCGAAATCTTTTGGTGTGATTTCAATTCTTACAGTATCTCCAAGATTTAAGTTCTGATCGATTGCCTTTGCTTTTCCAAGACTGATCTCCAGTGCAGGATCATAAACTTCGTCTACAACTTCTTTGATCGCATAAACATAAATATCTCCTGTTTCACGATCCATATTAACTACAACGTTATCTGCACTTCCAAAATCTCTTTTACATGCAGCAAGCAGGGAATTTTCAATGGCTTCCATGATAACGTCTTTATCAATACCTTTTTCCTTCTCCAACTGATTTAATGCCGCAATTAATTCACTCATTCTCTTTCTTCCTCCTTAAAAATCTAACGACAAACGAGCACTTGCAATGCTCTTTTTCTCAAATGTAATATCCTGATCTTCGATTGTTAGTACAATCTGATCTTCCATGTTTTCTTTTAAAATACCAGTAAATTCCTTTTGCTTATCAATTGCTTTATAAAGCTTGATGTCAATGGACTTTCCGACACTTCTTACATAATCTTTTTCTTTTTTTAGTGGTCTTCCAAGTCCTGGAGAACTTACTTCTAAAATATATGCATCTTCGATAAAATCTTCTGCATCCAGTTTCTCTTCTAAGCTTCTGCTGATCAGCACGCAGTCATCAATTGCAATTCCACCTTCTTTGTCTGCGTAAACTCTTAAATACCAGTTTGCTCCTTCTTTGACATATTCTACATCCACCAGTTCAAAATTGTTGGCTTCAATGATCGGTAATACCAGTTCTTCTGTTTTTGTTTCAATATCAACTCGTCTTGCCAATGTATCAACCCTTTCTTTTGTAGTGTTATTTCTTCATTGTTACACAAAATAGGAGTGGACATATGCCCACTCCTAAGTCATCTTTTCTTAAGCTATATTTAGTTTAACATGAAAAATATCTCTTGACAAGAGTTTTTTCATATATTATCAAAGAAAATCGAAACTTAACTGATCAGTATCTGATAGATCTCCCATAATTCCAAGTTCTTTCATTTTCTCGATACATGCTTGTGGTGCTTTTGTTCTGTTTCTAAAGTTTTCCAAGGATGTAAATGGTTCTCCTTTGGCTGCTTCTTCTACCTGCTGTGCCGCCTTTTCTCCCATACCATCAATGCTGGTAAGCGCCGGCATGATCTTTCCATCAATGACCTGGAAATCTTTTGCCTTTGCCTTGTAAATATCCAACGGCCAGAATTCATAACCTCTTGCATACATTTCATCTGCGATCTTCATTTCTCGTAGCAGATCAAGATCAGCATTTTTAACTTCATGTTTTGGCGTATTCTTAATAATACTCATCTTTTCATCCAAGCGTTCTTTTCCCAGACACATATCTTCATAAGAAAATGCTTTCGCACGAATACTGAAATATGCTGCATAATATGCCAATGGATGATAAACCTTATACCATGCGATTCTCCATGCCATCATAACATAAGCTGCCGCATGGGCTTTCGGGAACATATATTTGATCTGTTTACAAGACCAGATATACCAATCTGGCACATTGTGATCTCTCATCATCTGTTCTTGTTCATCTGTAAGTCCCTTTCCTTTTCGGACTCCTTCCATGATCTTAAATGACGCTTCCTGTTCCAATCCCTGATTGATCAGATATACCATGATATCATCTCGACAACAGATTGCTGTGGAAATAACCGCATCTCCATTCTCGATCAATGTCTGAGCATTTCCAAGCCATACATCGGTTCCATGAGACAGCCCAGAAATACGGACAAGATCAGAAAAGCTCTGTGGATGCGTATCCTGAAGCATTTGAATTACAAAGTCTGTCCCAAATTCCGGTACTCCAAGTGATCCAAGCGGTGTCCCATCAATATCTTCTGGTGTGATCCCTAAGGTTTCTGTTCCATGAAATAATCCCATAACGCCTTTATCGTCCATTGGGATCGTCTGTGCATCAATTCCTGTGATATCTTCCATTCTTCGGATCATAGATGGATCGTCATGTCCCAGAATATCAAGTTTTAATAGGTTCTGGTCAATCGAATGGTATTCAAAATGTGTCGTAATGATCGGTGTATTCATATCATTGGCTGGATGTTGTACCGCTGTAAAATCATAAATTTCTTTATCATGCGGTACTACAATGATTCCACCCGGATGCTGACCAGTTGTTCTCTTAACTCCCGTACATCCAAGTGCTAATCTCTCTATTTCACAACGACGTTTACTGATTCCTCGTTCTTCCAGATATTTCAACACATAACCATAGGCTGTTTTCTCTGCCAGTGTACCGATCGTTCCCGCTCGGAATGCTTTTCCTTTTCCAAAGATAACTTCTACATAGGCATGTGCTTTTCCCTGATATTCTCCTGAGAAGTTTAAGTCGATATCCGGCTCTTTATTTCCTTTAAACCCAAGGAATGTCTCAAACGGGATATCCTGTCCTTCTTTCGTCATCTTTGCTCCACACTTTGGACAGTATGCATCTGGCATGTCAAAACCTGACATACCCATCTTCGCATATTTTTGCACCTGTTCTGAGTCAAAATCCACAAAATGACATTCTGGACAGATATAATGTGCTGGCAACGGATTTACTTCCGTGATCCCTGACATCGTTGCTGCAAAGGAAGATCCTACCGATCCTCGTGATCCTACCAGATATCCATGGTCATTCGAATCCCATACCAGTTTCTGTGCGATGATGTACATTACCGCATATCCATTTCCAATAATAGAGTTTAATTCTTTTTCCAAACGACTTGTCACTCGTTCTGGAAGATCATCTCCATAAATCTCATGTGCTCTATTATAACAGATTTCTCTTAATGTTTTGTCTGAATCTGGGATTACCGGCGGGCATTTATCCGGATGGATCGGAGAAATATTTTCAATCATATCATTGATCTTATTCGTGTTTGTTATGACAACTTCTTTGGCTTTCTCACTTCCAAGATACGCAAACTCATCTAACATCTCCTGTGTTGTCCTAAAATAAAGTGGTGCCTGCTGGTCAGCATCTTTAAATCCTTTTCCAGCTAATAAAATAGAACGATAGATTGCATCATCTGGATTTAGAAAATGTACATCACATGTTGCAACGACTGGCTTATGGAATTGTTCTCCAAGATCTACGATCTTTTGATTGAATTTCTGAATATCTTCGATCGAATTCACATTCTCAACACGTTCGGATCCAATCATAAATTCATTGTTTCCTACTGGCTGAATCTCCAGATAGTCATAAAATGATACAATATTCGCAATCGTTTCATCTGAGCGTTCATCAAGCAATGCCTGATATAATTCTCCTGCTTCACACGCAGATCCAATGATCAGTCCATCTCTATATTTATTGATCAGGGACTTTGGCATTCTTGGGCGACGATTAAAATAATTTAAATGTGATTCTGATACCAAGCGGTTTAAATTAACACGCCCTGTATTATTCTTAACCAGAATAATTCCATGATACATGCGTCCTTTTTTGATTAGATCGACATTATCATTTGCAAATTCGTTGACCTGATCTAGATCTGTAATATCTTTTTCTTTTAACATAGAAATGAATTCTACAAAAATCTTTCCTGTTGCTGTTGCATCATCAACTGCTCTATGGTGTGTTTCCAGTATGATATTTAAATGTTTACAAATGTTATCCAGTGTAAATTTACCAAGATGTCCCATTAGACATCTTGCAAGCCCCAGTGTATCCACAACTGTATGATTATATGGAAGATTCAACCTTTTCGCATTTTCGCGGATAAACCCTGTATCAAATCCTGCATTATGTGCAACCAAAACAGATCCCTCACAGAATTTTAAAAACTGTGGAAGAATCTCTTCGATCGTTCCCGCATCTTTTACCATATCATCTGTGATCGTTGTCAGCTGAGTGATCTTATATGGAATTGGGCGCTCTGGATTGACAAATTCACTGAATGTTTCTTTAATCTCTCCTTCCACGACTCTTACCGCACCAATTTCTATAATTCGGTCATTGACACTGTTAAATCCTGTTGTCTCAATATCGAATACAACATAACTGTCCATTAGTGACTGCCCTTTTGAATCAATGATCAAATCTCCAAGGTCATCAACGAAATATCCTTCTACCCCATAAATGATCTTAAATGGATCATCTTCTTTTAGTCTCAAGTCTTCGTATGCATGACGTGCGATTGGAAATCCCTGCAATACACCGTGATCTGTAATCGCAACCGCCGGATGTCCCCATTCGTAGGCGCGATTTACAATATCTTTGATCTGTACCACACTGTCATTATCGCTCATCACTGTATGGAGATGTAATTCCACACGTTTTTCCATGGATGTGTCCTGACGTTTTTCCCTAAAATCTGTAATCGCCTTGATTCCTGCCACAGATCCTAGAGAGATCTCATGATCAAATTTGTCATACATCGCAACTGCTTTGATACGATAGAATCCACCTTTTTTCAAACCATCTAAAATATCGGGC
>OHSK01001059.1_pt1 | contig 12126 bp, 9 predicted proteins | sample 1578701 | NCBI WGS metagenome assembly OHSK01 (sample SAMEA3879503, study PRJEB24766) | human gut metagenome | biome: human-associated habitat; feature: feces | place: USA | collected 1985/1987
ACGGTATTATTGCTGTAATATTGTTTTTCCTGATTCCAGAAGGTCTTGTTGAAACCTTCTTTTACGTGTTCTGCCAGTTCCCGATATTCCTGAATATCCTCAGCTAACTGCTGGTGGTGCAGCTGTCCGGCAATATCCGGAGTGTGGGGCATATCTAACTGAAGCTGTGCAAACTTTATCATATATTGCAGTAGCTTGTAGTAATAGGCGGTTGCTATCAGTTTACCATCGGTAATGCGGGCCGGGTCTTTCGAATGTATTAATTCAGGAGATTCGGGCGGAAGACACCAATCGCCGTAACGGTCGCGGGTGATGATATGCGATTGGTTCATGAACTCTGTGCGGATGTGCTCCATCCATTGCTTCATGGCGGGATAATGCTTGCAGATGGCTCCCGGATTTCCATATTGTTCATACAGCATATTACTGATGAAAATGAAGGTTGTCTGTATAGTAGTAATAATAGGCCGGCACTACATCGGGTATGCATCCGTCTTCCCGTTGCGCATCGCGGATATCGTCCATCCACTTAGCATAAAGCGGACCGTTTTCCATCAAGAAACTTTCACCTAGTGCGCCGTTGGTATGGTCGCCCAGCCAGGGCTGGCGTTCATCACGCTGGGGACAGTCGAGCGGTATTCCTTTATAATTACCACGAATTCCCCAGAAGGCATTTTTCACTAATTGGTTCAGAATAGGATTGTCACATTCAAATGTTCCGGTGAGAGGCATGTCGTCATTTACAACTTCGCCTGTAAAGTTGGCAAGGGTAGGAGTACCCGGAAATTCGCTGACTTCTACATAGCGGAAGCCATGATATACAAAGCGGGGGGCCCACTCTTCAATGGCTTCTCCTTTCAGGATATAAAGGTCGGTTACTTTGGCTGACCGTAAGTTGGCGGTGTATAGTTCTCCATCCGGTTGCAGGGTTTCTGCAAAGCGCAGGCGTACTGAGTCGCCCGCATTTCCTTTTACCCGGATGCGCAGCCAGCCTACCATGTTCTGTCCCATGTCGAGGATATAGCCATTGGCCGATTTACGGATGGTTCGGGGATTGATCTTCTCCACTACCTTGATACCCGGTATGGTTTGTCCGCGCAGATATCCCGAAGGTATGGAAACGCGTTCTGCCTGCAACCAGCTACTGTCGTCATAGCCGGTTTCCGACCAACTTCCTAATTCTTTTCGGGCATCGTATTCCTCACCGTCAAACTCATTGTTACTGCGGATGGGACCGTCGGCTGTCAGTTTCCAGTTCGTATCTGTGGCAATCGTTTCCCGGCTGCCGTCCGTATATTCTACGATCAGGTTCATCCGGACTTTTGGATAGCCGAAGTTATGGATTTTATAAGTACGGTAGTTCTGGCGCATGAAGTGGTATCGTCCGTTTCCGAGCGTAATACCTATGGCATTATCCGCCTGTGAGCGAAGCAGACTTGTTACATCATAGCTGTTGTAAAGTACGGTTTTCCGGTAGTCGGTAGGAGCGGGAGCCAGTACAAGGTCACCGACCCGTTCGCCGTTGATGAGGCATTCGTAAACTCCGAGTCCGCTGATGTGCAGGGTTGCCTCTTTTATTGTTTTGCTGAGTTTGAATTCTTTGCGTACATACCGGGCGGACAGACGTGAAAACATGGTTTCACTATCCCAGGGCATAGGTCTGTCCATACCAATCCAACGTCCTTTCCAACGTGTTTCTCCCATCAGTCCCATTCCCCAGAAAGCAGGTTCGCTCCAGGCGCTCTCACCTGTACCGGTTGTTACCTGTACTTTCCAATAATAGCGCTTGTTGGGTTGTAAAGAGGGACCTTGGTAGCTTATCCAAATGGACGCATCAGAGCGTACCTCGCCTGAATCCCACACGTCTGCCCGATTCTTGCTTAGAAGTTCCGGGGAGGACGCAACGAACAGGCGGTAAGTTGTCTGCATCACATTGCGTTGCCCGCTTTGGAGCCGCCAGCTGAAACGCGGTTGAGGGGTATCCAGACCTAAAGGATTAGTCAGTTGTTCCGTGCGAAGGTCTGTTATGGAAAGAGTATCGCTCTGTGCTGCTTGGATAAACAGACAACACAGAGCGATCAGTATGATTACTTTTTTCTTCATACACCAGCGGTATTATATACCTTTATAAATCGATATTCAAAGCTTTGGTTGCCGAATTATTATAAGTCTTCCCGTTTACTTTCAGGTCTTTGGCTTGCTTCACCTGCAATGCTGTGCCTTTGGTATCTATCTTCACGTTCTCTATAGAAACATTCTCAGCCTGGCTGATAACGATACCTTGCTTGGCGTCCGTAATAACTACATCCTTTACGTGTACATTACGGATAGGCATTTCAGGCAGTCCATTGAAGAACATGGCACGTCCTACGCTTCTGCAAGTCACATTTGTGATGTGGATATCACGGAAAGCGGGAGTTTTTTCCGTTACAGGAGGAACGGATGATTTCATTCTGCCTTCCAAGTCATCTTCCGTTTCTTCACCGGCACCTTTACCGCCATAGAACAAGTCGAACAGCAAGGCTTCGTGCGGGATATCAATCATATTGATGTTGTGAATATAGATACCTTCTACTACACCGCCACGTCCGCGGGTACTCTTGAAGCGTAAACCTACATCCGTACCCAGGAAAGTACAGTCGGTTACATAGACGTTCTTTACGCCACCCGACATTTCGCTACCTACCACGAAACCACCGTGGCCGTGCAATACGGTGTTATTTTTTACAATCACATTCTGGCAAGGTTCGCCGCGTCTGCGACCGTCTTCATCTTTTCCCGATTTGATACAGATAGCATCGTCACCGGCATCGAATATATTGTTGACAATCAACGCGTTCTTGCAAGATTCCAAGTCCAGTGCATCACCATTCTGGGAGTACCAGGGGTTGAAAACTTTCACATTGTGAATCGTGATATGCTCGCATGACAACGGGTGCAGGCACCAGCTGGGAGAGTTCTTGAAAGTTACACCTTCCAATAATACTTTTTTACTCTTAACGATATTCAGCAATACGGGACGCAACCACGGGCGGATTTCATTCCACTCCTCATCCGTATTAATGCCTTCCGGGTTATTGAAATCTTTAGTAGCCATAGCGCCTTTCAGTGCACCGGCAGTAGGATACCAGATGCTACCGGATGCATCGACTACACCTCCTGAACTTACCAGGCTACTCCATTGGCCCGCAGTCAGTTTGCCTTTTTTTACCGGACGCCAGCTATCACCTGAACCATCGAATACACCATGTCCCGTAATCGCTATATTCTCAGCATTCCATGCTGAAATAGGAGATTGGCAACGGCGCGTATCCAAACCCTCAAAAGATGTTTTAATAATAGGATAAGCCTCGAAATCATCTGTGAACAATACCAGGGCGTTCATTTCAGTATATAGATTGACGTTGCTCAGCAACTCGATAGGGCCGGTCAGCCACAAGCCTTCGGGAATAATTACTTTACCGCCACCTTTGGCATTTACTGCCTTTATAGCGTCGTTGATAGCTTTGGTATTCAGTACGATACCATCTCCTTTAGCGCCAAAATCTACAATATTGACTGTATAATCCGGAAAAGCGGGTTGTTCCACTTTCGGCATATTGAAGGGTAAATTCTCATAGATACTTTCATCTATATAATTTCCGTTTTGGGCATTTACCGTACTTTGTGCAGGTAACAACGGAAGGGCCAGTGCAACAAGCACCCATAGTTTTTTGATAAATGTGTTCATCCGTGATACTATATTTAGTTATAAGTTATTAGTTATCAGTTATTCGTTGTTAACTAACAGGCTTCTTCAACTTCTCATTTTCTTTCCTTTTTTATTATCCTCCCGCAAGCGGCTCTCCCGAGTGGCCTGCGAAAGAAATAATAAATGATTCATGTTAACCTAATTCTAACCTTAAATAAATATTATGAAAAAACCTCTTAATTACCGGTTGCAAATGTATCGGGCTTTAGCTAAAACCATGTGCACAATTTGTTGGTTTAGGTGGATTTTTTGTGGTTTTGTCCTTTTCTTTGCACACTTACGGGCTTTTTATGCAGAAAGTTCATATCTTTAAATAAGATAGGCGGCATTTCAGCAAAGCAAAAATAAGCAAGCTTATTTTGCTATGCGTTCAATTTGCGCTATCTTTGCAGCCTCAAAATAGTAAACGTGGTGATAAGATGCAAGTTGATGAGGAGGCGAACAATAAGAGCAATTTCCTTGTTGACTTGTTTATTAGATACCCGTCAACTTTAATATTATAGGTATGAGTTACAATTTGTTGAAAGGAAAAAGAGGCATTATTTTCGGTGCTCTGAATGAGCAGTCCATTGCCTGGAAAGTAGCTGAAAAAGCAGTAGAAGAAGGTGCAACGATCACCTTATCAAACACTCCGGTAGCAGTTCGCATGGGCGAAGTTTCCGCACTGGCAGATAAATTGAAATGCGAAGTTATCCCCGCTGACGCAACCAGCGTAGAAGATTTGGAAAATGTATTCAAACGCTCCATGGAAGTTTTGGGCGGACCGATTGACTTTGTGCTTCACTCCATTGGTATGTCTCCGAATGTTCGCAAGAAACGTACATATGATGATTTAGATTATGATATGCTGGGCAAGACGCTCGATATTTCCGCAGTGTCTTTCCATAAGATGATACAGGCTGCCAAAAAGCTGAATGCAATTGCCGATTACGGTTCAATCCTTGCATTGAGTTATGTGGCTGCACAACGTACATTCTATGGATACAATGATATGGCAGATGCAAAAGCTTTGCTGGAATCCATTGCGCGTAGCTTCGGTTATATCTATGGCCGCGAACATAATGTACGTGTCAATACCATTTCACAGTCTCCGACTATGACTACTGCCGGTTCCGGTGTGAAGGGTATGGATAAGCTGTTCGATTTTGCCAACCGCATGTCTCCGCTGGGCAATGCTTCAGCTGACGAATGTGCTGATTATTGCATCGTAATGTTCTCCGATCTGACCCGTAAGGTAACCATGCAGAACTTATTCCATGACGGTGGTTTCTCCAGCGTGGGTATGAGCTTGCGTGCCATGGCTACTTATGAAAAAGGACTGGATGAATATATGGATGAGAATGGAAACATTATCTATGGGTAATATATAGTGATTAACGGTTAGTGATGAGTGATTAGTGGCTATGCAGTATAATGGCATAGCAAAATGAACCGCTCATCACTAACTTTTTTCATTTATCACTTATCACTAATAACTTATCACTTATCAACGTGGAAACAGCTCTTTATCTTTTGCCCGTCACTTTGGGTGATACACCGATTGAAACGGTGTTGCCTTCTTATAATAAGGAGATCATACTTGGGATTAGTCACTTCATTGTAGAGGATGTGCGTTCTGCACGCCGCTTTCTGAAGAAGGTGGACCGGGAAATAGATATTGATACACTGACTTTTTACCCGCTGAACAAGCATACATCACCTGAAGATATTTCGGGATATCTGAAACCGTTGATGGCGGGATTGTCTATGGGAGTGATTTCCGAAGCCGGCTGTCCGGCAGTTGCTGACCCGGGAGCGGATGTAGTGGCGATTGCTCAACGGAAGAATCTGAAAGTAGTGCCCTTGGTGGGACCTTCTTCAATCATTCTTTCTGTCATGGGTTCAGGCTTCAACGGACAAAGTTTTGCTTTCCACGGTTACCTTCCTATTGAGCCGGGCGAGCGTGCCAAAAAAATAAGGACTCTGGAGCAGCGGGTTTATGCCGAACACCAGACTCAACTATTCATTGAAACACCTTACCGCAATAATAAAATGGTGGAAGACATCTTGCAAAATTGTCGCCCGCAAACCAAACTCTGTATTGCTGCGAACATTACGTGTGAGGGAGAATATATCAAAACCAAGACAGTGAAGGAGTGGCAGGGAAAAGTGCCCGATCTTTCTAAAATTCCTTGTATTTTTCTCTTGTACAAATAACATCTTTCAGGTGCTCATATTCGTTTTCAAAGCAGCAGCTGAAAAAGTTCTTGCCTAAATTATGTTCTATTTGCTGGAAAGTCCAAAGCTTTCCGTCTTTTACCTGCTTGTCCCGTAGAAGATTGTCGTCTTCTACCTCAAGAATGAAAAGATAGATCAGCCGGTTCGTCACTTTATTCTCAAAGTGATACATGATATTGAACTGTAAATCTTGTATCGGTGCTTGTGGAAAAGCTTGTCTCACAAGCCGGACGATGCCTTGTTCCAGGGTTTCTCCATATAAAAGGTAACATTCCATGGGTATATCAGTTTTCCCCCGGTCGAGAATACAGCGTTGGGGGCGTGGACGAAGATACAACATACCGTTGTGAGATACAGCGATACGGACTACCGGATTGATATATTCATTTTTCTTGTTGATAGCATCCATTGCCAGGCTTCTGCCGATCACATCCCCTTTGGTATTAACAATGGGTACGAAAGCTGTATGCTCCATCACTTGATTGAAATAGAGGATTCCGAACTGATTGAATAATATACTCAGAATAAATACAGCTGGCGGACAATACCGGAATAAAACATCCCTGGAAGTTTCACTTAAGGGACCGGGTAACAGAATTGTGATGAAGACTCCCAGGAAATGAAGAAAAGCGATGATGACAACTACCCGTGTTGTGACAATGGCAGACTCTGCCCCTTGCGCAAAAAGTTGTTTGCAACATTTCTGTGACTGGGAAATCTGGTGAGCGAGAAATCTTTTCCTGTTCAGGAAGATAATGACTACGGGTATGAGCGTACTGATCTCCAATGTCAGTGGAAACATTTCGCGGGAACTGCAATCACCGAAGATTAAAGTGGTCAGACTCAAAAGCAAGAGCATTCCGGTAGTGCAATAAAGTAGGAAGTTGGGGATTCTTGCTCCTTTTCCCCATAAGGTATATAAACTATAAAGGGCCCCTACACCTGCACCAATGTAGATGGAAATGTCTTGGGTTATAAATTCGCACAATATAATAGATACGATAACCGGGATAAATCCCAAAGACATATTAAACTTAGATGATAGAACTCCTCTTTTTGACATTGCAAACTTTATTCTGTCGTTATCTCATAGATAACAAATAAGTAGAGCAATTGGTTTTTACTTCGTTTCTTTTTTGTAAAACTGTACCTGTTTTTCGGCATGATAAGAAGAACGCACCAAAGGTGCACTTTCTACCTGATCGAATCCTTTTGCCAGACCGGTTTCTTTGTAAGAAGCGAATTGTGCGGGAGTAACGTATTCTGCCACAGGGTAATGTTTATGTGAAGGTTGCAAGTACTGTCCGATGGTCAGGATTTGACATCCTGCACGGCGCAAGTCATCCATCAGTTCTTCCACTTCTTCCGGAGTTTCGCCTAATCCTACCATGATTCCTGATTTTGCTGTGATTCCGCTGTCGGCTATCTGGCGTATTACTTCCAGACTTGTTTCGTAGCGGGCTGCACTACGTACCAGTGGAGTGATGCGTTTCACCGTTTCCATATTGTGGGAGATAATTTCCGGTTGTGCTTCAATAACCTGGGATACTAATTCTTTTCTTCCTTGAAAGTCGGGGATCAGAACCTCGATGGTAGTTTCCGGATTGAGGCGTTTGATTTCGCGTATGGTGCATGCCCAATGTGCAGCGCCGAGATCCGGTAGATCATCCCGGTCTACGGAGGTGATGACAGCATGGGATAGTTTCATCAAGGCTATGGATTCCGCTACATGGGTAGGCTCTTCCATATCTAATGGAAGCGGTTTGCCTGTCTGTGTATTACAGAATTTGCAGCAACGGGTACAGATGTCACCGCCTATCATGAAGGTGGCAGTACCTTTACCCCAACATTCTCCCATATTAGGGCAACGTCCGCTACTGCAAATGGTATGTAGTTTGTGGGAATCTACAATATGTTTGGTTTCGGTATATCGAGCATTTGCCCCTATGTTTATCTTAAGCCAGTCGGGTTTGCGTATTCTGTCTTTCATGATATTGATTTATTGTTCACCACAGATTACACGGATTAACACAGATTTCTTTATTTCTCTTTTTTATCTGTGTTAATCTGTGTAATCTGTGGTGAACTTTATGATCTTAAAGATTTTTTTCAAAGAAATTCGTTAGCTTCGTATACAGGTGATAACGGGTGTTTCCGCCATAGATACCGTGGTTGCGGTTTGTATAGAGTTGCATATCGAATTGCTTGTTCAACTGTACCAGATGTTCTGCATATTCTGCACAGTTTTGGAAATGAACATTGTCATCCGCCATTCCATGTACCAGCAATAAATTGCCATGCAATTTGTCTGCCCGGGTGAAAGCGGAAGAGCCTTTATATCCTTCAGCATTCTCTTTGGGAGTGCGCATGAAGCGTTCGCCATAAATTGTGTCGTAGTAATTCCAGTCAGTGACGGCTGCTACTGCAACTCCGGCCTTGAATACGGGCGTTCCCTCACTCATACTCATGATGGTCATGTATCCGCCATAACTCCAGCCCCAGATACCGATACGGTTTTTGTCTACATACGGCTGGCTACCCATATATTGGGCTGTTGCAACCTGGTCTTTTGCCTCTTTCACGCCAAGATTCAGATAAGTGCATTTTTCGAAGTCTGCACCACGTCCGCCGGTTCCACGTCCGTCTACACAGACCACGATAAAACCACGACTGGCCATATAGGTTTCCCAACTGATGCTCCATGTGTCCAGTACCTGTTGCGATCCGGGTCCGCTGTATTGATACAGAAGTACAGGGTATTTCTTGGATGCGGAGAAATTCACAGGCTTCATCATCCAACCGTTCAGACTTACACCATCTCCGGTCTTGAAAGTGAAGAACTCTTTCTGGGGTACACTGTATTTGGACAAAGTCTGTTTCAGATTATCATTCGTAACAAGCGTACTCAATACTTTACCTGTATTATCATTTAGAGTAATGACAGTGGGAGTATTCAGGTTTGAATAACGATTCATGTAGTATTTCATGTTCGTACTGAACTGTGCACTGTTGAGACCCGGTTGAGAAGAAAGTTTGGTTTTCTTTCCCTTGCGGTCAATTTGGTATACAGCCTGGCGCAGCGGGCTTTCCTCATTACTGATATAATAGAAACTGTTATCATCAGCGTCCCAGCCCAGGAATTCTTTTACTTCATAGTTTCCGCTGGTAACCTGTTTAATCAGATTTCCACCCATGCTGTACCAGTACAGATGATTGTAACCACTCTTTTCGCTCACGAAGCTGAAGTTTTCCGGATAGAAAATGATATTATCGAATACGCCTTCTTTGATATAAGCATCACTTTCGTCACGCAGAACCTGTTTGCAAACAGTAGAACGCGGATCACCGAAATACATGTCAAGGCGATTCTGATGGCGGTTTAAGGTGATAATGGCCAGTTTGTTAGGATCTTGTGTGAAACGGATACGTGGGATGTACCCGTCAGCATCCAAGGGCACCTGCATCTTGCGGGTTACTTTCGATTTGATATCGAAGGTATGTACACTGACCTTTGAATTTGCTTCTCCTGTTTTGGGATATTTATAGGTATAATCTCCCGGATACTTCTCAAAAGCTGTGATATGGGGATTGCTTCCTGCAAAAACGGGGAAGCTGTAAGAGGGTACTTCCGTCTCGTCAAAGCGGATATAAGCCAGCATCTTGCTGTCGGCACTGAACTCCAGAGCACGGTTGAAAGAGAATTCTTCTTCATATACCCAGTCGGGAATACCGTTCAAAACGGCATTACGTTTGCCGTCTTCTGTAACCTGGCTTTCGCTGTTTCCGTAGAGAAACTTCACAAGATAGATATTATTATCCCGTACAAATGCAACCATTGTTCCGTCCGGTGAAAATACAGGTGCTTGCTGCGGGCCGCCGTCTGAAAGCTTTTCTACTATGTTATTGATTTCTCCGTTGACATTTCGCTTCAGACTATATATATAATGTATAGCTGTATAAGAGCGGCGATAAATCGGAGTCTGTTCTGTAGCAATAAGCAATTTGCTGCCGTCAGGTGAAAAACTGTAGCTGTCAAACGTCTTAAACGGACATTCGCGTGCAGTAGCAGCATCGAACAATACTTCTACCTGTTTTCCTGTCTTGAAAGAGTATTTGATGATCTGCGTTCCTTCCGCATTCATTTGCGAATAGTGTTCCCCGTCTCCGGGAATGGGAATGACTCCGTAAATATTTTCAGCGCGGAATTTACCTGATACAATATCTTTTAAATCAAGAGGCTGACCGCCTTGTGCAAAGCCTGCCAATGTGCAGAGGCAAAGAAGAATTGCAATACTTATCTGTTTCATAATCCTGTTTGATTTCTTTAGAGGGCAAATATAGGGATAAATATAAAAAAGACTATAATAAGGTGGCACACATCTTACGTATTTCGTGCAATCTATTGGCTAGTGCACTTTCTTTGCGGGCAACAGCCATATTGTAGCGGGTTTGCATGTTGACAAGCAATTCCGCATTAATGTCCAAGGCGGCTTCTACCATTAAGGCAAAGTCACTGGTTATGGGACGTTTTCCATTTAGTATTTCATTAAGCATAGTATAGGATACTCCCAAAACTTCTGAAAATTTCTTTTGGGAAATTTTGCGGCATTCTAATTCTTCTTTCAAAACATCTCCCGGATGAGTTGGTATTCTTTTTATTGTATCCATAATTCTATTGATAATGATTAGTTATATCCAGTACGGTACATATAGTTAAAACTGTTTCGCTTCCTTCTTTTTTTATTTTGAATTCCAGCCGATAATGATAGTCTATACGTATAGAAAAACTGTCCTTACCACTTAATGCCTCAAAATTTAATGAGTTGAAGACGAATAAATCTTCAATTCTTGTTGCTCCTATTAAGGTATCTATACGCTTCTGGTACTTCTTTACTACAGATGCATCAAAGCGGTGTTTCTTGTCCTGGCATTTGTTTTATATTTATGCTACAAAGATAATTCTAATTTGAGATATTCACTCGTTTAGTGAATACTAATTTAGTTTTATTCTTAAAGAAAAAGCCCGTCCAGCTTTGTGGGGGCAAAGCTGAGGCGGGCTACCGTCACTCATAAATGATGATTGGGGCTTCTTTTGGTTAGAGGATTTTTACTTTCTTTTGATATTCGGCAATAGCTGCATCCAGGCGTTCGTGAGCAGTTGTGTCGCCCGGTACGTTATGTGACGGATGGATATACAGATGTACGCCGCGATCTGCCAGAATTTCGGCAACGGTAGTGATGGTCATCCATACCATAGTAACGAAACTCAGGGTTGACAATGGGCCCACCTTGTCGAAGTGATTCTTCAAAGGTACGGAAGCATCTACCAAAGGTACGCAGGAATCCACTATGATATCGGCAAGTTGGAACAGGTTCTTACCGCTGGAATGACGGCTTGCTTTGTCGCCAGTTTCTCCGGCTGAGCCGTAAACGATTACTTTCATACCGCGCTTCTTAGCTTCCAGTGCCATGTCGATGTTTACTGCATTGATCCCTGTGTGAGAGAAAATCCAGATGCAATCTTTGGAATCGAAATCATAATTCTTCATGATTGCCTGTCCGTAACCCTCTGTTCTTTCCAGAAACAGGAATTGATGGATACCCATTTGGCCGATGATTTGTGTAAAGAATGTCAGCGGAAGTTCGCACAGTGGGTGAAAACCTACAAAACTACCGATACGAGGATACATCTCTTCAACGGGAATTGTTGCGTGACCACATCCGAACGTGTGTACCCAACGGCCGGCTTCGATGGAATCTGCCATAGCAGTGGCTGCCTTTTTGATATTCTCCAATTGCGTGGCTTCCAGTTTTTCCATGATGCCATGCGCGTTTTTTAACCATTCAAGTGCTAACATAATTTTTTTGATTTTTAGGGGGTAAATAATTTCTTTTATTTGAGTGAGCGTTTAAACAATAGAAGCATGATGAGCAGGGAGACAATCATCATATAAGGATACACAACGATACTGTATCCTTGCGAGATAATTCCCGTGAGGCTGTTCAGTAATGTTTGTCCGATCAGAGCTATAACAAGGGCCACACTGAATGCCGTTCCCGACAGAGAAGCGTACCGGCTGCCGACAATGCTGAGTATGACGGGGAAAGTAGATGCCAGTCCTGCACCGACAAGAACCATACCTATGGCAGCACGTGCA
>OHSK01001064.1_pt1 | contig 12067 bp, 10 predicted proteins | sample 1578701 | NCBI WGS metagenome assembly OHSK01 (sample SAMEA3879503, study PRJEB24766) | human gut metagenome | biome: human-associated habitat; feature: feces | place: USA | collected 1985/1987
AAAAAAATATGCTGGATTCCTGCAGGAATCCAGCATATTTTTTATTCAGTCAGGCAATCCTCCCTGAATTTAAGTATCATTTCCCTTGTAAGGCTTATTCCATCATCTTCAAGCGAAAGTTCCTCTGCCTTCACCCACTTACCAAGTGAAAGCTCTTCCTCCTGAAGTGTTATCGTATCATCACCATCAAGCTCACAATAAAAGCCTGAAAGTATCGAACCTGACAATCCCCATGGCTGGCTCTTATAGTATCTTATGTTCTTAACCTTAAGCCCCGTTTCTTCCATAACTTCTCTTTTGACTGTCTGCTCAAGTGTCTCACCAGCTTCGTTAAAGCCTGCTATAAGTGCATAATTCGTATATGTCCTTCCCGCGTATTTCGTAAGAAGAATCCTGTCATGATCCGTTACTGCTACTATAACCGCCGGACATATCTTAGGATATATCATATTGCCACATGACGGACATTTTAACATACGTTCCCTGTCATCGTGAATAGTTGGCTTACCACATCTTCCACAGAAGTGATTATCCCTGTACCATCCGTATATATGAAATGCTGTTATAGCTGCAAATGCCTGCGCCTTTGGCTCAGCCTTTCTAAAAGAATTAACTCCGACAAAATCAAAGCCGTCAATAACTGTATCATATTCTTTATGTATGTCTGAGTCAGCCATTTCACCAATATACTGGCCTTTAAGCAGCTCACCGCTCTTTCTTGCAAGAAAATATCTTGTATCATCCACTGACAGAAGATAAACAAATGTATAGTTATCCACTGTGTCCTTGTTATCCGCCTTGTTTATCCCCAGAACGAACTCCTTGTACTGTGGATATACAAGTACATCTTCTCCTTCATACCTTGCAAGAAGTGATGAACCCTTAAAGAAAAATATAATATCGTTATCACATGGACTGCACTCTACATACTGGTTATTTAAAACTTTTGGAAATATATCCTGTATCATATTAGAAATACACCATCTCTTCCACTGGTGGTTCTGCTGGCTCTACCTTTTCTACATAAAGAACAGGACCCTTTTTCTTATATGCCATCTGGAATTCAACCTTAACAGTTGCTGTAACAGTTATCCACTGCCTGTTTTCCAATGAAGCTATGTCATTATAGAAGCTGATATAACCAATAAACTGAGTATCCTCTGCGCAGCATGTCATAACCTTACGTCCTGGAACGAAATTCTTATCCTTAAAGTATTTATTCTTAAGTACCTGTCCCTTAAATCTTACTTTCTTGCCAACATACACATCTGGTCTTTCTGATACATCCATATACCATATGCCATAATCAGCATCATCTATTTCTATAACATCTGCATTTACATCATAAGGAAGCTGTTCTGCTATAGACATCATTTCACCCTTATCATCCTCGAATACTATCTGAAGTGTGTTGTTAAGTGCTCTCATACTTCTTCTGTAGCTTCCAAGATCCATACCAGACTTGCATCTGTTAAATATAACCATATCGGCATACTTAACTGTTTCTGCTACGATAGACCTCATATTATTCCACTGAAGATTAAAGGAAGCTGCATCTACAAGCGTAATAGACTGATATATATCCCATCCTCTTGGCTTGGCTGTTGCCATAATAAGCGCTGGATCCCACATACCATTATATTCAACTATAACTATCCATGGATCATATTCTTTGTCAAGCTCATTCAGCTTTTCTTCTGTAAGCTCTTCCTTTTCAAGGACAACCATATCTACACCATTGTCCTTTAAAAGCTTCTCACTATATTCTTCTTCACCCTCTTCGCATACAATAAGAAGCTTATTCTTAGCTTCTGCAAACTGTCCCATTGCTATTGTATCCTGGATAAATCTTGTTTTACCACTGTCAAGCTGTCCATTTATTAAGAATATTGGAATCTGATATTCTTCTTCCTGTGCCATATTTTACCTCTTTTCTTACATTTATTCTGTTTCTGCCATATATTTTTATAAATCCTAAAAATGCAGCCCATGTCATTATGTGCAAAACATGGACTGCACTATTTAAAAACTTAATTTATACATTGAATAACTCTTTAAGAGCATCTTCCTTGAGCTTAGCTCCTATAACGCATATTCTGCCTGTGATTTCTGGTTCACCATCACGGATTTCATATTCTTCTGGTACAAGATCAAAGAACATCCACTTACCTTCTGGTGTAGGAAGCATACCCTTTGCTCTTAATATATCACCATAATCATCTGTTTCAGAAAGCTTTCTTAGTATCTCTGAGAGTGTTTCCTTATCATACTTATCAGGAGTCTCTACACCCCAGCTTGTAAACACCTCATCAGCATGATGATGTCCATGATGATGATCATGTCCGCAGCCACACTCTCCGTCATGATCGTGATGATGCTCATGCTCGTGATCGTGGTCATGTCCGCAGCCACACTCTCCATCATGGTCATGGTGGTGCTCATGTTCATGTTCCTCTGCTGCCTTAGCTGCTGCTTCTGCAAGCATCTCCAGCTCAAGATTAGTAACATTTTCCATTGCATCAAGAATCTGCTTACCATTAATATCATCCCAAGGAGTTGTAATAATATGTGCATCCTTGTTAAGTGATCTGATAAGTTCTATATCTGTCTTTAACTTAGCCTCTGAAACATTCTGTGTTCTGCTAAGAATAATAGTTCCTGCATGCTCAATCTGGTTGTTAAAGAACTCACCAAAGTTCTTCATATATACCTTTACCTTAGATGCATCTGCTACAGTCGATGCACTGTTCAGCCTGATTTCATTCTCAATATGAAGATCCTTAACTGCCTTTATAACATCTGAAAGCTTACCAACACCAGATGGCTCAATTATAATTCTGTCTGGATGATACTTTTCAACTACTTCCTTAAGTGATGTACCAAAATCACCTACTAGAGAGCAGCATATACATCCTGAATTCATCTCTCTTATCTCAACACCCGATTCCTTTAAGAATCCACCATCTATGCCGATTTCGCCAAACTCATTCTCTATAAGAACTACCTGTTCTCCTGGAAATGCTTCCTTTAAAAGCTTAGCTATAAGAGTTGTCTTTCCAGCTCCTAAGAATCCTGAAATAATATCTACTTTTGTCATCTCATTATCCTCCATTATATCCTTACTGTATATAATCTCCTGCATTTCTGCCTTATATGCAGAAACCTTTCTTACATCCGACTGCAGCATTATAATAGTTCTGTCAACATCTTTATATCTATCATAAATATGCCCCGCCTAAGTTTTATTATACGCTTGTTGTCAATACCCCTGCCTGGCAGCCCTTATCTCATCTGCCATTTCGCTTATCTTTCTTAGTCTGTGATTAACCCCGGACTTTCCCACAGGCGGATCAAGAAGTTCTCCTATATCCTTAAGATTCATATCCTGATGTTCAAGACGTATCTTTGCCACCTGATAAAGTCCTTCCTTTAAGCTTGAAAGTCCTACTGTATCTCTTATATACTCAATATCTCTTGTCTGCTTGACTGCCGCTGATATTGTCTTATTAAGATTCGCCGTTTCACAGTTAACCTTCCTGTTAACATCATTTCTCATCTCTTTAAGAATCATGACATTATACAGCTCCATCTGGGAAACATATGCTCCCATAAGATTAAGGGCATCTGTTATATTGCTGCCCTCCTTCATATAGACTATATAATTATTCTTACGCTGCGTAACCTTTGCATCAAGATTAAAAAAGCAAAGCATATCCTTAACACACTCTGCATCTTCTTCATAATCACATACTATTTCGTAATGATAAAACTTATTAGGGTCACTTATTGAGCCTGCGGCTATAAAAGCTCCTCTTATAAATGCTTTTTTGCAGCAATCCTTCTGTACTATTCTTGGGTCCACGAATACTGGTTCTATATGTTCAAATGTATCATCTGCCCACTTAAGTGTCTGTAATATCTTTGCGACCTGCTTCTGGTCACATATTCTTATGCTTGTATCCCTGCTGCTCTCGGATATATATAATATATCTGAGGAATCTATATCAAATATAGTCTCTAAAAGTACAATAAACTTGTATCTGGCAACCTCATTTTCAGTGAGCAGTTCAACCTGCATCTCACCACCCGATGAACGTCTTATACGTCCCGATATTCCCATAATAGCTGCAAACTCAGCTATCTGGCAGTGTCTTGCCGAATCAAGCCTTGCACTCAGCTCTTCCTTAACATCTGAAGAAAACGACATTAATTATCTCCATTTCTTATATTGCTATACAAGGGTACACCCTGCATTTGTTGTATCAAAGCCGTGGCTTTTGACCATGGCTTCATTAAATATTAAACTCTTATGAATTCTTAACCCTTACGCTTTGAATCCTTCTCTATATCCCTGTGTTCCACCTTGCAGCCATAAGGTGTCTTTGAAAGTCTGTCTGCAATCGCATTGGCAAGTGTCACAGAACGATGCTTTCCACCTGTACACCCAACTGCTATGACAAGGCTTGACTTGCCCTCCTTGACATAATTAGGAAGCAGAAACTGTATAAGTCCATCAACACGCACAAGGAACTCTTCTGCCTCTGGTGCTTTCATGACATAATCCTGTATCTTTTTATCATTACCCGTAAGCGGTCTTAGCTCTTCAACATAATATGGATTAGGGAGAAATCTTACATCAAACACCATATCAGCATCAGCTGGTATACCATACTTAAACCCAAAAGATAACACTGTAACGATAAGGTTGTTAAACTCTTTTCTTTCAAGCACTATCTTTTCAAGTTCTTCCTTAAACTCTCTTGTCAGAAGCTGGCTTGTATCTATGATAACATCTGCTCTTTGTTTAAGAAACCCCAGCTGCTCTCTTTCAAGCAGTATAGCTTTATCCACTCTTCCGTCCTTAGCAAGTGGATGTGTCCTTCTCGTTTCCTTGTATCTTTTTATAAGTACATCATCACTTGACTCAAGAAACAGAATCGTATAATCATATTTCCTGCTTTTCATATAATCAAGTACGGAATCGAACTCGGCAAGTGAATTGCCACTCCTTATGTCTACACCAAGTGCTATGTTGTTATATCCATTATTCTGCTTCTGGCAGTCTGCAAGCTCTGCAAACTTTGATATAAGAGATATAGGCATATTATCCACACAATAATATCCCTCATCCTCTAAAACATTCAACGCTGTCGATTTGCCTGCTCCCGACATACCTGTGACTATAATAATCTTCATATACTGCCTCGCTCCTGACTAAAACCTGTATCTAGAACTCTCCTATTTTAACAACCTCAAGCTCAAGCTTAACGCCAGACTTCTTTAAGACCTCTTCTTTTATCTTATCTGTAAGCTCACATACATCCTTTGCTGTTGCCCTGCCTTTATTAACAACAAAGCCTGCATGTTTTTCTGACACCTGTGCATCACCTGCTGACAGACCTTTAAGTCCTGCATCCTCTATAAGCTTTGCTGCAAAATATCCCTCTGGTCTTTTAAATGTACTTCCCGCACTTGGATATTCTAACGGCTGTTTCATTCTTCTCTTTTGTGAAAGTTCCTTTATATTCTCTTTTATCTCATCAGTATTGCCTTTACTTAACTTAAGTGTTGCACTTACTACTATATATCCATATTTCATTATGCAGCTTGTTCTATATCCAAGTTCAAGCTCATCTTTACCCAGCGTATGGATATCACCATTCTGATCTAAGACCTCAGCACTGACAATAATATCCTTTATCTCTCCACCATAAGCTCCAGCATTCATTCTGACCGCCCCACCTATCGTTCCTGGAATACCTGTTGCGAACTCAAAGCCTGCAAGTCCTTTATCTGAAAGCCTGTTTCCAAGCCTTGACAGCTTCATGCCTGACATAGCCTTTACCATTACATCATCAATATACTCCACTTTATCAAAAGCATCTGAAAGCTGTATAATAACTCCTCTGAAGCCTTTATCTCCTACCAGCAGGTTGCTCCCATTGCCTATAACATAGTAATTTATGTCTGATTTTTTCAATAAACGTATTATAGCCTGTAACTCTTCAACAGAAGAAGGCATTACGAAATAATCCGCAGTGCCTCCTATTCTGAATGTAGTATGACTGCTCATAGGTTCATCTGTTCTGACCTGTGATTCACCTGCTATATCCTTAAGCTTTTCCAACAAATCATTCTGACTCATGTATTATCATACTCCCTGTCTATATTCATTATTTACATCATTCTACTCATTCAATACAAGTCTGGCTGCTCCATACATACCAGCATCGTTGCCAAGTGTTGCCTTTAATATCTTAGTGTTTCTTGAAGCATGGAACACATACTCCTTATAGTACTTTTCCACTCTGCTTAACAAAAACTCGCCTGCTGCTGAAACACCACCACCTATACATATAACCTCTGTATCGACCATACCAGAAGCACATGCAAGACCTTTACCAAGATAACGGCACATATAATCAACAACCTTTAAAGCAACAGAATCTCCATTCTTTGCCTCATCAAACACGGCTTTGGCTGATATATAAGGAATATCCCTTAACGCTGACGGCTCATCTGATTCGCTAAGCATTCTGACAGCTGTCTTGACTATACCAGTTGCAGAAGCCACCTGTTCAAGACAGCCCCTCTTACCACAGTTACAATACTCCTTCTCCTCATCAGCTACAGGAAGGTGGCCTATCTCAGCCGCTGCACCATTGAAGCCGCACAAAGGCTTTCCATCAATGATAACACCACCGCCGACACCTGTACCAAGTGTAACTAAAAGACTGCTTGAGTACTCTTTGGCGCTTCCCATCCAGTACTCACCGAGCGCTGCCATATTCGCATCATTTCCAACCTTAACCTTGTATCCTGTCATCTTACTGAATGTCTGTGCCACATTAAACACACCCCATCCAAGATTGACACATTTGTTAACTGTGCCATCATCCCTGACAGCACCTGGAACTCCTATTCCTACTCCGGCTATATCATCACTTGCTTTTTCTACTGCTTCCAACATATCTGGTATATGTTTTTTTATATCTTCCAGTATAAGGCTTCCACCCTCATCCTTTCTTGTTGGAATCTCATCCTTATAAAGAAGCTCTCCTGACACACTAAAAACTCCACACTTACATGTTGTTCCACCAATATCTATTCCAAGTACTATGCTTTTATCATTATTAATTCCTGCATTACTTATATTATCATTACCACACATACAAACTTCCCCCAGTCATAATCTGTTATCTAATTATTGTAATTAAAGGTCGTCCTCTTCGTCACCTTTCATAAGGTTTTCCTGGACCCTTCTGTATAACTCCTTAGCTGCATTGTAACCCATCTTCTTCTGTCTGTGGTTTACCGCTGCTGCCTCTACAATAACAGCAAGATTACGTCCTGGACGTATTGGAAGCGAATGGCATACGACTTTATTGCCAAGATACTCTGTATATTCCTCTTCAAGACCTAACCTGTCATATTCCTTATCCTTATTCCAGTCCTCAAGCTTGATAACCATATCGATTTCCTGTGTTTCCTTAACACTTTCTACACCAAAAAGTGTCTTAACATCTATGATTCCGATACCTCTTAGCTCTATGAAATACTTTGTTACACCTGGGGCTGAACCCACTAATGTTTCATTACTTACCTTTCTTATCTCAACTGCATCATCTGTTACAAGACGATGTCCTCTCTTAATAAGCTCAAGTGCAGCCTCACTCTTACCTATACCACTCTCACCTGTTATAAGCACGCCCTCACCATAAACATCAACAAGCACACCATGGATTACAATACAAGGTGCCAGCTGTACCTTGAGCCATCTTATAACCTCTGCTGAAAATGAAGAAGTTGACTCTTCTGACTTAAGAATAGGTATCTGATACTTCTTTGCAAGCTCTATGATCTCTGGTTCAGGTTCAAGATTCCTGCAGAATATAAGACATGGTATATTGCTTGATAAAAGCTGCATATAACGCTCAAAACGCTCTGTCTCTGAAAGACTCTTAAGATATGAATATTCCACATTGCCTATAATCTGTATACGGTCATTATCGAACTGGTCATAAAACCCTGTAAGCTGAAGTGCTGGTCTGTTAAACTCAGGCACATGAATCCATATTCCCTTGACATCTATATCTGGTGTAAGATTCACAAGATTCATCTTCTCAATTACTTTTGATAAATTAACTCTTTCTTTACCATTCATATACTACTCCTATCCTGCATATTAAAGTCATTATTGACAATGCCGCAATTATTATATATTTGATTAATGTTTTCCTGTTTTATATTTATATTTTTACCATATGTATCCACATGCGTACATATTGAATGCCATATTCACAACATTTTATCCCGCTTTCGATATTTACACCATCTTATACATTAGTGTAACACAGTGCCTATGATATTAAAAGATTTTCTTCAAATATATTGTTGTTTAATCGAATACAAGCTGTCGTCCGTTCGTCAATGGAAATACTTATATATATTCTGTGCCACATTCTCTGTTATGCCTTCAACCTCCATAAGCTCACTCACACCTGCAGCCCTTATCTTTTCTATATCGAGAAAATGCTTCATAAGTGCTTTTCTCCTTACTGGTCCGATTCCTTCTATATCATCAAGCACCGAATTAACCTGCAGCTTACTTCTTAGTGATCTGTGATACTCTATGGCAAATCTATGTGCTTCATCCTGAACACGTGTTATAAGCTTAAAGCCCTCGCTATGTCTGTCTATTGGTATCTCTACGTTGTTATAATACAAGCCTCTTGTATTATGATTATCGTCCTTAACCATGCCGCATACCGGGATATGAATATCCAGCTCTGACAGCACCTTTAGTGCTATATTTACCTGTCCACGTCCACCATCCATCATAATCAGATCAGGATACACCGAAAAGCCTCTTGACTCCTCTTCACCCGCACGTTCCCTCATGCCTCTCTGGAAACGTCTTGTAAGCACCTCACTCATGCTCTTATAATCGTCAGGTCCTTTGACTGTCTTTATCTTAAACTTACGGTAATCATTCTTCTTTGGTCTTCCATCTTCAAAAACAACCATGGAACCTACAGATTCAACACCACTTGTATTGGATATATCATAAGCTTCTGCTCTTCTTAGGTTCTTAAGTCCAAGCCACCCAGCTATCTCTTTCATGGCACCCGTTGTTCTCTTTTCTTCAAGCTTAATTTTCTCAGCATCCTTGGTAAGAACCATAAGTGCATTCTTATGTGCCAGTTCAACCATACGCTCCTTGTCACCCTTTTTAGGTGTTATGATAGATACCTTTCTTTTCTTTCTGCTTCCAAGCCACTCGGCGATAACATCTGCATCATCTATCTCTTCCTGTGTCATGATAACATTAGGAATATATGGAGTTCCACCATAGTACTGTTTCATAAACTGTGATAATATGGCACTTCTGCTATCATTCGCAGCAACCTTCATATGAAAATGCTCTCTTCCAAGCAGCTTTCCCTGTCTTATAAAAAATACCTGCACAACCGCATCCTCTGCATCCATAGCACATGCTATTACATCCCTGTCAGTAGCATCATCCGCTGTAATCTTCTGCTTCTGTGCTATCTGCTTTACGCTGTTAAGAAGATCTCTATATCTTGCTGCTTCCTCATACTCAAGCTTCCTTGAGCAATCCATCATCTTATCCGTAAGCTCGTTTATTATCTCTGAATAGTTACCATTAAGGAAACTGATAACCGACTCTATATTTTTCCTGTACTCTGCTTCACTAACCATCCCCTGGCATGGTGCATTGCACTGTCCTATATGGTAGTTAAGGCATGGCCTTTCTTTGCCTATATCCTTAGGCAGTCTTCTGTTACAGGTTCTTACCTTATAAAGCTTGCATAAAAGTTCTATAGTTTCTTTTACGGCACCTGCTGATGTATATGGGCCAAAGAACTTTCCTGTACCATGCTTCATTGTTCTTGAGAATAACACTCTTGGATATGCTTCATTTACAGTAACTTTGATAAATGGATAACTCTTATCATCCTTAAGCATCGTGTTATACTTAGGTCTGTGTTCTTTAATAAGATTACACTCAAGCACCAGTGCCTCAAGCTCGGAATCAGTTACTATATATTCAAAATATGCTATATGCGAAACCATCTGTACAACCTTTGCAGAATGATTCTTACTGCTCTGGAAATACTGCCTTACACGGTTTTTTAACACCTTTGCCTTGCCTACATATATGATTGTGTCATGCTTATCATGCATAATATATACTCCCGGCTTATCTGGAAGTTTTTTTAGTTCTTCTTCAAGATTGAACATACACATCCTCATTTCTTAATTTCTATGCTATTCTTTATTTGACCTGCGCTCATTATAGCATCCCCACCTTATTCACTCAATTTTATTTTTATAATTTTCTGATTTTTTCACAATATTCGCATATCGTGGGATTATATGCAAAAATGACTGCAATGGTATTATAACTTACACCATTGCAGTCTTTACCGCTACATCTTAAGACTATATCCACCCCTGTTATTCCCGCTTATAAAACCCTTCTCTGGCTTTACTGTTTCGCTGCTCCAACGCTTCACACTCTACTGTTTCACATTTTCACCGTTTCACTACTTCACTGCTTTTTTATAATTATATACCAGTATTATTTCCATGATTAGAAATACTATGATAAACAGCAGTACACTCTTTAACCCATACCCATATGAATCAAACATCCTGTTTATATCCATCGCGGCTATTATTGACATTTTCTTTGCCAATCCTACACCAAGCACATATAAGACATGTGGAATGAGCATACACAGTGATATGATTACTGACACCTTATAACTAAATCTGTACGATACCATATATGCTATAACTGCTATAACTATCAGCCATAATAACCTGCATATATAATTAATGATAATATATGAACGTATACTTATATCAAACGGAAAATCTGCGAATTTTTGCAGACACAGTATACTTTTATCAATCTGGTTATAGCTGTAGCAGCGTGTTATGTTATATATATTAATGCCAGCAGCAAGCCCCCATATAATGACCGCCAGCATAACAATCTTTGACAGCTTGATCCACCACAGCTTCTTTCTTTTTCCTGCTGTTCTTATATGCATATTCATTCCCTGCTGCCGCTCTGAGGCATAATCTCCTGCCGCTATCAGTATAATGATAACAACGGATATCAGATTCATTGTTTCATTGTTAGAATAAAGCCTGCTTCCAAATATATCATCATAATTATATGGATTAACTATAACCGTCTCTGCTTCACGGGACTCATTTATATTTTTAACATAATCATATTCCTTCTGCATTATGTCCACTGTACCAAGAAGCTTTTTGGCATTTTCCTTCTCATAAGAGCCATCTTCTTTACTGTCCTGCACTAGCACAGCCTCATCTCTTAATGCTTCAATATAATCACTGACCTCCTTATCTGCCTCATGCCCATCGAATTCCACATAAAAACTGTTAAGCTTATATGTCTTGTTATTACTGCCATAATCTATGCCCTTCATAACCTTAGCCGATGTAAACAGATATATCCCTGCCAGTATAAAAACAATCCCCTTCTGTACTATCATTGTTTTATAGATTTCCATAACATATAAAGGCATACCAGACACAAGCTTCTGATTAGACTGACTTATCTTTACCGCAGCAGCTTCTATGACACTCTTTTGTCTGATTGTATATTTTAATGAATAAGCAATCACATTTCCAGTCAGTCCTACAGCAAGTAAAACAGCTGTAAGAATCCACGTTGTTGTACTTATATCTGTTATAAAGCCATCTCTTCCCCAGTTCTCATACATAAGATAAGAGCCTCCAGGAAATATAATATTAAATACATTAATATATTTAAGACTGTTAAATGTACTGTTATACTGTATTCTGCCATACAGCATATATTCGCATAAAAGCACCGCTATAAGCAGCGTAACTGCTATCTTATAATTATTCACAAGGTTTATCATAAGATATATCAAAAGACTTATGGCAGTCATGGCGCAGGCATATACTAATACATATGCAGAGTTAGAAGGATTAAAACGTAAATATGAGGAAGCGTTGGAAGTAGAAGACGTAGTGGGGG
>OHSK01001070.1_pt1 | contig 11993 bp, 24 predicted proteins | sample 1578701 | NCBI WGS metagenome assembly OHSK01 (sample SAMEA3879503, study PRJEB24766) | human gut metagenome | biome: human-associated habitat; feature: feces | place: USA | collected 1985/1987
CTAACAGCTCGTCAGTAGTGACTGTTTCAAAATCACCACAACTATACTCTTCTTCGCCATAGTCGTAGTGGTCGCCAAAACTGCCACAGCAAGGACAGAACTCCATATCTGCTGTTGTTCCGTAACTGATTTCCCAGTTGCCATTTTCAAGGCAGCTATAATCAGTCCAAAAGCCGTAACTACCGCCATCGTTACATTTTTCTGGGTCGTAGTTTGAGTAATCATTAAATCTTACTCTCTTTATGTTTTTTAGTTCTTCTTTTCTCATAATATTCACCTTTGCTTGATATTCAAGCCCTTTCTTTATTTCTTGATTGTATTATACGTCAATGACGTATAACTGTCAAGCAAAAGTTATAATTATTTTTCACTAGCCAATATTCAGTTATCAATGTACAAAACAGGCTATGAATATTGCTACTCATAGCCCTTAAAATCATATCTTAGATACAAGAGTACTTAACTTTGTTCTAAGTAAGTTCTTTTCTTCTGCCGACATATCAGCCACCATACCTGTAATATCGCTTGCAAGTTCCTTAGTGTAGCTGTCAAGCGACTTCATCTTGTGTTCCTTATCTTCTGGTGTATTAGCCTTGTGCATTTCCTTAGTTTCTGTGTAGTTTCTCTTTGCTCTGTCGTAATTGCTTTCAGACATTGGCTCTGTATAATACATCTTGCCATAATCTCTATCCATGTCCCTCATATGCTCTGCTTCTGGGTACATGTGCATATAAGGCGGTTCTTCATATCCTCTGCGGTATGTTCCTTTACCTTTTGGAGCGAATCTGCCATTTGCATAGCGGTAGCGGTCATAGTATCTTCTGTCCGGATAATCTTCGTACTGTTCAAGCATACGTATAATATCCTCGTTATCTTCTGACTTTTCCATAGCTTCAACAATTCTGTAATCTTTGTCAAAGCAAGCTATGTTCTTCGCTATTTCTGTAAAATCCTTTAAATCATCAAGGTTCTGTCCTTCAAAATTGTCAATTCCAATTCCGTCAACTTTAGCCTTGACACATTCCATAATCTGTTTAGCCCATTTGTGCATATCATCAAGCCTCCCTTACTGCGATTAAGTTACTATTCTGTACTTCAATAGCCTGTGTAGATGTATTTTGCACCGCTACTGTACTGCAACAGCCACAAGGTACATCAATATATGCCTGTGCTGATACATTAAAGAAATTTTCAACTGCGGCTGGTGTTACAATCATTCGTGTTGACTGCAAAGGCTCTCCGTCAACCGCGATTGCAAGTGAAATTTCTCCAACTGTACCGCCTGTCGGTATCTGAATGTTTCCACTATAAGATACTAAAAATCTAGCCTTGCACTGATTTGTAATACCTCTTAACTTGATAATTCCGCTTCCTTGTCTGTGGACTATACATTTGCTACCGCATACCGGTGTTTCTGTAAATGCAACATCTTCTCCGGCGGCAACTGTTTGTAAAGCAATTCCTGTTATTTCCATTATCTTTACCTCTCTTTCATAAAAATAAGGGCAAACATTACAGTCTGCCCTTTGATTATAAGTAATACTGCTTAGCAGACATAATCGAGTTAAACTCAATTAAGATACTCAATTATTCAGTTTTAGCAGCCGCATCCTGTATTGCAACCACATCCATAAGCATAAGCATTAGGATTAGGTACAACATAGGCTGGAATAGCTGTAGGATTTACAGAGTTGATAATCTGCTCCTGTGATGCGGCTCTGCGTAAATCGTTGTTCTCTGCTGTAAGTGTTGCTATCTTATCATTTGTTAAGAAATCAAGGATAGCTCTCGTTCCTGCCTGCTGGCTGTCGATAATATCTCTTGTGTTGTTGCACATTGTGTTCTGTAAAGCACAAGTGTTAGTTGCCATGTTGTAGTTTACGCCTTGAATAGCTTCTCTTGTCTCACAGCAACAGTTAGCAAGCTGTGCCTGTAATGCGTTTGTATTCTGCATATTAGCGACTGTATCAGCGTTAATAGCTTGCTGGATACCGAATCCGGTCTGCATGATATTTGTGTTAATACCATTGAAACCTGTGAGCATACTATTGTTCATAGCATAGAAGCCGTCACAAAGTCCGTTAGAAATGCCATCTAACTTGCTGATAACTGCCTGATTGTCAAAACCTCTTTGTATAGCTGAATCAGTGTAGCCTGCGCCGTTGCCATTTCCACCGAAACCGCCCCAGCCGTTATTGCCCCAGCCAAAGATTAAGAGAATTACAATCCACCATGCACCATCGCCCCACATACCATCGTTATTACGATTATTGCCTGTTACTGCGGCAATATCTGCGAGACTAACTCCGTTTGAATTAAACATCTTGTTTACCTCCATTTATTTTATTAACAAATGGGATAACCGGTCATTATGTGCGCACAACCCAAAATGTCCTAATTCATCATACCCTTAATATCATTAAGGTTTATTCCTTGTGTATTCATAAAATTACTTAAAATTTGCTCTGCGCCTTGCGTGTTTCCACTGTTTATCTGATTAAGCAAGTTTTTTGCCATAGGATTTCCACGCTGTGCCGACTGTTGTAAACAATTCATTGCCATTTGCTGTGGATTCCGAATTGACTTAAGTTGATTTATAGTTTGAATTAACTGCTGATTCATTCTTCATCACCGCCCTTACTTTGAGTTCTTGATGTTTTTCTCTGTGTTCCTAAAGATTTATCAAATCTATTTTCCAACTGCCCTATTTTCTCCGATAATTCCTCAAACTTATTCAGAAATAGCTGTGTGCTTTCGTCTGATAGGGTAAATTTAGCGTTTTCTGTATTAGCCATAGAATTTACTGTCTGATTATCTTTAGGGGCTGTATAAGGCTTATACACAACCGTCTTAATTGTTCCGTCAGCATTCCAACCCTTAACATAAATTTCCGACATATCCTGCTTAGGGAAAAATGCCATTGAGCCATCCATAGGCACTTCATTTGCATTAATATTTTCAACTGTCTGTACTATTCTTCCGTTAATGCCTGCTATCTGTTGTGGCATAACCTGTTGATTTGCTAAGGACATTTGTGTCCCTGCCACTGGCTGCTGTAAGCTCTGCTGATAATTTTGTAAAAAGTTCATTCTATCCATATATGGATTTTGAGATTGCATATAAGAATTATTCATCATAGGCATTGCTTGATAAGGATTGTTCATTGTCTGCCTCCTCTAAAACTTCCTCGATTGCGTGGATAACAAGAGATAATGTCACTAAGTCAAGTTTCTGCAATTCTTCTTTGCTTAAGATTTTTTCTCTAACTTCATCAGAAAACATTCGCATTACCTCTCTTTCTGATTATATTTTTGCATAAAAAAAGAGAAGAACATTATCAAGTTCTTCTCATATTTATGTCATACATCAAGGCTTTATTTAGTTTTAATTTACTACACACTTTTAATCCTGTCACTACACACTTACTACACACTTTTGCTATTGAAATACATAGAAATACATAGAAATATGTGGAAATTGATAATCAGTCCAATGCCACTTAAAAACCCTTAAATACCGCATTTATCGTGCTTTTTGTTAAGTTCATAAGGAGTTGTCTGATATACGTAATAAGTTTTCCAAGTTAAATATATTATACATCTTAAACCCCCTTATTTTGTGGTTTTTTCAGTTTTAATGTGTGTAGTACTACACACTTACTACACAGCACTTTTCTTAAAATCAACAATGTTGTTCTTATCTTTCACGATTCTTTCAATATCTACTGCCGCTCTTTCTTCTGTTACATGTGTATATAAATCCATTGTCATTTTTAGTGTTGCATGACCTAAATATGATTGAACAACTTTTGGCTGTACCCCTGCTTCAAAACATCTTGTAGCAAATGTATGTCTTAAGGTATGACCACTAAATACTGACACTTCATCATCAAAGCTTCTAGTAAGATTTATCTGTTTGACTATAGCTTTAATTGAATCTGAATAAATCTGCGAATTAAGTGGTGTGTTATAGCTTGTTACAAACAAATAATCGTTCTGCTCTTTAGGTCTTTTGCTTTTTACGATATTCTTTAGCATTATCTGTTTTTCAAGATATTTTCTACATTCACTATTAATAGGCACTTGTCTATAACTTTGCTTTGTTTTAGGTGGCTCAATATGAAAGGTTTTACACTCATCATTAAGATACTTTTGATATACAAGTGTCTTATTGACATCAATATATCCTTCATCTAAGTGTATGTCATCAGGTGTAAGTGCAAATAACTCTCCTGGTCTTAAACCTGTATTAATTGCCACATTGTACAAATTATCATAGAATGTACCTTTACTCACTTCTAAAAAATCTGTTTGCTGTTCTATTGTTAATGCATATGCATTAAAGCTCTTATCGGCTCGAAGTCTTACACCTCTTGTTGGATTTTTTGTCATTAACTCATCTTCCATAGCCCTAGCAAACATATCATTTAGTATAACTTTGATCTTGTTTTGTCGTTCATATTTGTAATTATTGTCTGAAGCCTCGTCTATTAATAACTGAATATCTGATTTTGTGATAGAATTTATATTGCGTTTTCCTAAGATTGGTGATATATTTTTGTTGTATATATGAGTGTATTCCCTAAGTGTATTAGGGCGTACACTTTTCTTTTTATACACCTCCATCCACCTATTAAACCAGTCATCTAGCTTGATATTATCTCTTATGTTTGTAAATAACTGATTATCAGCTATTGCGACTGCAAGCTTCTTTCTTAATTCTGGTAACTTGTCGTCATATATGCTTTTTCTTTGACCGAATCTATCAACATATCTGCCACAATATTTTCCATTTTTTCGTTGACAGATTCCATTTCCTAATTCCTTTCCTTTTAAATCTTTTCCCATAAGCTTTTTAATCCTTTCCATAATCAAAAAAACAAAAAGCTATTATGCATGATAACTAAATATTACTACACAATAGCTTATATTTCAATCTCTATATTTCGTTTGATTTCTCTATATATCGTTCAAATTCTTTACGTTTAACAAGACGTTTGTTGCCAACTTTTAAAACAAAAGGACAACTAATCTCATTAAGCATTGAACTTATTCTATTAACTCCAATGTTGCTATATTCAGCAGCTTCTTCAATTGTAAGATTTAGCTTATAATAAATTGGAATTTTTTCTTTCACAATCACGCCTTTCCAGTTCCAGTGCTTCCAAATCCACCTTTACCTCTTGTTGTATTAGATAACTCATCAACCTCTTTAAAATTAATTTTAAGATAAGGCATTATAACCAACTGAGCTATCCTTTCTCCTGGTGTAACAGTTCTAGGTGTATCAGAGTCGTTATGTAATGCTACTATGCATTCACCCCTGTAATCACTATCTACTACGCCTACTGCATTCGCAGGTCTTAAGCCTTCTTTAGTTGCTAATCCACTTCTTGCGAATACAGCACCAAAATAACCATTAGGAATTTCAACTGCTATGCCAGTACCAATTTTAACAGTTGTATGTGGTGTTATTATCACAGGAGATGTAATAGCAGCGTATAAATCATATCCTGCCGCATATTCACTTCCTCTTGTTGGAATTTGTACATTATCTCTAAGTTTCTTAAGCTTAATTGTTGCGCTATTAACTACTGTACCTTTTATGTTTTCTATACTCATCATCTTTATAATACCTGCCTCTGCTAGTTTTCTTGTTTCTTTTTCAACACAATTTTTAAGTATTTGACAAAATGTATCGCCTTGACGACATTCATCATAATAAGGATAATATATACCAATGTTATCAGATACCGTGCTACCAAATGTTTTTTCTTCAAGATTAACGATGAATGTTAAAAATATTATGGGTTTTTTTCCGTCCTGATATATAATTGTTCTATATATATAATCTCCATCAGCTTTAAATCTAAAGCCGTATTCTTTAAGCTTCTTATCAGTTACATGCTTTCTTAGTTCGTACATAATTTACTCCTTAATTGTCTACATATTTTTAATGTTATTTTTAAGATATACAAGATACTCGTCCCATTTGCCAATCATACAAATATATTCTTTGCCCTTGACACATTTGAGTCTCATATCTGATTTAATATTCTCCCAAGTGTTCTTCTTTGTAACCAAAGTCTGCAAGAACGAATTGGTCATTCTACTTAGGGTTAAAAGCTTCCCAGGAGGAATTTTAGACACGATTTCTTTATACTTTGTCAATTCATCATCTGGGATTTTAAAATTAGATTTTGGGAGATTTTTAGGCGAAAAAGGACTTGTCTGAGAGCCTGAAGTTTTTGGTTTTAATAGTGGAATTATTTTATCAGAATTAACATATTTGAATTTAAACAAGATCTCAGAGTCCGTTTCTTCAATGTCAAATATCAGAGATTTGTCCGTTTCTTCAAGATTTTTAAGAATATTATGTCCTCTTCCAATAGATGGGATATAAGCTTGTAAAATGTTGTGTCCATAATAGAACACTTTATTGCCAAACTGACAATCTATGTAACAATCTATATCTTCTAATGTGCCATTGAGCTTTCTATTAAAATCATTTGTAAGTTGATTTATTGGAGCACGTATTCTATATTGACCTTTAAATTTATCATATAAATAATTTGCCGTTGCATATCACCTCTTTTCATTTTCATTTGTTTTTTTTCATTATGAGTTGATGATAATGATGAACTTATTAAAAATCCAAAACTAACACCAACAACAAAAATAATCAGTGTGTTCATATTTTTTCTTTCTTTTTAATATTCTTCGTATCCTTTTTCGTTACTTACTTTAGGTGCATTCTTTTCAGCATCCAATACAACGTCTAAACATTCTTGTCTATCGCTAAATATCAATCTATTAAGATTGCTATACGAAAACAAATAGGCATGTTTATCGTGTTTATCGACTCCAACAAAATAATCAGATTCTACTGTTCTTATTTGCAGCTCGCTAACTTCGTATACACCTACAGCTTTTAATATCCGAGCATAGTATAAAACCATGCCCTTTCTTACATTTTCTTTAATCATCACTATTCTTTTTCTTTCTTTTATATAGTGACTTATTATAAGTCCTATAATAATTGCCAATAACGTTGTATAAAAATTCATCTTATTTGTTCATCCTCTAATATATACCTAACTTTTGCTCCATATGATGTTGCTGCACTGATCATTCTAGTACAGCAACTTTCCATCTTGTGAAAGCTATTTTCCCATTGGTTACACATTCTAATTATTGTTGCAATATCTTCATCATATCCATACTTGTTTTCAAGGTTACGTAATGCAACATAATAGTCTTCACCATCAATCTGAACATCAGACGGTTCTTCATTTGCAATATCTACATAAGGCATAATAATTCCTCCTAATCACAATATAAAACTATTTTATTCTGAGCGAGAGATTTTTTTACATCAATGACTCTTTGATTTTTTGAACCTCTGAATTTTAATGATAGGTCTTTCTGCTCATCTATATATTCTCCGTCAACAAGCACATCTACATTAGAAATTATGTTCTTTCTTTTTATCATAGATAAATCTTCTTTGAGGTGTTTTTCAAAAGATGTATTATCTTCACATAAATCAGCTTTGATTTTATAATTCATAATTTCATTCCATTCAAATCCTGTATATAACCAGATAGTTTTCTCAGGAAAGGAACTACGGATTTCTTGAACTAATTTGAGGACTTCATTAAGGTTTTGTTCAGCTAAACACTCACCACCAAGAAAAGATATTCGCTTGATATATGGTCTATCAATTAATTTCATAAATTTATCTTTTATTTCTTTTGTCCACTCTTTCCCACCATTAAAATCCCATGTATCAGAATTAAAACAATTTTTACAGTGAAATGGACAACCTTGAACGAAGAGGGAGACTCCAACTCCCTCACCGTTAGAAATATCAAGGCTACGTATACTTGCATACCTCATATTATTCCTCCTCAATATCGTCAAGATGCGGTACTCTATCATGAATATCACCAAGTCTACCCTGATTCCATCCATTACGTGCCGTACCCTTGTATCCACAAGTTCTACGAGTAATATCCATAGTTCTTACATCTCTATTACCACAATTAGGACATTCCCAAATTAGCTTGCCACCTTCATCAATAAGCTTGATTTCTTTGCTCCATCCACATTTTTGACAATAATCACTCTTAGTATTTAATTCAGCATACATGTTATTGTTATAAATAAATTTTATCACTTCAAGTACAGCAGGAATATTATTCTCCATATTCGGACACTCAATATACGAAATACTTCCACCTGGACTTAATCTTTGGAATTTAGCTTCAATACGAAGCTTCTTAAAGGCATCAATATGTATAAATACTGGGATATGATAAGAATTTGTGATGTATGTACGATCTGTAACTCCTTCAATAATGCCAAATCTCTCTTTAAGTTTTTTTGCAAACTTTTCTGTGGTCGCCTCCAATGGAGTTCCGTATAAGCTGTAATCAATATTTTCATCTATTTTCCACTGAGAGCATTTATCATTCAATGCTTGCATTACTTCAAGACCGAATTTTTCTCCAATACCCTCATCGCAATGATAATGTCCAGTCATATACTTAACACATTCAGCAAGTCCTGCATAACCAAGGGATAAAGTTGAATAGCCACCAAAAAGTAGTTTATCAATAGGTTCACCCTTTTTAAGTCTTGCAAATGCTCCATGTTGCCAAAGAATAGGAGCAACATCTGACTTTGTTCCACGTAATCTCTGATGTCTAATCTTTAATGCTTTGTGACATAACTCTGTACGTTCGTCAAATATACGCCAAAATTCATTAAAATCTCCACCTGATGATAATGCAATATCTGGTAATGATACAGTTACAACACCAGAATTGAAACGTCCATAGAATTTTGGTTTACCATTTTCATCATGCCATACTGTTAAAGCACTTCTACACCCCATTACAGGATAACAGTTGCCATCTTTCATCTCTTTCATAATTTTTTCTGAGATATAATCAGGAGTTAATCTCTTCATAGAACATTTAGCTGCCATCGAATGTCGGAAGAATTTATCTGTGCGCCCCATTGAATCGGCAATTTTATAATCATCAACAGCCATTACTGCACCATCGTAAGGAATATTATGTGAATCTGCTGATTCTCTTATTTGATTTAATAAGATTAATATTTATATTCGTTACTCATATCAATCAACCTCACTTTCTTCCCATAAATCAATCAAACCAGGTAATACATAACCTAAGTCTATCCAGCTAAATTCATCAAACTCTTCAAGTTCTTTAAGTTCGTCTTCTGTTGGAATTTCCGCACCCATAATTCGCTTTACATCATTTTCTGTTCCACCAGCTTCAAGTATTCTATGTAATGTCATTTCTAATGCACCAGAGATATCATCACTTCCTTTTACTGTGATTGCATTCCGTGACCAATATTCATTGCAAAGATGAAATGTCACAAGTGTTTCATTTTCTTCCAATAAATCTTTTAACTCAATCATTTCACTTACCTCCTAATTTTTTATATTCCTCAAACACTTCTTCACATCTTGCTTTATCACTACTCCAAAAAATCATATGCCATGCTTCAACCCATTCTCCATTTTCAAAATATTTATATTTCTCTTGGATTTCCCATCGTTTATTCCAATGACTTCCAATTCCTTCAACCATTCTGTATTGCCGCAACCGTACCATTTCATTCACCTCCTATATATCCTGATTTGCTATACTATCTAATTCTTCAACAATATCATTCATATCTGTGTTAGTAAGTTCTCCAACCGCATATAAGATTTCTGTCAATTTTTCATATGCCTTAACACCGCCTTTAGTGAATGGCTGCCTTCCACCATCTTCATCAATTATTATCTTGTCTAAGAATGGTTTTTTACTTCCTAATGCGTTTAAAATATCTTCTAATGTGTTCATAATCACACCCCCATATTATTGTTAATCCATGCATTAATCTTTGCTGTAATAGACTCTGTATTATCAAAGAAAATACCTTTATATCTACCAACAAAAATTAAATCCCAATTTGAACAAATTGAAATATAAACTTCTGTTTGAGTTTCATCGTTATTAGGACAACAGAAAATATATAAATCTTCTATATCTTCATCCGTGATTTCTCCGTAATCTTCCCAATCATCAAATGTAGTTTTATATCCAATTCGCTTTATGGGCGTAATTAAGTCACCTGATTTTACTTTGAACACACAATCAGGATCACCCACCTCATACCGTGAATCTCTTTGCAATATAATCATTTCATTCGCTCCTTCCATTACAAAAGGCAGACACAATAATTTGCATCTGCCTTAATATATTCTCTATTTCTAATCAATCTCATCACACTCTAAACTATCAACATCCCAATCAAGTTCATCAATCGGCTTATCCCACAATCCATTATCATCCGCAATATAGTTCATAATCTTTGCAAAACTACTTGCTTTTACCTTTTCCATTTCCTCTGTAAATTTATAAGTCGGCTGCATAGCATCGTCTGTTTCATAGATGTACATATCAATTGTGTTGTCACTATTTACGAATGCCTTGATAAAGCCCGTCTCATTTTTATGGAAAATGAAAAATTCACATAACCTGTTATTGCAATTCCAATCAAACGGTGTACTGTCGTTGCCATTCATATAATAAATAGCTCCGTTTGTATCAAGCATCTTATCTGTTACATTAGGGTACATGTTTCGTGCAACCTTAAAAATTCTTTCGATTTCTCTTTTAAATTCATATCCATTCATATGTTTTTACCTCTTTAAATTACAATTTCCTTTGATTACATTTCTTCATTATTATATGTATAATCAAAATCTCCATATGTTAATCTTGAATTAATTGTAGCTCTTGTTTCAGTTTTCCAGTCTTTGCGAAACTTTTTAGCTTGCTCTTTTTGAGATAAGTCGCCATCATAATATTCCATATTGCCTTCTTCAATCTCTTTCGAGATTTTCATCTTTAACTTCTGTTGAGATGTGCCAATGAATAAAAGTCTCATACTGGAATACTCTTTCCATTCATTGCAACTATGCAGGTAATATATTTGTTTTGCCATATTTTTGTTTCCTTTCAATACAACCTTGACACATACATTCATCAGCCACAATCATTTCTAATTTGTTGTCTTTATCACATACGAATCTGTCAATATTATATTTCCATCCATGACTCTGTACTATTCTGTCTGATCTGTCCCAATAACCAAGATTTTTCATTCCTATAACAGAACCGTTTTTATCTATATTTGGATGAACACTAATTTCAAGACCAGTTGAACCATCTTCAATCCACGCAATTCCATTTAATGTGTCTCTATATAAATTTACATATGGTTTTATTTCTCTTATAAACTGTTTAACCATATAATCACTCTCCTATCTGCTCCATTGACCAACTTTATTTCCGTTTATGTCAATAATATTTCCGCTTGTTACACCATCTTCAAGTTTTCTGCAAATATCTTCAAGAAGTCTTTTACATTCAATAGCTTCATCAAATTCGCTTGGTTCACCTGTAAATGGATCACAAAATGCTGCTCCACCTGTTTTAATTTCAATTTTCAACATAATTTTCACTTCCTTCCAATCCAAGTACATAACAATCTCTTTTACCATTCCAAAAATACGATTTCAAATCTGCAAGAGTTTTAGTACCGTTTTTCAGTTCCTCATAATGTGCCTTTAACATATCTGATGTATAATTTTTATAGCAACAAATACATGAATGAAACTCTTTTCCTTTCTGTGCATACCAACCCTTGTTTGGTGGAAATGTTTTCTTTGCGATTGTACAGAAAGCAATTTCCATTCCGTTATAATCTGGCAGTTTATGTTCTCCACTTAAATCTCTAAGTTCAATTTCTATTCCATCTGGTGTAATGGCTTTATCAAGAATTTGCATACTATATTACACCTCCCCATGTTTTGGAATTTCAATTCCAGACTTTATTTCTTCTCTCGCAACAATATATGTTGAAGTTTTTCTATCAAGTGTATAATATTTTTCTCTTATTTTA
>OHSK01001077.1_pt1 | contig 11966 bp, 9 predicted proteins | sample 1578701 | NCBI WGS metagenome assembly OHSK01 (sample SAMEA3879503, study PRJEB24766) | human gut metagenome | biome: human-associated habitat; feature: feces | place: USA | collected 1985/1987
GCATGCGTACCGAGATCATCAAGCTGCACAAGAAGCTGGCTACCACCTTCATCTACGTCACCCACGACCAGACCGAGGCTATGACCATGGGCGACCGCATCGTCGTCATGAAGGACGGCATCATCCAGCAGGTCGATACCCCGCAGAACCTGTATGATATGCCCTGCAATATGTTCGTTGCAGGCTTCATCGGCAGCCCCCAGATGAACTTCCTCGATGGTACTGTCATCAAGAAGGGCGACCAGTACGGCATCGATCTGGGCGGCGACGTCATCCCCCTGCCCAAGGAGAAGACCGCTGACGGCAAGCTGGATTCCTACGTCGGCAAGAAGGTCAAGATGGGCATCCGTCCCGAGGACATCGACGACGAGCCGGAGTTTATGGCAAAGCACACCGACTGCCAGCTGGATGCTCAGGTCGATGTCTCTGAGATGATGGGCGCTGAGATCTACCTGTACCTCGAGTACAAGGGCAACAAGATGACCGCCCGCGTTGCTCCCACCTCCAAGGCACGCAACGGAGACAAGGTCCGCGTTGCCTTCGATCCCCACAAGGTCCATCTCTTCGACGTCGAGACCGAGCAGACCGTCCTGAACTGATCGTCTAAGATCATTTTTGATCCTCCTATCATAAGAAAGACCGCCGGGCATCAAAACCCGGCGGTCTTTCGTTTTGCCCGGAAAAGGACAAAATAAAAAACCCACGCTGCGGCAAAGCAAAACGCAGCATGGGTGCGGGAATGGCTTAATTCAAGATACAGTCAGCGCTCAGCGGGCCAGCGTGTACTTGTGCAGGGTGGCGCGGACAGCGCCGGGGCCTGCGAACAGCTCCTTGGCCATGGACTCAATCTTCTCGCCCAGACCGACGGCATACAGGTCCACGCCGAACACGTCGGCACGGCTGTACAGAGCCTTCAGGCAGGAGAAGTCCTGCTCACCGGCCTCCACCTTCAGGGGAGCCACGATGGCCTGCAGCTCAGCCAGCATCGGGTCAGCAGAGATCTCGAAGGGCTGGCCGTTGTCGTCGATGCCCTTCAGGTAGCGGGCATAGCCTGCCAGAACCAGCGGGATGAGGACGAGGTTGGACTTGTCCAGACCGCGCTCCTCGTAGGCCTTGATGGTCTCGCCGAAGCGGATGGCCAGCTTCTGAGAGGTATCGGTGGCGATGCGCTGGGGAGCATCGGGCATGAAGGGGTTGGGCAGGCGGCGGTTGATGACAGCGCCGATGAACTCGTAGGGGTTCAGCACGCCGGGATCGACGACCACGGGCATGGCCTCGATGTAGCCGATCTTCTGGATGAAGGCGCGCAGATCCTCGTCGGCCATCTCGGCAGAGATGAGGGTGTAGCCCAGCATGCAGCCGTAGATGGACATGGCGGTGTGCAGGGGGTTCAGGCAGGTGCAGACCTTCATCTTCTCGATCTTATCGACGGTCTCGCGGTCGCAGTAGAGGACACCGCCCAGCTCCAGCGGAGGACGGCCATTGGTGTAGTGATCCTCGATGCAGAGGTACTGGGTCTCCTCGGCGTTGACGAAGGGAGCGGTGAAGGTGTGCTTCTCGGTGACGATGGTGTAGTTGTCCTCGAAGCCGTCGTCGGCCAGCATCTGCTGGACCTTGGCATCCGGGCGGGGGGTGATCTTGTCGATCATGCTCCACGGGAAGGTGATCTTGGTCTCGTCCTTGACGTAGGCGAGGAACTCAGCAGGCACCAGACCCTGCTCGACCCACTTGGAGGCGTAGGCAAAGACCGCAGCCTTGACCTTATCGCCGTTGTGAGAGCAGTTGTCCATGCTCTGGACGGTCAGGGGCAGAGCACCGGCCTTGAAGCGCTCGTAGAGCAGGGCAGTGACCTTGCCCATGGCCAGCACGGGGGTCAGGCCGCGCTCGAGGTCAGCAGGAGCGACGCCGTAGCCCTTCTCGGTGATGGTGAAGGAGATCATCTGCAGGCTGGAAGCCTGAAAGATCTCGACCAGACGTGCCCAGTCAGCACCGAAGGAGTAGTCGGCCTTCAGGCTCTCGGTGACGGAGGCGATGACCTTCTTTTCGATGTCGCCGGTGGACTTCAGGCAGACCAGCAGGCTCAGGTTGTCGTAGGGCTGGTAAGCCTTGTCGATGATCTCGTAGTCGAAGCTCTCGGCCACGATGACGCCGCGGTCATACTTGCCGCTGTTCAGTGCGTCGTTCAGGATGGCAGCCGGGAAAGCACGGAAGATGTTGCCGGCACCGAAGTGCACCCAAGTGGGTTCTGCGTGGGTCTTGGCCTTGACGGCCTCGACGTCGAACTTGGGCAGCTCATAGCCCTTCTCTGCCCACTCGGCAGAGAGATTGCCGTTTTTAATGTCAGTCAGCTTCATATTCGATCAGCCCTTCTTCTTTTCTTCGTCCAGACGGTCCAGCAGGTCCCAGACGCCCAGCATATACTGGATGCCCAGCGCACGGTCATACTTGCCGTAGCCGGGGCGGCAGACGCCGGGGCCTTCCTCCCACAGCTGACGGCCATGGTCGGGGCGGATGTAGCCCTCGAAGCCGCAGTCATGGTAGGCGCGCAGGATCTCGATGATGCCGGTCTCGCCGCAGCAGTCGCGGTGGGCAGCCTCGGAGAAGTCACCGTTCTCGAAGTGGTGGATATTGCGCACGTGGGCAAACGGGATGCGGTCACAGTGCTTGCGCACGATGGCGGCCACGTTGTTGTTGGGGTTGGCGTTCATGCTGCCGGAGCAGAGCGTCAGGCAGTTGTACGGGTCATCGACCATCGTCAGGAAGCGGTCGATGCTCTCGGCGTCAACCAGCAGACGGGGCAGGCCGAAGATGTCCCACGGGGGATCGTCCTGATGAATCGCCATCTTGATGTCGCACTCGCGGCAGGTGGGCATGATGGCCTCGAGGAAGTATTTGAGGTTATCCCACAGCTTCTCCTTGGTGACGGGGGCGTAGGCCTTGAACAGCTCGTCCAGCTTGGCCATGCGCTCCGGCTCCCAGCCGGGGAAGGTCATGTTGTACTTCTCGGTGAATTCGAGAATGTAGTTTGCCATGCCCTTGTAGTCGTCCTGGATCAGGTCCTTCTGATAGAACAGGGCGGTGGAGCCGTCGCCGACGGGGTGGAACAGGTCGGTGCGGGTCCAGTCAAAGATGGGCATGAAGTTGTAGCAGATGACCTTGACGCCGAACTTGGACAGGTTGCGGATGCACTGCTTATAGTTCTCGATGTACTTGTCGCGGGTGGGCAGGCCGATCTTGATGTCGTCGTGGACGTTGACCGACTCGACGACGTCCATGTCGAAGCCATAGGCGTGGATCTGGTCTGCGACCTTCTGGATCTCGTCGATTTCCCAGATCTCGCCGGGCATCTTGTTGTGCAGTGCCCAGACGATGCTGGTCACGCCGGGGATCTGCTTGATGTCGCTGAGGGTGACAGGGTCGTTGCCCTCGCCATACCAGCGCCAACCCATTTTCATAGGCATAGTGGATGTCCTCCGTTTATCATGCTTTGCGTTTGTGCGCGGCAGGAGTGCCTCGCTCTCTCACTTATATTCTAATATATCAGTTGCAAATTGGCAATAGTCGATTCGACGACTTTTGGAGTTTTTTCTTGTATACTTTATACAAAACGGCATAGAAAAGAGAAAAAAGGGCGTCAGCCCGGCAGCGCCGGGCTGACGCCCTTTTCGATGATCTCAGGTCAGCGCTTCACATTGAAAGCCGCCATGCCGGGGTAAACGGCGCTGTCGCCCAGCTGCTCCTCGATGCGCAGCAGCTGGTTGTACTTCGCCACACGCTCGGTGCGGCTGGGTGCGCCGGTCTTGATCTGGCAGGTGTTCAGGGCTACGGCCAGATCGGCGATGGTGGTGTCCTCGGTCTCGCCGGAGCGGTGGGAGCTGATGGCAGTGTAGCCTGCCTTGTGGGCCATCTTGATGGCCTCAAGGGTCTCGGACACAGAGCCGATCTGGTTCAGCTTGATGAGGATGGCGTTGCCCGCGCCCAGAGAGATGCCCTTGGCCAGACGCTCGGTGTTGGTGACGAACAGGTCGTCGCCCACCAGCTGGACCTTATCGCCCAGCTCGCGGGTCATCTCCTGCCAGCCCTCCCAGTCCTCTTCGTCCAGACCGTCCTCGATGGAGATGATGGGGTACTTTTCCACCAGCTTCTTCCAGTGGGCGATCAGCTCGCTGGAGGTGAACTCGGTGCCTGCCTTGGGCAGCTTGTAGAAGCCCTTGCCCTTGGGGCTTTTCCACTCGGAGGAAGCAGCGTCCATGGCCAGCATGAAGTCCTTTCCGGGAACATAGCCGGCCTTTTCGATGGCGGCCAGAATGGTCTCGATGGTCTCCTCGTCGCTGGACAGGTTGGGGGCGAAGCCGCCCTCGTCGCCGACGGAGGTGGCCAGACCCTTGGCCTTCAGGATGGAGGCCAGAGCGTGGAAGACCTCAGCGCACCAGCGCAGGCCCTCCTTAAAGGAGGGGGCACCCAAGGGCATGATCATGAACTCCTGCGTGTCCACGGTGTTGGTGGCGTGTGCGCCGCCGTTCAGAATGTTCATCATGGGGACAGGCAGACGGTTGCCGTTCACGCCGCCGAGGAAGCGGTAGAGGGGCATATCCAGCGAAGCGGCCGCAGCACGGCAGGCGGCGATGGAGACGGCCAGAATGGCGTTGGCGCCCAGCTTGGATTTGTCCTTGGTGCCGTCGGCGTCGATCATGGCCTTGTCGATGGCATAGGTGTCGGAGGCATCCATGCCAATGACGGCATCAGCGATGACGGTATTGATGTTCTCCACGGCCTTGGTGACGCCCTTGCCCAGATAGCGGCCCTTGTCGCCGTCGCGCAGCTCCAGCGCCTCGAACTCGCCGGTGGATGCACCGGAAGGGGCGCAGCCCCGGGCTACCGTGCCGTCGGCCAGCGTGATCTCGGCCTCTACAGTGGGGTTGCCGCGGGAGTCCAGAATCTCACGGCCCAGAACGTCTACGATCTCAAGATAGTTCATACTCTGTACCTCCATATATAATAGGAATGGGTGCTCTCTTCTCATTTGGATAGTATACGCTAACTAACCGATATTATCCTACCATGATTCGGCCCGGGATGCAAGTGAAAACAATAATGTTAGCCAAAACAAACTTCAATGCAGAAAAGTTGTGTCATCTTTTTGTTACTTGTGAATCGATTTCATGTTCTGTTTTTCTCAGGTGAACAATTTGAAAAAGTAACCAAAAAGCAGCCGGGGATTTTGTGAAAAATAGCAAGTTTTGCCGGAAAGCCCTCGGAAACTATGGACGATTTGTGAATTGCAGACTTGCACCGGAGTGCTTATAATAAGACTCAAGATAGCAGAGCCGCTTTGAGGGAAGGGAACTTTGCTTCCTTAGCGGCTTTTCCGGATACCGGCAGCAGGCCGGGCAGGAAAGCCGCCAAAAACACGAATGCTTCCAAATATCAGGAGGATATAGACTTATGAAAAACATGATCTCTCGTCGTAGCTTTCTGGCTGCTGCCGGTGTTGTGACTGCTGCTGGTGTTCTGACCGCCTGCGGCGGCTCTTCCAGCACCGCTGCTTCCACCTCCACCGCTGCTTCCGCAGCCGGTTCCACTGCCGCTTCCGGCGACACCATCAAGGTCGGAGTCATCGGACCTCTGACCGGCGATGTCTCTGTCTACGGTCAGGCCGTCGTCAACGGTGCTACCCTGTACCTGAAGCAGGTCAACGAAAAGGGCGGCGTCAACGGCAAGCAGCTTGAGATCATCACGATGGACGAGCAGGGCGATGCTACGCAGGCTGTCACCTGCTTCACCAAGATGTGCGATCAGGGCATCACCGCTCTGGTGGGCGACGTCACCACCACCCCGACTCTGGCTGTCGTGGCCGAGAGTCAGGATTACAATATGCCCATGGTCACTGCTTCTGCGACCGCAGAGGCTGTCACCTACGATGCCGAGACCGACACCGTCTATGAGAACGTCTTCCGTGCTACCTTCACCGACCCGTTCCAGGGCATCAAGATGGCAGACTACGCTTACCAGAAGCTGGGCTACACCAAGGCAGCCGTCATCTTCAAGAAGGGCGCTGACTACAACGAGGGTCTGGCCGAGAACTTCGTCAACGAGTTCGAGGCACAGGGAGGCACCATCGTCGATCAGGAGAGCTACTCCGACGGCGACGTCGATTACAAGACTCAGCTGACCACCATCCTCGGCAAAGCCCCCGAGACGGTCTTCTGCCCCAACTACTATCAGGAGGTGGGTCAGATCCTGTCTCAGGCAGAGAGCATCGGCCTGACGGTCCCCTTCCTCGGCGGCGACGGCTGGGATGGTCTGGAGGGCTACGCTTCCAACGACCAGCTGACCGACACCTACTTCTGCGCCAACTATGCAAAGGGCTCCAACACCGATTTTGAGGATGCCTACAAGGCAGAGTACGGTGAGGAGTACCCCAACGGCTTCTCTCCGCTGGGCTACGATGCAGCAATGACCATCGTTTACGGCATTCAGGCCGCAGAGGATGCCGGTCTTGAGGCTGCCTCTGACGACTACAAGCAGGCTGTCATCGATGCCATCAAGGGTGGTACGATCAATGGCATCACCGGCACCTTCACCTTCGACGAGCACAACAACCCCGTCAAGCAGACCGCTATCCTGACCTATGTGGACGGCAAGCCGGTCCTGAAGGAGATGTTCTGATCCTGCTCTGGTTCTGCGCACCGGTGTGCGGCATAAGAGCGAGATCCAGAAAGTAAATGACCCATTTGCGGAGACCGCCGGAACAGGTTTACTCGGCAGCCTCCGCTTTTTGTTATATCCGTCCACGACCTCAGAAAGGAAGTATCAGACAATGACAGTGTTTTTCAGCCAGCTCATCAACGGCTTGTCGCTGGGCAGCATCTACGCACTGATCGCACTGGGCTACAGCATGGTGTACGGCATCATCCTGCTGTTGAACTTTGCCCACGGCGATGTCATCATGGTGGGTGCGTATATGTCATGGTTCGTCATGAACCAGCTGGGTCTTGGCCCGGTAACTGCCGTTTGCGCCACCATCATCACCTGTACGCTGCTGGGCGTGGTCATCGAGAAGGTGGCCTACACCCCGCTGCGCAGCGCGCCCCGTATCTCTCTGCTCATCACGGCCATCGGTGTGTCGTTTTTCCTTGAGTACACTGCAGAGCTGGTCATGGGCAGCGGCGCAAAGGTCATCCCCTCCTATTTTGATGCCAAGACCTTCTCGGTCGGCAAGGTGCCTCTGGGCCTGACCTCCATCATCACGCTGGTCGTTACGGTGCTGTCCATGCTGGCGCTGACCTTCCTCGTCCAGAAGACCAAGCTCGGCAAGGCCATGCGCGCCGTCTCGGAGGATATGGATGCTGCCCGCCTGATGGGCATCAACGTCAACAGCACCATCTCCTTCACCTTCGCGGTCGGCTCGGCGCTGGCCGGCATCGGCTCGGTGCTGTACTGCTGCTCCTACCCGCAGGCCACCCCCACGATGGGCTCCATGCTGGGCCTGAAAGCCTTCGTCGCCGCCGTTCTGGGCGGCATCGGCTCCATCCCGGGCGCTATGGTCGGCGGTATCGCCATCGGCCTGTGCGAGTGCTTCGTCTCGGCCATCGGCCTGTCTGCATGGAAGGACGCCGTCACATTTGCCATCCTCATCATTGTGCTGCTGGTCAAGCCCACGGGCTTCCTCGGCCGCAAGGTGCAGGAAAAGGTGTAAGGGGGACTGTAACATGAACAAACTGAAACGCAAGACCCTGAAGATGCCGGTGCGCTATCTGATGAACACTGTGCTGGTGGTGCTGCTGTTCGTTCTGCTCTCCTTCATGACGCAGAACGTCCTCTCCACCTATCAGAACAAAGTCCTGCTCACCGTGGGCATCAATATCATCCTCGCCGTGTCCCTGAACGTGTCCACCGGCTATCTGGGTCAGCTGCCGCTGGGCCATGCCGGATTTATGGCTGTGGGTGCTTATACCTGCGCCCTCTTCACCAAGTACAGCCCGCTGCCCTCCGGCGCGGCGTTTGTCATCGGTCTGGCGCTGGGCGCTGTGATGGCCGGCATCTTCGGCGTCCTCATCGGCATCCCGGCCCTCCGCCTGACCGGCGACTATCTGGCCATCCTGACGCTGGGCTTCGGCGAGATCATCCGTATCACCCTGAACAACATCGACGATGTGCTGGGCTTCAAGCTGTTCTACGGCGCAAAGGGCCTCAAGAACATCCCGAAATACTCCAATTACTGGAACGTCTTCCTCTGCGTGGTCATCACCTGCTTCGCCATCCACGCCATGATGAAGAGCCGCCATGGCCGGGCTGTCCTCGCCATCCGCGACAACGAGATCGCAGCCGAGAGCTGCGGCATCCAGACGACCTATTATAAGGTCATGGCCTTTGCCTTCTCTGCGGCCTTCGCCGGTCTGGCCGGCGGCCTGTACGCCTGCTATCTGGGCGTCCTCGACCCCTCTACCTTCGGCTTCATGAAGTCCATCGAGATCCTGGTCATGGTGGTTCTGGGCGGCATGGGCTCCATGCTTGGCTCCATCCTCTCCGCCACCGTCCTGACCATCCTGCCCGAGGCCACCCGCAGCTTCGAGAGCTACCGCATGGTGGTCTACTCGCTGGTGCTGATCCTTATGATGATCTTCCGCCCGGGCGGACTGCTGGGCAGCTATGACTTCTCGATGAGCCGCATCGTGGAAAAGGCCATGAACGGCGAACTGTTCCGCAAAAAGAATGCTGACAAGGAGGGCGCAGACCATGAGTGAGTTTCAGACGAAGTTACACAGCGTCCCTTCCGGCGGCTTTCTGACCGACCGCGACAAGGACAAGAAGCCCATCCTCGACGTCCGTGAGCTGGGCATCGACTTCGGCGGTCTGACCGCCGTGGACGGCTTCAACCTGATGATCGGCCGCAACGAGATCACGGGCCTCATCGGCCCCAACGGTGCCGGTAAGACCACTGTGTTCAACCTGCTGACCAACGTGTATCAGCCGACCCGCGGCTCCATCCTCATCGATGGTATGCCCACCGCCGGGAAGAAGACCTATCAGGTCAACCGGATGGGCGTGGCCCGCACCTTCCAGAACATCCGGCTGTTCAAGGAGCTGTCCGTCATCGACAATGTGAAGGTGGGCCTCCACGAGTCCATGAAGTATAATCTGGCCTCCTCGCTCCTCCGCCTGCCCAACTACTGGAAGGAAGAGAAGAAGTGCACCGAGCGAGCACTGGAGCTGCTGGACATCTTCCACATGGCCGACCTTGCCAATGCACAGGCCGGCAGCCTGCCCTACGGCGCACAGCGCCGTCTGGAGATCATGCGTGCTCTGGCCACCAGCCCGAAGCTGCTGCTGCTGGACGAGCCTGCCGCCGGTATGAACCCCTCCGAGACTGCGGAGCTGACCGAGACCATCCGCCGCATCCGCGACGAGTTCAACATCGCTGTCCTGCTCATCGAGCACGATATGAGCCTTGTCATGGGCATCTGCGAGGGCATCGCCGTGCTGAACTTTGGCCGTATCATCGCCAAGGGCACGCCGGACGAGATCCGCAATAACCCGCAGGTCATTGAAGCCTATCTGGGCAAGAAGGAGGGCTGAGCGATGGCACAGACTTTACTGAAGGTTGATAACATCAACGTCTTTTACGGCAACATCCACGCAGTCAAGGATGTTTCCTTCGAGGTGAACGAGGGCGAGATCGTCACCCTCATCGGCGCCAACGGCGCAGGCAAGTCCACCACCCTGAAGACGGTGTCCGGCCTGCTCCACCCCAAGACCGGCGATGTGCTCTATAAGGGCAAGAGCATCAAGGGCGTCCGCGCCCATAAGATCGTCGAGGCCGGTCTGGCACAGGTGCCGGAGGGCCGCCACGTCTTCCTGCATATGACCGTGGAGGAGAATCTGGACATGGGCGCTTATACCCAGCCCAACTCCACCATCGCCCCCAACAAGGAAAAGGTCTTCGAGCTGTTCCCCCGCCTGAAGGAGCGCCGCAAGCAGCTGGCCGGGACCATGTCCGGCGGCGAGCAGCAGATGCTGGCCATGGGCCGCGCCCTGATGAGCAACGCTTCCATGCTGATGCTGGACGAGCCTTCCATGGGCCTGTCCCCCCTGCTGGTGCAGGAGATCTTCGACATCATCCGGAACATCCACAAGGAGGGCATGACCATCCTTCTGGTGGAGCAGAACGCACAGATGGCCCTTTCTGTGGCCGACCGCGCCTACGTCCTTGAGACGGGCCGCGTGGTCATGGAGGGCACCGGTGCCGAACTGCTGACCAACGAGCGTGTCCGCAGCGCATATCTGGGCGGCTAAAGCAGGATATAGCAATTCAACTTTTTAATGCAACAGCAACAGCGTTGAATTGCATATCGCAAATATGCTGTTTGAATGTTGCACTAATTTCTTGTCTTGCGATAAAAGAACAAGAAGGCGTGACCGCGAGGTCACGCCTTTTTTGTTGTGGAAAATCATCGGATGATGGATTGGTAGTAGTTCCCGAAATCGGCAAGGGCATCAATGATGGGAAGCATCTCTCTGCCGAGGCTGGTCAGGCCATACTCCACGCGAGGGGGCATCTCCTGATAGTCGTGTCGGTAGGCGAGTCCGTCGTCGATCATCTGCCGTAAGCTGTCCGTCAAAACTTTCTGAGAGATCCCCTCCAGATCTCTTTGCAGTTCGTTGAACCGCCATGGGCGGGTCTTGAGATTGCGCAGGATCAGCAGCTTCCACTTGCCGCCGATGAGGGAGACCGCAGTGGCCACGGGGCAGGCGGGCAGTTCTTCTTTTGTTTTCATGGCATTACACCTCCGAGAACATCATAACATATTCTTTTTAATATGTACAGTTATAAAAAGGTGCGTACTTGTTTTAGAGTGTTCTCCGGCTTAAACTATACACAGGCGAGCGAGAGCGCCAATATCCTTTGGAGGTAAAAGAGATGGAAAACTATACGAAAACGAATATCGGCAGCGAGGCAAGAGTGGAACTTCACGAAAAATTGGGCCTGACAGGTGCGGAGGTCAGCATCAACCAGCTCCCGGCGGGCGCAGGGGTGCCTTTTGTGCACGCCCACAGGAACAATGAAGAGATCTACGGTATTATTGCAGGGAAGGGCAAAGCCGTTATCGATGGGAAGGAGATCGCTCTGACCGCTGGCGACTGGCTGAAAATTGCTCCGGCAGCAAAGCGCCAGCTCTCTGCTGCCGCAGATGAGGGCATTACCTATATTTGCATTCAGGTGAAGGAACACTCTCTGGGCGGCTTTACCGCTGAGGATGCCATCATCTGCTGATAGAAAGAGCCGGAAACGTAAAACACCCTGTACAGAGATGTACAGGGTGTTTTGTGTTATGGCGATTCAACTTTTATCGCAATTTCCCAAAATAGCGCCGAGCAAGATGACATGGCTGCGCGGCTCTCTGGTCTTGCGATGGATAGAGCTTTCGGTCAGCCCGGATACTTGTGGACTTCCAGCAGCTCCTCGGCCCGCCTGACCTGCTCCGCCGTGGGCGGGACAGCGTCGGGCAGGGGATAGGGGATGCCGAGCTTCTGCCATTTGAAGAGGCCCAGCGTGTGGTAGGGCAGCACCTCCACCCGCTGCACCGTCCTGAGGGACGAGATGAACTCCGCAGTCCTCCGCAGGCCCTCCTCGTCGTCGGTCAGGCCGGGCACCAGCACATGGCGGATCCAGAGGGGGACACCGAGGTCGGAGATGTGGCGCGCCATCGCAAGGATGTTGGCGTTGTCTTTTCCGGTGAGCTGGCGGTGCTTCTCCGGGTCGATCTCCTTCAGGTCGAGGATGACGAGGCTGGTGGAGCGCATCAGCCGGTCAAAGTCGGCCAGATAGGCCGCATCGTCGAGGCGGAAGGGCTGACCGGCGGTGTCGAGGGCCGTGTGCACGCCCTTGGAGCGGGCCAGTTCGAAGAAGGCCGTCAGGAACTCCATCTGGCGCAGCGGCTCGCCGCCGCTGACCGTGATGCCGC
>OHSK01001078.1_pt1 | contig 11907 bp, 13 predicted proteins | sample 1578701 | NCBI WGS metagenome assembly OHSK01 (sample SAMEA3879503, study PRJEB24766) | human gut metagenome | biome: human-associated habitat; feature: feces | place: USA | collected 1985/1987
AAACAAAATTAATATCTAAAGTCAAATATTTTCGAATAATTCACATAAAAAGTTCAAATTCAATTCATATTGATATATAAAATGATAGCGAGGTGATAATTATGGCTGAAAGATTTAAATTCAACGATGAAGAAGAAAATATAGATGAAAACGATAATCAACAAGATGATTTAGAAAAAGAATACTATGATAATACTGATTATTCCTATACAAAAAATAAAAAAAGACCTAAAACAAAAAAGGTAACAAGAAAGAAGACAAAAACGAAAGTGAAAAAGAAAAAAAATGGACGTTCTAAAATTTCTACTTTCCTTATCACGTTACTTATTTTACTTTTAATTGCTGGTGCAGGAGTTGGTGGCTATTTTGCATATGAACATTATCAAGATCAACAAAAACAAATTAATCAATTAGAAAAACAAGTAGATCAACAAAATAAAACAAAAACAGACAAGTCAACATCTACAAAAAAAGAAACCCAACAAGAAAAATCTTCTTCATCTAAAAATGAAGAAAGTACATCAAGTGATAATACAACAAACAGCGATGAAAGTGATTCATCACAAAATACAACCGATGATTCTTCATCAAATGAAAATACAAATTCAGATTCAACAACTGAAACAGAATAAAAAAACTTGGCATTTGCCAAGTTTTTAAATTTGATCTAAAGCTTCTTTTAAATCAAATAAGATATCATCAATATGTTCTGTACCAATTGATAAACGAATTGTATTAGGTTGAATTCCAACATCAGCTAATTCTTCTTCTGTTAATTGTGAATGTGTAGTTGTTGCTGGATGAATAACTAATGATTTAACATCAGCGACATTAGCAAGTAATGAGAATACTTGTAAATTATCAATAAATTTATGAGCTTCTTCTACGCCACCTTTAATATTAAAAGTAAAGATTGATCCTCCACCATTTGGGAAATATTTTTCATATAAAGCATGATCTGGATGATCTGGTAATGAAGGATGATTTACTTTTTCTACTGCTGGATGGTTTTTCAGGTATTCTACAACTTTTAATGCATTCTGTACATGACGCTCTACTCTTAAGGATAATGTTTCTAATCCCTGTAAGAAGATGAATGCATGAACTGGAGATAATGTTGCTCCTGTGTCACGAAGTAATAATGCTCTGATCTTTGTTACAAATGCAGCTGCCCCAACGTCTTTTGTAAAGCTTACTCCATGGTAGCTTGGGTTTGGTTCTACTAATGATGGGAATTTTCCTGATGCTTCCCAGTCGAATTTACCACCGTCAATGATCACACCACCGATTGTTGTTCCGTGACCACCGATGAATTTTGTTGCTGAATGTACTACGATGTCTGCTCCGTATTCGATTGGTCTTACAAGGTATGGTGTTGCAAATGTATTATCTACGATCAGTGGAATGTTGTGTTCATGAGCGATCGCTGCTGCTTTCTCAATGTCTACAACGTCTGAGTTTGGATTTCCTAATGTTTCGATGAATAATAATTTTGTGTTATCTTGGATTGCTGCTCTTACTTCATCTTCATTGAAAATGTCTACGAATGTTGTTTCGATTCCGTAATCTGGTAATGTATGCTCTAAGAAGTTGTATGTTCCACCGTAAATATTTTTCGCTGCAACTACGTGATCTCCTGCTTTTGTAATATTTTCAATCGCATATGTGATCGCTGCTGCTCCAGATGCTACTGCTAATGCTGCAACTCCACCTTCTAGTGCTGCGATTCTCTGTTCAAAGACGTCTTCTGTTGGGTTTGTTAATCTTCCGTAGATGTTACCTGCATCTGCAAGTCCGAAACGAGCTGCTGCATGATCGCAGTTTCTAAATACATAAGATGATGTCTGATAAATAGGTACTGCTCTTGCATCTGTCACTGGATCTGGCTGTTCCTGTCCTACGTGTAACTGTAATGTTTCAAACTTATAATTTCTTTCTTTACTCATAATTTCTATCTCCTTTGTTGACTTTTATTTTGAATTTTGTATGTTGTCTTTCTTAATTACAAACTTATCTTACCATTAGATTTCCTACTTGTCCAATATGAAAAGTCAACATCTAGTTATAGGATATCCCTATAACCAGAGTCGTCACCCATAGCTTTATACTTTTTGATCTCCTCTAAGTACTTCTCTCCTAATGGGCTGATCGCGACTCCTTTTCGCTTGATATAGCCAATCGTCATGAGCTCATCCGATTTTAGTTTCACAGCACAGTAATCATCACCATTTAAGCTTTCACAGATAATTCCTGAACATAATGTATATCCATTTAACCCAACCATGAGATTTAACATAGTAGCTCTGTCATTTGCTTTGATCAGACGTTTATATTCATAGGTACTTAATACTTCCTCTGCAAAATAAAAGGAGTTATATTCCCCCTGTTCAAATGACAGGCATGGATATTCTTCCAGCTCTTCGATCGTAATCTCTTCTTTATCTGCCAGAGGATGCCCTTTCCACATATAAACGTAAATTCCACATTCCAATAATGGATGGAATTCAAGCCCTGATTCCTGCAGCATCTTGCTTAATACCTTCTTATTAAATTCATTTAAATAAAGGATCCCGATCTCACTGTGAAAATCTTTGACATCTTTGATCACTTCGTATGTCTTTGTCTCTCTGACTGCAAATTCGTATTCATCCATACCAAACTGTTTGACCATCTCCACAAAAGCATTCACTGCAAATGTATAATGCTGCATGGAAACTCCGAATTTCTTCTTGATATTTTTCTTCTCAATATAGCGAGATTCCATAAGCTGATACTGTTCAACAACCTGTCTTGCATAACTTAAGAATTCCATCCCTTCTTGTGTGACTGATACTCCTCGATTGCTTCTCTTAAAGAGTCTTGTTCCAATCTCTTTTTCTAATTCTTTGACTGCAAGAGAAAGACTTGGCTGTGAGATAAACAGGCTTTTTGCCGCCTCATTCATAGATCCTGTATCTGCGATCGCTATAATATATCTTAATTGTGTTAATGTCATGGTTCTTCCCTTCCTTATCTTTTGAAACTCTCTAATGTCCGTGGTTTATTATACTTGATTTTTCGCCGCTTGTCTTATGATTTTTGAAAGAAATACTCTTGACATATTGGTTTGCTTTGTCTTATAATAATGGCTGTTTCAATAGTTAGAATTCTAACTATTAGTTTCCTAATCATAAAAGGAGCATCATCTATGTATGAATCATCTTATCATTATCTTCTGATGTCCAATCATTTAAGCCTTCAGAAGAAAATCATGGCTGTCTTAAAGCCACTTGGTCTCTCAACCGGCCAGCCAAAGGTCTTAGACCATCTTCGATATCATAATGGTTCCAGTCAAAAAGACATTGCCCATGCTTGTCATATCGAACCTGCTTCTTTGACTTCTATTTTAAATCGAATGGAAAAACAGCATATGATCGAGCGTAAGAATTTGAACGGAAATCGCCGATCCTTTCATATTTTCCTGACAGATTATGGAATGGAACTGTCTGAATCGATTGAAAAAGCTTTCTTATCTCTTGAACAAGAAGTTTTTTCTGGGATTTCTAATGCAGAAAAAGAACAATTTCTAAAGATCTTCGAAAAACTATATAAAAATACTACAAAAGAGGAGTAAATCACATCATGGAAAAACTAAAACGTTATATCATCTTTTTTATTGGGCTTTATATTAACTCTCTCGGAGTTGCCCTGATCACAAAAGCAAGTCTTGGTACATCACCAATTTCTTCCATTCCTTATGTACTGAGCCTTAATTTCCCATTTACACTTGGAAATTTCACCATTTTCTTCAGCCTGTTACTGATCTTTTTACAGCTGTTGATCTTACGAAAGAATTTTAAACTGGAACACGTGTTACAGATTCCAATCTCTATCTTATTCGGATATTTTATTGACTGGTCTATGATCCTTCTTGGATTTGTAAATCCGTCCTTTTATTTGATGAAGATCATTTATCTGCTGATCGGATGTCTGATCCTTGGATTTGGTGTGTATACAGAAGTCCTTGCCAATGTTGCCATGCTTCCTGGGGAATCTTTTGTACGTGCCATTGTAATGACATGGCATACAGAATTTGGTGTCACAAAAATCTGTTTTGACGTATCTATGACTGTGATTGCCGGAGTTCTTTCCTTTGTATTCGCAGGTAAGTTAGACGGTGTACGTGAAGGTACAGTTATTGCCGCTTTACTTGTTGGATTTATTGCACGTTTATTTGGACGTTTCTTATCTTTTGTGGAGCCAATGCTGTTCCCAGATTCAGACACTAACACAGATTCAGACACTGACACAGATTCAACAGACACTCCTATTGTCATTGCGATCGCTCGTGAATATGGAAGCGGTGGACATGACCTTGGAGAAGCTCTTGCAAAACGTCTTGGATTTGATTTCTATGACAATGAGATCATTCAGATGGCTGCAGGTTCTACTGGTTATGATCCTGAATTCATCAAGAATAATGATGAACAGATGCGTAGTTCCCTGCTTTATGATCTTGTGAATCAGGTATATTCTCACGCACCACAGAACCCAGCTCCAAAAGATAATATCTTTGCGGCAGAATCTAAAGTAATCAATGAGCTTGCTTCAAAAGGAAATTGTGTTGTGATCGGTCGTTGTGCGGATTATATCTTAAGAGACCGCCCTCATTGCATGCGAATCTTCTTACATGCACCTGCCGAGTATCGTGTGAAACGAATTATGAGAACGGAAAACTTATCTCATGATGCGGCACTGACGAAAGCAATCCAGATGAACCGCAAGCGTTCTGATAACTATCATTATTATACACATCAACCATGGGGATTATCCAGAAACTACCATCTGACACTGGACACTTCACTTGGAGATGATTTTGTGCTTGATAGCATTTGTGAAGGGTTGAAACATATTCAGTAATTTATTGTGATTGTAAAAAGGATAGATGCCTTATTAACTTTGGTATCTATCCTTTTCTACTTTCTAATATTTTTGGAAACTGAAATATAAAACTCGTTCCTTCTCCTTTTTTGCTTTCCACATGTATTTTCCCGCCATGAACTGCCACGATAAAGTGAACCATCGAAAGACCAAGTCCAGTTCCTCCATTCTCTCTGGAACGGCTTTTATCTACCCGGTAAAAACGATCCCAGATCTTAGGAATATCTTCCTGAGCGATCCCTATCCCATCATCCTTTACTTCTCCTATGATTATATCTCCTTGTTCTTTCCATAGAATATCAATATGACCATATTCCTTTCCATAGCTGATCGCATTCTGAACAAGATTCATCATCATTCGCAATAATAATGTATGATTTCCCATCATCTTTACATCTCGATCACTGGAAACAGATATCTGAATCTTCTTTTTTTCTGCCTGCTCGCGCAATTCTTCTACGATAACTTCTGTTAATAGTATGAGATCAACTTCTTCCATATCATAAGATTCACTCATCTCACCTCTTGCGATCATTAACATCTCATTGATCAATTTCGACATGCGTCTTGCCTGTCTTAAAATGATCATGATCTCTTCTTTTTCCTCTTCCTCTAATACTGGATCTTCGATCAAATATTCGCATTGAGAAATGATCACGGTCACTGGAGTTCGAAGTTCATGGGACACATCTGCTGTAAACTGCTGTTCTTTTTCAAAGGATTCTTCCAGTCTTTCGAACATTTGATTAAATTTATGAGATAATTCATACAATTCATCTCTTACTTTTGGCAATGGAAGCCTTTTTGTAAGATCCTTTCCATAACTGATATTCTCTACCTGATCACAGATCAGATCCACCTGCTTTAATGCACGTTTCAGCATAAAATATCCTGTCATTGCTATCAATACGATGAACACTGGATATAAGATGATCATCATTTTCTGAGATGTTGTCATAAATACTTCGATCGCATGAATGGATGTGATCCCCCTGATCCATATAGCCTTATTCTTTCCATAGGTATGCACACTGTCATATACCATCCATTTGCTGCTGCCGGATGTAATGACCCTCGGTGTATGAGACTTTAAGATCGTCTGTTTCGGAAATTTCTCTGGCATTGTGCCATATAATAATTTCCCGTTGTCATCATAGACACAAAACATGACTCCATCCTGATAAAACTGAGTATCTTCTGATAGATAGTAGGTTCCATCTTGAAATTGAAAGTTCGCAGAAAATCCAGTCACTGCCGCACTGACTTCTTCTTCTGTCGCTGAAATCCCGACTTTGTCGACAAAGTAAAACATAAAGACAAGAACCATTCCTAAAATAAGTGCAATGATCCCTGTATACCATAATGTGACCTTTTTCTTGATCGTCATCTGCTTCATCATTCTTCCCTCATCACATAGCCTGTTCCGCGTACCGTATGGATCAGTTTTTTCTCATATCCTGCATCAATTTTCTTTCGGAGATATCTTATATATACATCAATAACATTCGACCCTCCCTCATAATCATAATTCCATGCATTTTGTTCAATCTGCTGCCTCGTCATCACGATATTCTGATTCCTCATCAGACATTCTAACACCATAAATTCTTTTGATGACAAACTGATCTCTTTTCCAGCTCTTGTCACAATTCTTGTATCCCGATCCAGAGTAAGATCTGCAATCTTTAACTGATTCGTTACAAATTGGGGTTTTCTCCGCATCATCACGCGGATTCTTGCGAGTAACTCTTCAAACGCGAATGGCTTGATCAGATAATCATCGGCCCCCAGGTCAAGCCCCTTTACCCGGTCCTCAATACCATCCCTTGCAGTCAGTAAGAGAATTGGTGTATCATTCCCCATCTGTCTCACTTCCTTTAAAACCGCAAAACCATCCTTCCCAGGAAGCATGATGTCGAGAAGAACTCCATCATACGATGTCATCTCAATATAATCTAGCGCTTCTTCTCCGTCTCCACAGGCATCCACACTATAATGCTCTCTTACCAAACGTTTCTTTATAATATTTCTTAAATCTTTTTCATCTTCAACAACTAATATTCTCATAATGCCTTTATTATAATACAATCTGTTTTTTGAATCCAGCACCTATTTTTAATGTTATTTTAATGTTTATTGGTTATGCTATTTATAACAAAAGGAAATCTATCCCAACCAAAGAAAGGAGTTTACAATGAAAAAAATATTATATTTATTCTTCACATGTTCTATCATTTTTGCTTTTGCAGGATGCAGTCCTTCAAAGAAAGATTCTGCCGAGGCTACCACAACACAGGAAATTGCAACAACAACTTCCACTACAGAAAATACCACTGATTCTTCTACCTCTGATTCAGATGCCAAGAATGATTCTTATGATTTTTCAGCTTATAAAAAAAGAATCAAAAAACTCACTAAAAAAGTAAATAATGCTACTTCATCTTCCAATGCATCTGTCAACGAAAAACGTTTTTACACTTTGAAAAAGGAACTTGATGTGGTTGATGATGAACTTGATCATCTGGATGATGAATTTGAGCATGCTTATGAAAACGGTAAACTAAGCTTCAAAGTTTATAAATCCAGAGAAAAGACAATAGAAAAATTGGAAGATCAGCTTGATCTTTTAGAAGATGCCTTGGAAAATAAATTTGGAATTGATGATTAGGTAAAAAAGATGCCATTGTAGTTTTGGCATCTTTTTTCCATCTCAGTAAAATTTATATAAAATCAGCCAGAAAACCCATGGTCTTTAGACCGTGGATGAATGGCGTTAGACTACTTTTACTTGCGTCATTACAGTTGACCTTGCTGTAATGCGTTTGCAATTACTTAATTTTGGTGTTTTGTAGCCTCTTGGCATTGTGCTAAAGTCAATCTTATTGCCATCAATATCCATAAGAATTGCATATCCCGTAGACATTCTTCCTTTGATAAAGTAATCATTTCCAAAATACCGAACCTTATCAAACTTTCTAAAACCACAAATCTTATCTGTAACAATAGGTTGTTCAGAACGAATACCTTTAGTCTTTTGAAAATCACCATCAGAAACACATTTCTTTTTGTAAAGATTACTCTTTACATTAAAAGCATTTCCTTGTGTTGCGATAGTACAGGCATCATAATAATGTTCTTTGTCTACACCTAAATGCAAACGATTCGCTTTTGTTACATATCCAAAAGTTTCAATAGCATTTGGATAGAATCTGAAAAGCTGCTTACGGATAGAATTCATCTGTGTAGCATATTTAAGGTTACCCTTAACTTTACCACTCAATTTGGGGTTAATCTTTCCACTATGCAAGTCTTTATGGCAAGTATGACATAAAGTAAGTAAATTACTTTCTTCATCAGAGCCACCTTGACTGCGAAATACAATATGATGGACTTCTAATTTGCTATCCTTATGCTTGCCTTTACAACATTGACAAGTATAGTTATCTCTATTAAGCACCATTGCTTTGGTATTTTCAAATCCATAATTAGCACCTTTTTGGTATCCCCATGGTCTCACTTTTGGGTTGGCAAGACTTGGATTTTTCATAAGCTGCATATCAAACTGACCTGTTTCAAATACCATTTCTGTAACGGGAAGAATAGACTGAATGTATTCTATTTCCCTTACATGGCTGTGAAGTTTGCTCTGCATTGTAGGACTAAATCTATCTTTTTTGATAGAACTTGCACGATTTAACCATCTTGCTTTTCTATAACGAGTTTTACGATTTCGTCTATTTCTGCGATACTTTGCTCTTTGTGTCATTTTGTCAGTAATGTCGTTTCTTACAACAACTTCTGACATATAGACAATATCTCCATTGTCTTTACTTACAGCAGTGCCAATAGTTCCGCTTCCAGTATCTACACCAAGAGTTAAGCCTTGAGTGTGATTTGTTGTTTCGTAAGTTAACTTAATTGTAAATGGCTCACGCTTCTTAACTTTTGCTTTGCCTTGCTTAAGTAATAATCTTGCAATTGGATCACTACATGGCATTAGTGGTTTACCATCTTGTGAAATCACATAAACCATAAATAAGTTCCTCCTTATAAATACTCTACCAAATGGTAGGTGATGCGTACTTTGCTGTACTGTTACCATGCAACTGTTCCGACTTCAACTCGACAATGATATAAAGGCTTTTTCGCATACATATCACAAGGCTGTTCTTACTCTGACCTAACTTAAATATGTACGATAGAGCGACGGTCTGTTGCGTCAACCGAGGGTATCATGACCTAAATATCGTAGTATCCATTTCTGAATGCTTAGTCTGGTGAACCATTTAACAGAAGCCCACTACCTTTAGGTTGTGGGTAGTTCACACCCTAACTGTAAAATCTCTCTTGGTGACCCAGTTGCCGCTCCGTCTGCTCCGTGCATTTTTAATATCTCTTGTAATGCCTTCCATGCAAGCTCAAATGTCAAATTAAATTGTCCGATTACGCCTGTTCTGTAAATATCATTATTATCTGCCATTTCAAAATCTGCACTTTTTAACACTTCAAGACAATTCGAAAAGTTCTCAAGCTTTTTCATATATTATCACACCATCCTTTTCTATTTCTTGTTTTAATTCCTCTGAAATTGGCTTATCTGCTTCTACCACATCAAAACTTAAAAGAGAATGTACTTTTTCTTTAATATCCCAATAAAAAGAGTCAAAATCTCCGCCATATACAGCAATATCAATATCACTTCTCTCTGTATTGTCACCTCTTGCTCTCGATCCAAATAAAATTACTTTATTGATTGAATATTTTTTTGCAAATGCAGAAATGTCCTTTAAAACTCTTTCTGGAATATTGTATTTCATACCCTGCTGCCTCCTGATTTTTCTAGATTAAATGTAATCCTATGTCTTGGAAATATTATAACATCTTTTATATCTCCAGTAAATCTTCCAATTTGCATCCTAATAATGCAAACCAATTACATCTCCTTTTTCTTGATGATCAAAAAAAAGATGCCATTGTAGTTTTGGCATCTTTCTTTTTCCATGTATCTCTTTGCTATTATTGTTTTCTTACGTTTGTTAAAATGTATGCAGATCATGCCATGTCAAACCATCTCTGTCTTTTGCCCATTTGATATAGGTATTCTTTGCTTTCTTTGGCACATAGACTTTATTAAAGATTGGCAGTGCTGTAAATTCATTGCCATTATATTCACTAACGATCACTGGCGGTTTCATTCCGTGAAAGTACACCGTTGCGTCTCCATAAAACATCCAGCGTTCCACTACCTTATTTACGGATTTTGGAATATGTACCTGATTCTTCGTGCCAATCTTTCCCATCACAGAAACTGTATCATCAATCACTTTTACTTTGGATGGAATTGTGATCTTCTTTGTCTTAACAAGCACTGCTGTTAATGTTCCATTGGATTTACGATAGATGCAGTTATTTGCCATCTTGTAAGTCTTATTTTTACTGCTTAAGCTTACTTTTGTAATCTTCTTGCTTTCTAATGCTTTGGCACCGATCTTCTTTACTGACTTTGGAATTACAATACTTGTTGCCTGTGATCCATTTAGGGCATTTGCCTTGATTTCTTTTACAGATGATGGAATTGTAAGCTTTTTCATCTTGTTTGGAACAAGTACTAATGTTTTTCCGGATCTTGTTGTCAACATACCTTTTTTCACCGCAAATGTTTTATTTGCTTTTGGACAACTGAATGTTTTTACCTGATTGCTCTTTACAAACGCTGTGCTGTCTATTTCGTTCATATTTTTTGAAAATGTTACTTTAGATAATGCACTGCATTTTGCGAAAGTATATGCTGGTACACTTGCTGTCTGTTCTGGAATCACGACACTTTTTAGTTTTTTCATACCACTAAATGTTGCTATCTCCAACTGATTTACTGTACCTGGAATTGCTACTGTTTCAATGGTCTGTTTGTTCTTATCATCATTTGACAGATCTCCATAACAGTTATGCCATGGTTCAATGGTATCTCCAAACAGATTTTGATAAGCATCCTCATCCTCACCTTTATTATATAATTCTTTTCCAAATCCTACTCTGGTAAGTTTTGCCTGATTAATCTCTTTTGGCAATGTTAATTTTGTGATCTTTTTGCTTAATTTAATCTGATAGATCCAGCTTTCTTTGCCGTCTTCTGTCAAATATGCAGAATACTTGATACCATTTTCTTCTTTCGTGACTGATTTACTTGTGTTCCATTTGGTTGCTGCTTTCACATTGTTCGTGAGTGTGATTGCACTGATCGTTGCTGTTAGCAGAGTGATAAAACATAGTAATCTTTTTTTCATTTGATTGTCCCTCCTTGTTTATAAAATATATTTATTGCTTTCTTATATTATACAATTATTTAATATAATTATCTACTAATATTTATCATCCCATAATGTTTAATAACATTTTCATCTGTAATTTTTACTTGTGTCGCATATTTTGAAATATTAGCTATTCTATAGTATTTATTTGCACTATCATCCACATAGTAGCTTCCATCAGTATCTCCTGCTGCATGAAAATCATGGCAAACCGCAACATCACTGCGTTTTCCTTGGTATCTATATAAATTATTTCGTTCTATTCTATATAAATTATTTCGTTCTATTCTATATGCCATTGTAAATCTGCGCTTCTGAACATTAGAATCTTATAGTAACAACCATCCCCAAATGGTATAATTAAGTTGTCAAAATCAATTCACCGAAAGGAGCTGATTGTTATCTATCGTCAAGAAATTTTGAAAGACATTCGTCTTTTCACTTCACAACCAGTTGCAAAGTTTTATGATTCTCTTTTTTTGAATCTTGATTTATCCTTTGTTCCGGAATTCCCCAAGACAGGAAGGAAAGGCTTTTCAAATCACGCTATGATTTGTTCCTTTATTGTCATGAAATGCGAAGGCTTCTCCATGATTTCCGATCTTGTCGATTATCTTCACAATAATCTTCTGATTGCGTATTTTTGTGGCTTTGATATTTCTCGTCCACTTCCTTCTTA
>OHSK01001086.1_pt1 | contig 11827 bp, 8 predicted proteins | sample 1578701 | NCBI WGS metagenome assembly OHSK01 (sample SAMEA3879503, study PRJEB24766) | human gut metagenome | biome: human-associated habitat; feature: feces | place: USA | collected 1985/1987
CTTAATTGTTTATATTGCAGAGATAATAACCCAATAAATATATAAGATATTGTAATTATTCAGTTATGAATTATTTAAAGTATTTCACACCGCTCTCGAATATCTTCATATCCTGCTCGCCGTAGATATTGATTGCTACAGACTCGCCGCGACGCTCTGAATGAGCCATCTTGCCGAGGATTCTTCCGTCAGGAGATGTGATACCCTCGATAGACATGTATGAGCCGTTTACGTTCCACTCCTCATCCATTGATACATTTCCGTCCAGATCAACATACTGTGTGGCAACCTGTCCGTTTTCAAAGAGCTTATCAAGCCACTCTTTCGGTGCTACGAAACGTCCCTCGCCATGTGATGCCGGATTGCAGTAGGTCTGACCAAGCTTAGCCTGTGCAAGCCATGGGCTCTTGTTTGAAACAACCTTTGTATACACCATCTTTGAGATGTGGCGGTTGATTGTATTGTATGTGAGTGTAGGTGACTGTGCATCCTGCTGTCTGATCTCTCCATATGGTACAAGTCCAAGCTTGATAAGTGCCTGGAAACCGTTACAGATACCAAGTGCAAGTCCGTCCCTCTCATTGATGAGCTTTTCAACAGCCTCTGTCATCTTTGCATTTCTAAATGCTGTTGCAAAGAATTTAGCTGATCCCTCAGGCTCATCTCCTGCTGAGAATCCACCAGGGAACATGATAATCTGAGATTTGTCGATTGCCTTTACAAACTCATCAACCGAATCACGGATATCCTCTGCTGTGAGGTTCTTGAATACCTTTACGATTGTGTCAGCGCCTGCTCTTTCAAATGCCTTAGCACTATCATACTCACAGTTAGTACCTGGGAATACTGGTATAAACACTGTTGGCTTTGCAACCTTATTCTTACATATATGAACATTACCTGCTGAATATACAGGTGTTTCAATCTTATCTGTTTCCTTTGTTACCTTTGTAGGGAATACATCCTCAAGTGTATCCTTCCATACACTTAAAGCTTCCTCCACGTTGATAGACATATCTTTATAAGTAAATGCTGCCTTCTTAGTCACTTCACCAATCTTAGTGTAAGAAACCTTAATATCTGAAAGCTTATCTGCCTTAACCTCTGCAACTATGCAGCCATAAGCTGGTGCAAAAAGTTCTTCCTCTGATACTGATGAATCTACTGCAACACCTAATCTGTTACCAAACGCCATCTTGCTGATAGCAGGAACTAAGCCATTAGAATCAAGTACATATGCTGAAACAACAGCACCAGACTGGATAGCAGCATGTATTCCTGCATAAAGCTCTTTGATCTGTGAGAATACAGGAAGATCATACTTATCCTTTTCAATATCGAATTTTACAAGTATATTACCTGCTTCCTTAAGCTCTGGTGTAATAATATCTTTTTCCTTAGCTACATCTATTGCAAATGAACATAATGTAGGTGGTACATCTATATGTTCAAATGTTCCTGACATAGAATCCTTACCTCCAATAGATGGAAGTCCGAAGCCAAGCTGTGCTTCATAAGCACCAAGTAAAGCTGCAAATGGCTGGCTCCATCTTGATGGATCCTCTGTCATTCTTCTAAAGTACTCCTGGAATGTAAATCTTATCTTAGTATAATCTCCACCTGCTGCCACTATCTTTGCTACTGAATCAGTAACCGCATACATAGCACCATGGTATGGACTCCACTTAGAAAGATATGGATCAAAGCCATAAGCCATCATAGTAACTGTATCACACTTACCCTTAAGAACAGGAAGCTTCGCTACCATAGCCTGTGTTTCTGTAAGCTGGTACTTACCACCATAAGGCATAAGCACTGAGCCTGCACCGATTGAACCATCGAATCTTTCAACAAGTCCTTTCTGTGAACATTCATTAAGATCTGCAAGTGTCTTAAGCCACTTACCCTTAACATCCTCAACTTCCTTTGCCTTAAGATAATTGTCCTTCTCATCTGGTATATCTACAAGTACAGAAGTTTCCTGATGTGCACCGTTAGTATCAAGGAAAGCTCTTGATATATTAACTATATCCTTTCCTCTCCAGTTAAGTACAAGTCTGGCTTCTTTAGTAACTACTGCAACTTCTACTGCCTCAAGATTCTCTTCTGCTGCATATGCAAGGAACTCCTTAACATCTGAAGGATCAACAACAACTGCCATACGTTCCTGAGACTCAGATATAGCAAGTTCTGTTCCGTCAAGTCCTTCATACTTCTTAGGAACCTTATCAAGATCAACTATAAGACCATCTGCAAGCTCACCGATAGCTACCGATACACCACCTGCACCAAAATCGTTACATTTCTTAATAAGCTTAGTAACCTCTGGTCTTCTGAAAAGTCTCTGCATCTTACGCTCTGTAGGTGCATTACCTTTCTGAACCTCAGCTCCACAAGTCTCTATAGACTCTTCTGTATGAACCTTAGATGAACCTGTAGCACCGCCACAGCCATCACGTCCTGTACGTCCACCAAGAAGAATAATAATATCTCCTGGGTCTGAATTCTCTCTCTTAACTGCACTTCTTGGAGCTGCTGCTATAACAGCACCTATCTCCATACGTTTTGCAACATAGTCAGGGTGATATATTTCCTTGACATAACCTGTTGCAAGACCTATCTGGTTACCATATGAGCTGTATCCATGAGCTGCCTCTGTAACTATCTTTCTTTGTGGAAGCTTGCCATGAAGTGTGTCTGCTACTGGAACTGTAGGATCAGCTGCACCTGTTATACGCATAGCCTGATATACATATGTTCGTCCTGAAAGTGGATCTCTTATAGCTCCACCAAGACATGTAGCAGCACCACCAAATGGCTCTATCTCTGTTGGGTGGTTGTGAGTTTCATTCTTGAAGTTAACAAGCCATTCTTCTGTCTTTCCATCTATTTCAACTGGAACTACTATAGAGCAGGCATTTATCTCGTCAGATTCTTCCTGATCATCTAACTTTCCCTCTGCCTTTAACTTCTTCATACCCATAAGCGCAAGATCCATAAGACATACGAACTTGTCTTTTCTATCCTTATAGATAACTGCTCTATCAGAAAGATACTTATTGTAAGTTTCTTCCATAGGAGCTCTATAAAAACCGTCCTTGAATGTAACATTCTTTAACTCTGTTGCAAATGTTGTATGACGGCAGTGATCTGACCAGTATGTATCAAGCACTCTGATCTCTGTCATAGATGGATCTCTCTTCTCTTCGTTCTTAAAATAATCCTTAATAAACTGGAAATCCTTAAATGTCATAGCAAGACCAAGTGAGTCATATAAAGCCTTAAGCTTATCCTCATCCATGTCCTTGAATCCATCAAATATAATAACATCAGCTGGCGTATCGAACTTAGTAACAAGTGTCTGTGGAATATTCTCATCTGCTACTCTTGAGTCAACTGGATTAATACAATGGTTTTTAATCTTATCCTTATCTTCCTCTGTAAGCTTTCCAGAGATAATATAAGTAGTTGCTGTCTTAATTACCGGAGTTTCATTCTCGTTAAGAAACTTAACGCACTGTTCAGCTGAATCTGCTCTCTGGTCAAACTGTCCTGGAAGATATTCCACAGAGAATACATAGTCATCATCAGCAGCTGCAAATTCTGTTTCATAAACATCATCTACAGGTGGTTCTGAAAATACAGTAGTAAGTGCTTTATTGTATGTATCATCAGAAAGATTCTCAATATCATATCTTATAAGCACTCTTACATCTGTGATATCCTTTATTCCTAGATATCCTGTGATTTCATCGTGAAGTTCCTTGGCATTAACTGCAAAAGGTTTCTTCTTTTCAACAAAAACTCTTCTTACGCCACTCATTTTTATTAATTCCTTTCTTAATCAGCTGTAATTCTCTCACTATTATTGAAAGAATGTAAAATATTGTAACATATTAAAATTAAATAAACAAGCTTGATTATTCATGCATGCATTTTATATGACTTATTATTCATGCATACGTCTTATAATCTTATAAACAACCTCGTTACTCATAACCATAGGTGCTGTATGGGCAAAGAATACTATTCCATCTGTCGGCGATATTATTTCACTTTTTACAAAGCCTTCGCACGGATCTATGACCTGTCCTATAACCTCGTTATGTACTACTGGATCACCCGGTTCTTTTAATCTTTTATAGAAGCCTGCATCGTAGGTCTTAACTGCTGAAAGATCATATTCGTTTATAACGCTGGCTATATATCCACTATGATTATTATACTTTAAGATACCCATTCTTGTAAGGAATCTTAGCACCGAAGATACAGCCTGTCTTGCCGATTTTTCATCAAGCATATCTGTACTGTTTGTGTATATAGAAAATGCATTCGTTCCATTCATCTGCCAGTTATAATTAAGTGTTGCAGTATCCATAGGCTTTGGCTTTCTTATAACTACATACTGAAGACCGAACAGATTTGCAAGGCTTGCACTCTGATAACCAGTTTCCATCATACGGACATGTGGGATAAAATCACCAGGCATATAAAAGCTTGCAAACTGTATCCCATAACTATATCCCCTGCAGCTTTCAAATATAGCTGCTGCTATCTGCTTTGTTGTATCTCCTGCTGCATCACCAGGAAACATTCTGTTGATATCAAGATTATCTATAGGCCAGAATCTCTTTTCAACATTCATGGAGAATCTATTTGCGGATGGTATAACAAGTATCTCATGGTTATGCGATATCGCTCCATGCGCCTCAAGCTCCTTAAGTACCTTAATAAGCTGTGAGCATATATACAGCTGCTGTATTTCGTTGCCTCTTAATGCTCCGACTATACATGCAGACTTTTCACCACCTCCAAAGCTATAACCTTCTATCTCAAAATTCTCCCTATATATACCCTTTAAACTATATAATATTTCTTTTTTCATGACTTTCTGCCTCCATGCACTCTGGCAAGAAGTGCTCCTTTATACACAACAGGATTTTCCCTTAGTGTAAACACTATTCCATCCATAGGGGATTCTACATGCTGTATAATCCTTCCTTCTATAGGTTCTATTATGTCACCTATAGAATCACCCATATGTATTACTCCACATGAATTAATAGCTGGAACAAATATACCACTTTCCCTGGCTGTAAGAAAGTTAACCTCCCCCTCTGTTGATATGATAGGCTCCCTTACACTTACCGGCTCATCATCCCATATACCAAGGTTAATACAAAGATTAAATATGCCATCAAGAAGCTGCAGACTGTATTCTTTGTTTATTCTGTTTCCAACACCCATCTCTGCTACAAGTGTTGGAACACCCATATGGTTAAGACTATATGCAAGTGTAGCATCAAGCACAGTTATTGATGAAAATATCCATACAAAGTCAGCATTAAGCATCTTTGCATATGGAAGAAGCCTGTCTACGTTATCATCGTTAAGTCTTACCTGTGGCATTTCTCTTACAAATATATTACTTGAGTGAATATCAAGGCAGAAATCACTTCCTATAATATCATTCACTATACCTGCAGCAACACTTTCTGCTACTGCACCATTATTATCACCTGGAAATACTCTGTTCATATCAAGCTCGAACATAGGAATTCCCCTTGTACCTATATCTATTCCAAGTGGATTGATATCCGGATATATATCTATTATTCCTTTTAGCTTTTCCGGATATTGGTTAATCCGCCTTATAACCTCATAACATATGTATTGTCCATCAAGTTCATCACCATGAATCCCAGTAACTATGGATATTCTTGGAACGTTATCCCCATCTTTATAATTCTTTGGCATAAGTCTGTTTTTCCTTACAACCATACTCTCGTGTACTGGAAGCTCTATTGATGCTACCTCTTTAATCATATATTTATACTACCTCTTGTTTTCCTTATTACATTGAATCGAAATTCCTTATAATTATTCCTGATGATGTTTTCTTAAGTGCAATATGTGTGAATACCGAGCTTGTTACATATTTCTTGTCACCCATAAATACACGGCTACCCGGATATATGTTCTTATCTACCTTTACAACCGCTCTTTCTGATTCTTTTATAAGTGAATAAAGATATCTACCCTGTTCCTCGTAGCTTGCCTTTTCAGCCTTCTTTACTATCTTTGTCTGGAACACCTTTCTATGCAGCACTTCATCAAACTTATCTGATTTCGCATTTTTTAATATGTCTAGCTTATATAATGCCTGATCATATCGTTCTATTTCCGAATCTATTTCCTTAATCTTCATAATAATCTGTGCATACTCTGTATTGATATTTTGAGTTGCACCTACTCTTATAATCGTCTTGGCAAATGCATCACTGCCACAACTTTTTACAGTAATGCCTCGTACTCCTGTAACATCACCACCTATAACAGATCCGAGCTTGCCTTCAAGGTATACATTTCCATATGCCGTAGCATTTGTATTAAGCATATAATCACACTTAATATCACCATGGCTTATGACTCTTGCATTCTCGAAAAATCTTGCTGATATATTACCTCCAGCTTCGATATATCCATTGGTCTTTGCATTGACCCCATCCTTAATGATTATATCCTTCCCAGCCTTAAGCACTGCATCTTCAACATAACCACCTATAAATATGTTACCCATGGCATTAACTGTAACTCCACTGTATACACCACCATCTATAGTAACATCTCCATTAAAATCTATATTACTTCCATCAAGATCCCCTGAAACACTGTATACACTGCTTACATTAAGATCGTAATTACGGTATTCAACCTTTCCATCAATCTGTGCATAATATGTGTTACCATCATCAGATACCGTAAAGCCTTTACCGCGTAATCTTGGACTAGGTCTTCCTGGCTTAGGTACAAGAAGCTTACCACACACATCATAGCCAAACTCTCCTTTAGTAGGTTCAATATACTCTGCAAGCATATCTCCTGAGCTTACCTTTTCGAAAAGCTTTACATTAAAGTAGTCAACCGAGCCATCTTCTCTTAAAGTCGGCTTGTTATCTCTTTCATAGTTCTCATCAAAATGAAATATATAGTGTCCATTCTCGCCGTTAACTGCTGGCTTCCCCTCTGCTACTGTAACATCTATTTCATATATCTTTTTTAAAATGACATCACGTATTTTCCCCGCATCTATACCTGTTCGCACACCTGCTGCTGACAGTTTTTCTATAACCTCTTCATATGTATATGAGCCATCCTGTCCTATTGAACCAAGGACAATACTCGCACTCATATGATCTTCGGCAACACTGACAACTACATTCTTGGTATTCAATTCTGTTTGTTTTTCATATACATTACTCAAATCTGAATCCTCCAATCATCTATAGTTCTCTGTTTTACTCATACTTTGCTCTTAATTATCCTTATATATCAACAGTTCCGATGGATCTACACCTTTTTCAAGTCTGATTCTTATCTGTTCCATCTGTCTGAATGTATATCTTGGATCTGCATAAAGGCTTACATCTACGCCACTTTCAAGTCCTAGCAGTATCTCCTGGCTCTGTAGTTCATTCAGCTGTTCTGATTCATCTGTATTCTTATTCCCAGCTTTCAGCCTTTCCTCCTTCATCCTTACTGCATCGATAAAAGGATCTGCATATGAACTAACATCAATGCCTTCTTCCAATCCCAGTCTTATCTGTTCCATCTGCCCGGAAGAAAAACCTATCATATCATACTTTGATACATCAACATTACTTTCAAGTCCAAGCCTTATCTGCTTCATCTGTTCAGATGTATACTCGTGCAGCATGTATTTTGATATATCAACGCATTTTATAAGTCCAAGCCTTATCTCGTTTAGCTGGCTTGCATTGTAATTTTTTTTGACAAAAAATGAAATATCTATATCATCTTTTTTAGAAAGCCTTATCTGCCTTAATACATCTCCAGGATAACCCTGATTAGCATATCTGCTAAGATCATATCTGTACTTAAGTGCAAGCCTTATTTCCCTCATAACAGAATAATCATACTTTGGATTGCATATAAGTGAAATATCTATACCTTCTTTTATGCCTTCCTTTATCTGCTCCATCTGCATATAATCATATTCTGTGCTGGCAAAAGGTGTTACATCCACACCTTCCTCAAGTGCATTCCTTATGGTCTTCATCTGTCTTTCGTTATACTCTTTTACAGCGTATATGGATACATCAACACCACTACTCATTCCCATTGTAATCTCTAATGCCTGCAGATCGTTAAACCCGGCTTTCTTCCACTCCTCTATACCAGCATTAGAATTAATCATTTCTTTTAAATTTTTTTCTTCCATACTGTATTCTCCAACCAAAATAATCTCATAATTAACAATTCACGTTTATATTATATTACTAATAATATCATATGTCTGACAATTTATCAATCATCAGCTGTCATACCTTTCCAGAAATCATCAATATATTCTGAAACACAACTGGCATCACACGGATATATCTTATCCCATTCTCTTGGATACTGTAATTCATATTCTTTCGTTAAGAATCTGTCATCAAGAAGTAATATAATCCCTTTATCATTATCTGTTCTTATAACCCTTCCTGCCGCCTGAAGCACCTTATTCATGCCAGGATAAACATATGCATACTGATATCCATTCTTGCCATGTGAATCAAAATAATCCCTTAATATGTTGCGCTGCCTGCATACCATTGGAATACCTGTTCCAACTACAGCCACACCTATAAGTGCATCCCCTCTTAAATCAATACCCTCTGAAAATATACCTCCAAGCACACAAAATCCTGCTATATCAGTCTTTTCATTTTCTACAAAAAGTGAAAGAAAGCTCTCTTTATCTGCTTCTTTCATATTAGATGGCTGTTTTATTATATTGTAAACAGCCTTACCTTCATATTCTTTTTGTTGTTCCTTTTCTTCTTGTTTTTCTGGTTGCTCTTTTTGTTGTTCTCTTTGTTGTTCTTGTCCTTTTTTTGCTGTGTTTTCATCATTTGAATTTTCATCATTTAAAGCAGCTGATAACTCCAATATCGTATTTTCATATTTCTTAATATATATATCATACACTGACTGCATATAACTGTATGATGGAAAAAATATCATATAACGTCCATGCCTTGATGTAACCATTTTTCTTATATAATCAGCTATCTTTGTATATTCGTTTATATTTCTTCTTGTATATCTGCTGCTTACATCCCTGCCTACTATGACTCTTTTATTCGATGTATCAAAAGGTGAATGTGCATAAACTGCATAATCACTTATATCACCTGATATCATCTCCTTAAAATAATTGACTGGCAGAAATGTTGCAGAAAACATAACAGAAGCCTTTCCCTGACTCAGCCTTAAAGATATATTTTCTGATGGATCAACACAATACAGATGCAATAACATATCACCATCTTTATCAAGCTCTGCATATGTTACGTATTTATCATCTGCACAATCATACATGTTAAGAAAATGTCTCACTTTAAAGAAAAAATCCATCATCTCATCACATACCGGATTCTTCTTATGTTTATCAAGAAACTTCTGCATGTAAGAAAAGCATGCCGAAAGACTTGCTGGAAATGTTCCACAATTATCTACGATTATATATTCTTTATCACACATACGCTTAAGTGAAAGCATGTATTTATTACACTTTTCAAGAGAAGATGCAAGTCTTTTATCAATATCTTTCACAAGATTTTTACACTTAAGGAAGTCTTCTTTAACAAGTGTTGCACTATACATCTGCCTTGCTCTGTCAACAAGATTATGTGCCTCATCTACAAGAAATATATAATCACCTTTAGCACCATCTGAAAAATATCTCTTAAGTGATGCATCCGGATCAAACAGATAATTATAGTCACATATAATTCCATCACACCAGTATGATACGTCAAGTGACATCTCAAAAGGGCATACCTTATGTTTGACGGAATACTCAAGCACCTTTTCCCTGTCTATCACACTTTCATGGGTGATAATGTCATATACAGCATCATTAATTCTGTCAAAATGTCCCTTAGCATATTCACACACATCAGGGTTGCAGTTTCTTTCGTCCATATGACATATTTTGTCTTTCGCTGTAAGAGTCACTGTTGTAAAATGCAGTCCTTTATCTCTTAATATAGAATACGTTTCTTCTGCAACTGTGCGTGTTATAGTCTTTGATGTAAGATAAAATATCTTGTCTGCAAGTCCTCTTCCACATGCCTGAACTGATGGATATACTGTTGATATAGTCTTTCCAACACCAGTTGGTGCCTGTATATAAAGCTTTTGTCCAGATTCAATAGTCTTGTATACACTTGCAACAAGTTTTTTTTGTCCTGCTCTGTATTTAAACGGAAAGCTGAGCTTATGTATTGACTCATTTCTTATGATCCTTTCGTCAAATACATAATCCATCCATCTTTTAAAACCGCCAACAAGCTTTTCAAACCAGCTGGCTGGGGATAGTATTTTTTCCTGTTTTTATCATATTCCTCTGTGAATCTTACTATTTTTTCTGTTTCAGGGTTACAGTATGTCATCTGAATATTTATATGTTCAAGCTTATATCTGCTAAGGTATATGTACCCATACACAAGTGCCTGGGCTTTATGGACATAAACTGGTTCCTTAAGCTTCGTGACATCTGCCTGCATAGTTTTAATCTCGTCTATAGTCACATCACTTACAGGTATCCTGTTTCCATCATCGTCTTCATCAATATCAGCAATAATGCCATCTGCCCTGCCTTCAAGCTTAAGCACGTAATCAAAACCCTTATCAGAGGTCAGCGGTATCTCTTGTCTTAAAAGCACTTCGGCATGGTATGATGAACCCATAGAATGTTGTATCTTTCTATGAATTCTTGCCCCCTCCTGCATAACTCTTACATCTGGAACAGATACATCCCTGTTATCTATATCCCCTGATGCACACATGAATTCAACAAGATTCCTGACTGATATCCTGAATGTATCATCAACAGCTGTATACATATGCGTTACCTTTCTTTCCTACGCGTCTTACAACCCCAAGGTAGTTAAGTATATTAAGGCTTAGCCTTGCCGTATCTTCATGTACCATGGCAGCTTTTGCGAAATCCTTTACTATAAACTCATCCTCAAGGTCTATTGGAACAAACTGCATGTAATCCTCTGGTCTGTCAAGCTCTACTATTTTTCTTACACCTAACGGAACTCTGTCATATCTTGTTGCTCCTCTTTTTCTTGTATAATTCCATCCGTTAAGAAGCTTGTATTCTTCTATATCCATGAGCACCAGATGAACCGAAAGATTCGGATGTTTCAGAAGATTCTTTATCTTATAAAGTTCAAAAAATGCATCATATTCTGTATAGTGCCTTGGAGATTTTCTTTTCGCACTTATATCACCACTTTCTGGATCTATCCAGCTTATCCACTTGTTATATGCACATGGATAAACAACCGTAACATGATATTCTTCAAGAAACACAGCAAGCTTATCTCTTAGCTTGTTAAGCTGTCTTGTCTGTATCTCTATGATACCACTGTCATTAAATATGTCTGCATAATATCCATCTATAGCCACTTCATGTTTATTCTCATCCGGCTCATAATAGTTCTTAAGCACTGCATGCAATGTCTTTTCCGACAATGTACCTATACCCTTATCATTATGTGCTGTTCCTAATATCTTCTTTCTGGCTATATTAAATTCATCATAATCTATATACTCATCTGCGGATATATTTCTTTGCTTAGCTTTACCCCTACAATCGTTACACTTTTTCCTCATAATATCAGCACCATATACCAAACGTATGTTTTAATATAATTAACAGTATACACCAGAGGGCATACAATGACAATATTGTTGTTTAATTGAATATTAGTTGGTGACGAACGGACGACAAATATAAGCTACA
>OHSK01001091.1_pt1 | contig 11774 bp, 8 predicted proteins | sample 1578701 | NCBI WGS metagenome assembly OHSK01 (sample SAMEA3879503, study PRJEB24766) | human gut metagenome | biome: human-associated habitat; feature: feces | place: USA | collected 1985/1987
CAAGAGTGTAAGAATATACACCGTCCTCAACCTTTGTCATTGCTTTACCCGGCCAAGATGCGTTGCTGCCGAGACCGTCAGTCCACATGTAGCAGTTAACTTTTGACCAGCCGTTGTTTACTCTAACGTAAACAGTATCGCCTGTTGCAGCAGAAGCACTGACTACACCGACGAATACGGTTGAAACCGCCAGCATAAGGCAAAGCACAAGGCACATGATTTTGTGTTGTCTTTTTACCATTTTGATTTCCTCCAGAATTATTTTTTTGTTGCACGTGTGAAGCTACTCAACACTACTCCACAATTACTCTTTAATTCTACATTATTGAACCGCTAATAATTTTCCTTTAAAGAATAATAAAATTTCTTGCGTCACAAATTATTCACATTCAAATTGTGCATAATAGACAATGAAACAATAATTAGCAAAAAAACAGGATAATAAAAGCAAATAGTCAGATGTTTGGTTAGCAACATCTGACTTTATTTGCAGTTTCATGTCAAAAAATTTTCATTTGATTACTTCTTTTTGATTTTGTCCCAATAGGCTTTGAACGCCTGCTCGTTTTTGTTTCTGCCGTATTCATAATACTTCTTGTCCTTTAGGGCATCGGGCAGATATTGTTGCTCAACATAATGGTTCGGGAAATCGTGGGGATAAAGATAGAACTGTCCCTTGTTTGGATTGTCATCTCCGTCACAGTGCCTGTTCTGCAATTGTCTGGGTACAGGACCCGAGTTACCTGTTCTTATGTCAGCCAAAGCTCTGTTTATACCCATATATGCCGAGTTGGATTTTGGGGCATTGCACACCATAACCACGGCATCGGCAAGCGGAATTCTCGCCTCGGGAAGTCCGACAGCCTGCGCCATATCAACGCATGACTTTACAATCGGCAAAAGCTGTGGATACGCAAGTCCCACATCCTCGCTCGCACACACCATAAGTCTGCGACACGCACTCGGCAGATCGCCTGCCTCAAGCAGTCTTGCAAGATAGTGAAGTGCGGCATCGGGATCACTTCCACGCATACTTTTCTGATAAGCCGAAATAATATCGTAATGCTCATCGCCCTCACGGTCATATCTGACCGCACTTTTCTGCACAAGCTGTTCAACGGTTTCAAGTCTTACAACCTTTTTTCCGTCAATTTCATCTGTTGCAATCACGGAAAGCTCAACGGCATTCATAGCCTTGCGAACATCTCCTCCGCAACCCGATGCTATTTTCTTTGCACATTCTTCGGGCATTTCAATATCCGTACCGCTCTCCTCGGCAAGAAAATCACTTGCACGGTAAACCGCCTTTTCAACCTCATCCTGATCAACCGGCTTAAATTCAAAAACAGTCGAACGGCTCAGAATTGCATTATATACATAAAAATACGGATTTTCGGTTGTTGAAGCAATCAGCGTGATACTGCCGTTTTCAATGTATTCGAGCAAAGTCTGCTGTTGCTTTTTATTAAAATACTGAATTTCGTCAAGATAGAGCAGAATTCCGTTAAGCCCCGAAAAAGTGTTAAGCTGTGCAACAATCTCCTTTATGTCGGCAGTTGAAGCCGTTGTGCCGTTAAGCTTTTTGAGGGTACGGTTTGTCTTTTTGGCAATATATGTGGCAAGCGTAGTTTTTCCGACCCCCGAAGGACCGTAGAAAATAAGATTCGGAATATCTCCGCTTTCAATAATTTTACGCAAAGGTCTGTCGGGTGCAATAAGATGCTTTTGTCCCACAATGTCATCAATTGTCTTTGGACGAATCCTGTCCGCAAGCGGTTTGTTCATAATTTTTCTCCCATGACTTCAAGTTGCGTATTTGATGTCAAGCCTCGTTGTTCTCGGCTCTTCTAATATAGTACATTTGTTCGGGTGATTTGTCAAGCAAAAAGTTACTGCTATTTTGTAGCGGCGAGCCGCCGTGCGGGCGGATAATATCCGCCCCTATATTTAAACGCAACTTCTATATATACAAAAACAGTCGGGCGACAATGATTTGCATTTTGCAAACTGTCTGCCCGACCGCAATTTTCAATTTTCCATTTTCAATTTTAAAAAACTTCCGCTCGGGCATAATATGTTTTTATTATTACATACTATCTTCCCGAACCGGGTGCAGCGACACGCTGCCGATCAATCTGTTTTTTGATTTTGTCAAAGGTTACACCGTATTTTTCGGCAATGTCTTTGGCATAGCTTACACCTTGAGGCGGAGCGATGAAAACCTTGAACGAACGCTGTCCGTTTTCGACACCCGTTACCAGACTTTCAATCTTGCTGTCGCCCTTTACGGTTGTGTTCACCTCGTCAAGATTGCGAGCCAAATCGTGCATATGGGTATTAAAAATCGCCCTTGTGCCGAGATAGCGCATTGATTTGACAACATCACGGGCAATGTACAAACCCTCGGCAACATTGGTTGTTGCAAGGCTTTCGTTGAGCAAAAGCAGGCTGTAACGGCTTGCCGAGGAGAAAATTTCGGCAAGTCTTTTGCTTTCTTCACCGAGTCTGCCGAGGTCAACGGTATCGTTTTCATCGGCAGGAAAATGCGTAAAAATGCTGTCGCACGGGCTGAATTTCATCTGCGTTGCAGGAACATATATTCCGTTCTGAGCAAGCAGAAACGCAAGTCCGACCGCCTGAGTAATCGTGGTTTTACCGCCACGGTTCGGACCTGTCAGAATGTAAATTCGCCTGTCATCGTTAAAATCAATATCGTTTGTGACAATATCCAAATTCTCACCGTTTGCCGATTTTATGCCGAGTTTGAGGTTGTAAACATCTCTAAGACAGCAGTTCCTGTCCTCTTTCGGCAAAACTTCTGCCTTGCAAAGCGGAAGATTTTTCTTTTTCATCTTATCGCAAAGCTCTGCAAAACGAATATAGAAAATGATTTCGGGCATAAGCGAAACGAACGAGTAGCCGTTGACATTGACATATCTGTTGAGCATTGATTTTATGTCATTTACGGTTCTGCGGAGGATATCGGTCACAACATTTTTGAGTGCGTCAGACATAGGATCTGCGCCGGTCAGCGAGCTGTTCATGGTGCGGTTTACATCCTGCTGAGCGCCCACAACAAACTGTCCCAGCCCGAACTGCGAGGTTGACGGATTGGACGGATGAAAGCTTAAAAATCCCGAAACATCGTTGCCGTGGTGCAGTTGGCTGTCACGGTTTGTAAACTTCATAAATCTTTTGAGAATACCGCTGTCGGTAAATTCTTTGTCATTGAGTGAGATTACACCCACACTCTTTGGGCGGAGCAAATCGTCAAGATTCACACCGAGTGTAATGCTCTTGAGCTTTTGAGCCTTTGCAAGCGTATCTATTATATCCTTTTTTAGTTCGGGGAAACCGCTGTCATTGTAAATTGACTGAACATTTTTTTTGAGTTCAAGCAGACCCTGCGACTTTACTTCAATTGTTTCAAGCGTGTTTTTTATTCTTGTAATGCAATCGACATAGCCATCCATTTCACGAAGTCGGTTTACAAGCTGCCACAAGGAAGATGCCTCGGTATCCTTTTGAAAGCGCTCAATTTCACGCAAATCGTTCAGCTTTACAAGAAGTGCGGATAGATCATCACGAAGTTTCGGAAAACGGAGAAAATCCTCAAAAACATCGCAACGATATTTTATAACTTCCTCATCATCCGTAATATTTATCAGCAGCTGCTTTATGCTGTTGCGTTCATACTGCTCTTTTGTGAGAGCGTCACATATATAATCAACCGACAAATCATTCAGCGCCTCTTTGTTGAGAGTTCTGTAGGATGCATTTGAATTTGTCGGGTGTAATAAGCTGAATTTTTCCATAATTCACCGCCGAAAAAATTTGCCGTATAACGGCTTTAATTGAATGATAGCACAAAAAATTTTTGTTTTCAACCGACAAATCGAAAATTTGCACTTTGGCTGATTGTGTGATATCATAGCTTTGGAGCAGATTGCTCTCAAAACCAAAATAACGGTCGGGAGGATTGACTTATGGATAAAAAGATGCTTGACAGAATTAACGAGCTTGCAAAAAAGAAAAAGGAACAGGGACTTACCGAGGCTGAGCAAAAAGAACAGAAAGAGCTGTACAAAATTTATCTCGGTGAAATCCGCACACAGTTCAACGCAACACTTGACAATGTAAGCGTTGAAGAAAAGGACGGCACTGTAAAACCGTTCAAAGAGGCATACAAAAAGCCGTATGACAAGAACTGATTTTGATATTCAGACAGAAGTCATGCGAAAATTTAATTACACAGTCAAACAAAAAAGCAGTTCCGATTTTGGAACTGCTTTTGTTTCATAAAGTTATTTAATTACTTGTATCTTCTTCCGCCCTTTTGGCTGTTCTTTGGAAGCTGAATTTCGGCAGTATCGTACTTACTGCGTCTTTCGGACTTTCTGCCTGAAGACGAGTAATCATCGGCATAATCATCGTTACTGCCGTAACGCTGTGGCTGTGCAGATTTGCTCTTTGGAGCGTTACTTCTGCCGCCGACTGTGACTCTCTTCTTTCTGTTGAGAACAGTTGAAATTACAAAGTACGCAATGCCTGCAACACCGAGTGAGAGTAAAACGAGTGAAACATAGAACATCCAATGACCGTTGTCACCCTTGCTGTTATTGTTCTTGATGAAGTTAAAGTCATCACCGTCAGAACCCGATGTGTCGGTATTTTTAAGATTTTTTGCGATATCCGACCAGTCGTTGCTTGAAAGAGTTTTTTCGTCAATGTTATCGTCAGACTTGATGAGCGACGCTGACGGAGCAGTATTTGACGGAGCAACATAGGACTGACCGCCGCCTACATATGACGGCTCAGAGTAGTAGTAAGTCTGACTGCTGCTGTAATTATTGTCATAACTGTTATTGTTGTAGTCATAGCTACTGTCATAGTTATAGCTGTTGTCATATGACGAATCACTTGACGAATAGCCGGGATCTACATATGATGAACTGTCCGACGAGTCCGGATACACAGGATCGGGCTGCGGCTGCGGCTCAGGCTCCGGTGATGGTTCCGGCTCTGGTTCGGGCTCGGGCTCCGGCTCTACGGGATCAACAATAACGCTTGAATCTCCGCCGGGATCAACCTCCTCACCGACTGCCGATACGGAAAAGCTCACAGCAGAAATGCTCAAAAGTGCCGTCAGAAAAATTGCGCAAAGCTTTGAATGTTTTTTCATAAAAGCCCCTTTCTTCAGAATAATCTGAAAATGCGTCTGTATGTCCGATATCAATTATTTTGAGCTTTTATCGGATGCCGATGTTGTTGACGCCGATGTTGTAGGCTCAACCGCAACGAAGAAGAGTTCGGGCTTATACTTGTCAATAACCGAAGTGTTTTCTTCATACTTGAGTTTCTCTGCAAGACTGTCAATGTACTTTGAAAATTCGTCTGACTTCATTGACGCAAGTACACCGGCTCTTTTTGATTCGTTGCCGATATAGCTGTCAACATCCTTGCTGACGTCTTTCTTATAAACGAGATAGTAGATTGCGCTGTCGCCGCTGCCAACCTTGAGAGTTTCAGCCTTGCCTGTTTCAAGCTTGCCGATAGCCTTTTTAAGCTCGTCACCGATTGAGCTCTTGTCGAGAACTTCTACATTTGAAACAGAAGAATCTGTTCCCGAACCGCTTGACTTCTTGTATGATGCAATAACATCATCAAAAGAACCGCCCTTGTTAAGGTCATTCTTGTAGCCGTTAAGCTGATCCTCAACCTTCTTGATTTCCTTGTCGCTCATTGCAACATTCTTTGATGAACCTGCCTCATCTTTTGTTGATGTATAAAGGTTCACGGGAAGATATGAGTAGTCCGTATAGTTTTCCTTGAAATACTTTGTAAGGTCGGCGTCGGAAACTTCCTTTGAACCACCCTTGCCGTAAACTGCTTTGAAGAGAGCCTCATACTTTGTGTTGTAGAGAGTTGTGCAGTATGCAAAGCTGTCGAGTGAAACGCCGTACTTTTCATACTGCTTCTTCATCGGCATTACATAACCCTGTGACGCATACGGGCCGACATTCCAGTATGATTCAGCCTGACTTGTTGCGGAGTCAAGAGTTGCCTGACCGATGTTTACATTTTCCTTTTTAAGCTGTTCGTCAACTACGAGGTAGCTGAGGCACATTTTCTTAGCCTGATCTTTAATCCACTCTCTTGCAACCTGCTCGTTGCCGTCATCGTCCTTGATTTTTTCATCAAGCCACTTGTCAGATGTCGAATCATAATCGTCAAGCTTTTTAGCAAATGACTCAGCCTGACTGTAAGCTGCATTGAGTGAGTAGATATAAACGCCGATGGCAAGCTCGTTGTCGCTTGTCTTATACGACCATTCTTTGTTGATTGTTGTGGGTGTACAACCTGCAATTGCAAAAACTGAGAACATCATAACAATTGCAAGTAAAAATGAACCAACCTTGATATTAGGCTTCATAGTTTTTTACCGTCCTTCTGAAAAATTAAATGCAAAGTGTCCTGCAAACACACTTTCACAGGATAATGTACCTTACGATTATACACAAAAAAATCGTCATTGTCTACATTTTTATAAAATTTTGTTGAGAATTTCCACCGAAAAACAGCATTTTTGTAGTTTCGGGAGGTTTTTTCTTAACAAATTACGGTTTCATGCCGTAAAATTACTGCACACCGAAAATTTTGGTGAGGATTTCAAGCGGAGCGGAACTGTTTTTGCACTCAACCGCAACGCACGGTTTTGCTCCGGCAACAAGCTTTGCCTTTCCGCCCAAAGCAATGAGCAAGTCGGCAACCTGAGGGGATTTGAGTTCGTTTACAAAGAGCATGAGCGTTGTGCCGTTCTGTCTGATTTCGTAAATGCCCATTGAGTAAGCCTTGTTACGCACAAGGGCAATGTCGATAAGTCCGAGAACCGAGTTCGGAATCTTGCCGAACCTGTCCTGCAGCTCGTCAATAACATCGTCTGCGTCCTCGTTACTGCGGATATCGGCAATTCTGCGGTAAACATCAAGACGAAGTGTAAGACTTTCAACATAGCTTTCGGGAATATGAGCGTCAACCGAAATATCAATAAGACAGTCGAGGTCTTTTGTGACATTCTGCTCGCCCTTTTCCTCGCTTACTGCCTCATCAAGAAGCTTGAGGTACATATCGTAACCGACCGATTCCATATGCCCGTGCTGCTGTGCGCCCATAATATTGCCCGCACCTCGCAGTTCAAGGTCACGCATTGCAATGCGGAAGCCGCTGCCGAATTCTGTAAATTCCCTGATTGCGGCAAGCCTTTTCTGCTGAATCTCCGTGAGAACCTTGTTCCGTCTGAAGGTAAAGTAGGCATATGCCCTTCGTGAACTTCTGCCCACACGGCCTCTGAGCTGATGCAACTGTGAAAGTCCCATACAGTCGGCATTTTCTATAATAAGGGTGTTGGCATTCGGCAAATCGACACCTGTTTCGATAATTGTTGTGCAGACAAGCACATCAATCTCCTGTTCAAGCATCTGTCGCCAAACTTCGCTGAGTTCGCCCTCTTTCATTTTGCCGTGACCGATTGCGATTTTTGCCTCGGGAACAGCCTCCTGAATTTTTGCGGCACATGAAGAAATTGTTTCAACATTGTTGTGAAGATAGAACACCTGACCGCCACGGCGGAGCTCACGGCGGATTGCCTCGTTGATAACCGCATCATCGTGTTCAAGCACATAGGTCTGAACAGGCTGACGGTTTGTCGGAGCTTCTTCGATAACGCTCATATCACGCAGACCGCTCATCGCCATATTGAGGGTTCTCGGAATAGGAGTAGCCGAGAGCGTAAGCACATCGACATTTTTGCACAGTTCCTTGAACCTCTCCTTTTGGGCAACACCGAAACGCTGTTCCTCATCTATGATTGCAAGTCCGAGGTCACGGAATTCAACATCCTTCTGCACAAGTCTATGAGTTCCGACAATCATATCAATTTCTCCTCGCTTTAGCTTTTGGAGAATTTCTTTCTGCTGTTTTGCTGTACGGAATCTTGAAAGCAGTTCCACACGAACGGGATAGCCCTCAAAACGCTTGATTACCGTCTGATAATGCTGCCATGCGAGAATTGTTGTGGGGCAGAGCAATGCGCATTGCTTTGAATCTGCAATACACTTAAAGGCGGCACGGAGTGCAACCTCTGTTTTGCCGAATCCGACATCACCGCAGAGAAGTCTGTCCATCGGCGACGAACGCATCATGTCATGCTTGATTTCCTCACAACAACGCAGCTGGTCGGGAGTTTCGTCATATTCAAAGCTGAGTTCAAAATCTCTCTGCCACTCGTTATCAGCCGAAAAGGCATAGCCCTTGGCTTTCATACGCTGTGAGTAAAGCTCAATAAGCTCCTTGGCAATGTCCTTGACAGAGGTTTTAACCCTTGCCTTTGCCTTTTGCCAGTCGCCCGAACCGAGTCGGTTAAGCTTAACCCTTGAATCCTCTTTCGGACCTATATATTTTGCAACCATATCAAGCTGTGTGACAGGCACATAAAGCACATCGCCCTTTGCGTAGTCAATCTTGATATAGTCCTTTATAACTCCGTGAGTATCAATTTTTCTTATACCGCCGAACACACCGATACCGTGAACATTGTGTACAAGATAATCACCGGGGGCAAGCTCTGAAAGGCTGTAAATTTCCTGTCCCGTCTTTTTCTTCTTCTTTTTGGACTTTTCGGGACGGTACGAAACCTGACTGTAGGTTATTGCAAAAAACTTTTGTGACGGATACTCAAAGCCCGCACTCAATGCACCCTGCATAACAAGCAATTCGCCCTTTGAAATCTTATCCGCACCCTCGCTGTAAACAGCGTTTATGCCGTCTGCGTTAAAGGTGTCACAAAGATTTTTGGCGGCTCTTTCTGTTCCTGCAAAGATAACGCCCTTGCTTTCGGGGGTAAAAAGTCCGTCAACATCTTCTTTTAGCTGTTTATACGAACCGCCCCATGCCGAGAGCTGTTTTGTTGAAAAGCTGATAATTTCCGACAGCTTGATAGGCATACTTCCGTGAACAAAGTTTTCAAGCACGATTGTTCCGTGACTTTGCAAAAACTCGGTACATTCGTTGAATGTGAGCGCAAAGCGGTCAAAGCCTCTGCAAAGAGTTCCGTCCCCAAAGCCTTGCATAAGGGTTTCATTGCTGATAAAGTCCATTGACTTTCCTCGCTCCTGAATTGCAGTAAATTCGGACGCAAAAACGAGGGTATTTCTGTCGAGATAATCAAAAAGCGACTCGGGTTTATCGTAAATCTGATTGATAAATTTGTCCGCATTGGCAATCATTGCACCGCTGCGGATAAGCTCTGCCTCTGAAAAAAGTTTTTCCTTGGCTTTGGCGCTGTTCTTGGAACGGAGGAGCTTTGCCTTGTGTTCAATTTTATCTGCAAGGGTGGCTCTGTCCTCAATTACGATTTCGGTTGAGGGCGAAAGCGTAATTTTGTCAGCCTTTTTAAATCTTCTCTGTGTTTCAATGTCAAAATAGCTGAGGTCGGTAATTTCATCGCCCCAAAATTCACATCTCACGGGATAGTCGCTGTCGGGCATAAAGAAGTCGAGAATACCGCCTCTCAGCGAAAACTGACCGCTGCCCTCTACCGCATCAAAGCGTTCGTAGCCGAGCAGAGTAAGTGCCTTTGTCGCCTTTTCAAGCGAGAGCTCCCTGCCCTCTTCAAATTCAATAACCGACTGTTCAAGCACATTTCTCGGAACGGTAAGCTGTGCCGCCGCATCAACACACGCAATTGCAACATCGCATTCATGATTGATAAGCTTGAGCAAAACTTTAAGTCTTGCGTGCTCGTACTCGTGCGAACGGCTCTGAAAGTCGAGAAAGTTGAAGTCACGCACTGGATAAACATAGGCACGAAGTCCCATACACGAAAGGTCATTGCACAAAGTTTGCGCCTCTTTTTCATCGGAGGCAAGACAAAATGCCGTGACGCCTTTAAGGCGGCACAGCGCATAGATGATATTTGATTTGTTAATTGTTGAAAGTCCCGAAGCACAGACCGTTCTGCCCGGCTTGACATTCTTTTCAAGCGTTTTGAAAACGGGCGAGTCTTTGAGGACATCAACAAGAAAGTTGAGATTATTCATTTCTTTGTCCCTTTTCAGTTGAACAAATTCATAGCACGGTCGGTTTTGCCGTCAATAATCAGCTCGATTGCTTTTTCGGCATTGTCAAAAATTTCATCAAGCTTTTTCATTTCATCGGGAGTGAACTTTGAAAGCACCCAGTCGGCAAGGTCCCAGTCGGGATTTGGCTTTGCGCCTATGCCAACCTTGATGCGGGGGAATTTATCGCTTCCGCTGAGATAGATGATACTGCGCATTCCCCTCTGACCGCCGTCACTGCCCTTTGAACGGATACGCATTTTTCCGACATCAAGCGAAATGTCATCAAAAATTACAATGACATTTTCGGGTGGGATTTTGTAGAAGTTCATCGCCTCAACAACTGCCTGACCGCTGTTGTTCATATATGTTGTGGGTTTCATCAGCATAACTTTTGCGCCGTTTACAGTGCAAGTGCCGATAAAGCTTTTGTATTTTATTTTGTTCACATCACAACCGAGCTTGTCGGCAATGCGGTCAATTGCAAGCCAGCCTGCGTTGTGACGAGTGTTTTCGTATTTTCTGTCGGGGTTGCCGAGTCCCACTACAATGTACTCGATTGAACCCGTTGATTTGTTTTTTCCGAACATATCCGTTTTCCTCTTATTTATATTATATGTATTCTGAAATTTAAATTAACCTTTTCCGAAGCTTACAACAACCCAGTCATCGTTGCCGAGATGATAAGGATTTCCGCAATACGGGCAGTTGCGTTCTCTTGTTGCATCAAAGCTTGCGCCGCAGCTTTTACAGGTTACTTTTTTCATTGTGAAAACTCCGTCATCCATGGCGTTCACACTTCTGCAAACGGTAAGTCTGAACTTTTCGTTTTTAACCCTAAATGAAGAATTTTTGTTTTTCACGGTCGTTGCGTAAACGGTCATATCAACATAGCAACAGCCGTTTGTGACATTGAATGAATTAAGCTTTGACACTCCTCTGTACTTGATGTCAACAATATCTCCGAAAGGATTTTTCATCGGATTCCCCTCATAGACTGCGAGGTTTGTGTAATCATCGCTGAAAATCATAATTTTGAGCAAAGCAAGCACCTTGCCGATAAAGTATTCATATGAGAAGTTGGGATTAACCTCTTTCATAAGCCACGGAAGTCTTTTCTGACAATTGAAGTGCGGACCTATCATCGGAATGCTCTTTGCCGCACCGACAAAAAGTCCAAAAAGCGTTTTTAATGCCCATGCAAGGTACCCCGCCAAAAGTCCGCCGAGCAGTACGGGGATTGCTCTTACGCCGATTTCATAGACCATATTTGCGGTTGCGGGATCAAAAGTTCCGTCCTTTACAACCACCCATACCGTAAATGCCGCAACGGCGGCAATTCCGCCGAGAAGGTACGGAGCAAGCACTTTTTTCGTTGACTTGTTCGCAAGCGAATAGGTTTTTACAAAGTAGAAGTTTGTAACCTTCGGGAACAAATCGTCCATAATAAAGCGAGTTTTGCAGTTTTTACAACCGTTGAGAAGCTCTCTTACACTGCTTACCGCACCGCAGTTCGGACACGAACACGCAACCTCGGAATTTTGGTTTTCAAGCCTTGTAATCATTGTGTAAAAGAAAAATCTGTCCTTGATTTTTTTCTTTTTCTTTCCGTCTTTAAAGTATTTCTCCGTAACCTCATATGTCTTTGACGCAATGTTA
>OHSK01001095.1_pt1 | contig 11726 bp, 9 predicted proteins | sample 1578701 | NCBI WGS metagenome assembly OHSK01 (sample SAMEA3879503, study PRJEB24766) | human gut metagenome | biome: human-associated habitat; feature: feces | place: USA | collected 1985/1987
AATTCTGACTTAATAAAATATGGGTTAAAACTATTTCTTTCCATTATATTATCACTTGCTTCTGCCTTATAGTCCTTATAATAATACCTTTCATTACCCGCATTATAAGCAATGCCCATGTTAGTAGAAGTATTCACACGTGGGATATGCCCCCTTCTTTTATATTTGTATGGAGGCAATGCCACTTGAAACCGAAATCCTCCATTTGCTTTGGCATGCTCCGCCTTCATCGCATAAAAGCCTATCGAACAATAGCGGAAATGACGGATCATTTCAAACCGAACCCCCTTTTCCTTCAACAAATACTGTTCAGCCTTCAGTGTGAACAGTGTATTAAATCGTGGCCAATAGAAATTTCCACCCAAAGACCACGTCATACGCCATAATGAAGGATCATATTGGAACCTAAATCCGTCCCAACGTCCAGCTCCCGTATATCCTATTCTTGCCAACAAAGAAAAACGTTCATCTTTAAAGGGGCGAAAGAAATCTACATCAGCACCATATCGGTTACCACTAAAATAGCCTACAGAGAATTTACCAAAAACATTATAAGGCAACCTGAAACGTTGTGAAAGAGTTAGGAAACCCGAATGAACCTTTCCTTCCCGAGCTCCATATCCATCATTATAAACCGGTATCTTCACTTGTGCTGTGGCTTTCATCCCCTTCCATAACGAAATTTCTATTGCAGGGCTCAAATCAAATAGAATTTGATAAATCTGCGTAATAATCACGTTCTTGAAAGAGAATTCCGGATACACCAATATATCAATCTTGAACAAAGAACTATTTTTCAACTTTATTTTCCGTGCATTTTTCCAAGTATCACCCAATTCATAGCTTACATTCCAGTCATCACGTTCTGCTTGGAGCACCGAATCTCCCTTTATGGGATGATAATAAAGAGAAATCTGGGGTACATTATTATCCAGAACTATTATGCGGCATGACTTTTCTTCCGGTACACCTGCTAATAAATGGGCTTTCTATCTAAAACACAGACAATCCTTGGCTTCTCTCTCTTTGTTTGTCTGCTGTTGCATAGGGGATTAATGATGCCTAACGGCCATGAACAACTCTGCTAATGGTCGTCAAGCGATTGCTTTATGGCCGTAAGCAGGGTTGTTCATGACTGTTAGGCGTCACTAACCCCAAGACTTTTCGGATGAAGTACGTAGCCTGCATCTATTATGGATAGGGCGCAAATGTATTGTACAACAACTTAAAGGACATTAGACGGCATTATTCATAGCCATGAGTTAGAAATCATCCGCTTGAATGGCTCACTCTACCGGTACCTTTCATAGTCCCTGCGGAATGATGCGTCCTACCGCCCAACTCGATATCCACCGATTTCGTAGAAGAGCAAGCTCGAAAATGCAGGAAAAACGAACTGATTGATTTATGTAGCTCTTACGTAATATTATGCTAGTAAACAGGTGGTTACTGCAAAACCTCGGCGTTTCAGGCAGGTGGAAGCAAAATTTGCTTCCACCTTTTCGGCTTGCTTCCACCGCAGGGCAAATGCCGATGGATAGGGGAATGCAGAAGGTGGGTGGAAGTGTGGAAGCAAAGTGATGGAAAATAAATTTCCAGAGAAAGTTTCCGCCGCCATAGCAATAGCCACACTCTTGATAGTTTAATTGTTACTGGCTTATTATTATATTTGTTCTTTCAGTAACGCTGTGCCCTATACTGTAAATATTTGATAGTTAATAAGGTAATTATAAAAAAAGACAAGAGTGATAGAACATGAAAGCAATTTGTAGGATTGATTTTTGTTACTGCTTTGTTACTACTAATAATAAACTGTATGTTTTTATTCAAAGAATATGAAAAAGCAATTGAATTTAAAAGAGCCAATAAAGGTGAGAACAAAAAAATTGGTTAATGGATGCCAATCCATATATCTGGATATTTATATGAATGGAAGGCGGCAATACGAATTCTAAAGTTGTATATTATCCCTGAACATAATCAAGCTGATAAAAAAAGAAATGTCGAGACGCTAAATTTGGCAAATGCGATAAAGGCTCAGAAGATTTTGGAAATATATAATCAAACTTACGGATTTAATCATAACAGATTGTCCAATATGAAGCTGACTGGCTATATGAAATTAATAGCAGAACAAAGTGTGAACAATAGAGTACGGAAAAGTGCCATACATGCCGTTGTATGCCATTTGGAAAGATATACTCCGAATGGAATATTGCTAAGGAAGGTGGACAAGACTTATTTGTTGGGTTTTATAGATTACTTGAAGAAAACAAAACAAGAACATTGTAAGAAGGAAAAGACATTGCATGTTAACACCCAATTCTATTATTTGAAAACGCTGCGCTACTGCTTGAATAGGGCCGTCTCTGAAGATTATATAACTGTTAATCCGATGAATAAGATAAAGAACGAGGACAAACCAAAACGTAATCGAACAGAAAGGGATTATCTTACTATAAAGGAATTGACCAGATTGGTTCATACTCCTTTTTATAATACCTTATTAAGGAAAGCATTTTTATTCAGCTGTTTTTGTGGATTGAGGCATTGTGATATTATTGCATTGAGATGGGAAGATATACGCTATGATGAAAATGGCAATGCACTATTGAGTATTATTCAGAAGAAGACGAAAGAAGCCATATCGCTTCCACTCTGTTCGGAAGCCATAAAACATCTGCCAGACAGAGGAAATGCACCAGAAACGGAAAAGGTGTTTGCCGGATTGGTCTCACTGGGGAGAAATAATGTAATTTTACACAAATGGGTTGAACAAGCTGGGATATCAAAGCATGTAACATTTCATACAGCGCGCCACACACATGCAACAATGATGCTGACACTGGGAGTAGATTTATATACGGTCTCCAAACTATTGGGACATACCAATATACAAACAACACAAATTTATGCAAAGCTTGTAGATGAAAGTAAAAAGAAAGCTATTGATTTAATTCCTAATATATCATAGGGGTTGGTTAAATGCGAAGTGCAATTTGTCATTCTCTTTAATTCTTGCAGATATTTCTTCTATTTATCCTTTTTCAGAGAAAAGTGAATTAGCAAAAACATCTGAAAAATGACTATTTGGCACAAAAAACAACATTCTGTATAGTAATTATGCACAGCTATATTAAGGATTTTAAGATAGCTAATATATTTCATATAAACATTCTGAGTATTTGTTGGGGGCTTTTGAAGAAAAAACAACATTATTTCATTTTTTCATATAAAAATCTTTGGTATTATTAAAAATGTGTCTATTTTTGCAGCATATTTTGTGTTATACGAACACAAAAAATGGTTGAAAAAGATGAGGTATAAAAACTCTAACATAAGAAAGTGCCTAAATACTAAAACAATAGCACTGTGTGCAGCGTTCTTTTTATACTGTTTGCTCCCTTTAAAAGGGATTTGCCAAACGGGGGAAAGTACTGTAGATGCTTTAGTGGAAATGGGATTTGAAAATGTTGGATGGACAGAAGATGGCAATGAACGTGTGTATGTTCTGCAGAACTCTGCATATCGTTTGCAAGGCGTAGGCATAGGCAAAGCGGTGGATGTTATTCAAAAGATGGGTTTACCGGAAGAAAAGTCATGCCGGATAATAGTTCTGGACAATAATGTACCTCAGATTTCTCTTTATTATCATCCCATAAAGGGGGATTCGGTGCTCCAAGCAGAACGTGATGACTGGAATGTAAGCTATGAATTGGGTGATACTTGGAAAAATGCACGGAAAATAAAGTTGAAAAATAGTTCTTTGTTCAAGATTGATGTATTGGTATATCCTCAATTAGCTTTCAAGAATCTGGTGATTACACAGATTTACCAGGTCTTGTTTGATTTGAGTCCTGCGATAGAAGTTTCGTTATGGAAAGGTATGAAATTAACGGCACAGTTGAAAATACCGGTTTATAATGATGGGTATGGAAGGTTTGAAGATAAAGTTCATCCAGGACATATTACAATTTCACAGCGTTTTAGATTACCGTATAATGTGTTTGGTAAAGTGACTGTGGGATGTTTTAGTGCTGACCAATATGGAGTGGACGCCGAATTTTATCGCCCTTTTAAGGATGAACGCTTTTCCTTAATGGCTCGGATTGGGTATACAGGAATGGGATATTGGAGCGGATTTCGCTATGTATATGATCCTTCGACAGCACTTGTTACTTGGTCTTTGGGCGGTAGCTTTTATTGGCCGCAATTTAACACTCAGTTTAATCTGAAAGCAGAACAGTATTTATTGAAGGAGAAAGGTGTTAAATTTGAAATGATTCGCCATTTTCGCTATTGTTCGATTGGTTTCTATGCAATGAAAGCAGAACATGCAAAGATGAATGGAGGCTTCCGATTTCAAGTGGCATTACCTCCTTATAAATATAAAAGGAAAGGATATATACCTCGTGTGAATACCTCTGCTAATATGGGCATTGTTTATAATGCAGGTAATGAAAGGTACTATTATAGACAGTATAAAGCGGAAGTTAGTGACAATATAATGGAAGAAAATAGTTTTAACCCATATTTTATTAAGTCAGAATTGTTAAATTTTTAATTAATTAATTGAGATGAAAAAGATTAAATTCTTAAACGGCATAAGTGCAGTATTTGCGTTAGCCGTAGTAGCTTTAGCTACAACTTTAACTTCTTGTGAGAAGGAAGAGTTCAACGTTAATGTAACTCCTACTAATGCACAAGCTGTTATTAGTCCGATTGTGCTTGCTATAGAGGATGGTGTTACTACAGATGTAACTGGCCAAGCCACTATCGCACCTGCAGAGTTGACATTTACTGGTAATCCTACTCTGGCTGCTAAGAGTGTTGATGTTACAGCTTCTTATAATGGTTTGAGTGCAACTGTTACAGTTAAGGTTCCTGCTTTGCAAGCTGGGCAATTTGCTACTCTGACTCCGACTATCATTCTTCAGGAAGAAGATGCTGAGACTAAGATTGTAGCAGAATCTACAAAACTTGAACCAGTAACGGATCCTAAAGTTAAGACTTGGGATAACTACGAGCTTTATTGGTTTGACATTCCATCATTCCCTTATGTAGTAAAAGAAGGTGCAAAAGTAGGTGCAAAGAAAATCAATACAACTGATCTTATTGAACGCGCAGCTATTGAATCTTTCTTTAACACGCTTGAGAATACATATGAGGAAACGACAGTAACAACACCGGAGAATAAGTATAAAGTTTATGCTAACTCTAGAACAACTGCATCTATTACTTATACTGTTGTAACAACTGAATATAAAGTAGTGAAGAAGGCTGTAACAAAAGCTGAAACAGAGCCTTTAGCTTCTATTGAAGTAGATGATTATACAACTTCTACACTGTTTGTTCTTGAAAATCAAGATATTCCTGGTCACGGTCATAGCCACGGTCATGGTCATGGTCATGGTGAAGGCAATGCCGGTGGTGGTGTTGGTGAACTTGATTAATAGAAGTTTTAGTTGTTATTTATCTTAAACTCAAGAGAAAATGAAAAGTAAATTAATGATAGCCTCCTTACTATTGGCAGGCGCTTGTGCAGCAAATCTGAATGCACAGGAAAAAACGAACTACTACACTCCGAAATGGAGCGATAATATTTTTGTCAGTGTAGGTGGTGGTATCCACGCCATCAACAATGACGGTTTCAATAAGATTGCTCCGCATTTCAGCGTGTCAGTTGGTAAGCTGATTACTCCGACTTGGGGGGTACGTGCTCAGGTAAACGGTATTACTCAGCATTTGTGTTTGGATGATGCATACTGGGAACACAACAAGACTTATGTAGGTGGTAACATTGATGCAATGATCAATCTTTCTACATTGTTCGCAGGCGTTAATCCTAACCGTTTCTTTGAAGTTTATGGATTCTTGGGTCCTCAAGTAACTGTTGCAAAGTCAGCAAATGTGCTGATTCAAAACGATGGAACAATGATTCCTGATGGAGATGAAAAGGCTAGAGCACGTGTAGGCGCTTCTGCCGGTTTGGGCTTGAAGTTCAATATCAACACTAAGTGGGCCATTGACGTAGAAGCTCGCGGTGCCATCGCTCCGTCCATTTTCGGTAACATCAGCAGCCATCGCAAGGCTGAAGGTACAGGTATGCTGACCGCAGGTGTTAGCTACATCTTCGGCGGTAAGAAGTTTATTCCGGTTTCTAAGATTGACGAAGACGCAGTCAATGCGGAAATCAACAGATATAGAAGTGAACTGGCTCAGGCTCAGGCTGACCTGGCTAACTGCAAGAATGCACTGGCCAACGCTAAACCTGAAGTTAAGGAAGTGACCAAGGAAGTTGAAGTTGCCGGTCCGCGTGCCATCTTCTTCAAGATTGGCAGCGCCCGTCTGGACGACTATGGCAAGGTTAACATCGAACTGGCTGCCAAGATTCTGAAGGCTAATCCGGACAAGAAGTACAAAGTTGCAGGTTATGCAGACAAGGCTACCGGTAGCGCTTCTTGGAACCAGAAGCTGTCCGAAAAGCGTGCTCAGGTTGTTTACGATGCTTTGATTGCAGAAGGTGTAAGTAAAGACCAACTTGAGCTCGTAGGATTCGGAGGTACTGAAAACATGTTCGGCAAGAACTTCCTGAACCGTGTAGTTATCCTGGAATAATAACTCCAAGTGACAAATAGACTCTAAAAATGAAGGCGTCTGGGACTCAGACGCCTTTTTTTGGTACTATGTCCGATGCATGTCATAAAGCAACCCATTTTTTATCAGCGACTGAATTTATATGTGATGATGAAGTTTAAGCTATTCTTTATTGTTCTGTTTTGCAGCCTTTCCCTTTCGGCCTTTTCCCAGTTGACGTATGGTACAACCGGGCTGTTGCATGCGCCCTCTGCGGAGATGCAGCGCGACAAGACTTTCATGGTCGGCGGCAACTTCCTGAACAAGGAGCTCACACCGCCCACCTGGTACTATCATACCTACAACTACTTCCTGAACGTCACCATCTTCCCCTTTCTGGAAGTGGCCTACACGTGTACGCTCTTCAAGGCGGAGGCGTTGGGATTGAAGCCATACGGGTACAGCGGATTCACGAACCAGGACCGCTACTTTTCCGCCCGTCTGCGTGTGTTGAAGGAGGGGCAGTTCTGGAAATACATGCCGGCTGTCGTGCTGGGGACGTCCGACCCGTTCACTTCTTCCGGCGGCGGCCAGGTAGGCACCACGGAAGGTAACGGCTATTACAGCCGTTTCTATATTGCCGCCTCCAAGCATATACCCGTTGTGGGTAAGGAGGAGATCGGTGTCCATCTTTCCTACCTTTACAACAACCGCAAGGAGTACAAACTGAATGGCTTTGCACTGGGTGTCACCTACAATCCCTCCTTCCATCCGCAGTTGAGGGTGATAGCGGAGTACGACTCCAAGGACTTTGCTTTGGGAGCCACTTATCTGCTGTTCAAGCATCTGCATGTGCAGGTCGAAATGCAGAGGATGAAATATTTCACGGGAGGGCTGACATACAAAATTCATTTGAAATAAGAAGTAAGTCAAAGTCTCGTTGACTCCATAAAAAAAGCAGCTAAAGTATGACATCAACTTTAACTGCTTTTATTCTAATAGACCAATTTTACATTGTCAATCCATAGCGAATTGCCAGGAGAACCTATATAAGCACCACCATGACTAGAGGTGAATTGCAACAGCAAATGAGTGGGCACATCGTCCTTCGTCCCCCAGGCAACCTCCTTAATAGGCACACTCTCTCCTTTACTGTTAACTGTATAGCGTTCTTCAACCTGAAGACGCATCATGTGGGCCTTGTATGCAGGGTCACCGGTGATATCACCGTACATGATGGAATAAGTGGCATTATTATGCCAATCGGTAGTAGTATAATATCGTACGACCATCGTTCCTACACGCTTGGCATAGATATTCCCCTTCTCATCTTCCCAACGCTTTTGCAGAAACAGATTCACTTCCGGGAAGTCCTTTCCCTCAACATCTGTGATACGGCTAAAGCCCGTTGCACGGATACGCTTCTCGCGGTCGGACATCTTTACTTTATAATCAAACTGTATGGCGATAGGTTTCTTTGTAAACGGTATGCCGGAATTCAGCATTTTCTGCGGATTCTTGGTCCCCTTGATAGGTTCGTGCACCTCACCCAGAAACATGGAGCCGGCAGCCAGCACCGTGATATCCACTATTCCAAAAACCTTCACACTCTCCATACGGGTGTCCATACGGGCACAGAAACCATCCCCTCGCTTTTCCGGGAAAACAGAAGTATTGGTTTTCGTGATACCGGCTACCCGGGCCATCACATTGGATGTCGCCCACGGCGAACCTCCCATATTCTTGTATGCCTTGGTCTCGGTGACAGTAGCAGTAGGCCCGATGGCATATACATTCTTCGTGGCACCGCCAATAATACCGGATTCCTTGATTTGGCGGTCAATCCATTGATCCATATTTCCGAAAGGAATCATCTCTACCTCGTGCTGCTGCGCAGAAACAGCTCCACAACAGAGCATGGCAGACAGCACTCCCAACATACGAATTTTCTTTTGAATCATTTCTCTCATTGATAATTGACAATCATTATAAATCGTACTTCCACTGTTCCAGTGCAAAATTCCAGTTATCCTGGACCAACTGCACTGTACGCTCATCATACTTGTATTTATTCTTCTTATATCCTTTCTTTCCACCTACATACTTCTCAATATCGACACGCGCCTCTACAAAGCCCGGAATGGACAAAGCCTTGTAGATATATTCAGTCATTCCCATTGCATCCGCTTCGAAGTCCTCAAACTTCACCTCTATCAAGTTTCCTTCAGGAATACATGCCTTGTCCGCTTCGTATTTATGATACAGTTTGGCATAAATGGACAAAATATTCTTCTCAAGCTCCTCATGACTGATATCCTGCAGTTTCAACGGCTGAATGGTGTTAGTAAAGAAACTACGTGTGCTTTCGAAAACAGTATAAGGATTACGCATCAGATAGATAAACTTGGCATTGGGGAACATCTTGACAAGCTCTTTCACACGTCCCGTATGAGGCGGATTCTTACTAAGAAACTGGGTTCCGTTCGTATTCCAAAGAGAAATCTTTATCAGTTTGACGAAAGTCTCCTCAAATACTTTCAGCTCTTTCTCTGTGATGTCATCAAACAGCAGGTATTTATCGGCATACTCTTGCTGATATTCGGGCAGGAACCAGAAATTATAATAGGTGTAGGGCATCATATTTGCCAAAGCAAACTCCTCTTCTTGCGGAAGGTCAACGGCAAGTTCCATATTGTCCGTGGGACGTTTGTCCGGCATCAACCAACTCATGTTCTTCTTGAAGAAAGGCTGCCCCCACATCATAAGATGCGGAAATACAGTCTGGTATGTCGTGTTGTAGCCGAAATGCTTGTCGCAGGAGAAAACATTATGCACAAACGTAGTCCCGCTACGCCAGTGTCCCAAAATGAATACCGGATCATGCTCCAAGGGCTTATCTGCCAGGAGCTTTTCATAGCGTCTGTCCTGCAGAGGAGCCAAAGTGGACAGCAGGCGGCAGACGGCTTTTGTCAGCCGATACTTACCTTTGTAGGCAGCACCGATGTCACGACCGCCCGTTATATCCTTGAATGTTTTCCAATCCGCACCTACCAGGGTGTTTATCGGAAGCTTATTGAATTCTAACAATCCCATTATTATCTTTATATTAATATGTTATGGTTTTCTTCCGGTGATGCCGAGAGAGAATTGCAATACTTATAAAGAAGTACTGCGCTCTATCCGTACAGCCACGCCCTGGCGTTCCAGCTCTTTCACAGCCTTTTCTATAGCTTCGTAATGTTCGGGAGCTATACCCAGCTTAGGCAAATTCAGTATAGGCAGGTCCTCAGCTAAGTGCATGTCCTTATCCTCCACCCTATCGATAATCATACCTACAGCACTGGTATTGTTGGTTATCGGGTCTATCAAGATAAACGAACCGGTAGCCTTATTCTTCTGATAAGGGTCAAAGAAAAGCTCTTTGGCAGTAGTCAGCACCACACGCGCAATCTGATTGAGCTGCATCGGCAATGTTTCCTTGCTCAACTTTCCGTTGTCAATGGAAAGATGCTCCATCGTATTGACATCCACCTTATACTTGATACTGTCGATGCGAGTACGGCTTATATTGGTGGTCTGTTTGATGAAGAATGATTTGTTGATATCCATCGGCTCTTCATCCATCCAAACCAGCATCGTTTCAAAATTGCGGTCCATGACGGGCAGGTTATCCGGATGTACCAGCATTTCCCCTCTCGACACATCTATCTCGTCTTCCAGAGTCAGGGTGACGGACTGGGGCGGAAAGGCGTAATCCAATTCGCCGTCGTATGTAACTATACTCTTGATATGCGACTTCTTACCGGAAGGCAATGCCATCACTTCATCTCCCTTACGAATAATACCCGAAGCCACCTTACCGCAAAAACCACGGAAATCGAGATTGGGGCGCAAGACGTATTGAATCGGGAAACGAAAATCCTTCAAATTATGGTCGTTGTCAATATGTACCGTCTCCAGAAAGTCAAGAAGTGAAATACCCTCATACCAAGGAGTACGTTCCGATTTCTCCACCACATTGTCGCCATCCAAAGCTGACAGCGGAATGCAGTTTACGTCAGGAATGCCCAATGGAGCTATAAACTTCCGATATTCATCGACTATCTCATTAAAACGTTCTTCGGAGAAATCCACCAAGTCCATCTTATTGACAGCAAGCACCACATGCTTGATGCCAAGCAACGACACCAGGAAAGTATGCCGGCGCGTCTGCGTAATGACACCCATACGCGCATCCACCAGAATAATTGCCAAGTTAGCTGTAGAGCCCCCGGTAATCATGTTGCGTGTGTACTGCTCGTGTCCCGGAGTATCGGCAATGATAAACTTACGATTGTTGGTCGAGAAGTAGCGGTATGCCACGTCGATGGTGATGCCTTGTTCGCGCTCCGCCTTCAAGCCGTCCAGCAAAAGGGCGTAGTCAATGTGGTCGCCGGCATTTCCCATGCGCTTGCTGTCGCGTTCCAGTGCGTCCAGCTGGTCCTCATATAGTTTCTTGCTGTCGAACAACAGACGGCCTATCAATGTGGATTTTCCGTCATCCACAGAACCGGCAGTCAGTAAGCGCAACAAGTCTTTCTGCTCATCCTTATCAAGAAAAGCCTTTATATCAAGTGTAGAATCGTTCATCCTTAATGATTTAATTTTTAATTCTTAATTTTTAATTCCTTTAGAAGTATCCCTCGCGCTTCTTCTGCTCCATGCTTGCGTCTTGGTCGAAGTCAATGACACGGGTCGTCCGTTCACTCTTGGTGGTGGTCATCATTTCCTCGACAATCTTCTCGATGGTATCGGCATCGCTTTCCACAGCACCGGTCAACGGCCAGCAACCCAGCGTACGGAAACGCACCATACGCATCTTTATCTGGTCGCGGTACTGTTCCGGCAAGCGGTCGTCATCCGCCATTATCAGATTTCCGTCAATCTCCACACAAGGACGTTCCTTGGCAAAATACAACGGCACAATAGGGATGTTTTCCAAACGTATATATTGCCAGATGTCCAGCTCCGTCCAATTACTTAACGGAAATACGCGGATACTCTCTCCTTTATGTACCCGGGCATTATAAATATCCCACAATTCGGGACGCTGATTTTTGGGGTCCCATTGATGGAACTTGTCGCGGAAAGAGAAAATACGCTCTTTGGCA
>OHSK01001098.1_pt1 | contig 11669 bp, 8 predicted proteins | sample 1578701 | NCBI WGS metagenome assembly OHSK01 (sample SAMEA3879503, study PRJEB24766) | human gut metagenome | biome: human-associated habitat; feature: feces | place: USA | collected 1985/1987
ATCTCCCCAGCATTGGATCGATGTGAAGCATTTCTTCACATGTGCGGATTGCCTCTGTATTTTTTCCTTTATTTCCCGTGTAAATGGCCCGTATCAAAATATTCTTCGGTGTATGCTCCATATCGATAAACTCCAGGATCTGCACCCGGTATCCCATAGCCTCCAGCACTTCTGCCCGCAGGGCATCCGTATAAAGCGCCGCCATCCGCTCCTTGATGATTCCATAATGGAACACCGGTGCAAACAACTCGCTCTTCATCTGCTTATTCACCTCATGCTGACAGCACGGAACCGACAAAATCACTTTCGCATTCCAGTGCACCGCCTTATCCAGGGCAAAATCCGTGGCTACATCACAGGCATGAAGCGTGATCACCATATCGGCACTGTCTGCGCCATCGTATGTACTGATATCTCCTTCCAGAAAATGTAAACTCGCATACTCATATTTTTCTGCCATACGGTTACAATGTGCGATGACATCTTTTTTCAGATCCAGTCCGATCATCTCCACGTCTCTGCCGTTCATAATATGAAGATAATAATATACAGCAAACGTCAGGTACGATTTTCCGCAACCAAAATCAATGATCTTGACCGGGCGGTCTTTCGGAAGTTCCGGAAGCACATCTTTCACAAATTCAAGAAACCGGTTGATCTGCTTATATTTTTTATATTTTTTGTCTACAATCTTTCCCTCTTTGGTCTGTACCCCGAGGTCCACCAAAAACGGAATCACTTCATCCGTGTCCAAAATGTATCTTTTCTTACGATTGTGCGAAAGATCAATTTTCTTTGCAATTTGGTTCTTATTTTCCTTTATGGTAGATTTTCCTTTCTTGCTGACTAATGCGCTGAAAGAACTTTGTTCACACAACAGATCCAGCTGCTTGTAATCTTTTTCCAAAAAAGTGCAGATTTGTTCTACAACTGTCTCCTTGTCCATATTCTCATGAAAAACCTGATTGTTCGCATACTCTTCCCGCTGAAACATTAACTTATTCTTTTCCATAAAAGGGCGGAATACCAGTTTCTGCGAAACCTGTTTGCTGCGGCGGTTACTTACCACGGCGCGCAGGGTATTTTCGTTTAAATTTTTCTCCAGTAGTCGTCTTACTTTTTCCATGTTCTAATTCTCCATTTCTTCTTTATACCATTCTTTCCACTCTTTCTCTGCCTGCTCCCTATTTACATACTTTGCCCCCGCCAAAACAAGGGTATCCTTCAACTTATCATACTCAAAATAAGCATGCATCAGTCCAATCGTACACGAACGATGTTCCAAAGCTACTGTCCAGGCAAAATCCACCCGGATGCTGCCATCCTTATTTTTGATATAATCCACATGATCCATGGTATATAAGGCTACAATCGCGTCACTTTTTAAAACTCCGTCTTCCCACAACGTTCCATAATTTCTGTAACCATCTTCATTCACTCTATTCTTTATCTGCAAGTCTTCTTCCTTGTATCCGGCATCTTTTACCATCGAAATCGTGTGGGAATATCCAATACATGGAAATTCGAGTTTTATTTTGTAATCATCCAGAAGAGTTCCCTCAAATTCATTGATTTCCCGGTATCCACACTCTTCTGACCTCGTAGAATAAATTTCCCGCAGATTCTCTGTTTTCTGATCGATACGATAAGCTCCAAAGTCAGACGTTTTATTATACCTGTGCTTAACAACCAATTCCTGCACTCCATCTCCCGTCAGATCTATCGTTTCCAAATTATTCCAATACCAAATATTATGTAAGCAAAAATCTGTTTTTACTTTATAACATTTTCCTGCCCCATAATCCAACACAACAATATAAGATGGGCTGATGGACCCCACCTCATACTCCTTGTAATCTTCCGCTGTCGGTATTCCCGCTGTCACAAATAGTGCCAGACAATCTCCCTTGATTTCTTTTTCTTTGATTCCCTTTTTGGTCTGTGTCATCACATGGGCAATGGAATCCGTAGCTTTCGTCAGATTTCCTACGGCATAGGAACTGACAAATACAGGTTCGTCAAAACCGAGAAAAGATAGATCTGCCACAAAATCTTCATACACAGACGGCACTATCTCATCTTCATAATGATCCTCAACGTAAATGTCGTCATCCGGTGATTTTCTCAAATAAACATCAGCAGATCCTTCGACAACTGCCGGATCGGGAATCGTCACTTTTCCCTCTTTCATCACATGAATATTCAACGCCGTAGAATCACTGACAGCCGAACCCGATACTGCCTGTCTGCTGACTGCACCACCGGATACACTTCCCGTCTCAATTTGGTAACCGCCGCAGGCGGTCAAAGCCAACATAGTGGCTGCTGTCATTACCATCAAAGTCAAAACTCGATTCCATTTTTTCTTCATCACAACTACCTCTCTTATCCTCATTCTTCTTTTCACTCTTCCCACTTTTTCATTGCCTGATCCATCTCTTCATACTTTGCCCCTGCCAAAACAAGAGTATCCTTCGCCTTATCATACTCGTAATAAACGTGCATTGTTCCAATATCACACGAACGATGATCCACAGCTAACGTCCATGCAAAATCCACCCAGACGCTGCCATCCTTATTTTTGATATAATCCACAGAATCCATGGTATATAAAAATACCGTTCCGTGTCCCTTTAAAGTTCCATCCTTCCACAACGCCACAAAATTATAGGAGCCATCCTCATACATTCTCTTCTCTGTCTGCAATTCCTCTTCCTTATATCCAGCATCTTTTATCATCGAAATCGTCTCGGAATATCCAATATCTGGAAATTCCAATTTTACTTTGTAGTCATCCAGCAGCGTTCCCTTAAATCCATCTTCTTCCCGGTATCTTCCTGCTTCTTCAGACAACAGCGTAGAATAAATTTCCCGAAGTTCCTCGGTTTCCCGATTGACACGATAAGCTCCATATTGAATTGTTTTATTATAGCAGTGCTGAACAGCCAATTCCTGTACCCCATCTCCTGTCAGATCTACCGCTTCCAAGTCATTCCAGTTTTGAATATTATGCAGCAAAAAATAGGTCTGTGCTTTATAAGTTTTTCCTGCCCCATAATCCAGCACAACAATATAAGACCGGCTGTCAATGCCGTTTACCACATCTTTCCTGTAATCTTCCGCTGTCGGTATTCCCGCTGTCACAAATAGTGCCAGACAATCTCCCTTGATTTCTTTTTCTTTGATTCCCTTTTTGGTCTGTGTCATCACATGGGCAATGGAATCCGTAGCTTTCGTCAGATTTCCTACGGCATAGGAACTGACAAATACAGGTTCGTCAAAACCGAGAAAAGATAGATCTGCCACAAAATCTTCATACACAGACGGCACTATCTCATCTTCATAATGATCCTCAACGTAAATGTCGTCATCCGGTGATTTTCTCAAATAAACATCAGCAGATCCTTCGACAACTGCCGGATCGGGAATCGTCACTTTTCCCTCTTTCATCACATGAATATTCAACGCCGTAGAATCACTGACAGCCGAACCCGATACTGCCTGTCTGCTGACTGCACCACCGGATACACTTCCTGTCTCAATTTGGTAACCGCCGCAGGCGGTCAATCCTGTCACCAATAATATTGCCATAAATACAACCATCCATATTTCTGTCTTTCGTTTCATAAAGTTCCTCTTTCCGGCTTATTCTGTTTTCTGCCAATTTTTATCAACTATACTTTACTACATATCGAATGGAAAATGGTTACAAATTTATTATTTTTATTGTAACTATTCAGGTCCGCTGTGCAAAACCAATGGATTATCGTGCTTGCACGTAAGAACCATTGGTTCCTGCATAGTTACTTTTAGATTACAAAGAAACCCGGACAAACATTGCTGCACTTTGCAGTGTAACACGTCTGCCCGGGCTTATCATTCTGTCAGATTATATATCTTATACCGGATATACTTTGTTTTCTTTGTCCGCAAGAGTTGGATCTACTTTTGTCTTCTGTGCCTCACGGTATTTGAAGAACTCCGTAGCTACCTGTGGGAACAATGCATAAGACAATACATCTTCGTCCTGCTGTTTCCACTGAGCCATCTCTTTTTCGATATCTGCAAGCTGTGGCTTGATCAGATCGGCCGGACGGCATGTGATTGGTTTCGTATCACCGATACACTTCTTCTGAACTTCCGGATTAAACGGTTTTACAGTCTGTCCGAACTCACCGGAAAGAAGTTTCTTAGATTCTTTGGTAACCATCTTATAACGCTCACCGGATACGACATTGAGCACGGCCTGAGTACCAACGATCTGAGAAGAAGGAGTAACCAATGGTGGCTCACCAAAGTCTTTTCTTACACGAGGTACTTCTTCCAGTACGGCTTCGTACTTGTCTTCCTGTCCCATTTCTTTCAACTGGGATACGAGGTTACTAAGCATTCCACCAGGTACCTGATACATCAGTGTCTTGATATTAACACCAAGCACTTTGGTATTCATAAGACCGCTTGCAAGTGCCTCTTCACGCATTGGGCGGAAGTATTCTGCGATCTCAGCAAGAAGGTTCTGATCCAATCCGGTATCGTATGGTGTTCCACGGAATGTCTCTACCATAACTTCGGTAGCCGGCTGGCTTGTTCCGAGAGCGAATGGAGACATTGCCGTATCAATGATATCACATCCTGCTTCTACGGCTTTCAGATAAGTCATGGAAGCTACACCGGAAGTATAATGAGTATGCAGGTCAATCGGAATGTCTACAGACTCTTTCAGAGCGGTAACCAATTCGGTTGCTTTGTATGGTGTCAAAAGACCAGCCATATCTTTGATACAAAGTGATTTTGCACCAAGATCTTCGATTTTCTTTGCCATATCTTTCCAATAATCTAATGTATAAGCATCACCCAGTGTATAAGAAAGGGCGATCTGTGCATGACCATTTTCTTTGTTTGCTGCTTTTACTGCAGTTTCCAGGTTACGCATATCATTCAAACAGTCAAAAATACGGATGATATCGATACCATTTGCAATTGACTTCTGAACGAAATATTCTACCACATCATCTGCATAATGATTGTATCCAAGGATGTTCTGTCCACGGAACAACATCTGCAGTTTTGTATTTTTAAAACCGGCACGCAATTTACGAAGTCTCTCCCATGGATCTTCTTTCAAAAAACGAAGAGAGGCATCAAATGTAGCACCACCCCAGCACTCTACTGCATGAAATCCGACCTGATCCATCTTATCTACGATAGGAAGCATCTGCTCTGTCGTCATACGAGTAGCAATCAATGACTGGTGTGCATCACGAAGAATAGTTTCTGTTATTTTAATCGGCTTTTTTTCAATCTTTTCTGCCATGATAGTTTCCTCCTATAATTTTATTAAATTCCAAATATTGCCATAAATACACCGGCTGCTACTGCAGTACCGATAACTCCGGCTACGTTTGGTCCCATCGCATGCATCAAAAGGAAGTTTGTCGGATCTGCTTCCGAACCAACCTTCTGAGATACACGGGCTGCCATAGGAACGGCCGATACTCCGGCAGAACCAATCAAAGGATTTACTTTACCCTTTGTCACTTTGCACATCAATTTACCAAAGAGAACGCCGGCTGCTGTACCGACAGCAAATGCCACCAGACCAAGTACAACAATCTTCAATGTCTCTGGTTTGATAAACTCTGCACCGCTTGTCTTTGCGCCTACCGATGTACCAAGAAGGATAACTACGATATACATCATTGCATTGGATGCTGTTTCCATCAACTGTGGAACCACTCCGGATTCACGGAAGAGGTTACCAAGCATCAACATACCTATGAGAGGTGCTGTACTTGGAAGGATCAAACATACCACAGTCGTAACAATGATTGGGAAAAGGATTCGTTCCAGTTTGGAAACCGGACGAAGCTGTTCCATCTTGATCTCTCGTTCCTTCTTTGTTGTAAGGAGTTTCATGATCGGTGGCTGGATGATCGGCACCAGTGACATATACGAATATGCTGCCACGGCAATCGATCCCATCAGATCTGTCTGACCCAGTTTCCCGGCAAGGAAAATGGAGGTAGGACCATCGGCTCCACCGATGATTGAGATCGCTGCTGCTGCTTTTCCATTGAATCCCAATACAATCGCAAGCAGGTATGCGGCAAAGATACCAAACTGTGCCGCCGCTCCCAAGAGAAAACTCTTTGGATTTGCGATCAACGGACCAAAGTCTGTCATCGCACCAACTCCAAGGAAAATAAGAGATGGCAGGATCGACCATTCGTCCAATTTAAAGAAATATTCCAACAATCCGCCCGGTTCCATGATCGACGGATAAATATTAACCAGTAACATACCAAACGCAATTGGCACAAGAAGCAGTGGTTCATACCCTTTTTTAATCGCAAGGAACAAAAAGAGGAATGCCACAAAGATCATGACGACATTACGCCAATCCAATGTATTGTTTGCAAATGCTGTCTGGTGAATAAGATTTTGTAAAACTTCCATCTTAATCCTCCGTTCTTATGTCTATAGACTAGTTCATTGTCGCCAAAACTGCTCCTGGCTCAACCATATCACCAACATTTACATTGATGCTTGCGATGGTTCCATCCTGAGGTGCTACGACTTCGTTTTCCATCTTCATCGCCTCAAGGATCAAAACAACGTCTCCACGGGAAACGCTTGCACCCGGCTGTGCTTTTACATCCAGGATCTTACCCGGCATCGGTGCATTGATCTCTACAGATCCTGCTGCGCCGCCTGCTGCTTTTGCCGGAGCAGGTGCCGGTGCCGGAGCTGCTGCTGGAGCCGCCGGGGCTGCTTTTGCTGCTGGTGCAGGAGCTGCGCCGCCTGCTGTCTCTTCTACGGTAACATCATAAGCCGTTCCATTTACGGTAATTGTATAAGTTTTCATGAATTTTTCCTCCTAAAGATATATTTCAAATTAATACGAACGCTTTTTGATGGAACGGATCACCAATCCATCTGCAGGTACGGCAACTCCGTCCTGTTCCATCGCTGCTGCAACAGCTGCTGTGATCACGGCAATCAGCTGTGTATCGTCAGCAGGTGCTGCCGGTGTCTGTACAACAGGCTTTGGTGCCGGTGCCGGCTGTGCCTGTGGAATTGGTTGTACCGGTTCTTCTTTCTTTGTAAATTTATCCATCAAAGCAGGAATGTATTTTAACAAAGAAATAATAAAACTGATCAGAATCAATACAAGGAACACCGTTCCCATGGCAATAACAGTATTGACAAGGGCTTCCGGGATTGTCGTATAATCTTCTCCCGCTGCTTGCGCTGTCGCTGCTAATACTATCATTTTATCACCTCATTCCGAACATCTGCATTGCATAAATCAACTGTTTGCGGATTTCAGAACCCTCGATAATATTATCTACATAGCCGCGTTTTGCTGCAATCGAGGCTTTACACTGCATCTCCTCAAACTCTTTTGTTTTTTCATCCAAAGCAGCAAGTTTATCTGCCTCTTTGTTAATATCATCTTCATACATAACGGAAACTGCACTCTTTGCATCCATCACGCCGACTTTGGCATTTTCAAGAGCAAGTACAAGATCTGCTCCGATATGTTTTGAATTCATTGCTACATAGGCACTTCCGTAAGCTTCACCGGTAATTACATTCACTTTCGCACTCTCTGCGCTGGCAAAAGCACAGGTCAAATCTGCTACAGCTTGTCCGATGGTCTTTTCTTCTTCCATGGAAGAAGCATATTTCTTTACATTTGTAAGTGTTATCATCGGAATTCCAAATGCATCACAGAAATAGATGAACTTCTCTGCTTTACGGCATCCGGCAGTAGAAAGTGTCTGCTCTGCACTGTTTGCCAAAGCACCTACTGTCACACCGCCAAGAGTCATAAATCCGGTGATCATATCTTTTGCATGATCCTTTTTCGTCTCGATAAATACGTTCGCATCTGCGATCTGTGTCAATGCTGCCACAGGATCACCGATGAGACTTTCGAAATTCGGAATTACACGGTTCATGTCATCTTCTACTTCGTTTGCTGCCACATCCTCATAATTTGCCGGAAGTACTTCGATCAGGTTACGAATCTGAGCAAGTACATCTGCTTCATTTTCGCCGACAAAATCGACATTTCCTGCTTCTGCCTGGAATGCTGCACTTGCTGTATCACAGGCTTCTACGCGGTTCCCATCAACGGCATTTGGAGAATTAACAAACAATTTTCCGTTTTCTGCCTCCATAAAAGTGAAGTCGCTCAGAAGTGTCGATACCGCCACTCCTCCTCCACATGAGCCTAAAATAGCACTGATCTGTGGAATCACACCACTTGCTTTGACTTTACTCATGTAAATCTCACCAAATCCAGCCAATGCATCTACGGCTTCCTGAACACGTACACCGGCACAATCGATCAATCCGATCACAGGTGCACCTGCTTTCATCGCCATCTCATAAAGACGGGCAATCTTCTTTGCGTGCATTTCGCCGACAGAACCATTCATCGCGGTCACATCCTGGCTGTAAACATATACCAGTCCGGAGTTGATCACTCCATAACCTGTAATGACACCATCAGCTGGCACTGCTTTTTCCTGCATGTTGAAATCTGTATTTCTCTTTGTTACAAGAGCACCGATCTCAACAAAACTGTTTGCGTCAACAAGAGATTCAATTCTCTGTCTTGCTGACATTTTTGCTGAATTACTCATACTGCAGTCCTCCACTTTTTTATAGTTATGTTTTGTTAAAACAAAATTTTTTCCAATTGTAATTGTAATGCTTTTTTGAAAAAATAGCAACAATAATTTTAACATTTTGCAAAACATTTACATGATTTTTTTGTGCATTAAATAATGTAAAGTTTCATAGGATAGATACAAAATAATATAAAGTATTAATGGGAGGTCTTTGTTGAAACATTCAAAACTTCTGATCTGCTTCTCCCTTTTGGCAGGGATCCTTTTTTTGATCGTCTGCTGTATGTATGCACATCCTCTGAAAAAAGGTACCGTAATTCCCGACTTTTCCCTTGCAGACGATACCATCTCCGCCTCCTCTGACACACCAAAACAACTCTCTCTCTTTGCCTCCGGAGCCTGTCTGATGGATGCGGAAAGCGGCTGTATACTTTATGGAAAAGAGGAACAGACACCTCGCCCGATGGCAAGTACAACTAAGATTATGACCTGCCTTCTTGCTTTGGAACAAAGTTCTCCATCGGAAGAAGTTTCTTTCTCTTCCCGTGCCGTTTCCATGCCAAAAGTACACTTAGGGGCTTCAAAAGGCAGTTCTTTTACCATGAATGATCTCCTACACTCCCTTATGCTGGAATCCCACAATGACACAGCTGTCGCTGTCGCCGAGCATGTCGGCGGCTCTGTCGAAGGCTTCGCGGATAAAATGAACCAAAAAGCGGCACAACTCGGCTTGAACGCTACCCATTTCGTAACGCCCAACGGACTGGATGCAGACGGCCATCAAAGCACACCGGCAGATATGTGCCGGCTTGCTTCCTACGCCTGCCAAAACAAAGATTTCCTGAAGATCATTCAGACACCGTCTAAAACAATCTCCGATAAAAAAGGACATTCGTATTCTTTGACCAATCACGATGCCTTTCTCACCTCTTACAACGGAGCTTTGGGAATCAAAACCGGTTTCACCGGAAAAGCCGGATATTGCTTTGTCGGAGCTGCAAAGCGGGAAGATCTTACGCTCACCAGTTGTGTCCTTGCCAGCGGATGGCCCCCGGATAAAAACCGCAAATGGGTCGACACAAAGACGCTGATGGATTATGGCTTTACACACTTTAAAAAACAAAAGATTTCTTTTCAGGATTTCAGCAAAACACCTCTTCGTGTCGCTGACGGTATCGAAAATCAGATATTTCTCCGTGTCCCGGAACCGATCACACTTCCGCTGGCGTCCTTTGAAACGCTTGAAATCCATTACCGGCTTCCTGCGTCAGTCACGGCACCGGTCAGCACCTCAGATCCCGTCGGAACGATTGAATGCCGGATCAATGGCAGTGTATACAACGCCTATCCGGTTTATCCGTCAGCCTCTGTCGATAAGATTACATTTTCACACATTTTATATGAAGTTATTGATGGATTTTTATCGCTTTTTTGCAAGAAATAATTATATAAACATTTTTGTTTTTAAACTTTCAAAAAAAAATTCAAAAAAACTCTTTACTTTTTTTTCGAAACATGATATGATGATTTTGTGCTAAAGCAGAACAAGGGCGTTCTCATTTTTTGAGGATGCCCTTTTTTTATTTATTGCACAAACGAAATTTTTGTGTATAATGGATAAAGGATTGCAGGCACATTTAAATATGAAAATTTTTAATGGCAGCACATGCCGGAATGGAGGAAACTATGGAAACAAATATAATTTCAGATGTATTTGGAACAAAGGTATTTAATGACGAAGTTATGCAAGAATACCTTCCCAAAAAAACGTATCAGTCTTTGAAAAAAACAATTGAAAGTGGTGAAGAGCTTACACCGGAAGTCGCAAACGTTGTGGCACACGGTATGAAAGAATGGGCTCTTAAAAATGGTGCTACCCATTATACTCACTGGTTCCAGCCAATGACCGGCGTGACCGCAGAAAAACAGGACTCTTTCCTCGGAGCAGATTCCGAGTCACATGCTGTTTTGGAATTTAATGGTAAAGAATTGGTAAAAGGAGAACCGGATGCTTCTTCTTTCCCATCCGGCGGACTCCGTGCAACATTTGAGGCAAGAGGATATACAGCATGGGATTGTACCTCTCCGGCATTTCTTCGTGAAGATGAAATCGGTGTGACACTTTGTATCCCTACCGCATTCTGTTCTTACACCGGAGAAGCATTGGATAAGAAAACTCCTCTTCTTCGTTCCATGGAAGCAATCAGCAAACAGGCTGTCCGCATCATGCATTTGTTCGGACATGAAGATGTAACAAAAGTTTCTTGTTCCGTAGGACCTGAGCAGGAATATTTCTTAGTTGATCATGATCAGTACCTGAAACGTGACGACTTGATCTTTACCGGCCGTACTTTGTTTGGAGCAATGCCTCCAAAAGGACAGGAACTGGATGACCACTACTTTGGTACCATCCGCGAGCGTCAGGCAGGTTACATGAAAGACCTGAACATCGAATTGTGGAAATTGGGAATTCTTTCCAAAACACAGCACAACGAGGTAGCTCCTGCACAGCACGAAATGGCGCCAATCTATAATACAGCAAATATTGCAACCGACCACAACCAGATCGTTATGGAAACCATGAAGAAAGTTGCCCGCCGTCATGGCTTGGAATGTCTTCTTCACGAAAAACCATTTGCCGGCATCAATGGTTCCGGTAAACACGACAACTGGTCTATCGTTACCAATACCGGTATTAACTTATTGAACCCGGGTCCGGCTCCACATGACAACAAACAGTTCCTTTTGTTCTTATCTGCTGTCATTAAAGCGGTTGATGAAAATGCTGCCCTGCTTCGTATGTCTGCATCCAACCCAGGAAATGACCACCGTCTTGGTGCAAACGAGGCACCTCCGGCAATCATCTCTATTTTCCTTGGCGAACAGCTTGAGGATATCGTAGAGCAGATTATCGCTACCGGTACGGCTACTCACAGTATTAAAGGCGAGAAAATGGATATCGGTGTAAGTTCCATTCCTCCGGTTAAGAAGGATGCTATTGACCGTAACCGTACATCACCATTTGCT
>OHSK01001110.1_pt1 | contig 11564 bp, 9 predicted proteins | sample 1578701 | NCBI WGS metagenome assembly OHSK01 (sample SAMEA3879503, study PRJEB24766) | human gut metagenome | biome: human-associated habitat; feature: feces | place: USA | collected 1985/1987
GCCATAGCCGGAAATCACGCCTGCCATATTTTCATAGATGGCATCCATCGTAAGCCCCTGGATAGGCAAAGATAAATCAGCCTCACGGAGCCATTCCGAAGCGAAAGACTTCACTATCCTGAAGGTTCCAGCTGCAGCATCCAGCCATTCCTTATAGTTGAGTAGCAGCTTATACTGCCCCTCATATTCCAGAACAAACACCACGTGGCGAGGCATGTTCCTATCGATGAAGAGGAAGACATCATCCGGACAATCCTGCGACTTCAGCTGCGCAGAAAAGACCACAATCTCGTGAACCTCCTTGCCATCTGCCACATTGAGAGTGGAAGGCGCCAGCTTATAAAGCCACTTGATAGCCACCACATCATCTACGAAGTGCTGCTTCATCTTCGCATTCACTTCCAGATGCCTGTAGAAAGCGTTCTTGGGAACGGGCTTGCCTACAAACGTGGTTGGAGGATAATGTAAATCTATCATACTATCTGATAATTAAGAATGTTATTAACTCAAAATCATCCAGCCCCTTGGCATCTCCCAGCAAGGCACTCGTCTCGCCCATGGAGAACAGGCTGTCGATATCCGACTCTTCCTTCACAGAAATGATGCTGTCAACCGCCTTCGCCAACATATCACTATAATGGCTCATCTGTCGGCCGTCAGCCGTTTCCCGGTTGATGATGGCACATAACTCCTTATCCGGCTGACTCTTGCCTCGGCAAACGTGGCGCATCACATCGAGCAGTTTCTTAGGCTGCAGGTGGTCGCAGATGACGGAGCCATCTTCGCCCAGATACACCATATAGAACGGATGCAGCAGGTTCTTCCTGTCGATATTGATATTCCTGTTTCTATTCTTCAGGATGAAGATAACACCCGGCTTGGCGTTCTCCGAACTGGCCACCACCGCATTCATGCCAAACGGCGAGTGCTCTACATTCGGATTTTCCTTGACGTAAGCCAGCAGGTCGAGGCGGAATTCATTCAAGCCCAAATCCATGATGTTGATGCCGGTATCCATATCCTCTATGTCTATCACTTCTTCCTGAAGCTTCTTGAGCTGGTTCTTGCGGTATTCCAGGTCGCCCTTCTCGTTCTGCGACAACAGGTTGTCGTCGCCCGTACTGGTGAGGACGGTGGCCTTCATACGGCTCTCTACACGGCCTTTCAGTTCGATATACTGGTCCAGCTCCATATCCGGCCAGTAGTTGACCAGCTGGATGACATCGTTTCTGCTGCCGATACGGTCCACACGGCCGAAGCGTTGGATGATGCGCACTGGATTCCAATGGATATCATAGTTGATGAGGAAATCACAATCCTGCAGGTTCTGGCCCTCGGAAATGCAGTCGGTGGCAATGAGCACATCAATCTCCTCGGTGGCATCCGGGAAGAGAGCAGCCCGGTCTTTCGATACGGGCGAGAAATAGGTCAGCACATTATTGAAACTCATCGGGAACTTCGGTATGGTGCATTTGCCATCCGTAGAACCCGTGATAAGCGCCACATTCAACCCACAATCCGCCTTGATGCGTGCTGCCAGCTGGTCGTACAGATAGTTGGCGGTATCAGCAAAGGCTGTAAAGATAATCACCTTCTTGTTGCCCGGATTGATGGGATGCTCAAACTTGTGTTTCAAATCTTCGATGAGCATCTGCAGCTTGGAGTCGTGCTCGGGAGAAATATCCTGGAGCATAATCTGAAGCAGAGCAAGATTCTCCTGGTCGCTGCGAAGATCACGTGACCAGCGAATCACATCAATATCCCGGAGGTTGATTTTGGAATTTCTGCCCACAAATGGGTCGTTATCGCTATCTGCGCTATCCAAATCATCCGTAAACTCGGTAACATCCACAGAACCGCTGCACCCGTTGCTTTCAATGGTATTCAGCGTTTCGTCTATATATTCCAGGATGCGCTGCAAGGTAAGACGGAAGGAGTTGACGCTGCTCTCCAGACGTTTGAGCAGGTTGGTAGCCATCAGCTTGCGGAGACCTTTCTCTCGTCCGTCGATAGAGATACCCGAGCCTTCCATATTGATTTCATAATCCTCCTTCACGCTATCAAAGATATAGAGTGAGGGCGTATAGATGCTCAGATTCAGCCTGTTCAGCTGTTCAGCAATCTCACTGAAAGAGATGCTATCGCTCAAATCCGTCAACTTTGGGCGGCGGGATATAGGAGCCAATCTGGTAGGGAACTTACCGATATCCTTCGTATCGTAGTATTTCACGATGTGGCTTCGGCTTCGGGCGATGGTAACCGCATCCAGCAATTCGAAGAAATCGAAGTTCAGTTCTTCAAGCAGGCGTTGCGTGGTGCGCTCTTTGGGCTGCAACTTGGTCCATCGGTTGTAAGCCAACTGTGCAGAGCGGAACACATCATCTATGCTGCGGTCGATGTCAAGAACCTCGTTGATTTGCTCAGCATGACCTTCGTATGCCAGTTGCAACTGGTTCTTCAGGTCGTTGAAGCGGTTGTTGACAGGAGTAGCACTCAGCATCAGGACTTTTGTCTTGATTCCTGCTCTAATTACCTTGTTCATCAGTCGCTGATAGCGGTTTTCCTTCTTCTTCTTACCATCATCCAATATATCCAGGTTATCAGCCTCATCATCCTCGTCATCCACATTACCGCCATTGCGGAAATTGTGGCTTTCGTCTATGACTATCAAGTCGTAGTTACCCCAGTTGATTCTTTCAAGATCAATTCCGTTTGACATACCTCTATCTCGGCTTAAATCGCTGTGGAACAGGATATCATAACGAAGGCGGTCGGCCGCCAAAGGGTTGCTTTTGTAATTAGTCTTGAAGGTGCTCCAGTTGTCATAGAGCTTCTTAGGGCATAATACGAGCACCGACTTGTTGCGGTTTTCGTAATACTTGATGACGCTCAGCGCCGTGAAGGTTTTACCCAGACCCACAGAATCGGCAAGGATACAACCATTGTATTTTTCGAGTTTATTGATGATAGCCAGGGCTGCATCTTTTTGGAAATTATAAAGTTTTTTCCAAATCACACTCTCCCGGAAGCCGGTCTTCTCGTTAGGAAGAACATCCTCGTTGATATCATCGAGAAACTCGCTGAAGATATTATATAGCGTAATGAAGTAGATAAACTCGGGTGAATTTTCCTGATAAACGGTTTCTATGTATTCCAGCACCTTGGCAGTTACATCTTCGAACTTATCGCCATTCTTCCACTGTTCATTGAATACGTTCAGATACTGCTCGGCGAAAGGTGAGGGCATCACATTGATCATGGAATAAACGCTATTACCCCGCTCGCATCCTAGTTCTGTGGTGGTAAATTCATTGAAAGGCACATAGGCATAAGGAGCATTGCCGCTGACAATGAAGAATCCGCCCATTGTTTCCTGCGACACATTCGACTTGAATTTCACCTTGCGTCTTATCCAAGCGGCGCATTCCTTGGCGATGGCTTTCTGTTCAAGTTTATTGCGAAGCTTGATTTCAAAGTCAGAACCATATAGGGTGCGCTCGCGGTATAGTTTGGGAATGAAAAACTCCCTTTTTTCCTTTCTGATTTTATCTTTGACGAAGGTGGGCGATGTGAAGATGAAACGCAGTTCGTCTATGCTTTCGAATTCTTTCTTCAGAGCTTCGAAAGCGTAGATGGAGAACGAGGCAGCCGCTATAGAGAGGGATGAACCTTCAGACATTTTTGTCTTGAGATCGTCCATCATTCGTTCTGAAATGTTGTTGATTGTTTTTGGAAGTTCCATGATTCCCTATTTCACTCTTTACTACATTGCCTTTGGTTGGGGGGCGTTGTCAGCGATGTCTCAACTGGTTTTAGTTTATCATCTTGCCTGCATAGAATTGAATCCCTGCATGCCGCAACGTTTGATAGATATAGCCCTCCAGGTCAATCTTAGGCAAAGATACGAAGAAAAATTCAAGTACACTTGAAAAAATAGCCAAAGATGGGCAAAAATTCAAGTGTACTTGAAAAAATAAGAGGGTCTCCCTTGTAAAGCAGGGCTTGGTATGGTGCTTTTATAGGGTAGTTTTACACAAGACCTTTCCAGCAATTCGTGTGAGATCAGAAAAAGATGGTCATGGTGTTCACTTTCTATACCCTCTCAGTCCGTACCACAGCAAAACAAACTCACAGAAAAGCGCCACAACCCATGTGAACTGCCAGGAGCCTATCCAGTCGGCAAGCATTCCCTGGATCACAGGGAATACGGCTCCACCAAACACGCCCATCATAAACACGCCCGAGGCACGCGACGTGTATTCGCCAAGACCATCAACGGCCAGGGTAAACACGCAGCTCCACATGACGGAATGGAAAAGCCCTACCGAGGCAAGAAGCCAAAGGTTTTCCGTCAGCATGGCGGCAGTCATGAGCGCTATGGCGCCAAGCGTGACGGTGATGAGCATCGGACGTGGTTTTATGTTTTTCATGGAGGCAGAAACCATACGACCGACTAGGAAACCGCCCCAGTAGATTGTGGCAAGCAGGGCAGGCGACAGAGCAGTTCCGCTGGCAGTGAGCTCCATAGCGTGCAAGTTGATGTTGTTGCCAATGCTCACCTCCGTTCCCACGTAGAAGAAAATGGTTATGACCCCATACTTTAGATTGCGGAACGACCATACGCTTTTTGTTTTTTCTCCAGTAGATGTTCCTTTGTCGGTTTCAGCCGACGAAGAACGTGTGCCCTCGATGTCGGGCAGGGCAAGTCGGCGTGTGGTCATTGTGGTGACGACAATACAGAGCGTCATGAGTATGAAGGGTAGGGTGAGCTGCGATGCGGTGACGCTGTCGAGAGGCACTCCCGCGAACATGATACCAGTGACAAAGAGAGGGGCTATGGTCGTGCCAAATGAGTTGACGGCACAGGTGAAGTTCATTCGCTGTACCGCACTTGTGCCAGGCAACGGATAGGCTGCGATATATGGATTGATGACCACCTGGAGCATGGCCGCAGCTGTGCCCATAAGAAATGACCCCATGAGAAATACGAAATAGCCAAACGGCACGAAGTCGCCATTTACTACAATACCAGCTTCGCCGGCATACTCCGCGCAAAAAGCAGAGGCTGTGTAGAACAACAAGCCTCCGACCATCACGATCAGCGAGCGGATAAGTGTGCGCTTGTAGCCAATGAGGTTGAGCATTCGTCCTGTGCGCGAACTGTTGAGCAGATAGCCAAGGAAGAAGGCGAAGGATATGAGGGTGGTCAGTGAGTTGCGCATGGTGGTGGCCTCGGAAAGGAACGCTATCTTGAGTGGTCCTTGACACTGACCGTTGACAGTAGTAAGAAAACCTACTATGAAATAGATGAACGTGAGTAGCAGGAAAGGTCCTGCGGTCTTTAGGCTTAGCGTTTTCATACGGATGTTAGTTTTGGGTGAGATGGTTGCTGGGGGGAGTCCTATGAGGTGGGACGAGGGATTGCCCCACCTCATAGCAACTAACTTGTTTTTACAATATTTTCTCGAGGGTCTTCATCGCTCCCTCGTTCTTGATGCTCTCTACCATCTGCAGGTAGGGCTGTGTGAAGTTGTCGGCCTCACGCAGGTCGGTGCTTCGGAATGGAGAGAGGGCAAGGAAGTCAAGAGGCTCATTGCTTGCGATAAGCTGCTGGTCGTTGGCTGTAAGCCACGGGTCGGCTACTTCAAACTGCTCGCCATTGTCGTCCGTGTGATATTTGAGATAGTGGCGATAGGCTGCGAATAGATATGCCACGCGGATGAGCTGTTTGTCATCGCTGATCATCTTTTCAAGGTTGGGCATCACATACACAGGAAACTTCGATGCTCCGTCGAAGCAAAGACGAGCCACCTGGTCGCTGACGGAACGGTTGCCGAAACGCTCGCAGAGAGTCTGCTTGTAGAGTTCAAGGTCTGTGTCCTTGGGAGCCGGTACGTAGGGAGTGATGTCGATGTCCATAAACTGACGCACAAACTTGGCTATACGCTCGTCGTGCATGGCAGCGTCCACCTTGCGGTAGCCATAGAGGAAAGAAGGGTAGGAAAGCAATGTGTGAGAGGCATTGAGAAGAGAGAGTTTCATGTTCTCAAAAGCAGTGACGTCGTCTGTCATCTGTGCGCCGACTTTCTCCCATGCGGGGCGACCAGCAGCAAAGTTGTCCTCGACGACCCATTGTATGAAGTCCTCACAATATACAGGCGCCTTGTCCTCTGTGCCATTCTCCTCGTTGAGTCGCTTGATGTCCTCGGGATGTGTGGCTGGAGTGATGCGATCGACCATAGAGTTGGGGAAAGTCACGTTCTCCTCCATCCATGCCGCAAGCTCCTTGTCCTGCGCCTCTACAAACGACATGAAAGCGCAGCGGGCCGTATTGCCATTGTGCTGAAGATTGTCACAAGAGAGGATGGTGATAGGGCCTGAGCCTGAGGCCACGCGGCGACGAAGTCCCTCGGCCACATAGCCGAATGCAGTCTGCGGGTCGTCTGGATGCTCCAGATCGTGGACTACCTGCGGATTGTCGAGCATAAACTCGCCAGTCTGGCGTGAGATGTTATATCCACCCTCGGTGATGGTGAGCGTGATGATACGGATGTCAGGGTCGGCTATCTTGTTGAGTATGGAGTTCTTCTCCTCAATGCCCCAATACAGTTCTACAAGAGCCCCAAGACGGTAAACCTCGTTGTTGCCGTCGCGCCCACATACGGTAAGTGTGTATTCGCCATCCTGCGCCTTGAGTGCCTTGTACAGCGGTTCGTCTCTCTCCAGTATCATTGCCCCGCAGATGCCCCAGCCGTGCTGGGTTGGATCTTCAAGCAGATGGCTTGTCATGTATTCGAGATGAGCACGATGAAAGTTGCCTACACCGAAATGAAGGATGCCTGCCTTGACCGAGTTGCGGTCGAAGGAATACGATTTGATTGTGTTTGCTGTCATTTTTATTTCTATGCTGTTAGTTGTTATTTTTTGGCTTTTTCTCTTCTCGCTTACAAAGTTAGGGCAAAAAATAATGTAGGAAAAGAAATATTTTATGAAAAAAAATGGGAACGTTTCCGCAAACGTTCCCAAAATCTGCAAACGTTTTAAATCGGGGGATCCATTGGGAAGGTAAGGTACAAAGTCTTATCTCCTACTCCCCAGTAGAACCCCGGTATTTCATAGCCGTACGCAAGACAACCTTTCTGTTCTCCGCCTCGGGATTGCGCACCTTCTCAAGCACAAGTTCGGCGGCACACCTTCCCATCTCCATCAGAGGAGGCTCGACGGTAGTGAGTTGTGGAAATACGATGGTCGATAGTTCTGTCCCCGAGAATCCAGCCACAGCCACATCCTCTGGTACGCGACGTCCAAGCTCGCGCAGGCGGTTCATGGCGCCTATGGCAAGCGTGTCGGTGAAGGCATACACTGCATCAAAGTCCACGCCTTGTTGCACAAGACGATCTACTGCTGCCGCACCATCAGCAAACGTCATTCCTGTCTTGATGATAAGTTGAGGGTCGTATAGGCGGAACTTCTCCATGGCCTCGCGATAGCCACGACCGCGCTCCATGGTATTATACACGTTGTCAGGCCCATAGAGATAAGCTATGCGTTGGCGACCAAGGCGTATCAGGTGTTCCGTCATAAAAAAAGCGTCATTGTTGTCGTCCACCAGCACTTGCGTCATATCTTCCATCCCGTGAGGGATGCGGTCGTAGAAGACAATGGCCATGCCTTCTTTGGCAAGTCGACGATACGTATCGACATTATGCTTGTAGCTGCAGATGCTCACAATAAGTCCGTCAACCATAAAATCCTCCATCATCTTCAAATGCTCTCCCTCACGCTCGTGGTCCTCGTCCGATTCGGCCATGACCACCTTCTGATTGTTGGAGAAGAGTATGCTCTGTATGCCAGCCACTACCTGCGAGGCGTATGGCGTGTGCATCTCTGGCACGATTACGCCTATTGTGTTGGTGCGTCCTGTCTTGAGGTTCAATGCCACAGGATTGCGACGATAGCCAAGCCGATCTGCCTCGTGCAGCACAGCCTCTCGCGTTTCGCGACGTATGTTTTTGTCGTCGGTAAGCGCCCGTGATACGGTCGAAACCGATATGTGCAGCGATTGTGCGATGTCTTTTATTGTTACATGTTTCATTGCTGGTAGATAATGATGGGTAATACTTGGTGAAAGATCCTAAACTTATCTAAAGTATTAGACGAAAAACATGCGCAATCGTTTAAGGGAAAACATTCGGTGTGGTGGCAGCCCCGATCACGACGGGAGATACGGCCTTTCGGTCGGCCCGCCTGATCATCGCCCAAGCCTTCCGTCTCAGCCAACGCAAGAAGCTCAATCGCATCTATATCTGCGTGCCCGTCTTTGCCGTCTCGCTCGCCCTGCTGGTCTGGCAGATCCAAAACCCCGATGGCTTCAATACGATATGGAAATATTTCGGGTGGGCCAATCAGACGCTGGCGGTCTTCACCCTGTGGACCCTCACGGTCTATCTCGCGCAGGAGAAGAAGGCATACGTCCTCACCCTCGTCCCCGCCTTGTTTATGACCGTTGTCTGTGTCTCCTTCCTCATGGTGAGCAATATTGCTTTCGCCTTGCCTCCTGCCGTGGGCTATGCCATTGGCGGAGGCGTGGGACTGGCTACCGCTCTGTGGTTCATGGTGTGGCTGAGGAAGATGCGTGCTGGGGCCAGGGAGTGATGCAGCCTATGGTGCATCGTGTAGCCCTTCGTTGCTGATGAAAATAGAGTTTTTCCTCTCTGCTACTTTTGGCCAGTCCCGATTTTTTTGATAACTTTGCCCGTCGAGATGTCCCAACGAAAGATTATCCATATCGACATGGATGCGTTCTTCGCCTCCGTGGAGCAGCACGACGATCCGTCCCTGTGCGGACTGCCGTTGGCTGTGGGGTTTGACGGGCCTCGTGGCGTGGTCTCTACCGCCAGCTATGAGGCGCGGCAGTATGGGGTCCATTCCGCCATGCCTATTGCCACGGCCAAGCGGCGCTGTCCACAACTGCGGATCGTCACGCCCCGTTTCGACCGTTACAAGGAGATCTCGGGGCGGGTGCACAGGATCTTCCTCGACTATACCGACCTGGTGGAACCGCTATCCATTGATGAGGCTTTTCTCGATGTGACGGAAAACCGCCACGGGGTCGCGCTGGCGACGGATGTGGCGCGCGAGATCAAGCAGCGCATCGTCGAGGAGACGGGGCTCACGGCCTCGGCAGGCGTGAGCTACAACAAGTTTTTGGCCAAGGTAGCCTCCGACTATCGCAAGCCCGATGGACTCTTCGTGATCCATCCAGCTAAGGCACAGGGCTTTATCGATAGCCTTCGGATAGAGCAGTTTTGGGGCGTAGGACCCAAGACGGCAGTTCGGATGCACCAGATGGGTATCTTCACGGGGGCACAACTCCGTCGCGTCTCGCGCCAGCACCTCGTCCAGGTGTTTGGCAAGGCGGGCCATATCTACTACGATTTCGCCCGGGGCATCGACCTGCGTCCCGTCGTCACTGACCATGACCGCAAGTCGGTGGGCTGCGAGCAGACCTTCCTGAAGGATCTCCTATCCTCATCGAACTCTACCACCTTGTCTTGGAACTGGAGCGGCGTATCGCCAAGAGTGGATTTCTCGGCCATACGCTCACACTCAAGATGAAGTGGGGCGATATGACACAGGTGACGCGTAGTCTGACGCAGCCGGCTGCCATCCAGACCAAGGACGACATCCTGCCGCTTGCCAAACGCCTGCTCCGCCAGACGGAGTACAAGACACGATCCGTGAGGCTTATGGGAGTGGCGGTCTCCAATCCACAGGGTGGGGAAGGGGAGGGGGTCCGCCCCCAGTGGGTAGAAGGTTTCCTTCCTTTCCAAGAATGGGAGATGGAGGAATATCCCTATGGTAAATAGCGAGACAGAGTAGTTAATGTCAATAAAAATCGAAGCAATGCAATATCAAGTCACGTGCAAGCAATGCCACCAACTCTATGTGGTGGATACCAATCCTGGAACCACGATCCGATCCCGTTGTCCCTATTGTGGAACGGTGGCTACCATCGCCACGCCGATTCTGGGCCAGCAGGACACGAAGTCCTCCGGTTCAGCTTCTCCGCAGCGACCAAAGTCGAAGCCCGCGCCCTCGTACAGCCCTTTGTCCAGTTCTTCGCACCCATCGTCGCCCACGCCTTCTTCCCCCCACGCTTCTTCGCTCACCCGTCGGGTCGTGGTGCTGTTTTGTGTCGTTGCGATCTTCCTCCTCGTTTTGGCTACACTCCTCTATTGTGTCTTCAAGGGAATGAGTGCGTAGCAATTCTCTTTCCATTCGTAAGGCGGCCTCCACGCTATATGAGATACATTCCGATATGGGCATGAGTTTAATTTGCCTGTAACTTGCCAAGATAGGATGGTAATATAATAAACAAAGTAAGTGTAGCTGATTATCAAATAGTTATAGGGTGGATTCTAACTTGCCTGTAACTTGCCAATCCGCACAAGACGGCAGGACTGAAACTTCATTCTAAGTTCTTCGCCAGTGATAGTAGGCGTCGGTCAGAAGAGCGACACTGTCTCCGATTCGCCAATGGTGATCCGAAGAGTTGTGGAATAAGCAGAGGAAGGCTGCAGGTGTCGCAAGATAGAGGGGAAAATACCCTTCCTAACTGCCCCTAAAAATGAAGTTAACTTCATCGGGCTACGAAGTTAACTTCATCGGCCCACGAAGTTATATTCATAGGGCTACGAAGCTATATTCATTTTTTACCCCACTTTTGAGCCTATTCGAGTGCGGTGGTCCTGTTGCCTGACTTGCATGAGAAATTTGCTTGTTCGCGTGCGGCTTTCCGTCCCGAACCCGCCCCGAGACCATCCCGAAGGATGGACGATTGGTTTTTGGCCTCCCCCAAGAGGGCAGGAGGGGGTGCTCTTGCCCGCAACGTCCACTTTCGCCTTTCCAGCGCTATATATATAATAAGGAGAAAATAGCTTCCCAGTCGTAAGAGGCTCTTGTTTCCGTCCGTCTCGCCCCATTTCCTCTGTTCTCCTGCCCTTGTTTCGCCCTTCCAAGGCTTCGTTTTCCCACGATATGGCCCAGTTTTGCCTCCCAGGCCGCCTCCATGACAAGAGAATCGTGCTCCCTGAATATCCCCTTTTTCCTGCCTTTCCCCCAAAACACTCTCTTTTTACCTTTGTTTTGTCAAATAACGCGGAAAACTACCAACTTTCGCAAACTTTTCTTTCGAAACATTTGGAGGGTATTAAAAAACGCCGTACCTTTGCACCCGCTTTTCCGAACAAAGCATACGCCGAGAAAGGGAGAGCGATAAAGATAAGCGATCTTTGAAGAGATTTACATAAGACAGAGAGTAGTACAAGAAGCGGATGCTTCCGGTCATTTTGGCCAGGTCGCATCCGGGTAAAGAAGAAGAGCCGTCCATTTTTTTGGAACAGGTGCTTTGAGCCCAATCTTCGGTACATCTGGATGAGCGTCCTTGAGAACAGAGACAAAGTCTTTCCCTTTTCGTAAGGGAAGTCAAACGGATATTTTACAATGGAGAGTTTGATCCTGGCTCAGGATGAACGCTAGCTACAGGCTTAACACATGCAAGT
>OHSK01001111.1_pt1 | contig 11563 bp, 5 predicted proteins | sample 1578701 | NCBI WGS metagenome assembly OHSK01 (sample SAMEA3879503, study PRJEB24766) | human gut metagenome | biome: human-associated habitat; feature: feces | place: USA | collected 1985/1987
CATTGATGACGGCTGGGAAGCTGCCGAACGCACCAAGCAGGGAGAGCTGCTCTCTAATGAGAAATTCCCTGATTTTAAAGGCCTGGCTGATTATATTCATTCCCTGGGATTGAAATTCGGTATTTATTCTTCACCGGGACCGACAACATGTGGTGATTATCTGGGCAGTTATCAGCATGAGGAAATAGATGCACGGACTTGGGGCAGATGGGGAGTAGATTATCTCAAATATGATCATTGCGGCTATCATGCGGTTCAGAAGGATTCTGAAGAGAAAACAATCCGGGAACCCTATATTGTTATGCGTGATGCATTGGATAAAGTGAATCGGGACATTGTCTATTGTGTGGGATATGGTGCTCCCAATGTCTGGAACTGGGCAAGGGAAGCAGGAGGTGAGTTGTGGCGCACCACCCGTGACATTACCGATGAATGGAATGTTGTGACAGCCATTGGTTGTTTTCAGGATGTTTGTGCTCAGGCTACTGCACCGGGGAACTATAATGATCCCGATATGCTGGTGGTAGGAAAACTGGGTAAGGCTTGGAGAGAGAAGGTTCATGAATCGGCTCTGACTCCTGATGAACAATATTCTCATATCTCTCTATGGTGCATTCTCTCCGCTCCGTTATTGATCGGTTGTGATATGTCCGATATAGATGATTTTACATTGAGTTTACTGACAAATAATGAAGTGATTGCTGTGAATCAGGACCCGTTGGCAGCACCGGCCACAAAATTGCTGACTGACAATGGGCAGATATGGTACAAGAAACTATATGATGGCTCGTATGCAGTAGGATTCTTCCAGATAGATCCTTATTTTATCCTGTGGGATCAGGATGAGGCTGAAACTATCCAGATGAAGACGTATGATTTTGAATTAGCTCTCAAGCAACTGGGAATTACAGGCAAAGTGTCTGTTCGCGATCTGTGGCGGCAAAAAGATTTAGGGGAATACAATGGGGAGTTCCGGACACAGGTTCCCTATCACGGAGTTTCTTTTGTGAAAATTACTCCTGTGGAGTAAATTGTGTGTATCTTAGAAAAAACCTCCTTTCTAATCTTGTCATGGGGATTGAGAAAGGAGGTTTTATATTTTATGAATGGCTGATTGGCTAATTAGACAACTCCGGATTCGCCGCAATCGCTTCTCTCGGAATCTGAATCGTATAGCGTTGGTCATCCTGTTCCAACACATAGGTTCCTCCTTTGAGAACTTTCTCGATGCGTGGGCGGGTTGTACGGCGTAAGTCGAACCAACGATGACCTTCGAAAGCAAGTTCACGGGTACGCTCATTCAGAATCTCCTGTATCAATGCCTCTTTAGTCATTGCATTGACAGCGGTGGCTTTGGCTGCGTAAGCTTCCGGTGTATAGCGTTTCTCCATTAACTCCAATAAACGGATGCGTGCCTGGGGCAGTTTGTCCGATTGTGCTGCTGCTTCTGCCGAATTCAGATACATTTCGCCTACACGGAAAGAACAACGGAAATCATCTTTTCCACTCTTCTGGCTAAAACGGTAGCCGTTCTTGTCAGTCGGTTTGAAGTAAGCATCCAGACGCAAATCTCCTTCTCCGTATGAAGACGCTAAAGTTTCGGACAGAGCAGCCGCCTGCGTATAGTTGGAGGACATGCCGCGTTCCAAGGCTGTGATATTCTCTACAGACTGGTAGTGGTTTGGCAGCATAAAGGCTTCGTTATTGAAATCTTCCAGACTATTTTTCCCGGCAAGAACAACCTCGGCAGCTTTATATGCATCATCCCATTGTCCCATATATAATAATACGCGGGCACGCAGAGCTTTTACAGATAGGGTGGTGAAACGATAAGAAAACTTCTGTTCCCAGGATTCCTTATTAATCAATTCAGCTTCATTGATATCTGAGAGTACCGCCTCGTAAATCTGTGCAACGGTATTTTTCTTCAGAATTTCGTTGATATCACTGTTCAGCTTCAGTGGCACTGCTTTCGTTTCTAACGCTCCCGGACGGGTATAAGGCTGTCCGTAGAGATTTACCAACAGGAAATGCATGTATGCACGGAGCAGATAACATTCACCGATCAATTGGTCGATGTCCTCTTCGCTTCCTTCATTGATTGAGTTTCGCTCTTCTATGGTATAGTTTGCGGTGAACATGATGCTATAGAAATTCTTCCATTCAAAGGAAGTAGTCTGTCCCGGAGCACTGAAGTCATCCCAACATTCTATTTTACCGTAACGGTCCTGTTCCCAACTATCATCTTTTACATACAGTTCATCAGAACGGAAGCAGGCGAGTCCTCTGGCATCGGGAACGTTTTTATATGCTGTGGCAATCAGCGCTCTGTACTCAGCTAAGGTCTGGGGGATCACTTTTCCCGTAGGCTGGATATCCAACATATCGCAAGCAGTCAGCAATACTACACTGCTCATCAATAACATGATATATATCTTTCTCATTGTTGTTACTCTCTATAAAATTAAAAAATCAAGTTCAGGCTTAAGGTCACGGACTTGGGAGCCGGTGTTGCATAAGCATTGGACATGGTTTCCGGATCGAGATAATTTTTGTAGCTTGAGCCGAATACCAATAAGTTGCGTCCCTCTATGGCAACTGTGGCGGAAGTCATTCCCAACGTGCGGCTGAAGTTAGTAGGCAATGTATAGCCCAACCGAATATTTTGTAGTCTCACATAGTTCAGGTCTCTGATCCAAATATCCAGGTTACGGTATATTTCATTCTGATTTGAATACCACATATATTCGTCCAGACGTTCGTTCTGACTCAGCAGAACCGGGAAGATCGTTTCCGTATTTTCCGGAGTCCAACGATTCAGGATATCACGGTTCGTGTTACGTCCTTTATCGAAATCAACGATAGAGTAGGTGGGTTGACTGCGTACCTTTCCACCGAAGTCGAAGCTGAAGTTGACACCCAGTTCAAAAGCCTTGTAGGTGAAAGTATTATTGAAACCGCCTGTATAAGGGCAGTCAGCAGTACCAACATACGTGTAAAGTTCACGACGTTCGCGGGCTGTCAGGTCGGTTGCTCCAAATCCCCATTCCTGAAGTTTAAAGAATTCCATGGCCGATACGGCTTTTCCGTCTTTGTCCTGGAACATCGGATAACCTTCTTCATCCAGTCCGGCTGTTTTCAGGGCAAACAAGGCTCCCGCGGGATATCCTTCACGGCCCGGTTCTAAGGCATCTTCACGCAGTGCTTCCTTCAGCACCTTATTGTTATTGTATGCGAAGTTGAAGTTAGTGGTCCACATAAAATTCTTGGTGTGGACATTGCGTGTACTGAGAGCGACTTCGACACCTTGATTTCGCATGCTGGCCCAGTTGACGGTCAACATTTCGAAACCTGTTTCCAGCGGTAACATCTGGGTTCCGATCAAATCTACACCTTTTCTGTAGTAGTAGTCCACACTCAGGTTGATAGCCTGATTCAATACAGCAAAATCAAATCCTGCATTTACGGAATGTGTTTTCTCCCAGCGCAGCTTTTTGTTCGGTGCACCGGAAACGTCAATCATATCTTCTGAACCTCCCGGCAGGATATTTTCAATTCTGTAATTTCCCAAAAGGAAAGGAGAGGTGTTCTTGTCAATGTTTCCCTGCAAACCGTATGATGCACGGACTACCAGGTTGTCTATCCATTTGGCACTTGCCATAAAAGGTTCTTGGGAAATGCGCCACAAACCACTGACTGAATATAATGGCAGATAACGGTACTTCTTGTCTACACCGAAAAGGTCGGAACCATCGAAACGGATACTTCCTCCCAATGTATAGCGGTTCAGTAAAGAATAGGACAGGGTTGAGAAAGCGGACACGTATGCATTCTCCACATGAGCCTTCTCATGCAATTTGAATGCCTGACTTTCTTCCGGGAAGATGATCGGCTTTGTTGTCAGCGTCTTCCGGTCAAATCCATAACCGGCACTGTATAGCTTTTCTTCCCATGTCTTCCGGATTTCCGTTCCTACCATTGCTTCGAACTCATGGATGTCGTTGTAGGTATCGCGATATTCTCCCATCGCTTTCCAAGTGAGTTGGGACAATGAATTTTCATTGGCCTTGTGAAATCCTCCGGCGGGTAGGTAAGTTACGCCATTGCTGCGATGGTTCTTCTTTTCTTTACGCATGGCAAAAGATTCTTCATCGGCAATCTTCTCGATGGATGTTTTGTCAAGTTGTAAACCGAGCTGGGTGGTAAACTTGAACCGGTCGTCAAAACGTAACTCTGCATCAAAAATAGATGAGAGACCATTGATAGTGGTTTCGTTGGTAGTGTTTTTTAGTTCTTCAAAAGGGTTGAATCCAAAGTCCATATCCACATCATTCTCCACGTCAATGTCGTAGTTGTAATTACCGTGTTCGTTGTATGGCGTGAAGTAAGGGTTAGCCAGGCGAGAATAGAATATCGGATTGGTTAAACCATCCGAATCCGGCAGATAACTTGAATTCTTACGGCGGTTGGCAAACATAGAAGCACCTACTTTCAGAATGCTGTTCACTTTATAACTGGTCTTCATCACTAAGTTCAGACGTTCGGCAGATACATTCGGAACGTTACCATTCTCTTTCATATATCCGAAAGAAGTATAGTAAGTTGCCTTTTCACTACCACCGGAAAGAGACAGGTTATACTCTTGTGTGAATGCGTCGCGGAAAAGGATATCACTCCAGTCTGTGTTTGTTGCCTTCAGTTTATTTATTGCACTTTGAGCGCTGGATGACAAGGCGTTCCACCCTCCGTCTTTGAAATTGTTGAGTTCTCCCAACCCGGAGATAATGCGGTATACCTCGCCTTTGGTTTCCCTGTATGGATAACCGGATGCCAGTAAGTCAAGTTCCAGACCTACCTTCTCTTCTGAGTTCAACAGGTTCAAACGGTCTATATTCAACTTCGGAGAATAGGTCAGTTTAGTGGAGAAGTTAATAACCGGTTTGCCCACTTTACCTTTCTTGGTAGTAATCACGATTACACCATTGGCAGCACGGGCACCGTAAATGGCAGTTGCGGCAGCGTCTTTCAGAACGGTGATATTATCGATGTCGGCAGGATTCAGACCGGCAATAGCGGTTTGACCTATGTTATCGATGTCTTTCAATACTTCCATATTGGGAATGTTTGTTCCTTCCAATGGAATACCGTCCAGCACCCACAAAGGGTCTTGCGTACCATTCAGGGAGGATGTACCGCGAATACGGATTTTGGCAGGAGCACCCGGAGTACCGGAAATGTTGCTTACGGAAAGTCCGGCAATCTGTCCGGCCAATGCTTGGTCTATGCTCTTGGTTGCACCCATCATCTGATCCGAGATATCGATCTTCGATACGGCGGCCGTCAACTTACGGCGTTCCACAGTCTGATATCCCGTCACAACTACCGCATCGAGCATGTGGGCGGAAGGTTGGAGAGTAATATCATATTTATTCTTGCCCGGTATGAGCTTTACTTCCAGCACATCATAGCCGACGTAACTACAATAAAAACGGGTAACTCCCTCCGGAATGGAGATGGAGAATTGACCGTCAATATTAGTAATGACACCAATGGTGGACTGATTATTCCCAACTTTCTTCAAATCATCGGCTGTCACATAGACAGAAGCGCCGATGAGAGGCAAATTATCCTCAGAAGAGATGACTACACCCTCTACCTGCCGGTTTGCGGCAAGGGCGTACGTGAACGTTCCTATTAGTAATAGGAATGCGACAGATAAGCGTCTTTTCATCCGTTAAAATAATAAAATTAATACTTAAATTGAAAACTGTTTTTTAGCTAAGTGACGATAAAAAAATAACTTGGTACAAAATATGTTACAAATAAAAGTAACTCAGTTCCCCTCCTCCTGGGAGGAGGGGTGCCCAAAGGGCGGGGTGGTAGGTGATCAAGAAAGACCTATGAATCATATACCTAAGGAATTCTTTTCTTACCTACCACCTCCCCCCGTTGGGGTACTCCTCCTCCCAAGAGGAGGAGAATTGAGATAGTATTGCTTATCATTTGATTCATTACTGTACCGTTATAAATTAAACTCAACTCCTGATTCGCATTATTAATAGAATTTCCTGATCAACCAATCTACCAGACTAAACGGCAGCATAGGCTTGATGCGTGCAAAGAATACTTGTTCCCATGGACCGACCTTTGTGCGGAAAGCAGGGCGGCGGTTATTTACCAGTTTGCAGATTGCTTTGCCTAACTTTTCCGGTCGGCAACCATTGTTTTCAGATTGCTCTACGTTTCGCATGGCTTTTGCAAAACTCTCTTCGTATTGTGGATGGGAGAGAGTGGTCTGGCTCACTTGTCGTTGGGCTGTGAAACCAGTCTGGAAATCTCCCGGTTCGACTACGCAAACTTGTATACCCAGTGGCTTAACTTCCTGATAAAGCGCTTCACTATACCCTTCAATCGCAAACTTGGATGCACTGTAGAAAGCCTGAAAGGGAACGGCAAGAACTCCTGCGATGGAACTGATATTTATGATTCGTCCGTGTCCGGCTTCGCGCATGAAAGGCAGTACTGCTGCACACATACGGACGGCACCCGTGAAATTCGTATTCATCTGACGTTGTATCTCTTCCTCGGTAGTGAGTTCGATAGCTCCGCTGATACCCATCCCGGCATTGTTGACAAGTACATCAATGCTACCTTGCTCTTTCAGAATTGTCGATATGGCATTGGATACTGATGCAGGATCAGTAATATCCAATTGCAACATTTTGAAGCCGGGATTATCGGATACTGCTTTCCGACTGGAGCCATAAACGATATGTCCTTGTGCAGCCAACTGTGTAGCAATGACTCTTCCAAAACCGGAAGAAGCGCCGGTGACGAGGATTATTTGAGGGTGTTTCATATTTGAGGTTTTTAATTTAAGTTTCGCATATAGCCTGAAGGGCTTTCATTATATAGCGTAGGGCTTTCAGCCTGATAGACTACAGGTAAAACTTGTTTTTTTATTCTATGTAATTATTTTCCCTTCTTCGCTAATGAGCAGAATCGTTAGTTCTCCTTCAGGTAGCAACGGGTCACAATATTGATGGCACAGTTCGAGTAAACGGGAGCAAAAAGCTTGCAAATCTTCAGCAGAGAGCAATGTCCATAACTCACGGGCTAAAGTTATCTTTTCGATAACTGCAAGTGTTTCTCCTCCGCATCCGGCAGAAAGGGCCACTTCACGTAGGAAATCCTTATTCATCGTCACCTGTTTGCTGTGCGTATCCAGATTGCCTTCTGCCAATTTCACGGCTTTTCCTATCATGATACCCAAAGTCACCGCTTTGATTTCCAAATCTGCGGCAATCTTTATCGTATCTCCAATGAAGTTTCCGTAATGAATGAATGCCTGTGCAGGCAGTTCGGGATAGTACCCCCGGACATACTTTTCACTCTTTGCACCGGAATTAAGGACGATGCGCGGGCTTCCTATTGCCCGACCTACTTCCATGGATTTGCGGATGGAATCTACAAATGCTTCGGAAGAGAAAGGTTTCACAATACCCGAAGTTCCGATGATAGAAATACCGCCTTCTATACCCAGACGGGGATTAAAAGTCCGCCGGGCTATCTCCTCGCCACCCGGCACGGAAATAGTGACGGCAAAAGGATTGGGCTGTTTGGAAATGCCAAGTCGTTGAAGGCATGCCTTTACATTGTTTTCAATCATTTTACGGGGAGTAACGTTGATGGCAGGTCCTCCCACTTCCAGTCCTAAACCCGATAGGGTAACAATGCCTATGCCTTCGCCTCCACAGACGATAACGGTATAATCATCAGCTCCAAGTTCTGCGGGTGTTGGATCGTCAAAGCGGAAAGGTACGGCAACATTGGCCTTGATCTGCATGCCATTGGTTACATCGGGGTCATCACCTGCATCTTTGATGACAGTGGCATCTGCTTCCAGCATCCAGTCATCGTTCACACAGCTGGGATGCGGGTAGAGTTCTTGCTCTTCGACGGGAACATAAATGGTTTCTCCGTTAGGGAGAATAACGGGGAATTCTGCGGGTCGGGGCTGGCGTTGAACGTTGAAAATATCCCAGGTTGCAGCTACAGCGGCTGCGGCTGCACAAGTACCCGTAGTCAGACCACTACGCAAAGGATAAAAATCGGGTAGATGTTTTTCAATCATACGGCGTAGGCCATGCTCACCGTTCACTATCATAAAACTTCCGGGCATTGGCGGACGACGGATTGCAAAAATGCGGATACCTTCTTGAAGGGCAGCTTCCACTTTTTCATTGAATCCTCCGGAAAGTCCGCTTTCCTTTATCAATATGGCTTCGGGGTGAAGTTGCTGTAACAGGATGCGTTCGTCTTCGCCTGCATGGTAGTAATGCAGATATTTTTCGGGAAAACCTTCACGTTCGGCCAGGCGGCGGGAGCTCTCACGGTTAAGGATACGGAAGTAGCAACAGGCACTTTCCTGCCAGAGAGGCTTTAGCTTGGCAATGCTTTGTACGCCTGTCAGTGCCAGGAGGGTGAAGATATCTTCTTTCCTGATTTGCCGGATGGCATCTTCAAAATCATCGCACCAGGTGATGTGTTCTTCATCGCGTGGCGGATAAATACGTTCGAATCGGATGACAAGCAGGTTCAGGGTATGGGCTACTTTCTCTACGGTCTGGTGCAGTTGTATGGCAAAGGGGTGGGCGGCGTCTACCAGTAATTGAATGTTATGTTCTCGGCAACAGTGTTCCAGGTCCAGTTCGTCCATGGCACCTTGCAGGCGGATACCGTGGTGCATAGTTACTTCCTGCTCGTCTCCTTTAGTAGAGTAGTAGAATGGTTTTCCAGCTTCTTCAAGGGTACGGGCAGCGATGCGTCCTTCGGTGGTTCCGCCTAATATTAATATCATTGTTTTTTAGTTGTTAATTGAACAAAATGTGATATCACTCCCTTTTTATCTACGGAAGAGATGTTTGAACTCATGGGCGTAGAGCCGGGAAAGGCCTTCGCGATTGTCGATGGCTTCACCTACGACAATCATAGTGGTGAGCGTCAAGTTGTTCTCTTTCACAATCTTTGCAAGGTCCTTCAATTCTCCGCGATAGATGCGCTCGTCTTTCCAGGTGAGGTGGTAGCAAACGGCAACGGGAGTGGTTTCGGGATATTCCTGTAAGAGCTCTTCCTGCACCTGTTCGGCAATGCCGGCGCTGAGGAAGATACACATGGTGCTTTGCGAGCGTGCCAGCAGGTGGAGTTGTTCGCGTTCCGGCATGGGGGTGCGTCCTTCACCGCGGGTAAGGATGATGCTTTGCACTTTCTCAGGAATGGTAAACTGAGATTTTAATGCAGCGGCAGCAGCCTGGAAGGAAGAAATACCCGGAGTGATGTGATAACTCATGCGATGCTGGTCGAAATAGTTCATCTGTTCCTGGATGGCACCGTAGATGCAGGGATCTCCCGTATGCAGACGGACGATGAATTTGCCTTCATCATAGAATTTCTTCATCAGTGCAAACTGTTCTTCCAAGTCCATGGAAGCCGAACTGCGTACCGTAGCACCCGGTTTGGCACAGAATGTAAGTTCGCGGGGAACGAGACTGCCGGCATAGAGGATGAGATCTGCCTTCTCCAGCATTTGCCTTCCACGCACGGAGATGAGGTCGGGATCACCCGGACCTGCGCCGACGATTTCGATATGTCCGTAGTAACGGAGTACTCCTTCTTCGATGGCTATGGCCATGGTGTAGTTTCCGCCTTTTTGCTTGTCCAACAGAAGTTTACCACCGTTCGCGGAAAGAAAGGCGGCGGCTTCGGAAACGCTGGGCGTACCCATATGCTTCTCTACTACCGGACTGGGGTTGGGGACGGAGATTTCTTTCAGTTCCTCCGCACTGTAATAGCGTATCTGATAGGCACGTTCCAGCTCCTTAATGACCGGTTCGTTGCGTTTCTCGTTAATGGTGGCGATGTACTTTACGGCACGGGGCATGAAGGTACTGTTAATCATCGTACCAAGGATGTTTTCAACGATGTCATGCACGGGACCTGCCTGATGTGCTAGACCTATGCCGACATGCAATACCTTGGGCACATAAAAGAGCGCAGGGGTGTCATGCGTATTGTGCAGGAAAGGAGTGACGAGTATAACCAACTGGTAACGGCTGAGGTCTATATCCCAGAATAAGCCGTAATGTATATCCACGTGTGGCGGGCAGGTCTTTTCCAGATATTCCGTTCCCTGATCACGCACTTCGAGGAAGAGGGCGGTGGGAACTTTCTTCACAAAAAGGCTGATGATGTTATTCATCATACCATATTCCGTCTCACCGGGGATGGCAGCCCAGTCAAATTTATCACCCAGGGTGTCCAGTGCCCAGAGTCCGGTGCGGTCGCTTTGGGTGGTGATAACAGGTTCGGCGCCGAGAATATGGGCGATGTTTTCCGTCATTTCGTTGGCCTTTCCGATGTGTCCCGAGAGGACGGAAACGGCATAGCGGCCAGTGCTGTCTACACAGATCACGGCGGGGTCTGTATGTTTATCTTTCACATGCGGGGCGATGGTGCGGACGCAGATGCCCATGGCACCTATGAAAATAAAGGCATCGTAGCGATGGAAAGACAGAGCCATAAATTCTTCGTAAAAAGAAACGTATGTGCAGTCGGGTGCAGGAGTCGTGGTGATTATTTCGGAGTCGGGAAACTCGTTACTCAGCGTTCGTGCAATAGGCAGACTGCTTTCGGAAATCAGTATAATAGCTACCCTCATAGGGCAACTCTCATTATTTTTATTCATAAGGTTACTTTCATTATTTCTATCGGGTTATAATCATTGAGTGCGATGTGCAGGGAGGGTTGCAGAGACATTCCTGCGTTTTCTGCCCCTTTGCGGAACAATTCCCTGCTATTGGGGGACACGGAGTTGAAGACGATGCAACCGTCGGGCTGCAATACTTCTTTCAGGCGTACCAGTATATCTTCTAATTTTCCACCGTGTCCGCCGATAAAGACAGCGTCGGGGCGGGGGAGAGCTTCCAGATCAGTTTGCAGGAAATCTCCGATTAAGGCTGTGATTCCCGGCGCACCGAAACGGCGGGAGTTGATGCGCATCAGTTCTTCTCCTTCGGGACGTATCTCGAACGAAACGACCGTAAGATGCGGGAATTGCAGGCGGGCTTCGATGGAGACGGAACCGGTACAGAAACCGATGTCCCAGAAGACGCGGCGGCGGTTCAGTTCCAATGCCTGCAGGGTGAGCAGGCGGATGGGAGCCTTGGTTATCATGCGGGCGCGTCCGTCAAGATGTGCAAACTCTTCATCGGGGATGCCGAAGGGACGGACTGGAAAGTCCGGGGCTTGTACGCTGCCGTGCAGGGAGTTTGTGCGGCATTGTCCGGGATGGCTGTCCAGCAGCAGGCAGTTGGGATGTTCGAAGTCGCCGGCAACCGCTTCCCGGGGTGTCATCCGGCGTATGCGTTCCTTTTCGGGATTGCCGAGATGCTCGCCGATGTATAGTGTGTAGTGGGAGTACCCGTATTCCAGCATGCGGGCGGCAATGGTGGCCGGGGTATGTTCGCGGTCGGTGAGGATGCCTATTTTGGGGGCACGCTCTATG
>OHSK01001121.1_pt1 | contig 11459 bp, 12 predicted proteins | sample 1578701 | NCBI WGS metagenome assembly OHSK01 (sample SAMEA3879503, study PRJEB24766) | human gut metagenome | biome: human-associated habitat; feature: feces | place: USA | collected 1985/1987
ATAAATTCTCTCTTAAAGTTTAACTTTACATTAATTGTTTCTTTACTCTAACAAAATGCAAATATATTAATAAAACTGAAACGAACAATTATTTTGTTGAAAAAACCTTGTAAATCTATCAATTTGTTAATCAAATACTTGTTTTTATGCTTAACAGCAGTTTTTTTGCACTTAAAAAACCTAAATGACATTCTGATTGCTATCACTCTGAAGCACCTCTCAGGCTATCATTCCTTAATAGATACCTCGCTTTTTAAACTAAAAGTGTTAAAAATGTGTATTGGAAGGATTAATTTGAAAGTCATTTTACGTAGATTTACCTTTTTTATAAAGGAAATACAAAACAAAAAACACCTTGTAAAGCGTACTTTTACAGATATTAAGTCTTCTTTATTTCTTGTATAGCACATTATTTCGTCTTATTTGTTCATAGTATTAACTAAAACAACTAAAGATGAACAAGATTATTTACAGTTTAGTGTACAACCGGAAAAAGAGCCTTAATAAACGAGGCGTAGCTTTAGTACAGGTAGAGGCTTACTTGAATAGGAAGAAGAAGTACTTCTCTACTAAAGTCTATCTGAGACCGGATCAATGGGATGCGAAAAAACTACTAGTAAAAAACCATCCTAATGCAGATGCCTTAAATCGATTGATTTATGAGTTTATGGCCATGATAGAAAAGCGCGAACTTGAGCTCTGGCAACAGGGTAAACCTATCACTTTGGAGATATTGAAAGAGATGCTTTCTGAACAGCAAGAACAGGAAGATAAATCTTCATTTATACCTTTTTTTAAGCAGGAAGTGATGACTTCCGGCTTAAAGGAAAGTACCAAGCGTAATCATCTCTCTACGCTTGCACTATTGCAAGATTTTAAAAAGAATGTAACATTCTCTGATTTAACTTTTGAGTTTGTATCTTCATTTGAATATTTTCTGCAATCGAAAGGGTATCATACTAACACCATAGCTAAACATATGAAGCATTTAAAGCGACATATCAATGTAGCTATTAATAAGGAGTATATGGATATACAAAAATATGCCTTCAGGAAATATAAGATCAAAACCGTAGAAAATGGACATACGCATTTGGCGCCGGAGGAGTTAGAAAAAATGGAAACTTTGCAATTGACTGGAAGATATATAAAATACCAGAAGACATTGGATGCATTTCTGTTCTGTTGTTACGCAGGTATGAGATATTCCGACTTTGTAAATATGAAGCCGGAAAACATTGTGGAAATGCATCAGGAGACCTGGTTAATCTATAAGTCTATCAAAACCGGTACAGAAGTCCGACTTCCATTATATTTATTATTCAACGGAAAGGGAATTCAGATTTTGAATAAGTATCAGGCAAATCTACAAGATTTTTTTCATTTGAGAGATAATTCGAACGTGAATAAAGAGTTGATTATCATTACCCGATTAGCCGGGTTATCTAAAAAAGTGTCATTCCATACAGCACGACATACTAATGCAACGTTATTGATTTACAATGGTGTTAATATTACAACCGTGCAAAAACTTTTAGGGCATAAGAGTGTGAAAACTACGCAAATATACACTAATGTTATGGATATGACAATAATAAGTGATTTGGAGAAAAACCACTCATTAGCTCATCGTAAAAAAGGAAAATAAGTCTCGTTGAATTAAGGTGTAACCGTTTGCCATGAAGCTTTAGGAATATTGGATAATTGAGTTACACCTTTTTTATGACTTCACATATCTGGTCTATTTGAGATTCTGTTCTATTTCTCTTCTTTTTCAGTTTCTTGTATTATCTGTCTTTCATATTTAAATAGTAATATAAAGGAACTTAAGAAGCATCACATGCAATGTTGCCATAATATGCCTATTCCATAGCCCAAATACTATTTAAAGAATAATCTAAAATGAGAGTTATAATTACAAATAAGCAGATAACAATCTTTAGTAACAATGCTAATAATCAAAGTATTACAATGTGTCTATTTCTTGTCGACAAGAAATTAAGAGTTTGTCGACAAGGAGTTAACTTCTTGTTAGCAGTAAACGACATTCCTGACTTTTATTCAACAAGGTGTTCCATATAAAAATTCTTTCTGAATCACTTGGAAGATTATCCTATTTTATTATCTGTGTAAATGAATATATCCATATTTAGAATTAATATATGTCAAAAAAATAAGACCATATAATATACTTCCCTTATGTATGTAATTTACCGATATGTTCCCAATATACTCTTCAAGCATTTCATACATATAAATGTTTTTTCAAACCTATAGTATTGGAATTATAATTCATCGTTTAGCCTTATTACCTATTAATATCTTGATAAACAGAATCTTGATATATAAATAAAGGATCATTTGAGTAGATACATGATTACAAAACTATTTATTATATATCTGGTAATTAGCTATTTAACAAATTGCAATTATCTCATGAAAAGTTCTTCCGGCATTTATTTCTCATTGATTATCAATAAAATATTATCTACTAAGTTCTGCGAAGACTTTGCAGGTTTCGTACATTGGTATGCAGACACAAGAAGTGGCTATTAAACCTACTATGAAGGTCTTTATGAAGGTTGATTCAGAGATGCTTGACGAAGTTATAGTGGTAGCTTACGGTACTGCGAAGAAGTCTGCATTTACCGGATCTGCGAGTGTTGTAAAGGCAGATAAACTAGAAAAGCGCCAAGTATCCAACATTACCAACGCATTGTCGGGTAGTGTAGCCGGTGTACAAACTACAAGCAGCAACGGCCAACCAGGAACTTCAGCCACAGTACGTATTCGTGGTATTGGTTCTATGGCATCCAGCAGCAATCCGTTATACGTAGTAGATGGAATTCCTTTTGATGGTGATATTTCTTCTATCAATTCACAGGATATTGAAACTATGACTGTACTGAAAGATGCTGCCGCAGCTGCTTTGTATGGTGCACGTGGTGCTAACGGCGTTATTTTGGTAACCACTAAAAAAGGTAAGGATGGTAATGCGCGTGTATCTATAGATGCACGTTGGGGTAGCAATTCTCGTCAAGTAGGTAAATACGATGTGATGGAAAACCCTGATACGTACATGGAGACTCTCTACAAGGCTCATTACAATGCTGCTTATTACAAATTGGGACGCACTCCAGAAGCAGCGCACACCTATGCTAACGCACAGTTGTTCCCTGCAATTGGTTACCAAATATATACGTTGCCTCAAGGTGAAGGTCTTATCGGTATGGATGGTAAAATCAATCCAAATGCGAAGTTGGGCTATAGTGACGGACAATATTACTATACTCCGGATGATTGGACAGATGGAACGATCTCCAGTCAAATGCGTCAAGAGTATAACTTGAGCGTATCAGGTGGTACAGACCGTTTGAACTACTATTTCTCTGCCGGTTACCTGGAAGATAACGGTGTTATCGAAAATTCAGGTTTCAATCGTATTTCTACGCGTTTGAATGTAGACTACCAAGCAAAAAAGTGGCTGAAATTCGGCACCAGCTTAGGATATACTAACTCTAAGAGCAAATATCCGGGCGACCAAACAGCTACTGCTTCTTCAGGAAACGCTTTCTTACTGGCAAATAATATTGCTCCAGTTTATCCGATGTATGTACGTAACGCTGATGGTTCACTAGCTTACGACAAGAATTCAGGTAACAAGATTTATGATTATGGTGATGGTAGCAGTACAAACAGCACGCGTAACTTTATGTCCATGTCAAACCCCAAGGGTGACTTGCTTTATAATAAGGAAGAATACCTGATGGATATCCTTAACGGTAAATGGTTCATCGAGTTGTCCCCAATTGAAGGACTGAAACTAACAGGTTCATTAGGTGCCTATATTGATAATACACGTTATAATGTTTTGGGTAACAAGTATTATGGACAGTCTGCAAGTTACGGTGGTACTGCACAACAAGAACACATACGTACATCCGCCTTCAACCAGCAATACCTGGCTACTTATAAGAAAAGCTTCGGCATGAACAATTTCGATGTTCTGTTAGGTTATGAGAGCTATGACTACCGCTATGAATATAGTTATGCAACCGGGCAGAATCTTTATAAGGATTATGACTTCACGGTAAACAACACTATCGATAACAAACGTGGTGGTGGTGCTCGTGACGAATATTCTACCAGAGGTATTATCAGTCGAATCAATTACGACTTTGATGAAAAATACTTTGCCAGTGCTTCTTACCGTCGCGACGCTTCTTCTCGTTTCCATCCTGACAAACGTTGGGGTAACTTCTGGTCGGCCAGTGTCGCATGGGTTATCAGCAAAGAAGCATTTTTGGAAAATACAGAATGGATTGATATGTTGAAGCTAAAGGCTTCGTTTGGTCAACAAGGTAACGATGCATTGCTGAGAAACGGTTATGCAAACTACTATCCGTATCTGGATCAATACTCCATGACCGGTGCTAATGGTATATTCTCGGATGGTACACTTTATTATAAAGGTAATCCAGATATCACTTGGGAAAAAAGTAACTCTTTCAATATAGGTACTGACTTCACACTGCTCAACCATAAATTAGAAGGTACAATAGAATATTTCAACCGTAAGACTAGCGACATGCTTTATAATAAGCCGGTAGCAAACTCCAACGGTTACAGTTCTATTCCAATGAACATTGGTTCGATGACTAACTCGGGTGTAGAAATTGAATTGAATTATACTCCGATTGATATCAATAATTTGAAGTGGAACATTTTTGGGAATGCTACTTTCCTGAAAAATAAAGTAAATAAGCTGCATCCTGATTTGAATGGTGAATTAATCAATGGTTCACGTATTTATCGCGAAGGTGAATCTATGTACCAACTTTATCTTGTGAAATATGCAGGTGTTGACCCCACTACCGGACAATCTTTGTTCTGGGCGAAAGATGATGAAGGAAACGCCTATACAACAGCAGACTATGCTGTCGCTTCTAATTGCAAAGAAGCTACCGGTGATTTGCTTCCGACCGTCTATGGTGGTTTTGGTACTAGCTTGGATTTCTATGGTTTTGATTTTTCTATCCAGTTCTCTTATCAGCTGGGTGGTAAACTGTGGGATTATACTTATCAAGACTTGATGCATGGTGGCAGCAACAGTAATGCCGGTTACAACTGGCATAAGGACATTGCTAAAGCTTGGACGGCAGAGAACCCGAATACAGATGTTCCTCGTTTGTGTGCAACCGAAAACTATGATGCAGGTTCAAGCTCCGACCGCTGGATTGTTTCTTCCAACTACTTGTCTATTAACAATATTACTTTAGGTTATACATTGCCGAAAAGAATCGTACGCAACTTAGGAATAGAATCACTTAGAGTTTATGGTGCTGCCGACAATGTTGCATTGTTCGCTGCACGTAAGGGATTAGATCCACGTCAAGGTTATGTATCATCTACCACCTCTACGTATGGTGCATTACGCAGTATTTCGGCAGGAGTGAAATTAACGTTCTAAACTATACTAACTATAAAGCAGAATAACAATGAAAGATATAAAATTTAAAATATTCGCATCGGCACTTGCAAGTGTATTGCTTGTGGGGTGTAATGATTTGGATACCGAACCGCTGGGTGCTGTTGTTACAAGCGACCAGAAAGAAGAAGTTGTTAAAAACGACCCAGAAATGGTATCGGCAAGTGTAACGGGTATCACTGCGATGTTCAGTGTATATGGCAATGCCATCCCCACTTCTTTTGGACACGACGACTTCGGTTATGGTTCAATTATGCTGAACTTGGACAGCCGCGGCACAGATATGGTTGGTTTAGATATAAACTATAACTGGTTTACCCGTTCCATGACTTTTGAGGATCTTTTCTTTAACTATCGCCCGACAAACATATTATGGCGTACGATGTACAATCAGATCTATACTGCTAATGGAGTAGTGAGTACCATCGACCCGGCTACGGAAGATAACTCTCTGAAGTACTATCTGGCACAAGCTTTGTCTATACGTGCATTCGACTATTTTGTATTGGCCCAGATGTATCAGCATACTTATAAAGGGAATGAAAGCAAGCCTTGCGTTCCTCTGATTACAAACGAAAATGCCAATGAGGCTGCTGCTAATGGTTGCGCCCGGTCTACCGTGCAAGAAGTTTACGATCAGATTATGAGTGACCTGAACAAAGCTGTATCTTTATTAGAGAATACTGACAAAACCCGTGGTACCGATAAGCGCTACATCAGTAAGGAAGTGGCTTATGGTTTGCGTGCACGTGTCAACTTGACCATGCAAAATTGGACAGCAGCAGCTGAAGACGCTCAAAAAGCCATCGATGGCAGTGGCACTCCTTATAGTCGCGAAGAAGCAAGTGCTCCGGGCTTTACGGAAAGTAGTGACCACTCTTGGATGTGGGCCATTGTAATCGCTGAAACAGACCGTGTAGTAACTTCCGGTATTGTGAATTTCCCTTCACATATGGGATCACTGAATTATGGATACGCTTCAGTAGGATCATGGCGTATGATCAACAAGAAATTGTATAACGAGATTCCCGATACAGACGTTCGTAAAGGATGGTGGCTCGATGCCAATAAGCATTCTGACAACCTGAATGAAGCACAAGTAGCCCAAGCTACGAAATATGGTTGCCCCGCTTATACCCAAATGAAATACGGTCCTTATAAAGGAGTAATGGCTCAAAGCACTAACGCAAGCGACATTCCTCTGATGCGTGTGGAAGAAATGTACTTGATTTTGGCAGAAGCACAAGCTATGGGTGGAAATCCTTCAACCGGCGCAGCTACTTTACAAAAATTTATAAATGACTATCGTGACCCTGCCTATGTTTGTACCGCTTCCAGTGCAACAGCTGTACAGGATGCAGTATGGCAGCAACGCCGTATTGAACTTTGGGGTGAGGGCCTTTCTTATTTTGATATTCTGCGACTGAACAAAGGTATCGACCGTCGTGGAGCAGGATTCCCTGCCGCTTATGTATTTAACGTGCCGGCTGGTGATAACACCTTGATCTACCGTATCCCTGAAAGTGAAGAACAAGGTAACTCATTGATCTCGGCATCAGACAATAATCCGGTAACATCAATTCCGTCTCCGGTTACAGACAACTAATGAACATAGGTAACAAACTGAAAAAATAGCATTATATGAATTTCAATAAATCAATTCTATCCATAGCGCTGTCGGTAGCAGCTGTCATGTTTGTCGGCTGTAGTACCGATGGTTATTGGGACAAAGCCCCGATAGACAGCGAAGTGAAATATACGTTCGACCAGAGCGAACAAACCTATACCGTAGCAGGTACTGAAACGTTGACTGAAATCAAGGTTTCTCTGACACGCAATACCAATGTAGGTGCATCGACCATTGCCGTAGATGCAAAATTTAATGATCCAGCATTGAGCGGACCGGCTGAGGTAACATTTGCAGATGGTAGCAATACCGCCATTTATACGATTGCAGTAGGCAACATTCAAGTAGGTGTTTCTTATAAAGCGACTCTTTCCATAGCAAAGGATAATACCTCTGTATCAGGCAATTCTACCACAACAATTAATTTAAGCAAATTGTACAATTGGGTAGCAGCCGGTAGTGCTCAGTTCTATACTTCATGGTCAGGAACCATCGACGATAACGGTTTGGTAGGTGACGGTGTGAAAGTGGATATAGAAAAGGCAGAAGGCGGTAATGGTTTGTACCGACTGGTAAGTCCCTACTATTATTCAGAAACAGCAGCCGGTGCAACAGGAGTGACTTTGGAAAAGGGACACCACATACAGTTCACCGTTAATGCCGCTAATGGAGCACCTGTCGGGTTCCCAACTACGGTTCAGAAAATGGGTGAAGCGAGTGCAGACGATGGCAACTATTACTTTGCCTACACACCGGGTAAGAACAACTGTGCATTCGAAAACGATGGTAACCTCTATATAATCAATGCCTTGGTAGGTTATGATGAAGGTGGAAGCAGCGTTAGTCTGGGTTGGTATCAGACCGTAGCATTTATCTGGAATGTAAATTATCCATGGTGATAATCATACGATAACTGAACATTTTAAATACCTCCGAATGTCCAACCTGACATTTGGGGGTATTTTTATATCAATCCTTCTTTCAAAATATCCACCAATATCGGCTTTGCCCCACTCACAAAACACTCCACAGCAATTACCATCAGAATAAGTCCCATCAGGCGCATCATCACATTATTTCCCGTTTCCCCTAAAACTTTTACCAGTCGCGTAGAGGCACGCAAGATGAAAAATGTAATCAAGTAGATAAAGGCGATCATACCAATCAGTACACCTTTCATTTGGATAGTATGGGCATCCTGCATCAACACAATGGCGTTTGCTATGGCACCGGGACCGCAAAGCATCGGAATCCCTAAAGGGGTGACGGAGATATCATCGGCATAAGTTTTAATCTCTTCATCTTTCAATTTCATTTGTGTATAACGTGCCTGCAACATATCAAAACCGATTTTAAAGATGATGACACCACCGGCTATACGAAAACCATTTGTAGAGATCCCAAAGAACTTGAACAGGAACTGACCTGCAAAGGTAAAGACCATAATTGTGATGAAAGCCACTAATGTAGCACGAGACACTACAGACTGTCGCTCCTTATCCGTCATTCCATGGGTCATGGTCAGAAAGACGGGCATAGTCCCGAGAGGATTTGTCAACGTAAAGAAAGAAGTGAAACAAAGCAAAGCGAAAGGTAAAATAGTATCCATAGCTGCAAATTATGTGTTTACGCTGACAAAATTACAACTAATCCCTCAATGTCACAACAATTGGAGCAACTCTTTCAAATCTGTAATCTGATAAGTAGGCTTAAATGGAAACTCGGTACGTCCCGTTACATTATAGAACAACTGATGCATGCCTACTCCCTGAGCACCCGTTATATCATTTTCCCAGCTGTCACCCACCATCAACGATTCACGTAGTTCAGACTGGGTAGCCGACATGGCAAAATGGAAAATCTCGGGCCATGGCTTCAAGACACCAATATCATCTGATAAAACTACTTTCTTGAAGTAATGGTCAATCCCGGCAGAACGCATTTTGTGGCATTGCAGTTCCTGAAATCCATTGGAGAGGATATAAAGATTATATTTAGGTGCCAAATATTCCAGCACTTCCTGCGCATGGGGCATCAATCTGCTTTTTGTAGGAATAACCGCAAAGAAGTCATCAGAAAAAGCTTTCGCTAAAGCCGCATCCCCCTCTCCTACTGCCTCCAGCGGATAGAGAAAACGTTGACGATTCAATTCTTCCTTTGTCACTTTTCCATCTGCATATTCTGCCCACAATTCGATATTACGCTTCTCATAGAGTTCATAGAAATGTTCAAAAGACCGAAAATAGCGATCATATTCATATTTGCGATACATTTCCTCAAATGTATCACGGGCATTAAAAGAAAAGGCCCAGAGAGTATCGTCCAGGTCGAAAAAAATATTCTTGTACTGCATATAAAAAGAAAATGGCAGGGATAACCCTTCCCTGCCATTCTTATAATTTAATTAAGTTATTTTACTTGGATAACCAGATATCTGGATACGCTCCAGAAATCTTTCGGATTCGTAATCTTCAGAACGAGCTGATCTTTATCATCTTTCTCCAAAGCATAAGAACCTGCCGGATGAGTGGTCAAGACATCTGCGCTCTTGGAATACAACTTAATTTCTTTCGTTGTACGAATATCAACCTGAGTAAAGTAATCCTTATTGATATCACTATCCTTAAGCACTTGCTTTTTCTGGAAGAGACCGGTATTTGTCAGAATATTCTGATCCTTCAGTTCTTTCTTTGTTCCGAAAACAAACCAAGCAGTGTTCAATGCCTTATCCTGCTCAGCTACGGTTTTAGCTTTTGCTTCATTTTCGGCAGTAAGCACTTCTTTGTCAGTTGACAGTCCAGTCACAGCTGCATCCAGTTCCTGAATACGAATATTCTTGGAGGCAAGTTCAGCCTGCAATTCCTCGATACGCTGGGTTTTGGCTACCAATTCCTGGGTCAGAGATTCTACAGCTTTCTTCAACTGGGTAGAGTTATTCTTGCTACTTTTCAGCATAGCTTCCAGTTTAGCGATCTGCTCTTTGTTTTCCTGCATTTGTTTCTGGATAAATTCAATATCAGTGGCTATTTGCTGCTTAGCTGATAAAGAACCTTCTGAAACCGCACCACGCTGCAAGTCTACGCGGCTCTCGGCGGCATTAATTTGGCGGAAGCCTTCAGAGATATCATTGAAAGTACCCATCATTTCATCCAGTTCAGCATTACGCTGAGTAAGTTCCATCAAAAGAGAATCATTTTCAGCTTTCAGTTGGTCTTTACTTCCACCTGACAAGCCGTCGCACGATGCCATAACGGCCGCACATACAATTAAAACTGCTAACTTTTTCATACGCTTTTGTTTTACGTTGGTTAATGAAGTTATTTAATCGTCTATTCCTGCTACTACTATTACTATTTCTCCACGCGGGTCATTGGCTGTGAAATGCTCAATCAATTCAGTCAGAGTGCCACGCACCGTTTCTTCGTGCATCTTCGAGATCTCCCGGGATACAGATGCCTGACGTTCCGCACCGAAATGTTCTGCAAACTGAGTCAGCGCTTTCACCAGACGGTGGGGAGACTCATAAAACACCATGGTACGGCGTTCCTCTGCCAATATCTTCAGACGTGTCATACGTCCTTTCTTCTGCGGAAGAAAACCTTCGAAACAGAATTTTTCATTTGGCAAGCCCGAAGCAACCAAAGCCGGCACAAGAGCTGTAGCCCCCGGCAAACATTGTACCTCAATACCGTTGCGAACACACTCACGCACTACCAGAAAGCCCGGATCAGAGATTCCCGGTGTGCCTGCGTCCGATATTAACGCAACAGTTTCACCTGCCTTTATTCTATTAACAACACTTTCCACCATTTTATGTTCATTAAACTTATGATGGGATTGCATTGCATTCTTTATTTCAAAATGCTTCAGTAAGATTCCGGAAGTGCGCGTATCTTCGGCAAGAATCAAATCCGCCTCTTTCAGAATACGAATAGCCCGGAATGTCATATCTTCCAAATTTCCTACCGGAGTAGGCACTACATAAAGTTTTCCCATATCCGTAATTGCTTTAGCTGAAGTATTTCTTAAGAAGTTCTATAAAATCAACCACCGTTTCATTCTCTTCATCAAGATTAACGGTAGAAGAAAAGAGTTCCAATGCCTTTTCCAATGAAGGAGCAGCGCCCAACTGTCGTATCACTTCATTCATGCGGGCAGTATCACCGCCAAAAATCTCACGGGCAAAGCGGAATGAGTCATTCAGACTGATAGCATGCCGCAGATCAGTGGCCGGTTTTATCCGTTCTGCTAAAATAGGCGATGCAGAAGATATTATTGCGGACGGTTCAGACTCGGGTTTGGGCGTGGACTCAGGCTTGGGAGATACAATCTCTACCGGCTTGG
>OHSK01001123.1_pt1 | contig 11448 bp, 3 predicted proteins | sample 1578701 | NCBI WGS metagenome assembly OHSK01 (sample SAMEA3879503, study PRJEB24766) | human gut metagenome | biome: human-associated habitat; feature: feces | place: USA | collected 1985/1987
GTCTGCTGCCAATTTCCATTTACTGTTATCAACCTGTGTCGGAAACAAATGCCTGCCCTGATTATCTTTCACATTAATATAATCCGAATTTCCATTAAACAAAGGGCTGGCAGCCAATAATAACAATTGTGCTTTTACTGCTTTTGCAATTGGCTGGGTGATGCGCCCCATCTCCTGTCCCGGATCTGTGATCTTTGAAGGCAGATCTTTATATGCTTCATCCAGCAGGTTAGAGATATAAGCCACTACATCATCCACCGGCTCGCGATAACGCCTTACTTCATTCTGTGAAGCATCTACCGCAATATTAGTATCCATGATAGGAATAGGGCCGTAAAGCATAAACAGATAATAATGATAATATGCTTTGAGGAATTTTACTTCCGCAATCCAACGGGTGCGTTCATAATTCTGCAAATCGAGAGGTTTGTTGATATTTTCCAAGAAAATATTACAATCGCGGATAGCTACCCAAAGATTGGTTCCCCCATTTCCTCCATCCCAAAAATTTTGGTAGGGGTCATTATTATTTTGTTCACCGCGGCCTATCTCCCATGCGTTGAGAGAGATACGCTGATCTATAAAACCGGTTCCTTTAGGCATTAACCAATGTTCGTCACCTGCCAAAAAGCCAATGGAGCCACCCTGATCCCATGAAGGCAGGTAACTATAACAAGTATGTAGAAACTTAAATGAATTAATGCGGTTGCTGAAGGCATTATCCATGCTTGGAGTACCTTCGGGCACTATATCTAGGTAATCACTACAAGAAGTGCTACACAGCATGGTAGCAATCACGAGTGATATGGATATGATTATTTTTTTCATATAACATGTTTTAGAGTGAAAGTTGAATACCTACATTAAATACTCGTTGAACAGGATATCCCAAACCGTTGTTCCCCATTTCCGTATCCCAAATTTTGAATTTGGAAATATTGAACAAATTCGTCCCGCTTACGTAAATACGCAAGTTTTCCAATTTAGCTTTACCGGTCAACCGCTTTGGAAGCGTATAGCCTATTTCTGCCGATTTCATACGCAAGAAAGTACCGTCACGTAACCACCATGTACTCGACTGGTTATTATTACTGATAGCCGTATCCGATAACCGTGGCCAAAAAGCATACATATTCTGGTTGGACTCGCTCCAATGATTATCTGCAATAACCTGAAGTAAAGCATTGTTAGCCTGTTTTCCTCCCAATTCGTTGTCCGGGTCATAAGGCTGGGCAAACGGAGTGATACGCAAAGGGGCAATAAAGAAGGAGGACCGTGCCGATCCCTGGAAGAAGCAGTTAAAATCAAACGCTTTATATCCGACAGAAAAACCGAAACCATAAATAATTTCCGGCGTAGTCGGATAACCGATAGGTACAATATCCTGCTCGTCGATGATTCCGTCACGATTGATATCTTTATATTTGATATCTCCCGGTTTCACCGGACCAAATTGCTGAGGTGTACTATTATCAATGTCTGCCTGATCTACAAAATGTCCAATAGCTTGTAATCCCCAAATCTGTCCAAGAGGTTTCCCTTTTGCACTTAAATAATCATAGGCTTTGGGCTCTTCCAGATTTTCAATAATCTCACTACGGTTGAATGAGAATGTACCTCCTAAACGTAATTTAAAATCACCTAATTTCTTACTATAATCTACACCTAATTCCGTGCCCCAACTATCAACAATACCGGCATTCTTATAAGGGCTTGTGATACCCAACACAGCAGAATTTTGGCCGCCTGCACTTACCCAAATATCTGAACGTCTTTCATAAAATCCATCAATAGTAAATGTCAAGCCTCTCAATAACGACACATCCAAACCGACATTATATTTATAGGCCTTCTCCAGGGTACCATTCAAGGAAGGCAATGCACCTTCACTCCACCCGCTGTCACCACCAAAGTTATTGTTCACAGGATATCCACCTGCACTGCTACTCATTTTATCATACCAATAACCTTGATATGGAGTGTTATCTGTATTAATAATACCAAACGAAGCACGTAATTTCATGAAATCTATCACACTCTGATTTTTCATAAAATCTTCATTGGAAATAATCCATGACAATCCAACTGTAGGAGCCGGTAACCAACGGCTATTAGGATCCAGATTATTAGAGGCAGAGAACATCAATGTAAAATCTGCAAAATATCGATTATTATATCCATAATGAGTATACCAACCGGCACTTTGCGTATACAATGTCACATTGGTCCCATTTCTATCATCAAATTTATACGTGTATAACAACATACTATAAAGATCATGCTTGTCAAAACGACGTTTCCAATCCACATTCATCTGGAAATTGAAAGAACGATATTGCCAGTCCAGTTTAGAAGAACCGGAAGCATTGCTAACCGCACCTCCCGTAACATCAACTAAATCTACAGGTACGCCATCTTCCCAACGTGATACAGTCTGCATTCCCCATTTTTCTCCTCTGCGATAATCCTCCCAGTAAGAAGCTAAATTATCATAACCGATACGCATTGAAGCTCCCAATCCCTTTGTCACAGCAGATAAATCCTGACTTAATTTCATATCTGCATATAACGCACGGGTATGTCCCTTCGTATATCCATGTCCCTGTGCCAGATAAACAGGATTATAATCTCCGCTCCAAGTGTTATTACCACCCCACAGACCTTGTTCTGATTTAACAGGAAATGCAGCGGAAGGAACTGTATAAAGTTTACCAATCAAATTATCACCAGCAGAACTCGGTCTGCTGAACTCATTCAATACACCGGAAATATTCGCCTGCAAACGAGTTTTAGGTGCCAAATCAATATCCAAATTTGAACGAAAGTTTGCTCTGGAATATTTAGCCTGAGTAGAATATCCATCATTAGAATCTGCATTCTTGATAAAACCACGATTATTCTGCAGATTCAGCATCGTAAAATAACGCATCTTAGTAGAACCACCACGGAAAGTCAAAGTAGCGATATCAGTAGTTCCCTGATCACGGAACACCTCATCTGCCCAATTTACATTAGGATACAGATATGGATACTGCCCACTCTTAAAGGCATTCAGTTCATTCTGTGAGTAACGTGCAGACTTACCATCATTAGCCAAAGCCTCATTCATAGCATTGGCATAGGTAAAAGCATCTGCCATTTCAGGTATACGGGTCTGATAGTTAAACCCATGATCATAAGAGAAATTAATCTCACGAGTCTTGTATTTACCACGTTTAGTAACAATATTAACAACCCCATTTGCTCCACGAAAACCATAAAGAGCTACAGCCGCCGCATCACGCAAAATACTTACAGATTCCACCTCTTCCGGTGAAATATAATTTAATGCCTGATAAGCATTATCACGTTCCAATCCATCTACAACCAACAAAACGCCTTGATTGCTCAATGTTTTCGAACCACGGATAGCCATAGATGATATCTGTTCCCATACATCGCCCGTTTTTTGCATTGTATAAAGTCCGGTTACATTACCATATAAGGCATTACCCACATTAAAAGTGGAACGATTATCTATTTGGTCAGCATATACCGTAGAAACAGCTCCTGTGCTTTCAGCATTAGTCTGGCTCAGTCCAAAACCATAATTTACTTTTTCAGCAGAGAAATCCATAACAATCGTCATTTCCTTTCCATCTGCTACAGGTACTATTTTCACATCATCCTTTCCTGTACGTACCTTTAAAAGATTGTCCTTATCAGCAGTAATTACAAACTGACCTTTGCGATCGGTCGTAACCTGTACAAGCGAATTGTTTTCAACAGAAATCAATGCACCTTCTACCGGATTACCTAATTTGTCAATCACTTTACCGACAACATTTCCTTCCTCTTGCGCCCAGCCTTTCAGAGAAACGCAAGCAAATATTGCTAAAATTACTATTTTATACTTTTTCATGTTGTTCTTTTCTAATTTAACGGTTGTTCTTTATTTCTGTTACCAACCCGGATTTTGTGTCAGTCCATACCCCTTATTGATTTCTGCAACAGGGAATGCAGACAAGTACCATTTAGGGCTAAAGTTAGTCCACCAAGAACGTGCACTAAGAACAAAAGGCTCATAAGTAAATTCTGTAGGCCATGGGTATTGGGCAGAGTTACCATCCGAACCTGACCACGGTTTTTTGCCACTTCCATCATTACGATAAACTTTTAATCCATGAAGTTTTTTCTGAAATAAGTCAGCGCGTTTATAACGAATCATATCGAAAAGACGCACATCTTCAAAACCTAATTCACATGCACGTTCACGCAAGATTTCCTCTAACAAAGCATCCGAATTAGAAGTTAAATGCTTGTCAGGATTACACTCAGCCAAGCCTCCCAAGCCAACACGTCCACGTACAATATCCACCTGCGCGATTGCTCCCACCAAGTCATTCTTAGCTTTCAAGATAGCCTCAGCATAGATCAAATATAACTCAGATAAACGTAAATAAGGCCACTCTAAATAAGTACCATTAAAACTTCCTTTTCCTTCTTTCCAGAATTTATAGAGACGGAAACCTGTTGCAGTTTTATTAGTTTCCTTTTCTGTATCAGTCAGATTATCGCGTCCGCCTAACCACAATTCAGCACCGCGGCTATCATAAGAAGCACCATTCACCAACATAGTCTCGTACAAACGAGGATCACGTACAGGTTTATTCCGATCATTATTCTCAAAGAAAGGATCAGCTCCATCTGCAAGCATAACCTCTGGATCAAAAGCTTTACCGTCACTCATCGGGAACATTTCCATAAACTCTAAAGTCGGAGTATATCCACGATTGTTAGGCCAACCTTCTTCTGAGTCATTATTAGTTCCCCAATAGTGCCACCACTCACCACCATATTTACCTGTTACTCTGGTCGAAATCAATAATTCAGTGTTGTTTTCACGAATGAAATAGGCTTTATTAAAGGCCTCGCGATAATCAGTACCCGATGTCCCTTTAGCCTGTATCAAAGAATAGGCATTTCCCTGTTTCGCATTTTCTTCAAAGAAATTATAGCAAGCTTGCCAACACTGTTGCCACAAATCAGCATTATAGCCACCATACCAGACTTGTAAATTAGTTACTGCCTCTTGAGGAGGCTCTGTACAGTAGGGTTCATTATCATTGAACAGAGGACTTGCAGCAAACAGTAATATTTTACATTTCAATCCCATCGCAGCCGCTTTTGTAAAACGCCCCTGCCAATTATCCTCCTCAGTACCTAAGCTCCAGGGCATTGCAGAAGAAGCTTCATCCAACAGTCCTACCATAAACTTAACCGTCTCATCAACAGTACCTCTTGGTATTTCATATTCAGCTTCCACCCCATAAGTACCTCTTATAATAGGGAGTCCACCAAAATGACGGAACAAGTCAAAATAACGGGAAGCAATAATGCATTTAGCCTCAGCCTTCAACCGCTCTTTCTCGTCTGTTTCCATATCGGGAACGCGGTCTACATTCTCTATAAACATCCATGAAGAGCGGATTGCAGGCCAGCAATCCTGTTTTAAATATCCAAAACGAGTATCACTACCTGTTTCATTGGCAGCAGTATATGAACCAGGATAATAATGTCGATTCACTCCATCCCATCCATTATGGCTTTGATAACAATCTGATAATGCTTCAAATACCCCGGTATTCATTTTAGAGGTCACATCGCCCCAATTATAAGGTAAACCGAAATACATTTTGCTATAAGTATTCCAAAGAAAAGCACGAGCATAATCAGCTTTTCCAAAGATTGAGTCTTGATTCAAATCACTTGTCGTAGGTGGTTTCTCAAGAAAACTATCACCAAACTTTATTTGATCTACGCATGATGCAAAGAGTATAGATACTCCTACAAATGCCATTATAAACCATTTAGTTAAATATTTCATATCTTAAATCTCTATTAAAAGTTATTGGATTTAGAAACCTACTTTCAAACCGATATTAAATACACGAGTCAACGGATAATTAGGACGGTCGCTCTGACGAGATTCCGGATCCCCCCAATCAAACCCTGTAATTGTCAACAAGTTATACCCATTAATATATAAGCGACAGTTATCCAATTTCATTTTTTTCATAAATGGAAAATCAAAATTATATCCGATTTCCACATTCTTCAGACGGAGATAACTTGCATTAATCAAGTAAAGGTCGGTTCCTCTATAGTTATTGGACGCATGTGAGTTTGAAGCACGTGGGAATTTAGCCGTAAATGTATCCTCCGAAGAACGCCACGTTGTTTCATATTGATAAAGCAACAAAGCTTTACTGTTTGTATCACCCAGCGGGCGTCTGAATTCACTTAACATACGATCCACATTCCAAGCCCCTGTCCATTGCATAGAGAAATCAAAATTCTTCCAAGAAAATCCTAAATTCAATCCGGCAGTATATTCTGGAATATCAGTGAAGCCGATATCTCGGGTTGCATCATCACCATTCAAAACCCCATCACCATTCAAATCTACGAAGACAGCATCACCAGGTGCTAATGTCATTCCGTGATCAGCAATAGGTCTTCCATATTCTGTTTGATAACGTTTATCAGCCGTTTCATCGTAAAAACCCCAAAACTTATACATAGAACGCGAACCTATACGACGTCCGGTTTCATACATCCATTCCTCATTCTGCGCCACTTCATTTTTGAAAATGATCTTATTGCGAGCAAATGACAAATTGAAATTAGCCCAATAGCGGAAATCATCATTCAGTTTATCGTTCCATTTTGCCTGTATTTCAAAACCTCTGTTTTCAGTCTTTCCTACATTAACAACAGGCAGTGTCATACCCAAAATGCCCGGTAAGTAATCAGGTGAAACAAGAATATCACGACGTTTTTCGATAAAATAATCAGCAGAAACGCTCAAACGCTCATTTAAGATATTAAAATCAATACCATAGTTTTGTTTTACAGCGGTCTCCCATTTTGCATCAGGATTACTCTGACTGGCCTCCCATGCACCTGGCTTCTTATTATTTACGTTCGTTCCAAAATAATATCCATCACCACTTCCATAAGAATATTTACCCGGCAAATACAAAAAACGATTGCTACCCATCCTGTCATTACCAACCATACCGACTGCGGCACGAACTTTAAAATAGCCAACGACTTTCTTTAAAGGTGCAAAAAATTGCTCCTCACTTAATACCCAACCAATAGAACCGGCAGGAAAGAAACCGTAACGATTCTCCGGGGCAAAGTTCTCCGAACCATTATAGCCGGCATTAAATTCTGCCATATAACGAGATTTCCAGTCATAAGTAATACGCCCTACAAGCCCCACATAACCAGAAGGTATATAATCATAAGTACCGCCCGGATAATATCTTTTAGATTGATTATAAAGTAATAATCCACTTACATTATGATCACCAAACTTACGGCTATAGTTCAGAGCCAATTCCATATACCAGTCGCGTGCCTTACTGTATCCGCCTTCACTATAGCTGGTTTGAGTATCAGAGCCTTCTTTACGATACGCAATGCCATTTTCCGTAATTACCGGAGTATATTTTGCTTTGGATGAGCTTGCAACTTTAGTTGTCCCATAACTAGAATTATAAGATCCTTTTAATTTAAGGGAAAGCCCTTTAGTTACAAAATCCAATTTCTGATCAAGGATCATATCCAGATTCAAAGTGTTAGTCGTCGTATTACGAAAACCCTTACCATAATATGATTCCAAGCCATCCACCATATTCAAAGAAATATACTCTTGATTAGTGACAATACGTTTACCATCTACAATACCTGCCCCAGCAAAAGGAACTGCCCAGTAAAGTTTACGAAACAGCTGATTTTGGTCTTCACCAGACTCCGGCGTACGCTTTGTATCTACACGTCCCCCAATATTGACAGACAATGTAGTAGATTTCGTTACGTCAAAATCAAGATTGGCGCGATAATTATAGCGCTTATAATCAAAATTCGCATTGTTATCCGCACCCAGTTTCTTGAACATACCACCTTGTGTAAACAAACCTGTAGAAACAAAATAGCGCATATTATTTGTTCCACCGGAAATATTCACATTATGCTGTGACTGAAATGAAGCTTTGTTCATACAATAATCAATCCAATTTATATCTGGATACATAATCGGATCAGTATGATCTCTGAAAGCAACCAATTGCTCATCTGTGAAAGTCGGCTGTTCTCCATCATTAATCTTCATCATATTATAATAGTCCGCATATTGATAGGAATTCGCAAAATCCAATTCTTTCGTACGGACATTGACACCAGCGGAAGTTGTAAATGATATTTTAGCTTTACCTTCGGCACCACGTTTAGTAGTAATCAAAATAACACCATTTGCACCACGTACACCGAACACGGCTGTGGCAGAAGCGTCTTTCAAAACAGTAATACTTTCTATTTCGTTCGGGTCTATTTGCGACATATCACGCTCTACACCATCTACTTGAATCAGCGGAGAGGCATCTTGCCACGTAGCTACACCACGAACATAAATATCTGCCGCATCAGCACCTGGTTCACCAGAGTATTGTACTGAAGAAATACCCGTCACCTGACCAGAAAGAATATTAGAAATTGAACCGGCTGGCGTTTTTAATAAATCATCCCCCTTCATTGAAGAAATAGCACCTGTTATTGATACTTTTTTCTGAGCACCATAAGCTACAACCTCTACCTCGCCTAACATTTGCGAGTCTTCTTCCAATACTATATTTAGACTAATACCTTTTTTAATAGGAACTACCTGTTCCTTATACCCAATAAAACTAAATTGTAATTTACCCCCAACAGGAACCTCCAACATGAAATTACCATCAATATCGGTAATAGTACCGTTGCTGGTATTTCCTTTCTGTACTACGGAAGCACCGATAACGGTTTCTCCCGTCTTGTCTGTCACAGTACCTGTTACGGTTACATTTTGCGCTGATACGCTAAGCGATATCACGGCTACTAAACAGAATAGTAGCGCGGCGCGCATGTTTTTCATTTTGTTAGACATTCTTTGCATGTTATTAATTAAGTATGATTTTTTTCGTTATGTGTGTTCGGGCACACTGTTAATTCGTTGCTGCAAATGTATATGGATGTGAAAATATATATGTGTAATATCTGTTTTTAGGGTGGTATTTTTTGTTATTTACTGTCTATAATGTTTTTGTGAGTTATCTAAATGATGTTATATAACAGAAAAGAGGGGAGTTTATTGCTCCCCTCTTGACGTTTTAACATAGTGACGACTGACTTTTGCCGGTATCCCTATAGTTTTGGTTACTATTTATTCTTATTGATTTCTTGCGGTCAGAATGTATTCGTTTCCTGCATTTGTTTCGATATCATACACATAAGTCTGTGCATATTCCGGTATGCAAACCGGTGCGTTGGCAGCAATCAGTGGTTTGCGGATGCTCTGTGATTGTAATAGCGGGTTGTCAGATACCTCTTGGACACTTGGAGTCAATTTTTCCCCATTCAGATACAAAGGAGTCTGGGTCCGTATGCGGAGTGTACCGCCAATATTGGAAGTGATAACGGCTGTTTGTAATTCTCCGTTTTCCCACTTCATCTCTTTCACTGTAAAGCCGCCACGGCAACGGATACCTTTCAATGTTCCCTGTTTCCATACGTCGGGCAATGCCGGAAGAAGATGGATAGCTCCGTCATGGCTCTGAACGAACATTTCGGCAATACCGGCAGAACAGCCAAAGTTACCGTCAATCTGGAAAGGCGGGTGTGCATCAAACAGGTTCGGATAAGTACCACCGTTTTGTCCCTTTTCATCGGTAGTGGGGTGCAACTGTTCGGTTATCAGTTTATAGGCATGGTTACCATCGAGCAGACGCGCCCACAGGCACACTTTCCAACCCATTGACCAACCGGTAGAGTGATCGCCACGACCTGTTAAAGACTTCTTGGCAGCTTCAAACAGGATGGGAGAGTTGTAGGCACTGATTTGACGTCCCGGATACAAACCCCAGAGATGAGAAACATGGCGATGACGGTCTTTGGGATTATCCCAGTCGTGCATCCACTCCTGTAACTGTCCCCAACGGCCTACCTGCATAGGGGCTAAATTGTTAACTACAGTCTGTAAACTGTCGGTGAAAGCAGTGTTTTCGTTCATTAAACCGGCAGCGGCAATCGTATTGTAGAATAAATCGTAAACCATCTGATTGTCCATCGTGGTTCCGGCAACTACAACAAATGTACGTTTGCCATTTACTACGGGACTGTTTTCAGGAGAATAGGAGGGGGCTACTACCAGCCAGTTATTCTCGGGTTCACGTACCAGAAAATCGAGGTAGAATTCGCAGGCACCACGCATCAGGGGGTATACTTCGGCTAGATAGTTTTTGTCGCCGGAGAAGAGGTAACGATCCCACAGATGCTGGCAGAACCAAGCGTTACAAGTGGGCCATACTCCGTAGCTTGGTCCGTCTACGGCACCGGTGCTACGCCAGATATCCGTATTGTGATGCAATGTCCAACCGCGACAACCGTACATGGCGGCACTTTCGCGCCCTTGTATGGCTGCTTCTTTTACTAATTGCAGGAAAGGTTCGTGCATTTCGGGCAGGGAGGTACTTTCGGCAGGCCAGTAGTTCATTTCTACATTGATATCAGTAGTATATTTGCCATCCCAAGGAGCACGTAGCTGGTAGTTCCAGATACCTTGCAGATTGGCGGCTTGCCCGCCGGGCTGTGAACTGCATATCAGCAGGTAGCGTCCGAATTGGAAGTATAAAGCAGCCATTTGCGGATCGAAGCTTGTACTGAACTCTTTGACGCGTACATCTGTCGGCTTGTCGGCTTGAGCATTGCGCCCCAGGTCTAGAGATACTCGGTTGAAGTACTTCTGATATGCATTGATGTGGGCGGCTTTACTCTTCGCATAGTTCTTGTTGACCTGTTTCAGGTATTTCTGTGCAGTGCTGAGTGCATTGCCCGATACATCCTTATAGTTTACGAAGTTGGTGCCGATGGATACGTATAATGTAACGCTATTGGCATTTTTGACTTGCAGGGTGCTGTCTGATGTTGCTTCCAGACTGCCACCATTGTTCTCTATGCGGGTGAGGGCGGTGAATTCCACTTTGCCTTCGATACCTTCGTGGTCGTTAGCTTTTCCGCTCAACTGTAATTCTTTGCGGGAGGAGATGCTGCGTACCACATTACTTTTATAAGGCGTGGTATATTTTGCAGTGAATGAGATGCTCTTCTTTTGTGAAGCTGTCAAGCGGATTACCAGGACCTGATCGGGGAAAGAAGTATAGGCTTCACGGGTATAGGTTACCCCATTGGTGGTGAAGCGAGTGGTAGCTATTGCCTTTGCAATGTCCAGATCACGATAATAATCGTTGTAATTGCTGATTCCATCAAAGTCAAGATGCAGGGAACCTACAGTCTGATAAGGCATCCCGTTGGCGGATGGCGAACAGATGGTGGGGCCGCAAAGCTCTTGTGCCTCTTTATTCTTGCCCT
>OHSK01001138.1_pt1 | contig 11390 bp, 10 predicted proteins | sample 1578701 | NCBI WGS metagenome assembly OHSK01 (sample SAMEA3879503, study PRJEB24766) | human gut metagenome | biome: human-associated habitat; feature: feces | place: USA | collected 1985/1987
CTGCGGTGAGGACGGCTGTCAGAGCGTAAAGCATATGCATTTCCACATCCTTGGCGGCAAAAAGCTCAACGGCACAATGGCATAAGAAGGGACTGCAATAATGGATACATATAAGATTAATATTGAAGGACTTGACAGAGAACTCAGAAAATTCCCTGTAAACGATAAGCTTGATATTGCCGCATTTATTATGTTTGGTGACATTGAGATGACAGAGGTTGCCGCAAGAGAACTCCTCAAGCGTGTTCCCGAACACGATGTTGTTGTGACTGCCGAAGCAAAGGGTATTCCGCTTTGCTATGAAATGGCTCGTCAGGGCTGCAGAAACTATGTTGTCGCAAGAAAAAGCGTTAAGGTTTATATGGGCAATCCTATCGGAGTGACCGTTAATTCAATCACAACAAAAAACGAACAGAAACTCTACCTCGGCGAAGATGATGTAAATCTTCTCAACGGCAAGAGAGTTCTTCTTGTTGATGATGTAATTTCAACAGGCGAAAGTCTTCACGCTCTTGAAACGCTCGTTGAAAAAACAGGCGCAAATATCGTTGGCAGGGCATCAGTCCTTGCCGAAGGTGACGCTAAGAATAGAGATGACATTATATTCCTCAGCGAACTTCCGCTTTTCTTTAAGTAATACTGAGTAATTATAAAATCAAATTTAAACAGCTGTTGAAGTGTGCAGATTATACCGTCCGCATATTTTGACGGCTGTTTTCCTTTTTTATACCATAGATATAAAGTGTAAAAATTAAAGTGTAGAAATTGTTCAACTTATAAATGATTGAATAGAAACAGTGGTGAATAGATAATTTAATGAGAAGAGATATCAGCAAAATTAACAAAAATAAAAATAATTTTTAAAAATAATATTTATATTGACAACTGAAATTCTACATGATATTATAAAAATACCAAAAACGATATACTTGATATGATGAAAATTGACTAATTGTTTTTTGCAGATAAAAATAACCAAATAAATAATAAAAGGAGATGCCATTATGAAAAAAGTATGTTTATGCCTTGCTTTTGTGTTGGCAGCGGTATGTATTCTATGTTCCTGCTCTGATTTACCTGCACCAAGTACCTCTGAAACCGTGAATCCTTCCGTAGATGTTACTTTGAAAAAGTGGGAAGATTGCGGAGCGAGTATTGATAAAGCGGAAGAAATTTCCGGAATTAAGTTTGGCGAAAGTTTGAAAAATATTGTAAGTGTAAGAGCTATTCCATACACGGCGATCGAAGTGGTTTGTTCGTTAGATAAATCTGCCTCTGACAATACTGTGACCTTGCGCAAGGCTGTCAGCTATGCTGTAAAAAACAGTGAAAATCTCAGCGGAGTCAATACAAACGGACTTTCTCCCACAATGGCGACTTTTGAAATTAAGGGTGCGAATTTTGTAAATGAAAAAGGTGAAACTGTAGTAGGAGAATATAATGATAACAATTATAAATATTCTTTTTATTGCAAAAAAGGATTGAATGGTAACCGAGTGTATAATTATATTAAAAAAATGATTACTGAATAAGGATTGATTTTTATGAAACGGCTGTTTGGACTTATAGGATTTACTTTCCTGTTTGTCCTTTCAGCCGTTTTTTATTCGGATTTTAATGAAATTGTCTTTGCAATAATCGGCTCGTTAGGAGTGTTATCCGTTGCTGTCGGTATATTTTTAATTATTTCAAAGAAAAATAAATCATTCGGCAAGTCGCTGTGCGTATTTGCTTTTGCCGTAATATATTCTGCGGGCAATATGATCGGCTATTCCGAATATATTAACAACACGGTCATAAATAATTATTCTGATAAAGAAATTACAGCAAGCGGATATATCTGTGATGAAATCATTACCACCGATTCATCATGCAGCTTCGTAATCAAAACCGACAAAATCAACGGTCAGCCGTCAGATGCGAAAATTCAAATTATTTCATATACAAATGTTGACGCAGAGCCTTTTGAAAAGGTCAACTTCACGGCTCATACATACAAGAATAATGTAAACTCTCAAATCAGTCACGGAATTTTTCTGAAAGCATATTCCTATGACGGCTTCAAAATTGATGCGACAGGGGAGAAAGTGTTTGATTTATATTCATTTGCCGTTGAGGTTAGAATGACAATGAAAAATTCCCTTGATATGCTGTTGCCGGAGGATTATTCAACGCTCTGCCGTGCCGTTCTTTTGGGCGAGAAAACAGCTCTTGATTCAAGCGTTAAAGATGATTTTTCATTGACAGGCACTTCGTTTTTAATAGTGGTTTCGGGAATGCATCTTGTTATAATCACTTCATTTGTATTGTTCTTGGTAAGAAAATTAACAAAAAACAGATTCATAATAACAGGCTTTACCACATTTACGGTTATTGCTTTCATGGCTGTAACGGGCTTTGCACATTCGGTTGTCCGTGCAGGCGTTATGATGATAATTGTGTCGTTTGCATCGTCAAATCTCAGAATAGCCGACTCACTGAATAATCTCGGCTTTGCCGCAATTGTCCTGACAGCCTTCAACCCATATGCGGTAGCCGATATCGGAATGCTGCTTTCATTTTCGGCAACGACTGGTATAATTTTGTGGTCAAGACCGATTGAACGCTCTGTGCTGAGATTCTTTCACTACCAAAACAAGCGTAAGGACGGTTTTGTCGGAACGGTTGTCTATTATATCAAAAGGCTGTTTAAAATCTGCGTAAATATGCTGTCGGTTTCAGTATCTGCATTTCTGTGGATTTTGCCGATAACCGCCGTTGCGTTCAACAGAATTTCCCCGACAGTCATACTTGTTTCTCTGTTATGTGAACCGTTTGTTTCGGCACTTTTGGTGTGTTCTCTGTTGTGTTCGGTACTTTTTATTTGCCCGTTTATATCATTTTTTGCATACCCGTTTGGACTCGTTTCGGGATTATGTTCAAAGGCAATTTTGTGGTTGGTTTCAACTTTTTCACAATTCCCATTCAGCACAATTAAAACCCATTCGCTCTATTGGTTTGTGTGGATAGGTGTCAGCGTACTTCTCGCAATCGGCGGATTGTTTGTAATAAATCGAAAATTCTATGTCAAAATTTCTGTTCCGATATCAATTTCAGTCCTCGTAATCGGAGCGTCGCTCAATGTGCTTTTAACAGCCGACAACGGTGAAATGAAAATCTATAATGTCGGCAACGGTGTTTTTGCAACAGTCAACTGCCCCGACAGCTGTTCGGTGATTTCATGTGGAGGCAACAGAGCAAGCGCAGACGATGTGACAGCCAATATCAGCGAAAGATACTCAGATATTGAATATATGATAATTCCAAATCAGAATAATAAATATTCTTCTCTTGAACGCTTTGCGGTCACAAAATTTGACTTAAATAATATTTTGGTATATGATAATGACATTAAAAAGCAAAATCTTTTGAACGCTTTTGACGGTAACAGCCGACAGACTTTCGGCGGAAACAATCATTTTACGCTGAATCTTTCCGATACGGTGACGGATGAGGTAATCTGCGTTGACAACACAATGTTTCAGTTCATAAAAGGGAAAAATATGACTGTATTGTTTGTGCCGACAGATGCAGACCTTTCAAATCTGCCCGAAAAGTATCGCAATCCCGATTGTTTGCTGATTGATACAGTCCCCGAAAATTTCGATTTGATATCATGCAATACCGTGATATTTTCGGGATCGGAAAAGCAGTTTAAGAAAAACTATGATTCTATTAAAGAAATCAGTTCAACCGTTATTTCAACATCTGAAAGGAACATAACGGTCAATCTGAACGGAGGATAAAATGCCGCGCATCACCGAAGCAGACCTGAAAAAACAAATTAAAAACAAAAGCTTTTCGCCTGTGTACCTAATCTACGGTTCGGAGCAGATGTTTGTCAAAAGTTACACAAAAAAGCTTTGTGAGGCTGTTGCAGGCAAAAATCCGTCTGATTTCAATTATCATACATTCAGCGGCGACATCGATTTTCAGGAACTTGCCGCATCCCTGCAAATAATGCCGTTCATGGCGGAACGCAACTGTGTTGTTGTGACCGACATTTACTTTGATAATATGGTGAAGGATCGGCTTGATACTCTTAAAGAGCTTACAAGCAGAGCATGGGACGGTACGGTTCTCATAATTTCAATGCCGACTTATGTTCCGTCAAAGAATAAAACTTCCTTTACAGCTCTTATAAAGCGTGTTGAAAAAATCGGCAGCGTCTGCTGTTTTGAAAAAATCAACTCACAAATTATCGAAAAGTATGTTGCAAAGTGGGCAAACGAAAACGGCAAGCTGATTTCACACCTCAATGCGTCAAAGATTATTTCAAATGTCGGCGATGACCTCAATCTTCTGAAAAACGAGGTCAACAAAATTGCCGCATATGCAAAGGGTGAAGAAATTACCGACCGTGATATCGACCTATTGTCAACCGTAAACCTTGAAGCAAGAACATATGATATGGCTGACGATGTTATTAACGGCAGAGGTGACAGAGCGTTCAGAAAGCTTGACACACTTTTCTGTCAGCGGGAAGAACCGATTAACATTCTCTATGCACTTTCATCCGCCTATGTCGATGCGTATCGTATGCGTGTTGCAGATGAATGCTCAGTCAGTAAAGAAACCGTGGCGAAAGATTTTGCATACAAAAATCGTGCGTTTGTGTTAAACAGGGCGAGAACCTCCGTTTCAAGGACTTCAACCGAGGCGCTTCGGAAAAGCCTTGATGTGCTTGTTGAAACAGACGAAAAGCTGAAATCAGTTTCCGTTAATCAAAGATTTTTAATTGAACAGCTTATTTCCCGTTTGCTTTTGATTGCAAAGGAGGGCAGAGTCTAATGCTCAAAATCCGTGAGGCTGTTATAGTTGAGGGCAGATATGACAAGATAAAGCTTTCATCAATTGTAGATGCTCCGATAATCGAAACCAACGGTTTCCGTGTTTTTTCCGACAAAGAAAAGCAGTCGCTTATCCGCAAAATTGCCGAAACAAGGGGAATACTTATAATGACCGACAGCGACGGTGCAGGCTTTGTAATAAGGAATTTCCTTAAAGGCTCGGTCGATAATTCAAAAATTAAAAATTGCTATATTCCTCAAATCAAAGGCAAGGAAAAACGCAAGGCAAAAGGCGGTAAAGAGGGGCTTTTGGGCGTTGAAGGCGTCAGCGATGAGGTTATAATAAATGCAATCCGTAAAAGCGGTGCCGAGATAATCGGTGAAGAGAATAATATTCCCGAAAGAAAAATTACTAAAGCCGATCTATTTGTCCTCGGACTTACGGGAACTGAAAATTCAGAAATAAACCGCAAAAAGATTCTTAAAAAACTCGGTCTGCCGTCATATCTTTCAACAAACGCATTTTTGACTGCAATCAACTGTCTTTATTCTTTTGAAGAACTAAAAGAGATGCTCTGACAAAATAAAAAATTCATAGGTTAAATAAATCACCTGTTTCGGCAAAAACTAAAACAGGTGATTTCTTATGAAAAAAAGTTTACGGTTGCGTAACGATTGCATTCTCTTTTCAATAGGCGGAGCAGGATACGCTCTGCTTGAAATTTTGTGGCGGAGAAAAACTCATTGGTCAATGGCGGTCACGGGCGGAACTGCGTTTGTGTCGCTTTTCAGATTTTACAAGCGCTTTTCAAAAATGAATATGCTGCAAAAATGCATATCGGGAAGTGCGATAATTACCGCACTTGAATACTGCTGTGGCTGTGTTGTCAATTTGAAATTCAGGCTTAATGTCTGGGATTATTCAAACTGCCGACTTAATTTAAAAGGGCAGATTTGCCCGTTTTACAGCACCCTGTGGGCATTTCTTTGTATCCCCGTCAGCGCATTATGCAATTCTCTCTGCAAAAAAATACAGTAAAAAAACAGGAGCGGTAAGGAAAATACTGCTCCTGTTATGTTTTATTTATTCAGATTTTTTGTTCTCGCTTTTTTCATCGGATTCGTTTTCTTCGGAAGTGTCGTTTTTCTTGACAACAACCCGTAAAATACGCTGATCCTTAACCTCCATAACGGTAAACTTAAAGCCGTCGGCCTCAATGTTGTCACGCTTGTGGGGGATTGTTCCTGCGTGTTCAAGAATATAACCGCCGACCGTTACGCTGTCACATTCAAGACTGTCCTCGTCCATATCAAACAGACCGAGCATATCTTCAAGCTCCATATCACCGTTTACAAGGAACTCGCCCTTGCCGATTTTGTAGTAGTTATGCTCAATTTCTTCGTCCTCGTCCCATATTTCACCGACAATTTCCTCAAGCAAATCCTCCATTGTAACAATACCGAGTGTTCCGCCGTATTCATCCGTAACTACCGCAAGATGAATTTTTGTGCGTTTGAATGCATTCAAAATTTTTGAAAGCTGTTGTGTTTTGAACACAAAGTAAGGCGGCTGCATAAGCTCCTTAACATCGGGCGCTTTACCGTCTGCAAGTCGTTCAAGATAATCTCTTGTATGGAGAATGCCGACAACATGGTCAACTGTGCCTTCGTACACGGGAATTCTTGAATAGCGGTTTTCAATGATGATATTCTTGATTTTTTCAGGCGAGTCATCAACGCTGATAAATGTGATGTCAACCCTCGGAGTGAGAATTTCCTCGGCAGTAGTTTCGTCAAAGTCAAGTGCGGAGCGAACCATTTCGCTTTCGCTCTCTTAAAGAACGCCTTCTTCCTCAATGCTCTCAACAATGTATTTAAGCTCATTTTCAGTAACTGACGGAGCGTCACCGCTGCTGCCTGCAATCTTTAAGGCAATCATTTTGAATCGTGTGAAAATCCACACAAGCGGTGTAAGAAGTGTCATAAGTCCTCTGAGCAATCCGGCTGTTTTGAGTGAAAAGGCATCGCAATGTTCCTTTGCAAGACATTTCGGCACAATCTCACCGAATGTCAGAACAAGAAAAGTTGTTACACCCGTTGCAATTGCCGAGCCTGCGTCACCGAAAAGATTCATACACAGCACAGTCGCAATTGAAGAACAACTCAGGTTTACAACGTTGTTGCAGATGAGAATTGTTGTAAGGGCATTGTCGAAATGCTCGATTATGTAGAGCGCTGTTGCCGCTTTTTTGTTGCCGTCATCCTTGTAACGCTGAACACGCACCTTGTTTACAAACGAAAATGCAGTTTCAATCGCCGAAAAGAACGCCGAAAGCAAAATAAGAACTAAAATGACAACACCCATAATTATGTCAGATGTCAACTGAATATCACTCCATAACAACTTCCGACAGGTTCTGTCGGAATAATATTTCTTTAATACTACTATAATTCTTTTAAATAATTATTACTTATTAGAAATAAAGAAATAAAATTATTGAAATAATTTTGCTGTAATGGTATAATGGTCACTAAAGGCTTTTTACAATTGAACAGTGTGGCTTGTGCGTCTTATTTTTTGGTATGCATACATTTTGCGTGCAATTTCGGTGAAACTATTCTCGGAGGTGCATACAATGCCACAAAAATCAAAATCTTCAAAAGTCTCATCAAAAAAAGGGAACTATGTTAAAAATCCTGCACCGGATGACGATCCGCAAAAGCTTGCAAATGACAGCCCCATAAGTGAAGAACAAACAGACCGAATCGGCGAAACAGGTTCTGTTCTCACAACTCATAAGGACTGTGTGCTGCATTGCCTGACGATTATCGGTCAGATTGAAGGTCATTACATTCTTTCGCAACAAAACAAAACCACAAAATACGAGCATGTCATCCCTCTGCTTGTTTCGGTTGAGGAGGACGAAAGAATTGACGGACTTCTTGTGCTGATTAATACAGTCGGCGGAGATGTTGAGGCAGGTCTTGCAATTGCCGAGGTGATTTCGGGAATGAAAAAGCCGACCGTTTCCATCGTACTCGGCGGAGGTCATTCAATAGGAATTCCGCTTGCTGTTGCGGCAAAGAAAAGCTTTATTGCAAAGAGTGCGTCAATGACGGTTCATCCCGTAAGAACAACAGGCCTCACACTCGGAGTTCCGCAGACCTTTGAATATTTTCAGCGTATGCAGGACAGAATCACAACCTTTGTTGCCGAAAATTCCAATATTACAAAAGACCGTTATAATCAGCTTGTGCTTAACACGGGCGAGCTTGTAATGGATATCGGAACTATTCTTGAGGGAGAAGAGGCTGTTGAAGAAGGCTTGATTGACGAGGTCGGAACAGTTTCCGATGCAATTGACGCTCTTTATGATTTAATTAAAGAAAACAAAGGGAGCAAGCCAAAGTCTGCAAAATCACGCTCAAAAAAGCAGGAAAAATAATTTCGGGCGTTTTGCCCGAATACATATATATTGTGACGCTTATGATTTGTATGAAATCTTAATTATGCCAACCCATACGGCTTTTCAGCGTACAAATAACAAAGAAGATTCGTAAAACTTATTTTTTGGAGGGAATACATAACCATGTCAATTTTAGATGCTATTATTCAGGGTGTTGTTCAGGGACTTACCGAATTTTTGCCCGTATCAAGCAGCGGCCACCTCGCAATCACACAGCACATTCTCGGTGCAGGCACAGGCGAAAGCAATCTTTTCTTTAATGTAATGCTCCATGTCGGTACACTTGTTGCCGTTGTTGCATTCTACCACAAACTTGTGTGGGATCTTATCAAAGAATTTTTCCTTATGCTCAAGGATATTTTCACGGGCAAGTTCAAATGGAGCAAAATGAATTATAACCGTAATCTCGTTGTAATGCTCATCATCGGTCTTATACCGCTGTTCTTGCTTTTTCTGCCAATCCCCGGAACAGATATGAAACTCAAGGATCTTGCAGACCGTCTTTCCGCAAGTCCTGTTCTCATAGTAACTGCCTGTTCGCTCATTCTCACAAGCGTACTTTTAACAATCGGTATTATCCGTAACCGCAAGAGTGTTGCCTCAACTCACAAACATCTTGCAACAAAGAGCAATGCAAAGGCAACAAGAGATAATTTTAATGTTGTTGACGCAATCCTTGTCGGTGTAACACAGGTTTGTGCCGCACTCCTTCCGGGACTTTCTCGTTCAGGCTCAACACTTTCGGTCGGTGAGATGAGAGGAATCTCAAAGCAGAAGGCACTTGACTACACATTCGTACTCGGTATCCCGTCAATCCTTGCGGCGGCACTTCTTGAGGGTGTGGATGCAATCAAGTCACCCGAAGGTTTAAGCAATATTGAATTTATTCCGCTGATTATCGGAATGGCAGTTTCCGCAGTTGTAGGCTATCTTGCAATCGTAATTTTTAAGTGGTTCCTGAAATCCGACAAAATGGAAATTTTCGTAATCTACACAGCGGTTGTCGGTGTTGCATTTATTGTAATTTCAATCATCGAAATGAACACGGGCGTAAACCTTTTCACAGGTGCGCCGATTGCATAAATTTTAAATGGAGTGATTTTATTGGCAGCTAACAAAAAAACAGCTGACAAAACTAAAAATACTGCGTCGGGAAGAAAAAAGACTTCTTCAAAAACCTCATCAAAAGGTGCAAAAACTGCAAGCAGAACCAAAGCATCCGCTGTTCCGAAAAGGAGCAGCGGACTTTCGCCGCGTGTAAGAGCAATCCTCTATGCCGCCGTTGCGGCTGTTTTTGTCTGCATAATTTTCATAAAAGGTTCAAATGTCTGGACAATGATACGCAGTTTCTTTTTCGGAGTTCTCGGATTCGGAATTTTTCTTGTTCCCGTAACGCTTTTTTATTTGTGTGTTATGACCGAAAAGGAGAAACAGGTTGCACGCTATAAGCTGAAGCTTTTCCTTTGTGTCGTCATAATTCTGTTTATCGGGGCGTTGATTTACGCAGGCAGCGGTGCAAAATATTCTGATATGAACTTTTTTGCTTGTCTTGGCAATCTGTTCAAGGATGCCTCCGACACCTCAAGGTATATGACTTTCGATTGCGGAATAATCGGCGGATTGCTCGGCTATCCGCTTGTTGTCCTGTTCGGCAGTACAGCCGCACTTTTTACAAGCTTTGTTGTAACAGCCGCACTTATTCTTATTGTTGCGAACATTTCTATTAAAGATATGACCGCGGCGGCGTCAAGGACAGCCGTACATATCCGTGAAGCAGGTGAGGAAAGGGCAAGAGTTCGCAGAGAACGCAGAGAAGAAAACCGTGAGAGAAAGCTTGCCGAAAGAGGCGATATCGACATTGCGCTTGAAGGTGAAAACAGAAAGTCCTCGGGAAGTTTTATTGACATTCCGCTTGATGACAAAAAGACAAAGGTCAAGAAAGCAAAGTCGGCAGTAAACGGAATTGACACGGATATTGCCGATTCAAAGGAAGAAAATGCCGCAGACAAGGATCTGTCACAGGATCTCATCAACATAATCAATCGTGCAAGCAAGCCTATGGGCAAAAGTGCCGACAACACGGTTTCTGCAATTGCAGAGGATATCTCAAACGAAAAGTCAGCTTCTAAGGCTGAACCGACAGGGGTCAAGCCTGATGCCGAAACTGAGAACATCGTCAAAAAAGCACTTCTCAAAAGCAAAAAAGACAACAGCGAGGAGGCTGGTGACGAAATTGCGGAACAGCTTGACAGAGCAGTTCGTTCCGATAATTCTCAAAAAGAAGAAAAGAAGTATCAGTTCCCACCAATTCAGTTGCTCAAACCAAAGCTAAATTCCGATGACAGCGATGCAATGGAAGAAATGCAGAATAATGCCAAAAAGCTTATTGATACCCTCACAAGCTTTGGTGTAAAGGCAAGCATTGTAAACATCTGCCGAGGTCCGTCTGTAACACGCTATGAGTTACAGCCTGCCCCCGGTGTTAAAATCAGCAAAATTACAAATCTCTCCGATGATATCGCACTCAGCCTTGCCGCAAACGGTGTTCGTATTGAAGCGCCTATTCCGGGTAAGGCGGCAGTCGGAATTGAAGTTCCGAACAAGGTTGTAAGCATGGTAACAATGCGTGAATTGATTGATTCGGACAAGTTCAGAAACAGCAAGAGCAAGCTCACAACCGTTCTTGGAAGAGATATCTCGGGTGAAATTGTTGTTACCGACCTTGCAAAAATGCCGCATCTGCTCATTGCAGGTACAACCGGTTCAGGTAAATCCGTATGTGTAAACTCAATTCTTATGAGTATTCTCTACAAGGCAACTCCCGATGAAGTAAAGCTTTTGCTTATTGACCCGAAAATGGTTGAATTTTCAAAATACAAAGGTATTCCGCATTTGCTCATTCCCGTAGTATCCGATGCCAAAAAGGCGGCGGGTGCGCTTGCATGGGCAGTAAACGAAATGCTCCAGAGATATAAAATTTTCTCCGAATACGATTGTAAGGATATTGATTCATATAATTCTCTTATCGAAAAAAATATGAATTATATGGAGAAAAACTAAGGCTCCAGCGTAGAAAAACCGGGGGAAACGGACG
>OHSK01001149.1_pt1 | contig 11270 bp, 8 predicted proteins | sample 1578701 | NCBI WGS metagenome assembly OHSK01 (sample SAMEA3879503, study PRJEB24766) | human gut metagenome | biome: human-associated habitat; feature: feces | place: USA | collected 1985/1987
GCGATTGTCGATATGGATCTCAGAGCAGGGACCGCAGGGGCCCGTGTCGCCCATCTCCCAGAAGTTGTCGTGCTTGTTGCCGTTAATGATATGGTCCTCGGGCACGTGCTTCCGCCAAAACTTGGCCGCCTCTTCGTCGCGAGAAAGGCCTTCCTTCTCGTCGCCCTCGAAGACCGTGACGTAGAGGTCCTCGGGGTTGAGGTGGAGAATACTAACGAGATACTCCCAGGCCGCGTCGATGGCGCCCTGCTTGAAGTAGTCGCCAAAAGACCAGTTGCCCAACATCTCAAACATCGTGTGATGGTAGGTGTCGTGGCCGACCACGTCCAGGTCGTTGTGCTTGCCACTCACGCGAAGACACTTCTGCGAGTCGGCGCGGCGGCGCGGCTCCGGATCCTTCGTGCCAAGTATGATGTCTTTCCACTGATTCATGCCCGCGTTGGTAAACATCAGCGTGGGGTCGTCCTTGATGACCATAGGGGCTGAGGGCACTATGGCGTGACCTTTCGACTCGAAATATTTCTTGAACGAGTCGCGGATTTCATTTGCTGTCATCATCGTCTTATGTTTTTAATTCCTAAAATTCATCCTAAACAGTTGCAAAGGTAATGACTTTTGAGTATTTTTGCAAATCCAAAGGAAACCGATTGAATTAAAGAAGGAAAAAACATGGAACAGATCAATGCAGAGCGCCCCAATAAGCTCTACTACTCCATCAAAGAGGTGGCTCAGATGATGAACGTCGCAGAGAGCCTGCTGCGCTATTGGGAAACGGTTTTCCCCAGTCTGAAACCGAAAACCAACCAAAACCGCGTCAGACAATACACGAAGAAGGACATAGAGCAGGTGCGCCTTATCTACAATTTAGTGAAGGTAAGGGGATTCAAGATCGCCGCAGCCAAGAAGATGCTCCAGCAGAACCGCGACGGATCGGAACGCACGCAGCAGGTGCTGGAAAGCCTCATCAACGTGCGCGACGAACTCAAGGACATCAAGAAGCATCTCGAATCGCTCACCTGATGGTTTCCATGCGAATCGCCCGCCTCGCCCGCTCTATGAAGGTGCTCCATGCTACGAAGGCACTCCGTTCTACGAAAGCACTCCGTTCCATGAAGGCGCTCCATTCTACGAAAGCACTCCGTTCTACGAAAGCACTCCGTTCTACGAAGGCGCTCCGCCCGCTCCCTCGTCTCGCCCTCGTGGGCTTCCTCCTGCTGCCCGTGGGCCTGATTTTGCTGCCCGTGGGAGTCGGGGGCGTTGTCCCACCACAGAGCCAGCCAGGCAAGATGGCAGCGCAGACTGGAGCTACCTTTCGCCCAGGCGACATCGTCGGCGAGGAGGTTGTGGCCCGAAGGGGTGTGAGCAGTTTTTTCTCGGTTTCCAAGATCAGCGACTCGGTGTTTGAAAGGATGCGGGGGCGGTCCTACAAGGAGGGTTGCCGTGTGGCGAGAGAGGACCTACGCTACCTGCTCTGCCTCCACAAAGACGCGCAAGGCAGGAGCATCGTCGGCGAGATGGTAGTCAATCGGGCCATTGCCAACGACGTCCTGGAGATCCTGCGCAAGCTCTACGACGCCCACTACCCCATCGAGCGGATGCGCCTCATCGACGACTACGGCGCAGACGACGAGCGATCGATGGCGGCCAACAACTCCTCGGCGTTCAACTACCGCATCACGACGGGCAGCACCAAACTCTCGGCCCACGCCCGAGGACTGGCCGTGGACATCAACCCGCTCTACAACCCGTGTCGGCGGACGGTAGGCGGCAAGGTAGTGGTGGAGCCGCGCCAAGGGCGGAAATACCTGCAGCGCGAAGCCAAATTCCCCTACAAGATCGTCAAGGGAGACCTCTGCTATCGCCTCTTCACCGCCCGCGGATTTGTGTGGGGCGGCAACTGGCGGACCGTGAAGGACTACCAGCATTTCGAAATCAGGAAATAGCTCCATATCCCCGCGAAGCGTTGTATTTTGTTGTAAATGTTGTATTGGTCGTTTTCCCTACTCAGCAGGATATTCGGTTCTGCACATCTCCACGCGAAGCTGTTGTATCTTGTTGTTTACCATGCAGAAGGCTTGTTTGACGCGTAGCGTCTTGTCCCCGCGAAGCGTTGTATTTTCTTGTAAATGTTGTATTGGTTGTTTTCCCTCCTCAGCAGGCATTTACCCCTGGGAGCCCCCCAAAAAAGAAAAAAATCCGCAGCCTCATAGACAAAGACTGCGGATTTCTCATATTTTCTTGCTTTCTACCCTAAGAGGCAGTGATTTAGAACATTTTGAGGCGGTACATGAGGCCGAGCTCAATGCGGTTGGTATTGTAGTCCTGCAGCCCGCACTCCTTGCTATAATCAAACTTGCGACCCGTGTAGGCCAGGAAGACGCGGAAGTCCTCGCCCTTGACGGGGAAATACTCCACGCTGGCCAGGTAGCCATAGCTCTTGCGGAAGTCCTTCATGGCAGCGACATTGTCCACGCTGGCCATCTCGTACATTCCCTTGACCATCAGGTTCCACTGCGGCACAAACTGCCAATTGAGCTTCGTGACGAACGAATGGTAGTGGACGTCGCTGAAATAGCCTGGGCCTGCATCGGGATGGTCAGCATCCGCCAACAGCGCTGCTCCCTCGCGACTTGCAATGCGCAGACGGTCGAGGCCCTCGAAGGCGCCCATGTAGTCGAAATACCACTGCACGCGTGGCAGGTTGAGTTTCTGTCCGAGGAAGAGCATCCGGCTATACTTATGCTTGGCCTCGGTCTGAATACCCCAAGACCAGCGCGTCTGAAGCTTGTCGTCAAAGAAATTGCCGTTCCAGCCGAAGATATAGGTCAGCGGATGGTTGGAAGCCTCCAGGAGGCGCTTCGTTCCGTCGGCCTCCAAGGAGTAGGCGCCTTCGCCATACTCCTCAGCAAACTTGTTGCTATAAGCGTCGGTAATACTGAGGGTGAGTTCCTGACTGGCCACGGGACGATAGGAAACGTTCACACCCGCCTTGAAGATGTCGATGTTGTTGCCCATGTCGCTAAACTGATAGATATACATGGGGTTCTCGTCATACTCGAATCCTCCCCAGTACTGACACACCTTACCCGCATGGACGCCCAGCTTCTCGTTAAACTGGTAGCCCACCCAGAGCACGTCCGTAGCAGCAGCGAAATTGTCCTCCGACTGCGCGTTATTGCCACTGTTCAGACGATGGCGGAAGCGGTAGGAGATCTTGTCCGTCAGATGGCCCATAAACTCCAGGCGCGCCTGGCGGTTCTTGAAGGCCGAACCCCACTCCGTGCCGTTGTCTGTCTCCTGAAAACTGGCTGCGTAGTTGATGTAAACGTTGAAGGCGTCGTTTTTCTTCTCCAACTTCAAAACGCGCTCAGCCAGGCTGGTGCATCCCTCATGGTCGCCGCCCATACCTGTGTTGTTGCCCTGTGCGCTTGCTCCCAAGGTGAGGGTCAGCGCGGCGGCTGTTACAAAGATTTTCTTCATGTCGATATGATTGTATTGATATTATTCTATCTGTTTTCTCCCTTATTTTTTTGTTGTCCGTATGGTCGTTCTCTTGCCACATAGCACGCCAACTTTCCGTCCTGCTGACAGAGCCATTTTCCCGTTAGATCCGTTCTGCCGTTCGGTCGTTAGGGCCGTCCTGCTTAGAGCCGTTCTGCTTTAGACTTGTTCATCTTTAGTGCTGTTCTGCTGGCTGGTCCTCCTGCCATTAGAGAGGGCTCAGAGGAAAAGCGTGATGAGATAGCTCACGCCGATAGCCACAAACGTGGTGACGAAGCCTGGCAGTTGAAACGAATGGTTGATGACCCAGCGTCCCACGCGCGTGGTCCCCGTGCGGTCGAAGTTGATGGCAGCTACCTCCGTAGGATAGTTGGGGAGGAAGAAATAGCCATTGACGGCGGGAAACATGGCCACTAGAAGCAGCGGACTGATGCCCAGGGCAAGGCCCAAGGGATAGAGGGTGGTGACGGTGGCAGCCTGGGAGAAGAGCATGACGCTCATCACAAACAGGGCCACGGCAAACGTGAACGGCGCTTCGGCTACCATCCCGGACAAAGACTGGTTGATGGCCTCGGCGTTGCCCGTATAGAAAGTGCTGCCCATCCATGCGATTCCGAAAATGGCAATGACGGCATTGATGCCTGCGGCAAACACACTGCCCTTCGTCACGTCGCCCACCTTGACCTTGCCCACCAGCATGATGAGGATCACGTCGGCCATCATGATCATCTCGATAGTCTCAGACATCGTGACTCCCTCGGGGCGCAACTGCGGTTGGAAACCGAACAACACGACCAAGGCCACACCGAAGAGGAAAACCCAGACGGAGTATTTGGCCTCGGGGCGCGCCATCGTCTCGGCTTGTCGCAAACTCTCCACATCCTTCTCAGGACAGATCAACCCCTCTCTGACGCGGCGCTGATACTCCGGATCGTCCTCCAACGCCTTGCCGACACGGTTTTGGATGAAGGCGGCCACAAGGATGGCCACCAGCGAGGCGGGTACACAGACCATAAGGATCGTACCCAGCTCCACTCCCGCGCCGCCCAAGAGGTCCTGGGAGATGATAGCTGCCGTGGCTGCAGAGACAGGGGAACCCGTAATGCCCAGCGAGGCCGAAATGACAGCCAAACTCAAAGGACGCTCGGGCCGAATCTTATTGGCCTGGGCTATCTCGCTGATGATGGGCAGCAGCGAATAGCAAGTGTGGGCCGTACCCGCCACCAAGCAAAAAAGCCAGGTGCAGAGCGGACCATAATAGGTGATATGGTGAGGATGCTTGCGCAGGAAGATCGCCGCTTGTCCGACGAGATATTCCAGTCCGCCCGCAGCCTGTAGGGCCGCAGCGGCAGTCACTACGGCAAGGATGATCATCATCACATCAATAGGTGCGCTGCCCGGCTTCAGTCCGAAACCATAGACCAGCACAAAGACGCCGAGCATACCGAAAATACCCAATCCGATTCCTCCCATCCGTGCGCCAATAAAAATCATCGCCAGCACGACTGCGAGCTCAAGAAGAAGTATCGTTGTCGCCATGAGATTCGTTTGGTTGTTGATAATTGATTGGTTCATTCCACCCGCTGCACTACCCTCGTCACAGGCTCCTTGTCCAGGGGTGATTCTCAATTCGCTCTCTTATTCGAATGCAAAGATAATGCAAATCGAAGACAATACAAAAAAAATACAATTCTTTTTTATTGTTGACTCATCCAAAGAAGCTACCTTTGCCGGATAATGTATAATATAAATGTACCCAAGGCGAAGCGTTGTATTTTGTTGTTTCCATACAAGCGACCCTTGGTTTGCATGGGCCTCGAAGAGGCGATGTCCCCGCGAAGCGTTGTTACTTGTTGTAAAAGTTGTTCAAGTTGTTTTTCCAAATCAGCAAGTCGTATAGTAAACAACACAAACAAGCCTATCACTCCATTTTCCAGATGAAGCACAAAAAAGGCCGTGGCAACTTCTGAGCTTTTTCAGAAAACGCCACGACCCTACTATCAGAACAGTTTATTCTGGCCTAATTACGCTTTAGAAGAAATAGGCCACACCAATCTGCCAAGAGTTGTTCTTGCCCTTGGTAGCATACTTGCTTAAGTCAAGAACATTGCCGACAATGCTATTGGCGCGGATGTCACCCGTGCTGCCACAAGCGATGTTGTAGTTGGCCGTGACCTGCAGGTGGTTGAGCACCATGGCGCCAAGACCCACGTTGACGCTGAAGTTGGAAGTCTTCAACTTCCACTCGGCTGCATCATTCCAGAGGCTCTGCTCCTTGTCGCCCACGTTGAAGCCAAACTGCGGACCTGCGAAGAGGAAGATGCTGGCCGTAGAGCCCAGTCCAATGCCGTAGCGAAGGTTGATGGGGATGGCAATCTGGCGCTGCTTGAGCGTCTGCTCCGTATCGACAATACCCTGCACTCCATCCACGCTGACCTTGGCCTCGCGCTGGTCATAGAGGGCGGAAGCATCAATACCGAGACCGACTACGGGCAGGGTGAACTTCACGGTCGGACCGACGAAGAAGCCAACACGGTTGGAAGCGTCGAGAACCTCCTTGTCGAGCGACATGTTCGTCACGTTGACACCAGCTTTGACACCAAACTGCACCTGAGCACTCGCCGTGGTGGCACTCATCAGGCCAACGGCAACCAATAAAGTAGTAAAAAACTTTTTCATACGGTTTCTGTTTTAAATTGTTAGAAAAATTATAACCATCAGGTCCTTTGGCGTTTACACGCCAAAGGACCCACACACTCTCTCATCAATGAGCCACTACCGCCCGAAGGTCTGCGGCTGCGCTTGACAGAAGGCTCCTTGTCGCCCGAACGGCGCGTGCGGGCACTACGCTTCGGCTTTCTGCCGACCTTCTCCTGAGCGGTCTGTACGCTATCCAGACTGTCGCGCTTCTCCTGGTTGCCGAAGATATTCTTCTCGAAGTCCTGGAGCTCCTTCTCGATCTTCTTTTGCTCCGCGCTCATGGCCGAATCGGTAGGACAATACTGCGCGAGCGTGCGTCCAAGCATGTTCGTCGTCTTGTAGATCTTGCCCTCATACATATTGCGCGTAAAATAGTCGTCAACACTCATGACCGCCGCATTGTTGAGATTGGAGGTCATCATCGTCTGCTTCGAGAGATAGGGAGCCAGGTCGTCGTACTTCACCCAGAACAAAGGATACTTCGTCTCGCCGTCGCCGAAATCGTCCTCGCGATAGAGTATCGGACAGAGGGCGATGACCTTGCGACGGAACGTGGACGTGCCTTGGTCGTAGTAGGCGCTCTCCTTGAGGTAGTAGCCCTTCACCTCGCCCGAGGGAATGTCGCTATTGTCGAGGTAAATGCCCTTGCCGCGTCGTTCGTAGTAGATCTTGTAGTTGTCGAGAAATTGGATCGGCTTGATACGGGCCGAGTCGGTGAAGAGCTCGTTGCCGTCCAGCCTATACTCGTAGCAGTAGATGTCGCGGTGGAGCATCAGTTTGAAGATGTAGGTGAAGAGGTTCATCTGGCTGCCAATGGGCTCCGTCGGATAATAGAGACCAGCATTGGCGTCGTCCGTCAACTTCACCTCGCGGTAAAGGTCGCGGCGCCACACGACGTCCTCCGGCATCTCCTGCACGGTGGGGAAGGAGATGAGGGCGCGCGTGGTGAGCGCGTTGGCTCCCGTCTGCGTCTGTTGTTTCTGTTGTTCGGCTCTCCGCTTGGCGGGCTGGGCTACGACCGAGACCACCGAGAGAGTCATGCAAAGGATGAAGAATATCCGTTTCATCGTATATTTCCTATTCTAAGTATTGTCTATTCTGTTCGAGATGTAATATCATTCGCTACCTCACGATCACCTGCATGGCATTGCCTCCACCCAGGCTGCGAGTGGTGCCATCAGGACCGTGGACTACCACGTTAGTGATGTAGAAGCGACGGTTGCGGCTCAAGTGGCGGAACTGCTCCTTCTGCTGGGCCGTAAAATGCGATCCGTTGGAGGACAAGGGAACGGCATTGCCCATGTTATCGAAGAAGACGGTCTGGAAACTCGTCACCTGGAACGGGATGTCGAGCAGTCCGTCGTCGATGGCTGCATGAATGCCCGAGGCTGCCATCAGGTTGGCCTTGGAGAAACTGCCTCCCTTGAAGCGGTCAGCGCCCATGGCGATGTAGGGAGCAGGATCAGGCAGTTTGCGCACCCTAAACTTATACTCGCCAACCAGTCGGCCCTTGGCAGAGACGCGGAGCGTGACGGGATTGCCGGGCGTGGTGGGACGTGCGATGAAGTGGCCACCACCACGGGCCGTCAGCGTACCGCCCGTCATCGTCGCCTGCACGTCGCTCTGCGAGGTGTTGGGGATGGAGATGGTGATGGGGTTGTCGAAGCCCGCATAGAGTACGTTCATCAGATCGGCAGCAATCGTCGCCATTCCGTCGAAGGGCGGAATCTGCTGCATTCCGTCGGGCGAAATGTAGTTTTCTGGCTTCGGACCGCCAATGACCATGTAGTCCTGCTTGAAGTCGCGGCGCAGCACATTGCCCATCAAGTCGCGCACGAGCATGTAGCCCTGGATGGTGTGCTTGCCCGGCGCTCCTGCCTTGACCTGGATGGTGTTGCCCTTGATCTTCTGTCCGTTGACATAGACCTCCGGCGACTGGGTGGAGTCAACAGCAGCCAGCATCATGCGGGCCGTGATGGTCTCGCCCGGATAGAGGCGCGTCTGGTCGGGGACGACGATAGCTTCGAGCTTGTTGACCCGAATGTCCTTGAGTCCCACGTTGGCCACGAGCGTGTGAAGCACCTCGCCTTCCGCGTAGCGTATGTCGCTCTGCAACTTGGAAAGCAGCGTGACGGCGGCCGCCGTAGGCATATCCTCAAACATATACTCCTCCCAGTTTTTGTTGAGCGCCGCCGAGGGCACGGTCGTGGAGAGGTTGCTGCTGATGATCTGCTTCTGCAATGGGTCGTCGATGAGACGGAGTATCCGCTCACGGTAGCTATTGATAGCGTCGAAGAGCTTGCGTCCCTGTCCCGTGCCCGGGCTCAGCATGACGACGCCTGCTGCTTCGAGGTTGTCTTTGTTCTTGATGTGAAGCGGATCGCCCTCCGGTCCGTCGGCCTCACGGACGATGAGCGTCTTCAGCTCTTGGGCGTAGTTGAAGAGCGAGTCGCTCATAGCCCTCACCGTGGTGGCACGCTGAAACCACACGCGCGCCTTGGCAGGATTCTTGCGCATGATCTGCTCCAGCTCGCGATAGATGGCCTCGTTCTCCTTCGTGGAGTTGCCCGTCGTCCGGTTCAAGCTCTCCTCCACAATGGAGAATCCGTTGAGCACCTCGGTGGAGATGTTCAGCGCGAGCATGGCCATGAGGACGACGTACATGAGGTTGATCATCTTCTGGCGGGGCGATATCTTGATTTTCTTGATAGCCATATTTTGCGTTGTGATAATGCAGGGGGCGGGGCCGTAAGCCCTGGCTCTCCCCTACTGTATGCTGTAAACTACTCGGCAGCAGGAGCTGTGGGGGCTGCTGCGCCAGGGGCTGCGGCCCGCATGTTGACCGTCATGGCCTCTATCATACGGGCGTAGATAGCATTGAGGTCGGCAATCTGCTGTGCCATCTTGCGCGTCTGGTCGTTGATCTGGTCGATGGTGCCCACCTGCTGGCTCGCGCCCTTAAGCTGCATCTCGTAGATCTTGGCAATGCCCGTGAGCGTACGGTTGAGGTTCTCCATCTCCTCGCTGTCGCGGGCGAGACGCTGGCTCTGCTCGTTGACCTTGCCCAACATGTCGGTGAGGCTCTTCAGCGCATCGACATATTTCGTCTGTGCCTCGACCATCTCGGGAGCCTGCTGCTGTGCTCCCTCCACATCGCCGCGCTGATAGTTGAGCATAGCCATAGCCACCTGCTCTGCGGTGGGCATGGAAGCAGCTGCAGGCTGTGCGCCTGCGGCAGCATGGGCTGCATCGAAGGCCTCGTCAGCAGCAGTCTGCTGAGCGCCGTGGTGAACAGCGGGACCCGCTGAAGGAGCCGTTGAGCGAGCCGCCGTGCGACGGTGGCCCGAACGGCCATAGACCACGCGGGGTTGGGCCCCACCAGCGACGTTGGCCTCGTCGGCCTCATCGCTATGCTCATAGTCGCCAGACTCGTCAGCATAGTCACCAGCCTCATCGTCGGCAAAGACCTGCTCGCCCGAGAAGGTGACACGGGTGGGAAGTTCGCGACCATCGTCGGTCTTGTCGAAAGGACGGTCGAAGGCCGAGAGGAAGAAGACGACAACCTCCGTACCCATACCGAAGAACAACCAGAAGTTGGCTCCCGGCAGGTGGGTGAGCTTGAAGAGTGCGCCAAGGATCACGATTGAGGCGCCCCAGCTATATCCGTAGTTGAGAAAGGTCTGTCCAGGGACGCTGTCCATCCACTTCTGCAGTCGGTAGATGACATTATATTTACTGTAGTTCGACATTATCTTTTCTTGCTTCGTTTTTGACTTTTCTTACTCATTCTCGCTGCCTCGCTCGCGCTGCTTGCCAACGATCGCACGCAACGGAAGCCGATGTAGGAACGCGGCTGATTCTGATACTCCCAGGTGCGCCAGGCTGCACGGATGTAGCTCTCAGGATCCTTCCACGAGCCGCCACGCACGCTCTTCTTTTTCAGTCGGTAGGGATCTTCGAGCGCCGCCTTGTATTCGAGCTGCGGATTGAGGTCGTTCATTGCATCGACACCCGCCTCGGTATAGACCGTGCTGGTCCATTCTGCCACGTTGCCAGCCATATCAAAGAGTCCGTTGCTATTGGCCGAGTAGATACCCACCTTGCTGGTGATGAGGTTGCCGTCCTTGGTGTAGTTGCCACGGTCGGGCTTGAAGTTGGCATAGAAGCAGCCGTTGCCGCTCTTCACGTCTTGGTTGTTCCAAGGGAACTCATTCTGATCCTTGCCACGGGCTGCAAACTCCCACTCTGCTTCGGTCGGCAGACGGTAGCGCTGCACATAGCGTGCCTCGCCGCCCAGTCCCTTGAGCAGATAGTCGGTGCGCCAGGCGCAGAAGGCGTTGGCCTGCTCCCACGACACGCCGACCACGGGGTAGTCGTTGAACGACGGATTGCTGAAGTAGGAACGCAGGTAGGTCTCATTGTCAGAGTTGCGGAAGTCGTTGACCCAGCACGTCGTGTCGGGATAGACGTTGACAATATAGGTATTGAGGAAATCCCACGGTCCGGAGAGCGGACGGTTGATGGTCTCGCTGTGGATCACACCCTCGTCATCGACATAGGCCGTGTCCTTGCTGATCATCACCACCTCGTTGGGATCGACCGTAATGTCGGTGTTGAGGTTGCGCTCCTGCGGGTTGAGACGATTGCGGCGCAAGGCTGCTGCCGTGTAGTCGTAGATCTCGTAGCGGTAGTTGAGCTGGCGCGCGTCGAGCATCTTCTCTCCCGTGGCAGGATTGGTGACGTAGAGGCTCTCGAAGGCTCTCAGCTCGTCCTCCGTCGGCTTGCGAGGCAAACGCTTGTTCCAGTTGAGATGAGGAGTGACGGGGTCGCCGTTCTTATCCTCGGTGATCATGTAGCTCTCGTCGCCACCGTAGGACGGGTCTGCCAGTCGGGTACGGAGAATGGAGTCGCGCACCCAGTGGACAAACTGCTTATACTGCGAGTTGGTCACCTCTGTCTCGTCCATCCAGAAGCCATCAACACTAATGTCCTTCACGGGCATTGACTTGCCCCACAGGCTGTCCTGTTTCTCAACGCCCATCCGCAGCGAACCGCGCTTCACGAGCGTC
>OHSK01001150.1_pt1 | contig 11227 bp, 9 predicted proteins | sample 1578701 | NCBI WGS metagenome assembly OHSK01 (sample SAMEA3879503, study PRJEB24766) | human gut metagenome | biome: human-associated habitat; feature: feces | place: USA | collected 1985/1987
AGTCTGACGCCTAAAGCGTCTGGAAGCACGTGACTTCAGTCATGTGAGGTTCACAGAAAAAATGATAAGATAGTTTCATCTGTTAAGGTGTTGAACAGTTATAAATATGAGGAGGTTTTTATGGAGAAAAACGAAAACGAAGAACTGCTGGAACAAAGCCCGGCAGAGATTCAGCAGGAAGATACGCAGAAAATTGCAAAGAGCGGGGAAGAAGAGCCGGATACAGAAGAACAGAAAGTCTCCAATGGAAGATTTATACTCTGGAGTCTGGCGGGAGTGTATCTGTTGTATACAAGTTACAGTCTCTGTAAGGGATATGTAACAGGCGAAGAAGGAACCAGTATGGGATTTATGCTTGCCGGAATTGCATTTGCAGCTATTGGTGCTGGTCTGCTGTTTTTCGGCATTAAAAATATGCTCTCAGAAGAGAAAATCAGGAAAGCAAAAGCAGCGAAGAATGCAGCAATGGAAGCTGCCGCAGGCGGAGAACTGAAGAAAGAGGATGCATCCGGGCAGAACAGATCAATGAGCATTGCTGAAAGGGCTAATATGGTTAAGAATCTGGAAGACGAAGAGGAAGACGGGGAAAACGAGAAAGAATGAAAATATTGATCACATTGCTGAAACCGTTGTCTTTTTTACCGGCACTGCTGATGATGTATATCATCTTTTCGTTCTCAGCCCAGCCGGGTGAAGTTTCAGGTAATCTGAGCTATAAAATAAGTTATGAGATCATAGAAACGAAGAGCGAGCTTTTGTCAGAGAATCTGAGCAGTGAAGAGATTGCTTATAAGGCAGATGGAATTCACTACTATGTGAGAAAAGCGGCACATATGACAGAGTATTTTCTGCTGGCTATCGCTATTTCTTTTCCTTTATATGTCTATGGTGTGAGAGGAATCTGGCTGATGCTTCTTGCGGGAATTGTCTGTGTGGGATTTGCAGGGCTGGATGAGTATCATCAGTCTTTTGTGGATGCCCGTACACCTGCGGTAAAGGATGTGGGAATCGACAGTATAGGGGCGTTTATCGGAATACTTCTTGTTCAGGCATTCTGCTGGTCTGTACTGAATAATCCTAATAAAAAGAAGAAAAAAAGAAGTCATTAAATAATCAGGAAAAATACATATTCAAAAAAGGAAAGACAAAAAGGAGCTGCCACATTAATAAGAACTTAATGTGGTATGCTCCTTTTGACATTGGTTCACTGGTAATATCCTGCGAAGCGTGTTGTTGTGAACAGTAATTTTTGACTTGAATGTACACTTGATTTCCTGCTGCGTTTAAGCCTGGATTTCTGAAAGTCTGTCCAGTCCGGCTTTGGTATGGCGGATAAAAATATCTCTGACCGCCTGGATCTCGCCAAGACCTTTCAGAGTACATTTGACAGAATATCCCTCTTTTTCCAGAATACTTTTCCAGGAATCATCGTCCTCTCCGGACATATCATTGGTAGCATGATCACCTGCGACGATCATAAAAGGTGCCAGATGAACATGAGCCGGATGCAGATTTTTTAATTTATCCAGAAAGCTTTCAATGGAGAAATCCCCTTCAACCGTTCCCATATGCATATTGGAATAGCCGAAATGCTTAAACAGTTCGTCCATCTCAGGATAAAGTTCATTGGCAACATGCTCTGTTCCATGTCCCATAAATAAGAGAATTTCATCAGAATCAGGGTGATATTCCTGTGCCATAGCCTGACAGACCTCTTCTTTGTCCTGTTTTGTAACCATCAGAGAATCACAGATAATGACAGAATCGAAATCCTTTTTATGTGCAAGAACTTTTTCTTTCATAGCATCACTCTCAAATCCGGTGATCACATAGGTTGGCTGTACAACGACATTTCGAATTCCGTCCGCTTTCAGCTGGGTCATTGCCTCATCAATATCCATAATGTGGATCCCGTCCCGCTTCCGGAGTTTGGCGCGGATACGGGGACTTGTCCATGCGCAGTATAACGGATATTCCGGAAATGCATGATGCAGGTCAGATTCAATCTGTTCAATTGTTTTTTTTCGTGTTTCTTCATAACTTGTACCGAAGCTGATAACAAGAATTGCTGTTTTTTCAGTTACCCCCATTTTAAATCTCCTTATAATAAGTATATTGGCATTTACCACAACTGCCACTGACAGGTTTTCCGCAAAACAGATGTAGTGGCGGTAAAAGGTAATTGACTGCGCACTCATATAAAAAAGATGTCATGATAATAGACATTGTTTTTTATTATACAGGGAGTTATAGGGAAACACAAGTAAAAGCTAAGATTTTGACGTCTGAGTATCTCTGTATGCAGATGGAGTGACATTCATTTTTTTCTTGAAGCTTGTGCTGAAATAATATTGATTGGCGTAACCGCATTTCATACTGATTTCCTTCAGAGTCATGTTTGTGGCTGTAAGATAACGGCAGGCGGCGTTGATTCGTTGAGTAGTGATATAGTCACTGATACTCACGCCCTGTTTCTTTTTAAAGAGGGCACTCAGATAAGCCGGGCTGACATTGGCTTCGCTGGCGATATCGTTCAGGCACAGAGTATTGCTGGCATAGTTTTCGTCAATATATGAAGTTACAGATTCGCATAATTTCTGGTGATAATCATTCAGAGAAGAATCCAGTTTCCGGCAGAGAAGGCGGCAGAGTTCGTTGAGCCAGCCGCATAGTTCTTCTGTGGTATGAAATTCTTCCAGATGATTGTATACATACAGGATCTTTGCTTCCAGATCATGGGTATCCAGGTTTAGTTCATAGAAAAACTTCAGAATCCTTCCAAGCAGAGAGTAGATCTGGATAAATGCGAAACTTTTGGTGCGGAAGTTTTCAGTAAGCCATCTGGAGAAATCCTGAAACCAGGAGTCAATTGCAGAAACATCCTTTTTACACAGAAGGCGGATTAATTCCTCCTCTCTGGAATCGGAGAAATCAGTGGCAGATAAGTCATGTCCAAGAGCCTCACGTCCGTCAAATACGTTCTGGTGTGGGAAAAAGAAACGATAATCCAGTGCATGAACTGCACTTTCATAAGAACGGTTCAGATCCCACAGATCCTGTACAATGGCACCGATTCCGGCATTCAGAACCAGTCCCTGTGAATTGCAGTTATCTACAAGTGCAGAAATGATTTTATAGGTAAGCTGGCGAAAATTTCCGGACTGGCAGCCGCTTTGTCCGATCACACACAGATAACCATCAATATCCTGCAGGGGATAAATATAATTTAATTCTGAGGTTTGTTCTGTGATCAGATCACGAAGATTCAGCAGTTCCATCTGAAATTTCTCAATGCCATAGGAATCCCTGAGAGACTGTGCATTTTCCAGTTCAAGAATCACTACGTTATAAAAATCATAATCCAGTTTAAGGTTCAGGTAGTTCAGATAAGGTTTGAGACGATAGGAAGCCTCCTGCCTGGAACGGTGAGTGATATCACGGAAAAATTTTTCGATAAGCAAAGGCCTGCTCTGTTTAAGCAACTGCAGATTTTTCTGCTCACGTTCCATCAGGGCAAAAGCATTTTTTACTTTCTGGATCAGATATGCGTAATCCAGAGGTTTTTCAATATAATCCAATGCACCAAGAAGCAGAGCGCGTCTTGCATATTCAAATTTATCATAGGCACTGATCAGTATGATTTTTACCATTGGATTAATATCCAGTGCTTGCCTGCTCATTGAAATTCCGTCCAGATCCGGCATTTCAATATCTGAGATGATCAAATCTACAGGTTCTTTTTTCATAGCGTCTATCGCAGAGGTTCCGTTGTAGCAGATATGTACGATTTCTGCGTTCAGAACTTCCCAGTCTATGTTCTTTTCAATTCCTTCTGCTGACAGATAATTGTCATCTACAATCATTATTTTCCTCATCTGTATCCTCCATTTGTTGAAATTCAATTGTGACATAGGTACCGTTTCCGGGATGGCTGTCAATACGCACAGAGCCGTTACCGTACAAAGGATTGGAAATGCGGGCGCTTACATTTGAAATTCCAAAATGTTTTTCGTAATTTATGACTTTGTTGTCTATGGCATATCGGAGCTGTTCCAGTGTCTCCGGAGACATTCCGGCTCCATTGTCTTCAATGGATATCACTACGGTATCATCACCGTAGAGTACCTGAATGGAAATAAAAACTTCAGGTGTATCGGCTGAAAGACCGTGCAGGATAGAATTCTCCAGGAATGGCTGTAATGTAAATTTGCAGATCGTGAAATTTTCTATTCCGTCTTCGGCATTGATCTCCCAGTTAAGATTATCTTTATGGCAGAGTTTCTCCATTTCCAGATACAGGCGGGCAATTTCCAGTTCGTCTTTGATCGGTATCAGTTCTTTTGATTTTCTCAGCGTCAGTCGGTAAAAGGCAGTCAGATTTGTCAGCATCTGATCTGCAATATCCAATTTGCCAAGTGCCTGGCAGGTTCGGATGGTTCCAAGGATATTGTAGAGAAAATGTGGATTGATCTGTGATTGTAATAACTGATATTTCAGCCGTTCTTCATTAATGGAGAGACTGACAATTGATTTCAGATTCTGGGCAATTGTGTGCTGCATATCTTCAAAGGTAATCCCCAGATTGTCTATTTCATCATAATTGGAAGCATCGGCCGGATGCGGGAGTGTGATGATGGAAAGGTGCTCCGGATCATGTCCGAGATGAAAGGATTCCATGGCATAGGACAGTGCGGCAATTCTGCTTGTCAGTTTCCTGGAAAAAAGGATTACAATAAAAATAGTCAGCGGCAGAGAAATAATTACAGTGATCAACAGTGTTTTGATCAGTACCTGTGTATTGCTTTTGATATAGTTTTCCGGGATTTCCGTAATATGCAGCCAACCGTTATCCAGAGTGCGGCAGTTATAGTAGATGTCATTGTCTTTAAAGAAGGAATTGGTATTTTCCAGAAACATCTGTTTTATTGAATCTGAAATCCAGGTCTGATTACGGGAAGAATCACTGTGAGCTGCAATTTGTCCCTGTGGTGTCAGAATGTAACTGGAAATTGCGGTATCAGAAGCAGAAGTCTGAAGATACCGGGAAAATTCATCGCAGTCAAGTGCAATACAATAAGCATATTCGAGAACATTGCTGGATTTGTCCTGAAGAGCACGAAAACACAGCAGTGTATTTGCGCTTCTTTTGGAAGCAGATATAACTCTGGGTAAGGTGGTATTTTTCTTTAACAGCCACAGGGAAGAAGAACCTATGGAATGTAATTCAGATTCGCTGATTCCATAATTGAAAAGTTTATCTGTGGAAAAGAAATATATACCCTCATCAGCTCCGGTTTGTTCCGGTTTTAAAAAAACATATATATGAAAGAAATCAAATGTAGATTTATATAATGAAATATTGCTTCTCATGGATGTTAATGCCTGCATGGTGCCAACCTGATCTGGGGAAGAGTGTTCAAAAGCGTACATCTGATACTGGATGGTGTCAGCAACGTTTTCGGTCTGGTTCAGACGGCTGTTAAGCTGAAAAATAAGCTGTTCATCAGACATCAATGCAGAGTTTGTGATTCGGTCTCTGGCAAGATTATAGGAAACATGGTAACTGACCAGTGCAACAAGTGTCAGAGGAAGCAGGGTTGCAACCAGAAAGGCAATCAGGAGTTTTGCCTGAAATGAGGAAAATCTGGAAGGAATCCATTTATGATAATTTATTTTTTTCAAGTTGAGTTTCATTACACATAATACTCCTTATAATAGGTTTGATTTTATCAGGTATCTTTTTGAAGATTGCCATATTATACAGCAATTCTGTAAAGATGCAACACAGTGTTCATCTGCTATCTGTATTATAAAAAATCAGAATGAAAAAAACAATAGAACGAAAAATAATATAAATCAATCAAAAGAAATTGTATTTAGTAAAAAGAGTGTTTTTGTTATTCTTTAATTACCAAATAACACAGAACAGTTGATGCGAGAGAACTGTTCGGAAAAGGAGAGAATATGAGGAAAAAAGTGTTAAGTGCAGTTTTAGCTGCAACAATGGTGGCAGGAATGATGGGGAATGTTGTAAGTGTATCAGCAGAGGAGAAATATGATCTTACTTTATACAGCGTTAACACTACTGACCCGGATTTTGATGACTGGCTTGCAAATGTAGAGGAGGCAACGGGTTTAAATATCAATGTTATTGCAGCTCCGACAGATACAGACACACGTCAGCAGAAGATTACAACGATTCTTTCTACAGGAGATTCTTCCGTAGACATTGTCGAAATCAACGATGAAATGAGTGCTGCATTCAAGAATTCCGGATGGCTGGAAGGTCTGAATGACACGGTTATGACAGATGATATCATTGATCAGTTTGCGCAGGGTTATATTCAGGATATGATCACAGATAAGGATGGAAATATTGTAGGAGTTCCGGGATATACAGGATATCTTGCATTTTGGGTAAATCAGGAAATTATGGATGAGGTGGGAATCGAATCCATTGATACAAAAGAAGATTTCATGAAATACATGGAAGCAGTTTCAAAAGATGGACGTTTCGGATACGGCGGTTCCTGGGAAAAGACATATGCATTTAATGAAATTGCACAGTTTGTAAATATGTTTGGCGGTGACTACTTCGACTGGACAAAAGAAGAAAATAAAGAAGCAATTCAGTTCCTTCATGATCTGGTTGCCAACAAAGAAACACCTGTTGATCAGATCGCAGATAAATATGATCAGATGAATCCAAAAATCAATGATGGCAAATACGGATGCTGGTTTATGTGGGGCTTAGGTACGGATTATGCAAAGGCAGATATGCTTGGAGCTGACAAGATCCACATGGCAATGGTACCTGATTTCAGCGGCAATGGAGAGCGAGCAATCTTTACAGATTCCTGGAGCTATGTGCTGAACAGTGCATCCAAAAACAAAGATGCAGCCATTAAATTCCTGCAGTATATGGCAGATGAAGGTGGAATGGAAGCATCCTATAAAGCATTTGACAGATATCCTGCAAGAAAGGATGTTGCAGAAAAAGTTGTTCCGGATACTGATCCTGCAAAAGAAATATACAGCCAGTATGCAGAAGAGTGCAACGTACAGGGACGTCCGCTGGTAGCACAGACAATGGAGTTCATCAGTGATATGGGAACTATCTTCCAGTCCTGCATGAAAGATGAGATCACAGTAGATGAGTTCTGTAAAAAAGCACAGGAAGTCGTTGATACATATCAGTAAAAACGGTATTCGTTTAAAGTCTTTTGAAATACTGACACATAAAAACTGACATAATAAATGAAGGTATAAAGCAGAAAAATCTGCTTTATACCTGTGCTTAAAGATATGAAGGAGGGAGTACCTGTGACAATCAGTAAAAAATCAATGAAATGGATTCCGTGGCTGTTGGTGTTACCTGTGGTTATTATTCGTGGATTTACGACTTTGTATCCGATTTTAATGACAGTTAGAAATAGTTTTTTTGATATTAAAATTCTGTCCGGAATTAATGAATTCTGTGGAATTCAGAATTACCTGAAAATTTTTTCAGATCCCAAAGTGCTTACATCTATACGTTTTACAGTGATTTTTGTAGTAGTATCAATGATATTCCATGTAATATTAGGCGTAGGTCTTGCTCTGAAATTAAATATGAAATTTAAGGGACGTCGTTTTCTTCGTACGATTGTACTGATTCCCTGGGCAATGCCGGCAGTTGTTGTAGGTATGGCTGCAAAATGGGCATTTAATAATGATTATGGTCTGATCAATGACTTTATCAGATTGTTTGTCCATGGATACCAGAATAGCTGGCTGATCAATACAGGATCTGCAAGAGCTGCTGTAATTGCCGTGGATCTGTGGAAAGATCTTCCGTTTTTTGCGATTCTTGTATTATCCGGTCTGCAGTTTATTTCGGGTGATATCTATGAAGCCGCAAAAGTAGACGGTGCAAATGGAATCCAGTGTTTCTTCAGAATTACATTACCGTTGATACTGAAAAATGTACTGACTTTATCTATTCCATTTACTTTATGGAGACTGACAACCTTTGATATTGTATATTCTATGACTTCAGGTGGTCCTGGAGAAGATACGGCACTGATCGCATACAGAATCACGACAGAGGCGTTTACAAATCTGAATGTCGGTTATGCATCTGCACTGGCAATGTTACTGTTTGTTGTAATGGCAGTATTCAGCTGGCTGAATATACGTGTTATGAACAAGATTGATAACTAAAGGAGGAAATACCATGAAAAAAGATTCAAGAAAATATAACATATATCATGGTGTAATGGCAGGTGGAAGATGGGTACTGTTTGCAATTGTCTCATTTATTATCCTGTTTCCGGTATACTGGATTTTTATTTCCTCTATTACACCTTCCGGAGAATTATTCAAAACACCGATTGATTATCTGCCGGATCATCCGACACTGGAAAGCTATAAGTTTCTGATCGAGAACGTAGGACTTTTATCAAAAGTGGGAAATACAGTATTGATCGTAGGTCTTACACTGGTTATCAGTACTGTACTCTGTGCAATGGCTGCATACGGATTCTCACGTTTCACTACAAAAGGAATCAATATTGCTTTTGCATTTATTATTGCAACTATGTTAATTCCTGAAGTTGTTACAGCAAGACCATTATATGAGTTCATGCAGAAAGTAAAATTATATGATACATATCCCGGACTGATTTTGCTTTATATCAGTACTGTTATCCCATTTACGGTTCTGATTCTGAGAAACTTTGTGGGGGAAATCCCTATTTCACTGGAAGAGGCAGCAGCGATTGACGGTGCAACTTTTTCACAGAGACTTTTTACAATCGTATTGCCACTTATGAAACCTGCAATTGCAACTGTGTGTATTATCAACTTTATTACCTGCTTGAATAACTTCTTCACACCGTTATTTTATTCAAATGGCATTCAGGTTCTTTCCGTTGCCATTGTACAGCTTCCGTTGCGTGACAACATGTATGGAGTTCCGTGGGATCTGGTAAGTGCAATGGGATGGATTATTCTTTTACCGATTATTATTTTTGTTGCAGTCTTTGAAAAACAAATTATGGATGGTATAATGGCAGGAGGAGTAAAAGCCTGATTATCTGAATGCTAAGATATTGGAGGAAAACATTATGTATCAGTCATTTAAAGGTGGACTTGGTGGAATTGCTCTGGCAAAACATGGAAGAAGCCGTGCAATCAATGCAGAGAATCCACACGGAGAAAAAGGTAAAGGCGGAATGGCAGCGAGCCATCTGGGACCGTCCAGAAAAGGAAGTCCCTGCCTGAAGGATATTGAGCCAGGTGCAACTGTAACTCTTGCAGAGATGGAAGGTCCTGGTGAGATCAATCATATCTGGATCACTGTGGATAATAAGACAACCGATGCAGATTGCTTTGTATTGAGAGATCTGGTCATCCGTATGTACTGGGATGATGAGGAAACGCCATCTGTGGAAAGTCCTCTCGGAGATTTCTTCTGCTGTGGTTTTGGAAGAGAGTGTATTGTAAATTCTGTCCCAATGGCAGTGGTGCCAAGCAGAGGATTTAACTGTTACTTCCCGATGCCGTTTAAGAAAAAAGCAAAAATCACTCTGGAAAATCAGCATGCAAATAAAATTCCGGCATTCTTCTATCAGGTAGATTACTGTCTGTATGATGAGCTTCCGGATGATATTACTTATTTCCATGCACAGTGGAGGCGAGAGCGACTGACAGAGAAGCAGAAAGATTATACAATCCTTGACGGAGTAAAAGGAAAAGGTCATTATGTAGGAACTTATATTGCACTTACCACACTGGAACGTTACTGGTGGGGCGAAGGTGAAATGAAATTCTATATTGACGGTGATGATGAATATCCCACAATCTGCGGAACCGGAACAGAAGATTACTTCGGTGGTGCCTGGAGCTTTGCAACACAGCAAAATGGCCAAACCGTTGAAAATCAGTACTGCACTCCGTATCTTGGATATCCTTACTACTCTACCCACGATACCTTCCTTCATAATGATTACCACAATGATGATCAGATGCCACAGCGCAGCTTCTACCGCTGGCACCTTCTTGATCCCATCCTTTTTGAGAAGGATCTTAAGGTAACCCTTCAGCAGATTGGCGTCAGTCATGGAGGTCTCTTTGAACGTCAGGATGATGTCGCTACCACAGCTTACTGGTACCAGACGCATCCTCATGTACCATTCGCGCCACTCATGACCAGAAAAGAGCGCTGGCCAAGATGATTTTTGACGCTTTTCCTATTTTATATGTTTCATGACGTTGCATATCGGCTGCAAGAGTTCGTTCCGAACAAATCCGCTTCCAACGAATTTGTCCGGAAAAGGGCTCTTTTTTTATATGGTATTCAAAAAGCGATCCGGATTACAGAGGTCCGTCTTTTCACAAACCTTTCACATTTTCCGTCCATTCTTTAAGGTTCCTTTAAAGTTTCCTCATTATACTTAAAAATGTAAAAAACATTTCCGGAAGTAAATCAAACGAAAGGATCAATCGATTATGATGCAAAGCCAACAGATTCCCATGACCTTCCAACGGTATGAAACAAAATACATGCTTTCCCCGATCATGGCTCGCAAGCTTCGCAAGAGCCTTCCGGGTCATCTGCAGATGGATGAATACGGCCTTGATACCATCTGCAGCCTCTATTACGATACCCCGGATCACCAGCTCATCCGCCGTTCGCTGGAAAAACCCGTCTACAAAGAAAAACTTCGACTCCGCAGTTATGGTCCGGCCAAAGAGACCAGCCCCATATACGTAGAACTAAAGAAAAAATATGAAGGAATCGTCTACAAACGCCGCGAGCGCATGATATTATCAGAAGCGGTTCCCTATCTTGCGGGAAAATCAGAACCGGGCTTCGACAGCCAGATTCTCCACGAAATCACCTGGTTTCGCAACTACTACCGGGGGCTTGCTCCCGCTATGTACATCGCCTACGACCGCATCGCCTGCTTCGGCACGGAAGACAGGAACTTTCGTGTTACCTTCGACACCAATATCCGATGGCGTACCGACAATCTGTGTCTTGACGGTCCAACGGAAGGAACCAGGCTTTTAGAACCAGGCTGGTATCTCATGGAGGTGAAATCACCAGGTGCTGTGCCCCTATGGTTCAGCAAAATTCTGGATGATCTTGCAATCTATCCGGCATCATTTTCTAAATACGGCTTTGCCTATCAGATCGAAAATCAGAAAGTATCAGAAGAAAAAGCTTTCATACCATTCACAG
>OHSK01001166.1_pt1 | contig 11092 bp, 7 predicted proteins | sample 1578701 | NCBI WGS metagenome assembly OHSK01 (sample SAMEA3879503, study PRJEB24766) | human gut metagenome | biome: human-associated habitat; feature: feces | place: USA | collected 1985/1987
CTTCGCCATCCCAGAAAGCAAAAATAATATTTCTTTCCGGTTTTTTTCCGCTGGCAATGAATGCTTTGGCTATTTGTAGGACAGCTGATACTCCGGAAGCATTGTCATCGGCACCGTTATAAATCTGATCACCATCCAGAGCCGGATCTATTCCTAAATGATCGAAGTGTGCGCCGATAATTGCATACTCATTGACATTTTTACCAGGAATTATTCCCAAGACATTACTCATTGGGAGTTTCTGATGAACTTCTTTGCTGAATAAAGCAATCGAATCGGGGTGTACTTCCAACCGTCCTTTTTTCTGCCGTTCTCTCCGGTAGGCTTCAAAAGGTTGAAAATAATTGTCTCCTAATGGCTGTACTCCCATTGCCTGAAGCAATGAAGCAATATATTGCGCCGCTACCTTGGAACCGTGGTATCCGGCTTCCCGACCCTGTAATTCATCGTGTGCCAGAAAACCGATATACGCTTCGGCGGATGCCCGGTTTATGCTTTCCAGTCCTTTTTCCACGGGAGTCTGTGCTGCTGCCAAATAGCTGAAACAACAGAGTATAGCCAGAATGCAGTATTTCTTCATCAGATATTTATTTATGCCTTTATTCAATCATATCCAGCATTAATGGAATTTCCTCGGCTGCGATACCTTGCTTGAGCAGGCTGTTCCGGTCTCTGTCGAATATTTCCAGGAATGCGTCCTTGCTACCACTTTCTGCCATAGCTTTACCATAGAGTCCGGCAGCTTTTTCTATATTTCCCAATACCCATGCCACGTGTCCGGCATTGAGATAATCTGTTGCAAGAGGTTTGGAGGCGAGAAGTTTGTCATAATACTTCATAGCCTGTTCATGCTTACCACTGACAAATGAGCACCAGCCGATACCGCGCCATGCTTTCATGCAGTTGTTTTCCAGAAAGTCCAGTTTGAAGAAGTATTGTAGTGCATCTTCGTATCTTTTCTGCTCTGCCAGGCAACTTGCGGTATAGAATAACACATTGTGGTTTTCTGGTTGAATTGTTTCCACGCGGTGGTAGTATTCCAGAGCGGCATCGAAATTCTTCATCTGACGGTAACAGGTAGCCAGATGGCGGAGCGTCCACAAATGATCAGGTTTCAGCATATCGGCTTTCAGATAAGCATCCACAGCTTCCTGATAGCGTTTCTCCTTTTGCAGGCAGAAGCCTGTTTTCTGGAAAATATCCGCATTGGCCTGTTTCCGGTCTATCAATATCCGGTAGAGCTCCAATGCTTCGGCAGGGTGCTCTTTGCGGAAGTGGAAATCGGCAACAGCCACCAATAGTTCGGGAGCACTCAGCAATTCTTTCAGCACAGGATTACGGTGCAAAGCAATCTCTTCCTGGAAGATGTTGTGGAACTCATTTCTACGTTGGCTGAGTTTGAAGAAACGATATAAATCGTGAATATACTGGTTGCTGATAACGTCAGGCCGTTCTGCGTATTGCTTCAGACTGGCGCTATTCTTCTCTTCCATAAAGTCACTTTGGTCCTGGGGCGTCATCTGGCTTAACATCATATCCCGCTGTCCTTGCGGAAGTTGGGCAATGGTGAAACAGAATGAATACTTATCACTGTTGCAGAAGAATCCGGATTGCAGAATGATAGAGAGTACAGAACTTTCACTTGTCTGGTTCAAGCCGACCTGGTGGATAATACTGGAGTGCATCCGGTCGAAAGGATAGAACCAGTTGTGTGGTTCGCGGAAGAAAGGATAGCCTTTCAGTTGTGCGAATGTACTCATATAGACATCAGCGCCTTCCAACTGTAAATCGTTCATTTCTCGTATTTTGTCTCCCAATCCTGATTGTTCGAAAGCCTGTTCCCAGTCCGGATTACGGTCGTTTTCATCAGTTTCTTCAAAACCGAATTTCATGTTGCGCATGATTTCTTCCCGCATCTTCTTGTCAATTTTCTCGGTTTCCTGGCTGCGAAGCAGTTGGATGTAAACACGGTTCACCTGTTTACTGAAGTCCGGATCTTCTCTGAAAAGAGAAATGCGTGCTTCCAGTTCCGGGTAGAGTGTAATGCGAGTGGGGTAGAGATGCAGGGTGATGACAAGTCCTACCAAAGCCCTTTGGTTGATTTGCGGATGGGTATGGCGGAGTCCGTCGAGCAGCCAATTGATCTTACGTTCGTCGAAACACTCCATTAAACTAAGTGTGACAGCACTGACAAACAGACATAAATCATTGATTGGTAATGTTTCCGAGCGGAGCATATCTTCTGCCTGGGCAAATTCTTCCAAAGTCCAGTTATTGTTGCTCCAGGTGGTAAGAAACATAACCTGGTGTGTTTCTTCATGCCGTTTTAAGATAGCGTCCAAGCCCTGATAGTTTGCCAACTGTGATACAGCCATTTCGTCCGAGAATCCTTCCAGTATCCTCTGTTGGGCAGAGAGGTCATAAGCCTTCGGCAACTGGTTGGGATTTCTGCGCAAAGAATGATAGTAGTGGGTAGATATCTCATCCAGCAATAGGATGCGCGTCTGATCGGCAATTTCCCAGGTATCGGCTAATAGTTGACGATACAATTTATGCCGTTCCGGATCTTTCATTCCCAGCTTCATGTATTGCAGCATATACTGATAGGAAGTCTGGATTTGTTCCAGGCGGTTACGCAAAGTCCAGTCATTACTATTATATAAGAAAGCATCCAGCTGAACGAGAGCTTCTTTCAGCCGTTTATCTTCCAATAAACTGACTATCTGATTATATTGTTTTTGGATGGATTGTTCATTCATATTCAGTCCTTTCTTTAATACTTTATTAGTATAAGGTACAAAAATGATGCCAAAAAAGTTCGGGTTCTTAGAAAATACTGACTGCAGTTTTGGTTGTCAGTAATTCCAGAGCTTTCATGCCCATTACGGAGTTGCCTTTGGAATTGAGTCGCGGACTCCATACAGCTACTGCATACTTGCGTGGGCATACAGCAGCGATACCACCACCGACCCCACTTTTCCCGGGTAATCCTACCAGATAAGAAAACTCGCCGGCTTCATCATAGAAACCGCATGTTTGCATAATGGCATTGATACGCTTCACCTGCGAAGTCGTCAGTTCGGTTCCATCAAAACTGAACGGTCTTGTGTGATCGGCAAAGGGGAGGAAAGAATGTGCCAGTTCCCGGCAATTCATACCTATGGAACATTGACGGAAGTAGAAGCGAAGTACCCGCTCGATGTCGTTTTCTATATTGCCGTGATATTTTAGTATATTGGTGATGGCGGCATTCAGATATCCATACTCCCGTTCGGAAGCAGCCATGCTTTCATTATATTGAATCGTGTCATTGCCGCAGAGTTTCCGCACAAAAGAGAGATATTCCCTTTCCGGATATTCAAGTACTGAGAGCAAGACGTCTGCCATTACCAATGCCCCTGCATTGATGAGTGGATTGCGGGGGATTCCTTTCTCCATTTCCAGCTGAAAGATGGAGTTGAATGCATTGCCGGACGGTTCTACGCCTATGCGTTTCCAAAGTTCGTTACCTATCCGGCCAAAGCTCATGGCAAGAGAAAATACTTTTGAAATACTTTGCACGGCGAAACGTTCATCACTGTCTCCCTGGGCATATTCCTTGCCTTCGATGGTGCGCAGACAGATGCCATAACGATCAGGATTGACTTTCAGCAGTTCAGGGATATAATTTGCCGGTTTGCCTTCCTGTGCATACGGCTGTATTTCTTCGTATATTTCTTTCAGAATTCGGCTGTATTCCATAGCATGTAAGGTTTTTCTTTAGAAGCGCACTTGCAACTGTGCTTGTAATAAATTACTGTTTTCTCCGATATGGCGGTTGCAGTACGTATATTGTGCCTGTACTCTGCACTTAGGATAAAACCAGTATTGCAGTCCCACTACGTAATTGGTTTGCTTGTCATCCAGCACTTTGCTTTTGTTAAAATAGTCATAAGATGCAATGACATCCACTTTGGGGAATACATGTGCAGATGCCGTTACGTAGTAACCGTCGCTTTTCACGTGTCCATCTTTTCCGGCCAGGTATTCTGTGCGTACATCAACCGGTTTGGTCTTAATCACTGCACCTGCCGACCAACGGTTACGCGTATAGTTTTCACCTACCTGTATATCCGGATTTAGAGTGGAAGTGGCTACTGCGCATCCCTTTCCTTTAACAAAAGAACCACCTACGGATAGCCAGTCGAGCGGATGAACCATCAGACTGCCTACAATATCTTTCTGGTTGTTCTTGTCTTTCAGATTGATGCCTTGTCCATTCATCAATGCAAGATTATAATTTACCAGTTTGCCGAACAGGTCTCCATAAATCAGAAGACCCATATCGCGTCCGCTGCTGGAACCATATAACGGATCGCTGCCGTTGATACCGGCCAGATAATTGACAGACTGCGCGTAGCAATTGATCAACTCTACATAGCAGGGAGACATTGGGTTTTCAATGGTATACATCGTTTTGAATTGTCCGATGCGGGCGGTCAGTTGGGGGAGGAATTTGTATTCGGTGTATGCTTCAAGTATTTTCCCGGTATTGGCAAAGCTGTACATGAAGTAACATAGCCAGCGGTCAGTGATTTTACCTTGTGCCATGAAGATAACCCGCTTGATGTCGAAGGTATTACTGCCATCGTCGGCATCATCATACGTATATCCTACCTGTGCATAACCGGCAAGACTGATACGGTCTTTCAGAGTGTTTACTACGTCGTTTAAACAAGCATCTTGTGCCGTTGCTATCAGGACAGAGAACAAGAAAGCGAAGGATAACAGTATTCGTTTCATTATTTTTTATAGATGTGAAGATATAAGATTAAAAAAGGCAACCCTTCTTTTCAAAGAGCTGCCTTTGGGTATGATAATGTCTGTTTTTATTCGTTGATAGCAGCGATACCCGGAAGAACTTTTCCTTCGATTGCTTCGAGCAATGCACCACCACCGGTTGAAACGTAAGAAACACCGCTTGCCAAACCGAACTTGTTTACGCAAGCTACGGAATCACCACCACCTACAAGTGAGAAAGCACCGTTCTTGGTAGCCTCTACGATAGCTTCACCTACGGCACGTGAGCCATGAGTAAAGTTCTCGAATTCGAATACACCAGTCGGACCGTTCCACAAGATAGTCTTGGAGTTTTTAATAACGTCTGTGAAGATTTTCTCTGTTTCAGGACCGATATCCAAACCTTCCCAACCATCAGGAATTTGGTCAACCGGACAGAACTTAGTGTTGGCGTCGTTAGAGAAAGCGTCAGCGATCTTAGCGTCAACAGCCAATACCAGGTTTACACCTTTTTCTTTAGCTTTTGCTACCAGGTCAAGAGCCAGATCCAGTTTGTCATCTTCGCAGATAGAAATACCGATTTTGCCGCCCATGGCTTTGGTGAAAGTATAAGTCATACCGCCGGCAATAATCAGGTTGTCTACCTTGTTCAGCAGGTTTTCAATGATTTCAATCTTGGAAGAAACTTTGGAACCACCCATGATGGCAGTAAACGGACGTTGGATATCGTTCAAAACTTTATCAACAGCCTTTACTTCTTTTTCCATCAGGTAACCGAACATTTTGTTGTCCTTGTCGAAATATTTAGCGATCAATGCAGTAGAAGCGTGTGCACGGTGAGCTGTACCGAAAGCGTCGTTTACATAGCAATCTGCATAAGAAGCCAATTTCTTGGTGAATTCTTTCTGGCTTTCCTTAACAGCAGCTTTGGCAGCCTTCTTTTCTTCGTCTGTAGCATCTTCAGCCAAACCGCGGGGTTTGCCTTCCTCTTCAGCGTAGAAACGGAGGTTCTCGAGCAACAACACTTCACCCGGTTGCAGAGCAGCAGCCTTTACGGCAGCTTCTTCGCCCATACAGTCGTTAGCAAATTGCACCTCAACACCCAACAACTCTTCGAGATGCTTCAGAATGTGCTTCAAGGAGAACTTGTCAGCCGGGCCTTTCGGACGACCGAGGTGAGAACCGATAATTACACTACCGCCATCGGCCAAAATCTTCTTCAATGTAGGAAGAGCGGCACGCATACGGGTATCATCTGTAATGTTGAAGTTTTCGTCCAAGGGTACGTTGAAGTCCACACGAACGAATGCCTTTTTTCCGGCAAAGTTAAATTGATCAATTGTCATAATACTCTATTTTATTTAAAAGTGTTACTAATTTCTTTTTAGTGAGCGCAAAGTTAGCATTTATTTCTTTTTTTTGCTATGAAACCGTTGTTTATTCTTTGTCTTTGCCGCTCTCTTTGCTAACTTTATATTTCTGGCAGTAATATTTGCACATTAATTGCAAACCGCAGGTATCACATTGTGGAGTACGTGCCTGGCATACATAGCGACCGTGCAGGATAAGCCAGTGGTGAGCTATGGGGATGTCTGTTTCCGGTATATGTTTTACCAATTCTTTTTCGACACTGAACGGAGTTGTACATTTATCTGATACGAGACCCAGGCGATGGCTGACGCGGAACACGTGTGTGTCTACTGCCATAGCCGCTTTATTGAAAACAACGGATTGGATGACATTGGCTGTTTTGCGGCCTACGCCGGGCAGTTTTACCAGTTCTTCAAGGGTATCGGGTACCTCACTGTTGAATTCTTTCACCAACATCTGTGCCATGCCTACAAGATGTTTAGCTTTGTTGTTGGGATAGGAGACGCTGCGGATATACTCGTATACCACGTCGGGAGTAGTAGCGGCGAGTGCTTCGGGAGTAGGGAAGTCCCGGTAAAGGGCGGGGGTAATCATATTGACGCGTTTGTCCGTACATTGTGCAGAGAGAATAACTGCTATCAACAGCTCGAACGGATTGTCATAATGCAACTCTGTTTCGGCTACGGGAACGTTCTCCCTAAACCAAGCAAGGATTTTTTCATAACGCTCTTTCTTTCTCATCTTAATTTGTTTTTATGATAGTGAGGAGATACTTTCAGATTGAAATAGAAGATGGAGATAACCGTGAGGCAGGCTCCGAAAAAATATGCCATATCGAATGAGGTAATCTGTGCGATATAACCTCCTGCTGTCAGACCTATACCAATGCCTACATCCCATGAAGTCAGGTAGGTAGAGGTGGCTGTTCCGCGCTGGTTGTTGGGGGCCAGGTTTACGAACAGCGTATTGAAGGCGGGGAACATCGTCCCGAAGCCTACTCCCAATAGGAGGGCAACCATAAAAAACAATATGTTTGTCAGTTCCGGGACGGTCTTCATCAGTAGTCCGCAAGCGGACAATATGAAGAAACAGCTACATACCAGATATAGTCCTAAAGTTATGACTTGGGTGATACGTCCTTTATCCACTTGTTTGCCGGAGAACATACGGGACACTGCCATGCCGACGGCCATAAAAGTAAAAAACAATCCGGAATTCAAGGTAATTCCTATTTCTTTGGCATACATGGCTACATAAGTGCTTGTCATGCCATATGGTATGGAGAGCAATAGCAGTGCGATTCCTGCCGGGATACCTTTCAGCAGCACAAAGCGGTCCAATGAGATAGGTTCTCGTTTGACTGGTTGTTTGGGTGGGGTCTTGACGAGGCATGCGGCAACAAAACCGATAGTTCCTGATATGAGCGAGCAGGCAAAAATCGTTTCAAAGGAATATATGTCATGCATGAAAAGACCAATCATCGGGCCGAAGCTCATGGCTGTATTGTTCATCAGTCCATAATATCCTACGGCTTCACCGCGACGGGACGAAGGGGTAATGTCAATCACAATTGTATTTCCCGCTACGGTCACCATTCCAAATGCAAGGCCGTGGACAACCCGCAACATGATGAATAAAGATAGGACTCCCGCTAACATGTAACCTGCGAAAATGGTGATAAAGATGAAATATGCCACCAGATAAAGAGGCTTGCGGGCCAGTGTGTCGAGCAGGTATCCCGAAAATGGGCGTATGCAGAGCGAGGCAATGGTGTAGCATGACAAGATGACACCTACTGCTGCATTTCCGGTATGGAATACCTCAGTTAGGTAGAATGGAAGAACCGGTAGTATCAGATAAAAGGCAAAATACAAAAGGAAATTGGCAGCCAGGATAAGGCAATAGCCGGAGGTTACAAGTTTGTCTTTTGCCATAGCGAAAAATAGTGGTTAGCGATGAGTGGTTAGTGATGGGTGATTAATGATATGCTGAAAATGCGCAACTTATTAATCACTAATCACTAACCGTTATTCACTATATTTAGTAAGCGCTCTCGAATTCTTTCAAGAAGCGTGTGTCATTTTCAGAGAACATACGAAGGTCTTTCACTTGGTATTTTAAGTTGGTGATGCGTTCGATACCCATACCCAGGGCATATCCGCTATACACTTTGCTGTCTATTCCGTTCAGCTCCAATACATTCGGATCTACCATACCGCATCCCAAAATTTCTACCCAACCCGTGTGCTTGCAGAAGGGGCAGCCCTTGCCGCCGCAGATGTTGCAGCTGATGTCCATTTCGGCACTTGGCTCGGTGAAGGGGAAGTAGGAAGGACGCAGACGAATCTTGGTGTCACTGCCGAACATCTCTTGCGCAAAGAGCAATAAAGCCTGCTTCAGGTCGGTGAAAGATACATTGCGGTCTACGTACAAGGCTTCTACCTGATGGAAGAATGCGTGTGCGCGGTAGCTGATGGCCTCATTACGGTATACACGTCCCGGACAAAGTACGCGGATAGGAGGCTGCGTGGTCTCCATAACACGGCTTTGCACGCTGGATGTGTGTGTGCGAAGAATGATGCTGTGCGATACGTTTTCTGTATCATTTTCGATGAAGAATGTATCCTGCATGTCGCGTGCCGGATGGTCTTCGGCAAAATTCATGGAGGAGAATACGTGCCAGTCGTCTTCCATTTCCGGTCCGTCGGCGATGTTGAATCCCATACGGGCAAATATATCGATGATTTCGTTTCTCACGATGGAAAGCGGATGGCGGGTTCCTAATTCTACCGGGTAGGCTGAACGGGTCAAGTCAATATCGTCACAGCCGGTATCCTGGCTTTCGAATTGTTCCTTCAAGGCGGCAATCTTTTCTTGTGCTTTGTTTTTCAGTTCGTTCAAGCGCATTCCCACCTCTTTTTTCTGTTCGGCGGCTACATTGCGGAAATCTGCCATTAAGTCATTGATGGCTCCTTTTTTACTGAGGTATTTGATGCGGAGTGCCTCTAATTCCTCGGCGTTAGCGGCTTTCAGCGCCTCTACTTCCTGCAGAAGCTGATTGATTTTAGCTATCATATCGTTGTTATCTTATTTATTTTCTAAGTTAAAAACGGTGCAAAGATACAATATTATCATTGTTTTGCCGCCAATTGGGGAAGATTATTTGGTGTCAGTGGTACAAAATTTCATGTGAAGAAGAAATGATAGAGGATGGGAGAAAAAATGATATATATGTAAAAGTCTTCATATTGTTTATGGAAAAAACATAAATGAGCGTTGTTTAGTGACTTTTAAAATATACTTTTCGTATCTTTGCGCCCCGTTTACCGTTCTATGGAGGTAGAACAAACTGGCGGTTGGTATTTATTAACATACGTCAAAGAGAGAGAGTTAACGGAGTAATTGTTGCATTAAAGTTAGAGTTTGAATTGATGAAATTGAAGACAATCCTGCCAGTCGTGGCAGTTGCGGGAGTACTCATGTGTGAGCCTGCCGTATTGTTGCATGCCGGTACATCTGATTTTGCTTCTCCCGAAGCTATGGGATGGTTCCGTAAGAAAAAGAAGAGTGAAACCAAGGACAGCGTTCAATCCAAGAGCGACTACGAGAAATTGACAGGTTCCGGTGCTATTGCCCGCAAGGGAATGTTCAATGTTTACCAGAAGAAGAGCGATTATTACTTTGAAGTGCCGGCAAGGCTGCTGGGACGTGATATGCTGGTAGTAAATAAATTACAGCGTGTTCCTTCCGAACTGAATGAGGCAGGTGTGAACCGTGGTACGAATTACGAAAATCAGATGGTGCGTTTTGAATTGGACAAGGCTGCCAACAAGCTGTTGGTACGTCAGAGCCGTCCTCTTCCGTTGGCGCCGGATGAGGATGCCATACGGCAGTCCGTACTGGATAATTATATTTCTCCGCTGATAGCCGGTTTCAAGATTGAGGCATTCAATAATGACTCTACCATGATAGTGGTCAAGGTCAACGATATTTATGATGGTACAGAGACGAGTATCAATAATGTCTTTACGAATATCAACCTGGGAACTTCGGCCATCAAGAATCTCTCCCGCATTTTATCTATCAAAGCTTTTGAGAACAATGTGGTAGCCACTTCCGAGTTGACAACTAAGGTGACCGAGGGAACAACGACTGTGTTTGTTACGGTCGAAGTCAGTTCCTCTCTGTTGCTGTTGCCGGAGAAACCTATGATGGGACGTCTGGATAGTCCGCGCGTAGGTTACTTTACCAATCCGTTGTTGAATTACAGTGACGGTCAGCAGCGTGTAGACAAGAAACCCTTCATCACCCGCTGGCGTCTGGAACCGAAACCGGAAGACCGGGAGCGTTACCTTCGCGGTGAATTGGTGGAACCGGCCAAGCCGATTGTGTTCTACATCGAGAACTCCACTCCCCGTCGTTGGCGGAAATATATCAAGCAGGGAATCGAGGATTGGCAGGCTGCTTTTGAACGTGCCGGATTCAAGAATGCTATCATAGCCAAGGAACTGACGGACAGCATGAATGTGGATAAGGATGACGTGAACTACTCCGTGCTGACCTACGCCGCCTCCACCAAAGCCAATGCCATGGGCCCCTCTATCCTCGACCCCCGTTCGGGCGAGATATTGGAAGCGGACATCATGTGGTGGCATAATGTGCTGGGCATGCTCCAGGAATGGATTACAGTGCAAACCGGTGTCGTACGTCCCGAAGCAAGAGGAGTAAGGCTGCCGGATGAGCTGATGGGCGATGCCATGCGCTTTGTGGCATGCCACGAGGTGGGGCACTCGTTGGGCTTGCGCCACAATATGATTGCTTCCTGGACTTTTCCGACAGATTCCCTGCGTTCCAAAACATTTACGGATCGTATGAATACCACTTCCTCCTCTATCATGGACTATGCACGTTTCAACTATGTGGCACAGCCGGGTGACGGTGT
>OHSK01001172.1_pt1 | contig 11018 bp, 6 predicted proteins | sample 1578701 | NCBI WGS metagenome assembly OHSK01 (sample SAMEA3879503, study PRJEB24766) | human gut metagenome | biome: human-associated habitat; feature: feces | place: USA | collected 1985/1987
TGATGGCGGCGATCTGGTCGCGGATGAGGGCCGCTGTCTCAAATTCCAGCCGGTCGGAGGCCTCCTGCATCCGCTCGCTGAGAAGCTTCAGGATGTCCTTCTTGCCGTAACGGATGAGGTGGACGGCGCTTTTGACGGCCTCGTTGTAGTTCTCGCAGCTGATCTTTCCGCTGCACACAGCCATGCATTTTCCGATGTGGGCGTTCAGACAGGGGCGTCCCCTGCCGATCTCCTGCGGGAACCGCCGGTTGCACCGGGGCAGCAGGAAAGCGTCCATCGCCGTCTCGGCCATCTGCCGGGCCGCAAAGCTCGAGGTGTAGGGGCCGATATACTCCGCGCCGTCGTCCTCCTTCTGGAGGGTGAACGAGAGGCGGGGCCACTCGTCCTTCGTCACCTTGATATAGCTGTAGCCCTTATCGTCCTTGAGCAGGATGTTGTACTTGGGGGTGTGGGCCTTGATCTGACTGGCTTCCAGCACCAGCGCCTCAAACTCGCTCTGGCAGACGATGACATCAAAGGCGTAGGCGTGGGCGATCATCTGGCTGACCTTGTTGTCGTGGGGCACGCCCTCCCGGAAATACTGGCTCACCCGGATGCGCAGGCGCTTGGCTTTTCCGATATAGATGATGGTGTCACTTTTGTCCCGGATAATATATACTCCGGGCAAAAGCGGCAGCATACACGCCTTTTGGTATAGCTCCGCCTTGGTCATTCTGCGCTCTGCTTCCGGTTCTCGCGGGCCTTGCGGATGCAGCCGATGGACTGGAAGATGCCGAACCATGCGGGCAGAGTGGCCCACTGGCTGGGCTTCTCGTCCTCATCGGCCGCAAACCACAGCGCCGTCTGCACGATGAGCAGGGTCACAAAAACACCCAGCGCAAAATACCAAGGACGGCCGGAATCGCAGAAATCAACATACTTGCGCAGGGTCTCTTCACTCAGTCTTTTCATGGAAATGCCTCCCTTTGTTCTGACGCAAAATACCAAAAAAGCGGCAAGGATGACCCCCGCCGCTCATACACGAATGGAACTGGATTACTCTGCAAAGCCGGACTCGACCAGCTTGATGAGGCCATCGACAGCAGCCTGCTCGTCGGCGCCATCGGCGATGATGCGGATGGTGGTGCCGCCCACGATGCCCAGAGACAGGACGCCCAGAAGGCTCTTAGCGTTCACGCGGCGCTCTTCCTTCTCGACCCAGATGGAAGACTTGAACTCATTGGCCTTCTGAATAAAGAAGGTTGCCGGACGGGCGTGCAGACCAACCTGATTTTCAACGGTAACTTCTTTGACGTACATAGTAAAACGCTCCTATCTATTATCGTTCTAAGGAATGTAATTATGTTTCGCGCCTGTTGCGTTGTGATTATTTTAGCGCAAAGCGAAACCGTTGTACAGACCCCGGACGCATTTTTGGCGGTTTTCCCAAGGATGAGGGGGGCATTTTTCACCTTTTATACAAAGACAACAAAATTATTCCCCCAGTGTTGGCGAGGCAATACAAAAGTTTTCAACATTTTTTCGACCACAGGCCGTACTATGACATTCTTCCTGCTCCTCTGACTGCGTCCGACAGGCTTTTCAGCCCTCCCAGCGCATCACGAGCAGCTCACAGCGCCGCTGCACGAAGCCGTCCTCTGCGGGGTCAAAGACCCGTGCCGCCTCCCCGGTCAGCTTCCAGCCCATCCGGCGGTAAAGGGCGATGGCGCGGGTGTTCTGGTCCAGCACGGTCAGGGTCGGATGCTCATGCTCTTCCAGCTTTTTGCGGGCAAAGTCCAGCATCTTCTGGCCGATGCCCTTTCCCCGGGCGTCTGCTGCGACGAACAGATGCTCGATGCGGCCCGTCTTGTGGTCTACGCTCACCATACCGTCCGGCACATCCTTCGTGGTATGGAGATAGCAGGCCCAGCCCTCTTTTTTCTCTGCCTTGAGCTGGGAGAGGAGGGCTTCCTCCCGCAGACCCGCACAATACTCTGCCGTCCAGTTCCCGGCGCAGATGGTGCGGCGTCCCTCACAAAAGAGCTTCGTCGCCGCCTGATACTGTTCCTCCGTCCGGACGAGGCGGACGTTTTCGCCCCGTTTCCACTTGGGCAGTTCGGTGATGGGGTGGGTCTCACACCACTGTTCATACAGCTCCGGGCGGCGCAGACGGGTGCGCTCCCGGCTCTTTTCGCCCCGCCATGCGTCGATCTTCTGGTGGTCGCCGCCCAGCAGAACATCGGGTACAGCGCGGCCCTCCCAGACCTCGGGGCGGGTGTACTGGGGGTATTCCAGCAGGCCGTCCCAGTAGCTCTCCTCCTCGTAGCCCTTCTGTTCGGCCAGAACGCCGGGCTTGAGGCGGAGCACGCTGTCGGCCACCACGAGGCTGGCCAGCTCGCCGCCGGTGAGGATATAGTCGCCGATGGAGATCTCTTCGTCCGCAAAAGCATCGATGACCCGCTCATCGATGCCCTCATAGTGGCCGCAGACCAGCGTGAGGTTGTCGTACTCGGCCAATCTGCGGGCGTGCTCCTCGGTGTAGCGCTGACCACCCGCCGTCAAGAACACGATATGCGGGGCAGGACGCCCCTGTTCCGCCACTTCCTTCTGGACGGCCCGCAGGCAGTCGGCGATGGGCTGGGCGTAGAGCACCATGCCGCAGCCGCCGCCGTAGGGGTAATCGTCGGTCTGCTTCTGCTTGTTGAGGGTGTAGTCCCGGATCTGATGGCAGTGGGTCTCAATATAGCCGCGCTTGGCCGCGCGGCCGATGATGCTGGCGTCCAGCACCTGCTGGCACATTTCGGGGAAAAGGGTCACGATGTCCACGCGCATTCCCATCGCTCACTCCCCCTCCCGCTCACTGTCACAGTCGTCATCCAGCAGGCCCGGGATGGGGGTGACGAGGATATAGCCCTCGGGCGGGTTGCGCTCTTTCAGGAAAGCGTCCACGCCGGGGAACATATATTCTTTTCCGCCGGGGGCTTTGACCGTGTAGATGTCCTGTGCGCCGGGATGGTCCACGCTGGTGACGACGCCGTACACTTTGCCGGTGTCGGCGTCCCGCACCTCGCAGCCGATGAGGTCGGCCACATACCACCGGCCCTCCGGCAGGGTGGCGTCATTGCGGTCGAAGTAGAACACCTGCCCCCGCAGGGCGCGGGCGGCGTCCATGTCGTTCACGCCCTCCAGCTGGAGCAGCGCCATCTGCCCCTGCGGGCGGATGGAGGTGATGTTATAGCACTTGCCGCCCTTTGCTGAGGCATAGAGGCGGCCCGTCTTTTTGAGGAAATCCACGCCGTCGCACCACAGCTCCAGCTTCATTTCGCCGCGCACGCCGTGGGTGGTGACGACCTTGCCTGCTTCCAGATATTGCTGCATAAATTCGCTCCTGTCTAACCTCTCCGTCACGCCTACGGCGTGCCACCTCCCCTATCGAGGGGAGGCCTTGGCATTTCGGAAAGTTTCGTCTTCAATCGGAGAGCTTTTCCTGCTCCGGCGGCAGAGCCTCCGCCAGCAGGGCCGCGAGGCCGCTGTAGCGGAGGTTCTGGCGGACGTTGGACATCATCCGGTTGACGACGTCCCGGCGGCCCACCACGATGCAGAGCTTCCGGCCCCGGGTGACGCCGGTGTAGAAGAGGTTGCGGTAGCACAGGCGGGGCGGCACCTGCGCCGCCGGGAGGATGACCGCCGGGAACTCGCTGCCCTGACTCTTATGCACCGTGATGGCATAGGCGATCTCCAGCTCGTTGAGGTTCTCGGCGGGGTAGACCAGCCGCCGGTCGTCCATCCGCACCACCATCGAGCGGCTGCGGGGGTCGATGGACTCCACGATGCCGATGTCGCCGTTGTACGCCCCTACCCCCTGCTCTCCGCCGATGCGCTGCCATGTGATCTCGTAGTTATTGCGCACCTGCATCACCTTGTCGCCCACCCGGAAGACCCGGGCCGCGCTCTGCAATTCGGGCCTGCCCTTCTGGGGCGGGTTGAGCAGGGCCTGCAGCTCCACGTTGAGGGCCTGCGTGCCGGTGGGGCCGAGCTTGGTGGGGCAGAGCACCTGAATGTCCTTCACCGGGTCGAACTGGTAGCTGCGGGGCAGGCGGGTGGTCACGAGGTCGCAGACGAGCTTTTGCGCCGCGTCGCCGTCCGACTCAAGGAAGAAGAAATCGTCCGTTTTGCCGCCCTTTTTCAGCGGCTCGCCCGAGATGATGTGGTGGGCGTTCTCCACGATGAGGCTCTGGGCCGCCTGCCGGAAGATCTCGTTGAGGCAGACCGTGGGCACCAGCCCCGAGCGGATGACCTCGCCGAGGATATTGCCCGGGCCGACGCTGGGCAGCTGGTCGGCGTCGCCCACCATGATGATGCGGCAGCTGTACCGCAGGGCCGCGATAAGGGCCTGAAACAGCCTGACGTCCACCATGCTCATCTCGTCGAGGATGACCACATCGCATTTGAGGAGGTTCTTGTCGTTGTGGATGAAGCTGACCACGCCGCCGGTGTAGTCCACCTCCAGCAGACGGTGGATGGTGGAGGCCTTGCGGCCCGTCAGCTCGCTCAGGCGCTTGGCGGCCCGGCCCGTGGGGGCGCAGAGGGCCACCCGCTCGGCCTGATCTTCCAGAAGCTGCAGGATGGCGTTGACGGTGGTGGTCTTGCCGGTGCCGGGGCCGCCGGTGAGGACGAGGCAGTTTTCGGTCATAGCCTTCCGGATGGCCTCCCGCTGCAAGGGCGCATAGGCGAAGCCCTGCGCCAGCTCCAGGATCTGGATGTTTTTGTCGAGGCCGTGGGCCGTCTGCTTCCCCCGCTTCGTCAGCAGGGCCAGACGGTCGGCGATGTCCTGCTCGGCGGCCAGAAGGTCGGGCAGGTAGATATATTCCGTACCGTCGAAGGTCTTTTCCGCCAGCGTCTCCGCCCCGAGGCAGCGGGCGAGGGCCTCGTCCAGCTTTTCGGGGGGCTGGTGGATGAAGTTCGAGGCCGTGGCCAGCAGCTGGGCGCGGGGCAGGCAGGTGTGGCCGTTGCCCGCGTTGTGGCGGAGGGTGCGCAGGAGGGCGGCTTCCAGCCGCTGGGCGCAGTCCCCCGCCATCTGGTAATACTGGGCGATGCTGTCGGCGTGGCGGAAGTCCAGCTGAAGCGGCTCGCCGCAGAGCAGATAGGGGTTCTGCTGGATGGCCGTCATGGCCCCCGGGCCGAAGGTGCGGAAGACCTCCATCGCCCGGCGGGGGCTGATCTCAAACTGGGCCAGATAGGCGATCAGCTCCCGCATCCCGAACATCCGCTTGAACTCCTGCTGGATGCGGTCGGCCTTGTCCGCCGAGATGCCCGGGATGAGGGTGAGCTGGGCGGGGTCGTTGGCGATGACCTCCAGCGCCGCCGCGCCGAATTTGTCGATGATCTTGTCCGCCGTCCGTGCGCCGATGTAGGGCAGCGACCGGCTGGCGAGGAAGGCATAGACGGCCTCGAGGTCTTTGGGCATATCGGTCTCGCACTCCTGTGCGTGGAACTGCCGCCCGTAGGTGGCGTGGTTCTCGTACCGCCCCCGGCAGACGACGCTCTCCCCTGCATGAAGCTCCCCCACCACGCCGCAGACCACCGTTACCACACCGCCGCCCGATACCTCGAACACGGTGTAGCCGTTGTCCTCGTTCTGGTAGATGATGTCCTCCACCGTGCCTTCCAGCTGTTCCAGCTCCCGCTCCATCGTCCCGCCTCCTCGTTTTGACACAACTATATATAGTATAGCGGTTTTGGGGGGATTTGTAAATATGGGGAGCTTTGAAGGTCAGGCTGGTCTTCATCGGGGAGCCTCTGGCGAAGAGGGCAGGTTTCCGGGTAACAGCGAAACTGCCCATGAGCGAAAGGCGCAAAAAAGCCCCCTTGGAGCTGCCGCTCCTTGGGGGCGTTTCGTTTGGTGAAGCTATTAGAAGTTCCGCTTCCCTCAATCCTCCACCCGCGCTGCGGCAAGCTCCTTCGTCAGGCGCTTGCGGACGGCGAAGTAGGCCGGGATGAGGAAGAAGCAGGCGAAGAACCATGCCACGGGGTTGGCGATGCAGGCCGCGAAGTAGCCCCAGAGAGGCACGAACCAGCAGCCCACCATGACGCGGGCCACCATCTCGGCCACGCCTGCGAACATGGCAAGGCCCGAGTAGCCCAGACCCTGAATGGTGTAGCGGTAGATGATGAGGACGGCCAGCGGGATGTAAAAGAGGCTGTTCCAGAAGATGAAGCTCCGGGCGTTGGCCATGATCTCCACCTCGCTGCTCTCGAGGAAGAGGCTGATGAGGGGCACGTCCATCACCCGCAGGATGAGGAAGGAGACCACGCTGTAGACGCAGCCGATGCCCAGCGCGGTGGTGACGCCCTTGTCCACACGCTTCAGGTCGTGGGCGCCCATGTTCTGGCTGGCGTAGGTGGTCATGGCGGTGCCGATGCTCTCCAGCGGCACCGAGAGGAACTGGGCCGCCTTGCCGCCTGCGGTCTGCGCGGCCACGATGCTGCTGCCCAGACCGTTCACCGCGCCCTGCAGCACGACGCTGCCGATGGCGGTGATGCTGCACTGCAGGCCCATGGGGATGCCCATGTTGCAGAGCTTGAGGCAGTGGCTGGCGCTCAGACGGCCCTCTTCCCCGCTCCACTTCAGCTCCGGGTAGTGGCGGACGATGTAGACGAGGCTGCCGATGCCCGCCACCGCCTGACTGAACACGGTGGCGAAGGCCGCGCCGAAGGCCCCCATCCGGAAGATGAGGATGCAGAGCAGGTCGAGGCCGATGTTCAGCACGCTGGCCACCAGCAGGAAGTACAGCGGCCGCTTGCTGTCGCCCAGCGCACGCATGAGGGCGCTGGTGACGTTGTACAGCAGGGTGAAGGGGATGCCCCAGAAGATGGTGCGGATGTAGATGTCCGCGATGTCGATGATGTTGTCGGGGGTATTGGTCCAGACCAGCACCGCCCGGGTCAGGGCCACCGTCACCACCGTGAGCACGGCGGCGAAAAAGAGGCTCAGCCAGACGGTGTTGGCGGTGTAGCGCCGCATCTCGCGGTAGTCCTTCGCGCCGAAGGTCCACGAGATGGGGATGGAGAAGCCGCAGGCGATGCCGTTGACGAAGCCCAGCACCAGATAGTTCAGGCCGCCCACGCTGCCCACCGCCGCCAGCGCATCCACGCCCACGAAGCGGCCCACGATGATGGTGTCGGCCAGATTGTAGAACTGCTGGAACAGGCTGCCCAGCATCAGCGGCACCGCAAAGGCAAGGATGAGCCTGAGCGGGCTGCCCTGTGTCATGTCTTTTGTCATACAAAGCCCCTCCCCGGGCGGTCACTTAACATTTCTTTGCCGGATTTTTGCCGACAAAAACGCCCTGCCGGACGAGGGGCAGGACGTTTTGCGTTTCATGAGTGGTATTATACTCAGCTCATCGTGATTTTGCAAGGGGTTTTGGGCAGATTTCTTCGTACAACATTGCTATTTTCTATCGGCGGTTTTTGGTGATTGTGCGCAGTGGAGCGGCAAGGCCCTCCTGCCGCACTTCCTCTCAGCGCACGCTCTCAGCCTTCATAATCGTACATCCATGCAGAGTCAGAAGATGCGGAGTCATAAAAGAAATCCCACGGACTATAGTCAGAGAGCCTTACCCATTTGTTTGGTTTCCAATATGCGGAGTCATAAAAGGGATCCCTGTTCCGTGTCTGCAGGATTGGTTTCCAATATAACTGATCACCCTCCTGCACCGGCTGCCACTCCCACCAATAATCGTCGCTGCTCCCCATCCATTTTCTTGTCTCCCAATTTCCTCTCAAATCCGGCGGCTGACTGTCATCCTTGCCCGGCTTCCACACCCAGTCGCCCTGACTGTCCGTTACCCATCCGCCTGTTTCCGGCTGCGGGGCCGTGGTAAGGCTGTCCGGCGAGAGAGTCGGGAGGCCGCTGAGGTCACCGACGGAGGGGGCCGGGTCGTCCTTCTTGCTGTCCTGCTTCCCGCCCGCGAGCTTCACGATGTTACCGGTAAATGTCTTCCACACCGTCTGGTCGGAGGCGGGCTGCTTCGGCTGCTGGGCCGTGGTAAGGCTGTCCGGCGAGAGAGTCGTCAGCCCGCTGAGGTCACCGACGGCACCCGTTCCCGGCTGAGTCAGCCCGGGCAGTCCGCTCAGGGAGCCGCCTTCCCGACCGGAGAGGACCATTCCCCATTGCTCTTTCTCCTGCTTACGGCGGGCGATCGCCTCCTCCACCCGGGCGGTCTCCTGCGCTTTCTGCTCCTCATCGCCAACGCGGTACACGAGGATCAGTTCCTTGCCGCTTTGGCGCAGGACGGTCTCATCCGAGAATGTTTTTCTATCATATCCCGTCTGCCCCACAACACGGAACCGATAACGCCCTTCATGGGACAGCTCGAGTTCGAATGCACCATTCATGCCGACCAGATCTTCGATCCGGGCCAGCGGAATGACGGCCTCCATCTCCCGCCCTTCCCCATCAAGGAACCGGATGCGAAGCTCATGGACCTCCTTTGCAAGCTCCCGCAGCGAGTCGCCTGTCATCCGAAAGAGTGTGCCGTGGGCATCGAAGCGCAGGACCTTGTTGACCGGGTCATACTCTGCCGTGGTCACATCTGCAAGCTCCTGTGTGCCATCCGGATGGGTGATCACGCCCATGGCCTCGTACATCTGCTTCACACGGCCCGGCACCTCGCCAGCCTGCGTGTCCGGAGCGTCGTCCTCGTCGTCGTCCTCGTCGTCGTTGTTCTCGGTATCATCGGGCTGTTCCGGCTTGTCCGGCTGCTCCGGCTGGGAGGGCGTCCGCCTGTCGTAGCTGTAGTCCTCCATCTTCTTCCCGTCGGGGTCGTAGCGGGTCAGACTGCCGCCCGTCACCTTGTGGTCGTCGTCGGAGAGGGCGTCATTGGAGATCTCGCCGACATCTCCGCCGCCGATGGCCGCAGTTTTGCCGCCGGTGCTGGCGCCCGCCTTGGCCTCCACCTCGGCGTCGCCGGAAATGATGATGTGATTGGGGTTGTCGGGGTTGCTGGGCGGCGCATCCGGGTCTATCTCGCGGCCTTCCGTGCCTGCGCCGTCGCCGATGCCAGCCGCGCCGGGGCGGGAGGGATCCAGATTTTCATTCGCATCGCCGCCCGAGGCCGACACCTTGCCGCCGGAAATTTCGATGTCGCGGCCCGAGCCGTACACACCGCCGCCGATACCGGCAGCACCCTCGCCGCCCACGGCCTCTATCGTGCCGCCGGTGATCTTGATGTTGCTGCCGGTGCTCTCCATTCCGCCGCCGATGCCTGCGCCGCCGTTGTCGCCGCCCTCAGCGGTGAGGGAGCCGTCCTTGCCCTTGTCGTCCTTGATGGTCAGGGTGCCCTCTGGCTCGTGGCCGTCCTTCTCGAGGCCCGCATTGTAGCCGCCGCTCTTCAGCTCGTTTTTGCCGTCCAACTCGATGGTCGCATCTCCATTGCCCTCGACCCGGACAGCAGCTTCGCCCTTATCGCTGACGTCGATCTTCAGGTCGTCGAAGGTGACGTCCACGTTGCCCTTGGAGGTGTCGATGGTGACGGTGTTCTCCTTCGACTCGCCGGTGATGACGGTGTCGGTGTCCTCCACATCCTTCTCGCCCTGTGTGACCCTGTTCGTCCCTTCGGCCTCGCCCGCCTTCACGATGATGTTGCCGTCGGCGATGTCCCACTGGGCCGCGTAGGCCGGGATGCCGGAGCTTACCACGATGCCCGCGATGACGGCGGCGGCCACGCCCCGCCGGAGTGCGCTTTTCAGTCTCATAGTACGTCTCCTTTCGTTCTGTGTATCATGCAATGCCGTCGCTGCGGCTCAGGCGCTCCGTGCGAGGGGAGTAGACCGGAACGAGCAGTGGCTTATCCTCCTCGGGAGCGATGGCCTCAAATTGGGAAGCCAGCTGTTTCAGGGACTCATCAAACCCGATCCTCGGCGTTTCCTCTCTCGCAGGCTCGAGCCACCAATCCAAACTCGGGTGGTCGGCCCTTTTTTTCGCGAGTTGGAAGTCCATCTCCCGCTTTTGTTTCAGTAATTCGTCGAGTTCACGTCTGAGCTCTTCACTCGTTTTTCGCTCTACCTCTTCGTGTTCGTGGGTCAATATCAGCCGCTCCTTCACCTCTGGTATCCACACCGGCACCCACTCCTGATAGCGCTCCGACAGGTCATCCCGCGTCTCGCCGTCCAGCCGGAGGCTGATGTCCTCCCTGTTCTGCTTCAGCTCCACGTCAGCGTCCTCGCCCGCCGCGTCGGCCATCTTGTCCACGCTATAGTGGGTCATGGTGTCCTGATACCGGAAGAAGATGTCCTCCACGCCGTCCTCCCGGAGGCTGGGGATGTCGGTGGTGACGGTGGAGCGGGGGGCGGCGCTCTCAATAAGCACCGCACCCCCCGGGGCGAGGACCTCTCCGGTGTCGGAGGCCTTTACGCTGCCGACCATGGGGCCGATGCCGCTTTCCGTGACCCCCGAAAGGTCCAGCCGCTGGATGGTGACCCGGCTGGAAAAGAAGCCCTTGACCACCATGCCGCCGGGCAGGGGTTCGGGGGCATTCTCCTGTGCCGGGGGCGGGACGTCATCGTCGTCGTCCTCGTCCTCCTCCGGCTGGGGCGTGGGGGTGGAGGTGTAGTCGTAGCCCATCCCCTCCATCACGGTGCCGTCCGCGTTCAGACGGGTCAGCCGTCCTCCCGTTACCTTGTGGTCGGCGTCAGAAAGGGACTCCGTGGGCACTTCGCCGTACGTTCCGCCGATGGCCGGGACCTTGGCGTCCAATATCTGGCTTCCCGCCTTGGCCGTCACCTCGGCGTCGCCGCAGATGTAGAGTTTTCCCGGGTTCGGGTCGTCGGTGTCGTCCGACGCGCGGCCTGCGCCGTCGCCGATGCCTGCCGCGTTGCTCCCGCCCACGGCCTCTATCGTGCCGCCCCGGATGATGATGCTGCTGCCGGTGCTCTCCTTTCCGCCGCCGATGCCTGCGCCGCCGAAGCCTGCGCCGCCGCCGTCGCCGCCCTCAGCGGTGAGGGAGCCGTCCTTGCCCTTGTCGTCCTTGATGGTC
>OHSK01001174.1_pt1 | contig 11008 bp, 12 predicted proteins | sample 1578701 | NCBI WGS metagenome assembly OHSK01 (sample SAMEA3879503, study PRJEB24766) | human gut metagenome | biome: human-associated habitat; feature: feces | place: USA | collected 1985/1987
AATGGTGTATCCGACCCGTCATCAACAGACAAAAAATGAGGATTAATATGAAAAAAACAGCCGGAGAACTGGCGAAAATTGTCGGTGGTACACTGTACGGAGATCCTGCAGTAGTTATTGATGATGTGCGCAGTGCAGAGAGCGCGGGGTCGTCCCATGTGACTTTTGCAAGAGGTTTGTACGCTGAGCATATCGAAGAGATGCAGGCTGGTGTTATTTTGGTGGATGCCCTCCCTGCAAAATACACGAAGAATCTGATTGTAACGGAAGACTGTCGACGTTCATTTGGGAAATTAATTGAATTATATCATCCTGAAGAACAGCATGACGGTAAAATTCATCCTACGGCAGTAGTTAGTAAAACAGCGGTTATTGGCGAGCATGTAACGATTATGCCGTATGTTGTTGTGGATGACGGTGCAGAAATCGGAAGCGGTACTGTCGTCTATCCTTATGTATATATCGGTAAGAATTCGAAAATTGGCAAGAATTGTGAGTTGAATCCAGGCGCAGTGATTCATGAGAACAGTATTCTTGGTGATCGTGTGGTTCTTCGTGCCCATGCGGTAATTGGTGGACAAGGGTTTGGGTTTTCTACGGATGCGGCAGGTCATCATACCCATATCCGGCAGCTTGGCAAAGCGGTTCTGCAAGATGATGTGGAAGTGGGAAGCGGCAGTGCCGTAGATAATGGGGCGATGAATGACACCGTAATTGGCCGTGGTACGAAAGTAGATAACCTGGTTCACTTGGGACATAATGTGGAAATTGGAGAAGATTGCTTTATTATTGCGCAGGTTGGAATCGCAGGGAGCACGAAGATTGGTGATTCCTGCGTACTGGCAGGACAGACAGGAATCACGGGACATGTGAATATTACGGATCATGTGGTACTTGGAGGAAAAACCGGCGTGGTAGGAAATATCGAAACTCCGGGAACTTATGTAGGATATCCGGCTCGGCCGCACGGAGAATGGGGGCGGGAACAAATCATGGTGACTCGTCTTCCGGAGTTGATGAAAAAGATGCGCCGTTTGGAAAAGCTGCTCACTGAAAAGGGTATCAAATTATAATCAGATATTCTGTTACAAGGGTTCTTTGTTATTTTCGAAAAGGTGCATCTGCATCTTTTTTTATTACAAGTCAGGCAGGATGTATATGAATGGGAGTTATCAATTATTGAAATTTCTGAGCCGTGTTTGCTGTCGTCTTTCTGATCGCAGTGCGGTAAAAATGGGACATATTTTGGGCGAGTTTTTTTGGATGCTTATCCCCAACCGTCGAAAAAAATTGGCACTGCAAAATATCTTTCGTGGGAACATCACGAAGGATGTAAAAACGGCGGAAGAAATATCTAAGGCGGCGGCAGTCCGTTTCGGCACTATCGGGATGTCCGTATTCCGTTTTCCTTTGTTGAATAAAAAAAATATTTCCGACTATGTGGTTATTCAAGGAAAGGAAAAACTTGATGAGATTCTTGCTTCAGGGGAAGGCTGTATTATTGCGGGGAATCATTGCGGCAACTGGGAACTGGAAGGGGCGGCGCTTGCTCTTTACGGGTATCCTATACTTGCAGTGGGGATGAAACAGTCGAATGAAGGTTTTGACAAATTTATTCGTGAGTATAGGTCCATTCCTGGACAGACGGTAGAATACAAAACCGGTGTCCGAGATATGTTGAGGCGTTTGAAAGAGGGGTATTTTGTGGGGCTTCTTTGTGATCAGGATCCGGGGGATACCGGACTTATTTCTCCCTTTCTTGGACAAAAGACATTGACGCCTACAGGACCTGCTCATTTTGCACTTATGACAGGCCGTCCTGTCCTTATGGCATTCATGCACCAACTTACGGATTATACTTACGAAATTATTGTTGAAGATCCTATCTATGCGGACAAAAATTTAGGAAAGAAAGAATCCGTCCGGCAGATAACTGATGATATCAATAAAAGACTTGGGAATTGGATAAAAAAACATCCTGAAGATTGGTTTTGGCTGCATAATCGGTGGAAGTGGACTGACAGGTTTTATCCTGAATTAAAGGAGAAATCATGATGCAGCTGAAAGTAGAAAAGGTAAAATATGGATCGATTCCCTGCTATGTGGTTTATCCCATACGGGAAACTGAAAAGACAGTTATCTTTTATCATGGCTGGAGCAGCAAGGGAGAATTGCAGGTCAATCGGGCGGCGTTCCTGGCCGTTCATGGGTATACAGTTTTTATTCCTGATGCGGTAAACCATGGAGAACGCCATGCACTGTCTGATTATTATACATCTGAGGGATATGATATTTTTTGGAAAACAATTTTTAGCAATGTGGAAGAATTTCCTTTTTTATATGAAAGAATTTTTTCTTGTGAATATGAAAAGCCTTTTCTTATGGGACATTCTATGGGAGGTCTGTCTGTATTGGGAATTGCCGCGTCGCATTCCGCTCATTTGCGGGGGATTGTTTCTTTTAACGGTTCCGGTGACTGGGAATTATCTCATTTATTCATGCAGGCGCGTTTTGGGATTTCTTTTGGGAGAAATTGGACGCTTTATGAAGAATTGGAAAAGAGAAATCCTTTAAATCATTTATCTGATATAAAAAGATGTCCTCTTTTGCTGATTAATGGGGAGTGTGATACTTCTGTCGATCCGCGGGCACAGGCACATTTTTTTGATGCTTTTAAAAAAGCAGGCGGTGCCGGGGAAAAAATAGAATATCCCGGACTGGGACATTTTGTGACAACAAATATGATGGATGACGCTGTGGCTTGGATGGAAACAGTCAAATGATACAATTGGAAGCGGAAAGAAGGGAAAATGTGGAAATTGCTGCAGGAGCCATCATGAGTGCCGGTGGTATAGCCCGGCGTATTAACGACGGCTTTGTGGGGAGGTTTTGGACGGAATAATGGATATTATTTTGCTATGATAATTACTGCTGCAGCTGCAGGTGCCATCACGATGCTGCAGGTGGTTACTGATAATATTTGGGGGGCGCGATGTGCCAGTTCCTTGCGGGATGCTTCATAATCCGTCTTAATCCAGCACTTGTCAAGTATGCACCCGGATCTTTTCATGGACGTGTGTTTGGATTGTCTTCCGCAGCGCAGCAGTTTGGGAATATGGCAGGATCTCTTATTGCGGCGACGGTTATTATTCAGTCATCTGGCAGGTATATCTTCTGGCGGGAATTATCCGGTTTGTCATGGGATTTGCCATTTACTGGCGGCATATATGAAAAAGCGAATTTGGAAAATAAAGTATTTTCGATAATAGGGCATCAGACAGGCATGACCTTTGCACTTATAGGGCGGGCCTGTTTTATATTGTCTGTATTAAGGAAGATAATCGCTGATTTTATAAAGGATATCATTTTGTAAATCGTCATCTTTTTTTGATTTATGGTATCCTAAAGGAAAACCGGATCGAAAATTAAAGGAGGGAAGATAATGCATATTACCTGTGAGGGGAAGGCATATGAATTATTTGAGGGGGCAACACCACAGAGTTTATGGAATATGGTTTCCGGAGGCCGTGATCCTGAAACGGCAGTGCTGGCGGACTGTGAAGGGGATATTATTGATTTCCAAACGCCCTTTACCGGTGATACTGATGTGAAATGGATTCCTCTTGGTTCTCCTCTGGCTCACCGTGCCTATCAAAGGTCTCTTATTATGCTGCTTGCTATTGCTGCGAAAGAAGTATATGGCGGGAAAATAGAAGTAGCAGTGAAGCATGCTTTAGGGAAAGCGCTTTACTGTGAATTCAGTGATGGACATGTGCCTCTTCAAAAGGAATTGGATGTGCTTCGTTATAAGATGGAAGAAATCGTAAAAGAAGGAAGAGATATTACGCAGCTGACTGTGGGGATTTCCAAAGCGGAAGCTTTTCTGCGCTTAAAAGGGCGGAAGGCGGATGCAGATCTGGTTACACAAATGCCGGTCAAAGAAATTAGTGTAAGTCAATGTGGTACTTTTATTGATTACTTCTTTGGTCCCATGCTGCCGGACATGAGTTTTTTGAAAATCTTTCATTTGTCTTCATATGCACCGGGGTTTCTTCTCCATGTACCTGATCCCGGGGAAAAAGAGATTAAAGTACAGGAAGAAACGCCTTTGTTTGCCCGTGTCTTTTTGGAATCCCAAAAATGGAGCGAACTCATAGGCTGCCATTCTTTAGCGGAACTGAATGATGCCATTGATGGAGGTGCAATCATTGATCTGATTGCCGTAGCGGAAGCTCTTCATGAAAAGAAATTGGCAGAATTAGCGGATGAAATCTGCGGCCAAGATCCTGGGATCCGTCTGGTATGCATTGCAGGGCCTTCATCATCGGGGAAAACGACTTTTATGAAACGTTTGATCATCCATCTGTGGGTTAATGGCGTTCATCCCGTAATGCTTTCTCTTGATGATTATTTTAAGAATCGCGATGAAATGGAAGGAGAAAGCTGGGAGAACCTGCAGGCAATGGATATTTCCCTTTTTGAGAAAACAGTGATAAATCTTTTGGAAGGGAAAGAGGTTCAGTTGCCACGATTCAATTTTATTACAGGGAAAAAAGAGTGGTATGACGAGCCTGTCCGACTCGGAGAGAACCAGCCTGTTTTAGTAGAAGGACTGCATGCGCTTAACCCCAAATTAACCTACTTTGTTCCCGGTTACCAGCAAATGCGCATATACTTATCGGCATTGACACAAATCAATATCAATAACCATAACCGCATTTCTACGTCCGATACGCGTCTGCTCCGTCGTATGGTACGGGATGTCCAATACAGGGGGTACAGTCCTGAAGATACGCTGTCTATCTGGAAGTCAGTACGCCGGGGTGAGGAAGAGAACATTTTTTCATTTCAAAATCGGGCAGATTGCATATTCAATTCTGCCCTTATCTATGAGCTTCCTGTTCTCAAGAAAATGACACGGCCCATGCTGGAGAGGATAAAAAAGGGAAATCCGTTTTATCCGGAGGCACAGAGACTGATTCATTTTTTTGAGCCTTTTCGCGAATTATCAGATGATTTTGTTCCTGATAACTCGATTCTCCGTGAATTTATTGGTTATAAAAAAGCGAAATTCCCATGAAAATAAAGTTGAATATATCGACAAAAAGCGATATAATAAAATCAATAAATTTAGATATAAATAGGTGGAGGGATATTATGGAAATGTCTGATGTGCTCGTAATCGGCGGGGGTCCTGCGGGGTTGAATGCGTCTCTTTATGCAGCAAGGAAAGCATTATCTGTGACGCTTGTATCGACTGATATCGGCGGACAAATGATGCTGACCAATGAAATTGAAAACTATTTGGGGTTCCAGTCTGTCACGGGGATTGAACTGGCGGAAAAGATGGAATCTCATGTCCGTCAATACCCCGTTGATTTTGTTACTGCAGGGGTAAAGGCACTGAAGCATCTGTCAGATGGTTCTTTCGCGGTACAGCTTGATGATGGAAAGAGTCTTCAGGGAAAGACTGTTATTGTAACTGCAGGGAAAAAGAGCCGTACCCTTGATATCCCCGGTGAAATAGAATATACTGGCCGCGGAGTCAGTTACTGTGCAACTTGTGACGGACCGTTTTACAGAAATAAGACGGTTGCGATTGTGGGTGGCGGAGACAGTGCTGTGCAGGCCGCCATTGAAATGTCTATGATTTCACAAAAGGTATATCTCCTTGTGCGAAGCCGTATCCGCGCTGCAGAAATTGTTGTAAAACGTATGTATGAAAAAGAAAATATCGAGGTGCTTATGGAATACATTCCGCTTCGTATTAATGGTGAACGGAAAGTCACGTCCCTCGTTGTACGAAATAAGAAGGATGAAAAAGAAATAGAATTGGCTGTAGATGGTGTATTTGTGGAAGCAGGCGGTATTCCAAACAACAGCTATTTACCGAAAGATGTCATTACAAATTCTTTAGGGGAAATCATTACAGATAAAGAAGGAAAGACAAATATTCCGGGACTTTTTGCTGCAGGTGATGTGACAGACGGAAAGAATAAGCAGGTTATCATTGCTGCCGGTGAGGGAGCTGCTGCAGCGCTGGCGGCCCATGATTATCTGATGAGGAATTAAAATGAGGGTAACGAAGGCCGTTAAAGCAGAGCAGCTCCGCCGGCTTGCCGATGTATACAAAAACGAAGGGACTATGCTGACTTATGGCAGTCCCTTTACGCTTCTTGTCGCAGTCATATTGTCTGCGCAGTGCACCGATAAACGTGTGAATATTATTACCAATCGTATTTTTCCGAAGTTAGGTACGCCTGAGAAGATGGGAGCTTTGTCACAGGCAGAGTTGGAAAAAGAAATTCATGACTGCGGGCTGTACAGGGCGAAAGCAAAAAATCTTTTAGGTATGTGTCATATGCTTATTTCAAGATATGGCGGGAAAGTACCTGAAGATTTTGATGAATTGGTGAAGCTTCCCGGTGTAGGACGCAAGACAGCAAATGTAGTAAGAAGTGTGGCATTCGGTTATCCTGCTATCGCTGTGGATACGCATGTATTTCGTGTATCAAATCGATTAAAATTGTCTGTCGGTGATACCCCTGATCAGGTGGAGGAAGGATTGAAGAAGGTTATCCCCATGAGAAACTGGTCCAATGCGCACCATTGGCTCATATGGCATGGACGCCGTGTGTGTCATGCACGCAGGCCGAGCTGTGAAACTTGTTTTCTGGCTGATGTATGTCCGTCATGTTCCGTCAAAGTAGAAGCATGGAAACCGAGAAAATGAAATAAAACCGGATGTCTCTTGTCAAGGTCAGGCCTTTAATGAAGAGACGCCGGTTTTTCTTTGGTTAAATATAACGTTTCAGAAAATGGAGCAAGGAATATTTTTTCTAATTGGAATATGGAAAATAGTAAAATAAATCAGCCAGTTATTTCTGCAATATGGTAATAAAGATCAAAAATATTATTCGATGAAATGCATAAGAGCATGAGGCAATATTTCGTTTTAAAGACACTTAGAACATATTCAGTAATCCCGTGAAACCATATTGATTTTGCTTAAGGAACGCATCTACTGTGTGTGTAATACCAATCGGTATCGGTGCGGTGAGAAACAGGAGAAGAGCCACCAGTACAGTAATACCTACAGCGATTAGGTTTGTCTTACCTTTGCCGCTCATTTCATAGTAGCCGAAAATGCGCAGGCCGATAGCGGAAAAGAATACAATGACCATACCGGAAAGGGAAAAAATACCGAAAAGGATATTTGCCATGAGAAAAGCGATAAAGAAAACAGGGAGGAATACGAAAGGAAGATTATAAGCAAGACGTGTGGGATTTACATTTCTTTTCAGGTCGTCAATCCAATCAGCCATATCAAAACCATAGAGACCAGCAGGAATGAAAGCGGCAAGAATGACCTTATCCCAAACGGAAGCTAAACGATCGCGGTCATTACCGACCCACCAGAAGAATGCACAGAGGGCTAAGATAACAAAACCGCCCAATCCATAATAAAGAGTTTCCGGGATAAATTTTACAGCAACCATGGACAGCGTCATAAGGACTGCGCCGCCGATGATGTATGGCATAAGTTCGCCTTTTTCCATACGGCGTTCTTCTGGGATTTTCATCCGCATCTTTGCCAGTACTTCAGCCATGAATACGAGAAGGAAAATAGCGAGACCTGCAAAGGGATAGAGAATAAGAGAAATTAAAATAAGGGCAATTGCAGGGATAATTTTCCATCCCGGAAATACTTCCATCTTTTTGAAATTTACCCGATTTTTCTGTGTGTAAATAGTCAGACGCATAAATACGAGATAAGTAAGCATTATGCCGATTGTCTCCAAAGGTGTAGCACCAACGTAGAGAACAGCACAGCATACAAGGATGGATATAGGCGCACCGGAAAAACGAGAGATAACAGCACTGAATACGCCTACATTCAGAAAATAAGCGAGGGTGGTAATAAAGTCCAAATCTTCCATCTCCTTAACTGAAAATTTCAATAATGATGTACTTACAAAGTATACCCATAAAAAAGAATTGACGCAAGAAACAGAAAAAACTTGGCAAGGATATATTCTCTGATGGGAAGTCACTTTTACATGGCTGGTGAAACCTGTTAAAATAAAACAGGCAATAAAGGAGGCGGGTATGGATTCTTTAGTGATTGTTGATTGCCAATATGATTTTATTGATGGATCATTGGCATGCAGCGGAAGTCATGAGGCGGTGGCATACCTTATTAATTTTATAAACAGGCATGAGATGGAAGTGTTGTATACTTCTGATTGGCACAGCCCGGCAAACAGGTCTTTTAAGGTGAATGGAGGCATCTGGCCGATTCATTGTGTCGCCGGGGAAAAAGGTTCTGCTTTGGACAGACATTTCTTTGCGGATATTATCGATGTTAAAAATCGCCCGAATGAAGAAAATATTTTTCATAAAGGAATGGATGATATTGTTGAAGAATATTCCGCTTTCCATGGAATAAATAAAAAAGGGATTCCACTTGGAACAATGGTGACAGACCATGTTTATGTAGGTGGCATTGCTTCTGAATATTGTGTCAAAGAAACGGTTTTTGAGTTATTAAAGGCTGGGCATAAGGTCACGCTTCTTGTCAAGGGTCTTGGTTATGTGGATTATAACGGCCATTTGGCAGCAATAGACGCAATGAAAAAGCTTGGCGTGGAAATTTTGGAGTGATGAAGGAAGAAACTTTGCTGGATATCGGAGAGTTTGAATGTATTCACCGTATTGCCCATGATCTTATTTACCGACCTGAATTGGTTAAGCTAGGCACAGGTGATGATGGAGCTGTATTTATGACGCCTTGCGGATACGACGAGGTGATTTCCACGGATACTATGGTGGAAGGAATTCATTTTACAAAAAGAACGATGTCTGCCGCTGATACGGGATATCATCTGTGTGCTGTGAATTTCAGTGACATGGCGGCCATGGGGGCGGAGCCGGTATCTTTCGTAATATCTGCTGCGCTTCCAGGGGATTTGTCTATTACATGGATAGAATCCTGTTATGATGGAATCCGTGAATGCTGCCGCGAATACAGCGTCAATCTTCTTGGCGGAGACATCACCGGTTCAAAACAAGGGGTTATTCTCACAGGGACGATAGTAGGTATCGTTCCTGAAAATCAAGCGGTAAAGCGGAGCGGTGCCAAAGAGGGAGATATCGTTTTTGTCACAGGAACGCTTGGTGATTCGTCAGCAGGATTGTCTATCCTCTTAGATGGTAAGAAAGAAGAATACCCTATGTTGGCAATCCGGCATCAAAGACCGAAACCGCAGATAGATTTTGGCCGGATCCTTCGAGAAAGTGGAGCCTCTTCGCTCAATGATGTATCTGACGGTCTTTCGCGGGAAATCAATGAAATAGCATCGGCAAGCCAGGTGACGATAGAATTGGAAAAAGAACGGATTCCTCTGTCTGATGAACTTTGCCGATGGGGACAGGACTGTGGAAAAGAGCCTTTCTGTTTTGCCATTAATGGTGGAGAAGACTATGAATTGGTTGGTACGATTTCTAAAAAGAATTGGGAATATGTAAAGGGTATTGGTGGTGTGACCGGAATCGGACATGTCACGAAAGCAGGGAAAGGGCAGGTGTTTCTTAAAGATAAAAATAGTATAAAACTGCTTACAATAGCAGGGTATGACCATTTTCGTTCATAAGGAGGAATTATGCATACACTCGTAATAATCAGACATGGAGAAAGTCAGTGGAATAAACTGAATCTGTTTTGCGGCTGGACGGATGTAGATTTGACAGAAACAGGGTATGAAGAAGCCCATCAGGCAGGAAGACTTTTGAGAGAAGAAAATTACCATTTTGACATATGCTATACGTCTGTTTTAAAGCGGGCCATCCATACTGCTTATACTGTTCTTGATGAATTGGATCTGGCATGGATTCCCATGGTAAAAGATTATCATTTGAATGAACGTCACTACGGCGCGCTCCAAGGCTTGAACAAGAAGGAAACAGCAGAGAAATATGGTGACTCCCAAGTCCATCTTTGGCGCCGTTCTTATGATGTGCGGCCGCCGGCTTTGCCGAAGGATGATGAACGAAATCCTGCAAAACAGGCGCCTTACCAGCGGTATAAAGGAACTGTGGAGCTGCCGCTGACGGAATGCCTGAAAGATGCCGTGGCCCGTGTAGCACCTTATTTTGAATCGGAAATCAAGCCTAAAATTGAATTGGGAGAAAATGTTTTAATTACAGCCCACGGAAACTCTATCCGTGCTCTGAGAAAGTATTTGGAAGATATTTCTGATGATGAAATTGCCGGTATGAATATTCCTACAGGTGTGCCACTTGTATACCATTTGAATGAGGACTTTACAGTTGATCATGTAGGTTATCTTGGTGATGAAGACATAATTCGTGCGAAAATTGACGCTGTAAAAATGCAGTCTGTTCGTACGGAAGAAAAGAAGTAAATTTTACGGGATAAAGGCAGTATAGTGCCGTGAGGTGTATGACGGAAAAGATAAATTCGTTTGATTTTTATGTACCGATGGACATTCCCCTTGTCCTGGAGGGCGGCGCTATGCGAGGTGTTTTTGAGGCAGGCGTTTTAGATGTATTTATTGAAAAAGGGCTCCATTTCCGGAAGGTAGTTGGTACGTCAGCAGGAGCCATGCAGGGAATGTGTTATATGTCCGGACAAAAAGGACGCAATATCCGAATCAATACGACTTATTGTAATGATCCGCGGTACATGGGAATAAAACATCTTCTCAGAGAAAAGAACTATTTCAATTTTAAATTCATGTTTGGCGAGCTGGCAAATGAACTGGATCCTATGGACATGGAAACATATCGTGCATCAGATACTGAATTGTATGCTGTTGTAACCGACGGACAAACAGGGAAGGCACGTTATATTTCAAACAAAAGCCGCAGTGAGGAAGACTTTGTGAAAGCCGTAGAAGCGAGTGCATCCATTCCTGTTCTTTCGCCGCCTGTAGAAATAGATGGCATTCCTTATGTGGATGGCGGGCTTGCCATGCCACTTGTTCCA
>OHSK01001176.1_pt1 | contig 11003 bp, 10 predicted proteins | sample 1578701 | NCBI WGS metagenome assembly OHSK01 (sample SAMEA3879503, study PRJEB24766) | human gut metagenome | biome: human-associated habitat; feature: feces | place: USA | collected 1985/1987
GTTATCTACTCCAATCGAATCGACATATAAATTCAGTATGTCAATTTGCTCTTCAATACATGTATTGCAATTTAACTCCGAATACCGCAAAACCAATTTATTCCCTCGTATCAAATCAGTCAAAAAGCACTTCTCTCCAGTTATACTTATTACCTTGCAACTGTCAGAATAATATTTTCCATTATATTCAATTTCATAATTCCTATTCTGATTAAAAGTTTCTAACCCGATTAATTTATATGAATTTTCTTTCAACTCATTTAATAAGTCATTTATAAAATTGTCCCGTTTATGAATCTCGTAATAGAAATAGATTCCACAACCAATTATGATTAGAGCATACAAGAATATGCTTAACTGTTTTTTCCTCATAAATTCACTCTTATTTATTTTTCAAGGTAAAAATCCCAATGATAGGATTATCTTCTTCACTTGTTTGCTCATATATTTTCTGTAAGTCTTTCTTATCCTCACTGCGAATAAAAGTACGATTAGAATAACGTTCTTTCCACGACGAAAGAAAAGCACCACCAGAGTCTGCTACAATAAGCTTACCATCATCAGAGAAAGAGTATTCCCACATGTACAAATCGCCCCATTTACCTAATTTAAGCACATTAGCAACCGTATGCTCATCGGTTCGTTTGTCATACAGTATACTACGCATTATGTAGTCACCATATTGCGCTATAAAATATCCATCTAAATTCAATATAGAGCTAAGCCCTTTAATATAACGTTTCTCCATAGCAGTCATCATGATTGTTGTCCCATCTTTCTGACGTAAATCCTCGGGTAGCTCTCGCTTTGAAAAATGAACTGCATATTTTGCTGAAGTACCATCTTTAGTTGATTGATAAATAGTATCATTATTGGAACAGATAATCAACAAGCTATCTTTGTATTGACTGATATTAGAAAAAAGCCCCCAATGAGAGTGCTGTTTCGCCAAGTTTTCTGAAAAAGGGAGATAGCAATCCATCTCATTAGTCGCCATACCAAGCTTTAATAAATTATAACACCCGTATGAATAAGAAGAATTATTATTAGCTACTAAGTACAAGTTGTCTCCTTGCAAATAGAAATCATCATAAGAAAGATTCTCATCAATATCCATAAGCCTACCAACAGAACTTTTTAAGTCATAAACATAAAGTTTCCATGGTGAAGCATCATCCTTTATATAGAGATAGTTACCAACAACTTGGAATTTTCCTAAACGAACATATTCTCCAGGGCCTTGACCTTTAACTCCTATTTTCTTTAAAAAAGATCCACTGTCATTAAAGATATACACAGATTGAGATAATTCATCTGCAATATAAATTTTACCATCAACATAGCTTATTTGTTTCATCTCTGAAATCAGACAACTATCCGTCGTTTCCAATTTAATGAATTTCGCCTCATCGTTAAGAAAAAGTGAAAAGTCTAATTCATCAATGACATCATCTACATCAACATAAACATCTGTTACTTCACTATTAGCCCTTTCTTTTACTAAATTTGAAGTGCAACTATATATTAAAACCAAGAAGCACATAAAAAAAATAGATTTTACCATAACTTTTAAATTTAAATTAATTCCGAGTTTTTATTCACTCGGAATCAATTCTGTTTTAACTTTATTTATCAAACTCTCTGATGACAATTATAGGGGTCACAACCATATGGCTTTTCCCCCTTAGGAGGATCCGCACAAAAGTTTTTTATTCCTTCAATTTTATATTTATTACCTCCTACATGAATTGCTCCTTCTGGAGCCCCAACTCCTCCAGAAATTTCCAGATAAATAGTACAACCATCTGGATTATTATTCTTCTGTGGAACATAATAATTAATATCTTCCGCTTTCGCCTCCTTCTCTATATCTGTAAGAGACAAAAATATCCTATGGTTTTCTTCACTTGATAAATGAAGATTTACCATAACAACTGCCATTACTAAAAAGGCTAACACTAATTTTATAATACTATTAGTTCTCATTTTTCATTTTTTTAAGTTACATATTTTCTTTCCAAACAAAGACTTACCATTATACTCTACAAAGGTGAGTATTCCGCATTATACGGCTCAATCATTAAATACTTTCACTTATAAGTACCTCCTTCTTTAATTATTAATCACTTTTTTGTTACAGATCTGTATTGTTTATTATTTTAGTCGTTGTATTTCTTCCCGCATTTCCTCTATAGCTTTAGAATACACTTTCGGCTCCTTGAATAGTACAATATCTTTCATTCTATTCAATTCTGTAGAATTATAATAATCAGGTTCAGCATATAATTTAGCCAATAAATAATAAGGGTAAATCCTATTGGGCAAGAAATGCGTAGAACGTATATACCAATATTCAGCTTCTTCGTATTTGTGCTGCAATTGATAACACCTCCCTATCACATTAAGTATCATAGGATCACAACTTAATAATTCTGCTTCCTTTAGACATTCTATTGCCTCTTCATACCGTTTATTCCGATATAAACAAAAACCATATTTAAACAGGAAGCTTGCATTATTACCTAATAGAGGATATAGTTTTTCATACTCAATTAATGCCTGTCTACCATCATTTACCCAATAAATTTCACTCCTTCTCCAATGATTATAAGCTTCACTTTCATAGGGTTTATAATTCAAAAAGACTAAACTAGAAAATAGAAAAACATAAAGCCATAAAAATGCTTTATCATGTTTCGCTATAGCCGCCAGCAGTAACAACAAAAAAGAAGAAAAAAGCACCGGTAAATGAAGAGGGTATGAAGAAAAAGAAAAAATCATAAAAGAAATAATTCCACCACAAATACCATACCTTTTATTCTTTATGCCTATGTAAACACCATAAACACAAAAACCTATATAAAGAAACAGAACAGGAAGTCCATATTCTATTGCCATTTGGAAATATTCATTAAAAGCATATTTTACTACTCCAGCAACAAATTCTTCCTCTTCCGATAACAGTTCACTTGAAAAATAGTCTTCTTGAGTAATTTTATATGTATGAGCGAAACTATTTGCCCCATAACCTAACAATGGTTTCTGCGCTATAGCCCGGCACTCAATTTTCCACATAAAAAGTCTTCCTAATGCCGAATCTTTCTTCAAAAAGAAAAGATATCCTCCTATACACAATAATAAAATAAGAGCAACTAAGATTAGACAAAACACCTTATTTGGTCCCTTAAGCCATACATTTTTTAAAGATGAATAAAAACTATAATGCATTTCCAATACAAAAAGAGAGGAAAATATAGTAGAAATCCACGCTGAACGACTCATTCCACAAGGTAGTACTACAACAATAAGCAACAAAACAAAAATCAAGAAACAATAAGAATATAACTTTAAAAAGCTCTTATTCTTCTCTTTTCTCAATACCAATAGTTCATTCAAACATAAAGGGCCTCCTAATGCCAGATAACCGCTATAGGGGGCGGGATTAAAGAATGTACCTGTTACTTTAAAAACAGAGTGGAATGATGGCAAATAGCCATATAATTGCAAAAGTCCCCAAATAGCCTCAATACTAATAGAAATTATAATTCCCCATATAATCACATTACCCAAAAAGTGGAAACAATCTTCCTTTCCCGAAAAATAAAAATAGAATATAAAAGCAATAAGAGATATCAAACTTGCAATAGCAACATAATTCCATTGCTCTATCAAATCTCCCCCAATTATCCCAGAAGGTAATATGTATTCTATACCTATTATCGGTAACAGACTTGTCAACAATACTATTTTCCCTACATTATTCATACTATCAAATCTCAAAATAATCAACAACAGTTCCTATTCCTTGGAAAAATATAAATCACACAATCAGTTTCATTCGTATCCCACAAATCTTTGTCTGTCATTCTCCACATAGAATACCTGCTCTTCCTTCCCGCGTGTCAAATTGCGCAGCCACAACAAGGCACCTTCAGGAATATTCCGATAGATTAATTCATTAGTAGTAGCAGTCTGTACTCCCAAAGAAATCCATCCCTTCACGCCAGACTGATAGAATAATTCATACACATTGCCCGGAGTGATAAAATTATCATCATTGCGAGGAACGAATAATATCTTTTTTATGACGCGAGCACGTTGCAGGTCAAATACGATGGAATCCTGCGGCCCTGATGAGTAATAGAATGTCAGCCAATCATCATCACACGCCTTGTCTATGTCGTGCGCGGGATTCTCATCCACCGGACCACCACCGTATATGGCTTTCGAAGGAAGATGTTCTTCACTGTCCACACTATCAAAGAATGCCAGTTCCGCAACTTCCGCCCTACAATCTGCTGTGGGATAGGCAGGAGGCGGTGGAGTGAAACGCACATAACGATAAGGGCGTGAAATCTTCGGATAATAATAATTGAGGTTGGTACGGGGAGTGTCTGTCAAACAACACAGCAGCTCATTCGTACGGAAATACGGGTCATTACTCACTTCAATCTCAGCACCTGTCATGGTAGCCATATAACCATAAAGGTATTGTCTTAACGGGTATTTTCTCCTTATATGGGCAGTGACCGCCTTCGACATATCCGGTTCAAAATAGCGTACATTTCCGTCTACTACCATAAAAGGATATCCGGCAGGAGAACGCGTTCCGTTCTCAGAGGTCAAAGGTTGGAAAATAACGCCCGGTTCTATATTGTTCACCCGTGCTTTGCCGCGTCGCAATGGAACTGCATCCACTGTGACATATCCGGAAGGACTGAACATTCCCAGCAAAATACTATTTCCTTCTATATTGTCATCAACCTTTACCTTGAACTCATTCTCACCAAAGTATTCTGCCGTCACATCCTGATAAAAAGGCCCAAACAATGAAGCTGTCTTACTATCGTGCGCTTCAAAAGTATTCCTGTAGACTTTACCTTTCTTTCTGCCGTCCGTAGACCCACGTTTCACCACAAAGTCAGACGAATCCATATACCAGAACGGAATAAATCCTCCGCCCGAATCCTTCAGTACGTTCCACATATGGTCGTGTTGATTAGAAGGAGAATACCAATATTTATCTATATTTACCGGAAAGCCCAATGCCCGGAAAACGTATACAGCATGATCAGTTATTTCGCGACATGTACCTACCAGATATTCCGATAAGAAACGGGCACCTAAATGTGGCATGCGATATTCGGTAGTGAGGACAAATAAGTTAGTTCGCTTGAAGTGGCGTGCCAGTATATTCACGGCTTCCACCATATCATTACCGGTATACAGTGAATCAAGAAGAGGTTTATAACGATCATAATACATTTTCCGCCAATTGTCCAATGGCTCATCTCCTATACGATAGGGCAATACCCATTCACAAAAGTCGTCAAATGAATAATTCTTTGCCTACGGACATTCTTCCCAGACCTTGAAGGATTGTTCGATATTTTCTATCAAATAATCGGCAGACATGTATTCAATATCCGGACGTTTCGGCAATGTTCTGTAGTTAAAGCCAATCCACTTGCGCTTCCATTCGCTATCAGGCAGATAACCTCCTATATTCAGTTCCACCGCGGTCTTCATCATTGCTTTCACACTATCCAGACGGTCATCTTCATAACCGCCATGCCCAGGCATATTTCTTATAAGAAAGCGGGCGGCTTCTAACTTCAAACTATCATTTCGGTAGTAGTTCAGCACTTTTTCCAGTTCTATCCTGTTTTTTCCGGCCTGTTCGAGTGCAAAATCCAAACGTTTATCTCCCGCACTTTCGCATGATACAAAAAACACAATTGACAGAGACCATATTATTGTCATCCGTACTCTATTCATAGTATTATAATTAAATTATTATAGTAGTTCTTCTCTTAATAATCTTTTTACTTGGAGACCTAAGGCTACCATTAGACAGATGCAAATGTAGAGAGCTGAGGTTAATTAATAGCGGCATACAGACTTAATTGAGGATTAATAAACGGTTAATTCCATGTAAATACAGAATTCAAACTAATTTAACTGAAGTTTTACATGCAAAGTGATAAAGAATCCTCCTTCTTTCTTCATCCTCCGTGTCTCCGTGTTCAATCCTGTCATTTTAAAAAAGACTCTTACTCTTTCTTTTCAAAAGCATTGCCCTTTCTTTACTTTTACATAGCACTTTGGTTATATGCATATTCTTTATTTTGCTATGACCACAAATGTGAAGCACGTACTTCACAACCGTGAAGCAGTAGTACCACAATTGTGGAGCACGTGATCAACAATTGTAGAAAGCACTATAACATTGGTTATCAACAGAATAAGCATAGGACATCAACATAAAAAACATAGGCAATTAATATAAGCAAACCATACTCTGAGCATCATCGCAAGGCGGGAATTCTCCCATCGAAATGGTACGAACGATTGTTATCCGCTACATTCGACGTATTTATGATGAAAAAAAGTCGAAAAGCGGGGGGGGCTGAAACAGTTTATTCATGTACAAAAAACATGTAATAAACAGATTTACAACAGCATACCCCATTTTGTATTAGTGTAGGCAACTCTACCTACACGCTAATTCTACTTGCTTCCACCACTGCTTATTGCCGATGAATAGGGCGATACAGAGCATAAGTGCAAGCGTGTAGGTAAAAGTGATCATAAGCTTTCAGTAAAACCTGAGCTTGAGCAGGAAGTTTATAGGTACATTTCCCTAATTTCTTTCTCCAAAGAAGTAAAAACATAAATTATTTTCCGTTTACCGCCTGATAAAAAGCAAAGGCAGACACCCAACAGCATAGCAAACAATATCCCACCATGAAAATGACGTACCCAATACTACCCTTGCCAGCGTACAATTTTGCAACCCCAATAAAGTAACCAATTGCAGATACTGTAACGTTTCAATACAACAAGCAAACAGGAATATCCATAGTGGCAGCCATCGCAATGGGCGGGTAATAAACATACGCACAAAGCAATATACGAGTATTACCACCAATACATCTCCCATATAGGGACGTATGAATGCATCACGCACAAAAAGGGCTATTAATGTTTCGACCACAAACAACCCTGCAAAACAAATTGCATAAAACCAACGGCTACCAATAAATGTATCATTTCTATTATCCATAAATCGCCTTTATTACATATTTGAAAAATTAAAATCTATTATAAATGGGAAACTTCAAAATCTCAGCAACAACAATATCGGATTATCATCTTCTGATAAATTACTTAATACCTCACAAGTTTCATTTCTTAAACTCATGATATATAATAATCGGATTTGAATCTTCCGTCAAGGTCTGCAATTTATCGGCCCCTTCTATACGAGGATTTATTCCGCCTTTCTTCATATTCTCAAAAAAGATATCCTTGGTGAAACCGTCATTCATGCCGATGCAATATACCCGGTTCTCATCAAATGAATACAGTTTGGAAACTAACAATGTACCTGCTTTATCCGTATAAAGCAAATCGTCAGTTATACCTGACATAACATAAGCTTTATTCTCTTCTTTCTTATAAAGTATGGAATAACCATAGTGACCTACATAATAGCCGAAATGAATATATTTAGCGGTTTCCCAATAATCAAATACATTATATATCTTATCGCTTTTCATTAATCTATCGTATATTTTTGACACTCTTGCAGATTTCGACATATCATTCTCTGCTATCAAAGTTTCCAAATATTCCTTTGTCACAAGCTTTTTACTTTGCAAAGTAATATACGGTTTTATTCCTTTGGGAGTTATTTCAAATATTGTATCCATGAAGATCTGCATAAATTTGGGATTTCCGGTAGGACCGGAGATAAAAGTATGTTGATCAGTGCTGAATAGTTCATTCCAACCTTTATTATACTGAGAAGCCTCAAATTGAAAAGAAATTCTTTTCCCATTAGTAACGTCTACTTTACTCAAAAGAAATCGTTTCCCGGATTTATCAAATGTATACAGATTCGTATACAACGCATTCTTAAAAGGTTGAATAAAAGTAGATCTTGTTCCTTTATTTTCCAATTTAAACGAACTTTCAAAAGTTCCATTACCACTATACTTCAATACATTCTGAGTTTGGGAGTCCAGTACATATATTTTTTTATTTTCCCTATCGATACTTATATCATCCGGATCAATGTATTCACCGGGTCCTTTCCCCTTACGCCCTATCATCTTTATAAATTTGCCTTGCTTATTAAACAGAAAAAGACCTCTGCCTTTTTCCAATACATACAAATTATTATCACAGACTTCTAACTTATCAACTTTTCCTAATAATGATTCATCCGTATCTTCCAATACAATGATTCCCGCCTTGCTGAATAAAGAAGAATAAGTCATCTTCTCCAACTTTTCAGCACGATCCAAATTAATCACATAGCCATTTTTCTTTGCTAAGCTACTATTCTCTTCACCAGGAACAGTCAATAATCCCAGCATTAATGCCATTAACAGTGTAAGTGTTCTCATAGTATATTACATTTTCTTTCTCTTACATAACCAATTGCAAAAGTAATCATCAAAACAAGATTATGAAAGGAATAGTCACTATACTTAGTAAACTTCAATAATATATTTTCTACAGATGGATACAAAACGCTCCTCTCTCCTTCAAAGCTATACAAGGAATAGCTAAACGGTAACAATCATTTTTAAGGATATCGCTACGATAGTCTGAGAGAGAAACATCCAAAACAACGGTTCGGATGCGGAACAAAGAAGTCAATTCTTCAATACGACCATTGTAGCCTTTGGAAATGTATAAATAATCGATCTGTAAAGGATGCTTTGAAATCTTATTTTTCCAGCGGGCATCATGGAGCAGGCAAACCCGCCTGCCCGCATAGGAAACAATGTGATTATGAAAAGCCAGACCGGAAGTAGAATAATCAGCAGGCAAAGCATTGGGAATAGAGAGATGATGACGATTCCAATAAGGTACGAGTGCACGGTGCAAACGGAAAGTATCCGGCACACTATCAGCATAAGCCAACCAGGATTCTCCACTATTAGCAACGCAATGGACGGCAGGACAGCCACGGACATTATAAAAAGCAATGCCGCGCTGAGGAGAAGACAGGCTGACGGAAATCGTATGATAAGTGATCAGCAACAACAGGCAGCAAAGCGGAAAGGATATGCTGCGAGCAGTTCGGATAGCCAAACTCCGAAACAGAAACAATAGAAAAAGATAAAACAGCATAATCTCCCAATGATCTATCCAAAGCCGATCTATAGAGGACATTGGCAGTTCTTCTATCCAGCAGAGAACTTTGTTCTGAGCACTTAGCAGAGCATCGACCCCTAAAGCACAGCCAGATTGAAGGAAAGAAAAAGGAGTCAGGACAAGCATAAGAACCGCAGAATACAAAATCAACGTCACCATAGGAATCACCCATAAATTTGTCAGCAGAAAATGAGTAGAGAAACGGGAGAAATAGAATATAACTAAAGGAGCCGTACCAATTTGCGCAGCAACGGAAACCGTCAGCAATCCCCAAACATAACGAGGAATGCAACGCCTGACAGAGAGCAGGCTGTAAAGTTTGGGCTGTATCAACAAAATAGAAACTACCGCTACAAAAGACAATTGAAACCCCACATCAAAAAGCCAAAGTGGATTATAAAGTAACATTAAAAAGGCAGTAGCCGCCAGTGTATTCAACGATAACAATTTCTCAGATTGTAAACGGGATACAACCAGCAGAGAGAACATGATTACGGATCGTACCACAGAAGAAGATAATCCCGTAAGAAAAGCGAATGCCCACAAAAAGAGAATAACCAGAAAAAATCCCAAGGGTTTAAAAGCCGCCCACCGCTTCCACAAAAAGGAGAAGAAAAACAAAAATAAAGTAGAAAGCAAGCCTATATGAAGTCCTGAAAGTGCCAGTACATGACTGGCGCCGGCAATTGAATAAGTTTCCCGCATATCCTCGCTCAAATTCTCCTTATCTCCCACCGTAAGAGCCGAAAGTACTGCAAGATTATCTCCCTGAAAACCTAAACGATGATATAGTTCCACCACTTTTTCCCGATAGTCCAAAGCTATTTGCCGAAGAGAACGAGAAGCATCATGACCTATTATCCGCCAATGTCCGGCAGAGATATACGCTGTGCCGGTACCAGCTTTACGAGTAAGATAACGTACATAATCAAATTCGTCAGGATTCCCATTATTGACAGGAGGGGTAATACGGGTATGTACCCATAATCTATCTCCCCTCTTTAATGCAACAGTAGCGGAATTTCTCGGAAAATAGAATAAAAATGTACGTCCATATTCACTTTTCTGCAAATCCTCATCATTCACTTTTCCCTCTAATTGGGCATGACATAACACGCTTCGTTCTTTCATTTCCGGTTTTTCCAGAAGAATCACCTGATAGACTGCCGCCTCATCGGAAAAAGGAAAATCCGTACGATACAAATATTCTTCCGTCATACCGGCGCCTAATCCGAAACAACAGAGAAGGACGGAAACTCCATACAGCCAATGAATACGATATTTATCAGAAAGGAAATAAGTCAGAAACAGTAACAGGAAACCTGCCAGACAAATCCAAACAGGAAAAAGATTGGAAACCGGACAAGATGTCTCTGCCGGAATATTTAAGGAAAGTTCCGCCCGCTGCCGGAAGAAATGCGCATCTCCACATACAATACCGCCTGCAAACGGCATCAGAAGTCGTAGAAACGGATGTCGTTGCAGGCTGTTAATTATCAATGGAGGAAGAATTAGAGATCCTTCAGCGAATGTATCATACCTTCAGGATCAGGAGCTGCAAACACGGCACTACCTGCAACCAATGCATCTGCACCGGCAGCTATCAGGCGGGCACCTGTCTCCAAATTCACACCACCATCCACTTCTATCAATGCTTTCGAACCGGTACTGTCTATCAAAGCACGCAATTCCCGTACTTTTTCAACTGTATGTTCGATAAATTTTTGTCCGCCAAAACCAGGATTCACACTCATCAGCAACACCATATATACATCCTGAATAATATCTTTCAACATTGCCACAGGGGTAGCCGGATTCAGTGTAACGGCGGG
>OHSK01001201.1_pt1 | contig 10824 bp, 6 predicted proteins | sample 1578701 | NCBI WGS metagenome assembly OHSK01 (sample SAMEA3879503, study PRJEB24766) | human gut metagenome | biome: human-associated habitat; feature: feces | place: USA | collected 1985/1987
CTGTGAACGGATGATATGCAGTTTCTTCATCCCAGTAACCTGCAACATAATATTTTGTCTTAACATCATTATTATTATATATAGCAAGACCAACATTCATATTTTTGCATGAATCATATGCAGCAAAGAAATGATCCTTATCTCCTTGATGAACCTTTTGAATATCTGATTGTTTCGAATACCAAGGACCTGAAAGATAGAAGTACATTATGGTACCTCTACCTTCTTCAGAAAAGGTAAAGTTTACCTTCCAAGGAACTTTTTTATCTGAATTTCCTCTGTACTCAGCATTACTATAAACTACATCTTGATTTCCTGGAACACGAACATAAAACGGAACATCGTTATCCGAGCCGTATGCTGATGCACCAAATGCAAAAACAGAAATAAAAACGGTTGCCACAATTGCCATTGCTAATAATCTTTTATAGAATTTCATTTCGTCACCTCATTTTTCTTAATATCCAGACCTCCTCACAAGCCATTGTACAGATTTACCATTTAAACAAACGCAAATGCACGATTTATCCGTTTAAATTATTTATAATATTTTGATGTTTCTAATTTTCAGTTATTGTATCTTTAGTCGTATACAACTGATAATTCAGTAGATTACACTTCAATTAACTCTGTAATTATTATTGCAATACTTTTTATACATTGACTTTATAATGCTATTATATCACATTTTAATAATATTTCAAGCAAATCAGGTAATTTTTACGACAAATTTTTACACAATAATTTGTAAATATTGCACAATGGCTATTATTTAATATTGTATTGCTATATGCTTTAAATCAACCAATTTCTTTTATATTCAAATTATATAAATGCAAAGTGACTGTAAAATGACTATAGCCCTTTTACAAAATAAAACAGGAAAACAAAGTGACAAATACGCATTTTGTTTTCCTGTTTAAATTATTTGATATTTTATTGTATTATTAAAAGCTTCCGCACATCATAGCATTTTCCAATTTTCCGCATCAAACACACCTTTGGTGGTTATTCTCAAGCTTGGAATAACGGGCAGACTTAGAAAAGAGAGAGTCATGAACGGATCAATGCTTTTATCCGCACCGAGTTCATATGCAGATAACTTTGCGTTTTCAAGCTTTTCGTTTACGGTTGTCAGCGGTTCATCGGACATCAAGCCTGCAATCGGGAGTTCGAGCAAAGCCTTGATTTTGCCGTTTTCAACAACTGCGATACCGCCCTTGCTGTCCTTGATTGCATTCACGGCAACGGCAATGTCATCATCATTACAGCCGACTGTGATAATGTTGTGCGAATCGTGGGCAACCGAGGTTGCGACTGCGCCCGATTTCAGCGAATAGCCTTTAACATAGCCGACACCGATATGGTTTGTGCCTTTGTGACGCTCAATGCAGGCAATTTTCAGAATATCGTTTTCCACATCAATTTTATCTGCTGTGCCGAGATTGCGTGTGAGCAATTCACCGCCGACAAGACCGATAAGCCCGAGTTTTCCGTCAACCTTGAAACTGCTCGGCGTTACGCTGTCAAGGTGGAAAGTGTCAAAGCATTTTTCGGCAAGCTTTTCATCAACTGTGGGAGCAGAAAAGTCCTTAACTTCGCCGTCAAAAACAAGCTTGCCACGCTTGAAAACAGTTTCAACATTGAAATCTTCAAGATTATCGACAACAACAATATCGGCAAGATAACCCGAAGCAATCGCACCTTTGTTATTGAGCAAAAAGTATCTTGCGGCATGGTGGGTTGCTGTTTTGAGGGCAACAATCGGATCTGCACCGTTTTTCAGCGCCTGTTTTACAATGTAGTCAATATGACCGCCGTGAAGCAAATCACTTGGATGCTTATCATCTGTTGCAAACATACACCTTGAGTAATACTGCTGAGTCAAAAGCGGCATAAGTGCCTTGAGATTATGAGCGGCAGTACCCTCTCTTATCATAATAAACTGACCTTTTCTCAGCTTTTCAAGGGCATTTTCAAAGGTGGAACACTCGTGGTCGGAATAGACACCTGCGGCAATGTATGCGTTGAGATCATTGCCCGAAAGCTCAGGAGCGTGACCGTCAATTTTCTTGTGATGAGCCTGCGAGGTAACAATTTTTGAAAGCACATTTTTATCGCCGTTGATAACACCGACATAGTTCATCATCTCTGCAAGTCCGAGTACCTTTTTATTATCCAAGTACAAGTCAATATCCTTGCAGTCAAGCTCCGCACCGCTCTCGTCAATTTCTGTGGCAGGCACACATGAAGGCATCATAAAATGAACATCAATCGGCAAATTTTGCGATGCCTGAATCATATATTCAACTCCGTCAATGCCCATTACATTTGTGATTTCGTGAGGGTCGGTTATGACTGTGGTTGTACCGTGGGCAACAACTGCCTTTGCAAATTCAGCAGGAGTCACCATTGAACTTTCAAGGTGAATATGTGCGTCAATAAAGCCGGGGAGAACGAGTTTTCCGCTGACATCAATCTCTGTTTTGCCGTCATATTTTCCGACACCGGCAATCAGTCCGTTTGCAACGGCTATGTCACCGCACAAAAATTCATTTGAAAATACATTAAGATACTTTGCGTTTTTCAAAACAAGGTCTGCCTTTTCCCTGCCTGCCGCAACTGCAATTATTCTCTGCTTTGCTGCAAGCTGTCTGTTTGTTTTTTGTCCGTATATTTCCTGCATAAAAGCACCGCCCTTCTTATATATATTTACAAGATTATAGCACTTTGCAAAAGCCATTTCCATAAGTATTTTTCACGAATATTCTTCGCAATTTTTTGCTAAATTGCATAAGATGTGTGCATATTTTCATCTGTCAGGCAATAATAATTTTAACAATTTATTGTGCTAATGTATTGAAATGCACAGACTGCGGTGATATAATTTATTTATAAGTATTGTTTTCGGAGGGATAAATTATGTCACACACATACAGCGAATTTTTACCGAGTTACAGCGTGGGAGTTGATTGCTACAAGGCGATTCCCGAAATTGTAAAGCCGTACGGCAAAAAGGCGGTTGCAGTCGGCGGTAAAACAGCTATGGAAAAATCAAAAAAGGCTTTGCTTGAAGGCATCAAAGGCTCTGACATTGAAATCATTGATTTTGTATGGTACGGCGGTGACTCCAGCTATGAAAATGTTGAAAAAATAAAGAACAATCCGTCTGTGCAAAAGGCTGATATGGTGTTCGGTATCGGAGGCGGACGAGCTGTTGACACGGCAAAAACCTATTGTGCTTTATATAACAAACCGTTGTTCTCATTCCCGACAATTGCATCAAACTGTGCGTCATGCACCTCGCTTTCGGTAATGTACAATCCCGACGGTACTTTCAAGGAATATTCGTACCACAAAGCCCCTGCAATTCACACATTTATCAACACAAAAATTATTGCCGAATCACCCGAAAAGCTCATGTGGGCAGGAATCGGTGACGCACTTTCAAAGGAATATGAAGTAATTTTTGCGTGTCGTGAAAAAAATATGATTCACACACCGTTGCTTGGCAAGGCAATTGCCTCCGCAAGTACCGAACCGCTCATAAGCTTTGGCAAAAAAGCCCTTGAGGACTGCAAAAACAATGTGCCGACAGAGGCAATTGAGCAGGTTGCGCTTGACATTATTATCACGGCGGGACTTGTTTCAAATTTTACCGTACACGAAAACAATCCGAATCCCGAGGAGGATTATTACTACAATTCATCGCTCGCACATTGTGTTTATTACGGTGCGTCACTCTTTCCGCAATGTGAACGGCAGCATCTGCACGGCGAAATTGTTTCATTCGGTGTGCTGTGTCTGCTGACATATGACGGACAATTTGAGGAGCGAAACAGAATTTTTGAATTTAACCACAGTATCGGACTTCCTTGCACTCTCGGCGAAATTGCACTTACTCCGGATGATGTGCCTGCAATTGCGCACAAAGCCGCAAGCGTTGTTGAGTGGAAGTATGTCCCGGGTAATCCGACCGAGGACGCATTCATCAATGCAATTCTTGCAACCGATAAAGCCGGCAAGGAATTTTTAGCTGATAAATAATGAAGTTTAATTGTAACTGACTGCTACATTATTTAGGTAAATGTATCCCATTTATACAGTTTATTTTCATCGTAAATTTTCTGCAATTACCTGCGGGCGGATAATATCCGCCCATACGGAATTGTGCGAACGGTTGCAATGTTAGGCTCGGGCATAATATGTTTTTTTGACATTACAAGCTATCTACACGAACTGGGCAAGGCGGCTCACCGTAATTTTCCATTTTCAATTTTACATTTAATTAAACCTTTCGCTCGGGCATAATATGTCTTTTTTCTTCACGAACTGGGAACGGTGGCTCACCGTAAAACTAAGCCGCCCTCGGCAGTGCATGCGCTGTCGAGGGCGGTTCGGTTTTACAAGGGGTTTCCTGGAGTTATCTTACTGAAATCAGTTGTTTTTAGGGGTTTTGCTGTTATAGATTTCTTTGTTGAGGCAATGTTCTTTTGCACAAACTATAACATTGGTAGCGGCGTCACCGATAACATTAAGTGTGATAACAGCCATACCCGGGAGGTAGTTCATAGCAAGAATAAGCGAGTAGCCAATCATACAAAGATCTGAGTTCAAGCCAAGTCCCATCATTACAACATAAACCATTGTTGTACCTGCAACAGGGATTGCCGGAGTACCGACTGCTGTGCAGATTGAGAGGAATGCTGTAAGGCAAAGGGTTGCAGGAGTAATGTTGACGCCTGCGGCTGTGGCGATGAATGTAATGGCAATCATATGCATTGCGGTTGTACCGTTCATATTGATTGTCATACCTGTTGGAAGAACAAAGCTGCTGATTTCTTCGGAACAGCCGAGTTCGTTAATACAGGTTTCCTTATTAAGCGGAAGCGTTGCGGCAGACGAGTTTGTTGCTGCTGCAAACATACCGATTTTTGCCGCCTTTTTAAGGAAGATAAACGGATTAAGTCCTGTTGTAATGAAAATACCGATTGGGTAAATTGTGCAAACAAGAAGAAGGCTTACAACAATTGTTACAACAATCCACATCATTGTCGGTGAAATGTACTCAATTCCGTAAACGGCGAGTGCTCTTACGATCATACAGAAAATTGCGATAGGAGCAATCTTGTTGATAAGGAAGTTGAGGAACATCTGAACGATATCGTTGATGTTTTCAAAAACTTTCTTAAGCGGATCTGCTTTTTCGCCCATCTTTGTCATACAAAGGCCAAAGATAATTGCGATAACAACAACACAAAGAATTGTGTTGTTAGATGACATTGCGTTAATCATATTGCTCGGAACAGCGTTTACAATTGTTACGAGCGGATTGTAACCCTCCATTGTAACGATGTCCTGAGCCTGTTGTGCCGGAAGATTGACTGTGAACCAACCAAGACTCTTTGCAAGATAAGCTGCTCCTGCAAGAGCTGCTGCTACGATATAGAAGCAAAGGTAGGACACAAATGTTTTACCTGCGATTCGACCGAGCTTTTTTGGATTTGCAAGGCTGCAAAGTGCAAGTGTCAGCGAACAAAGGACGAGAGGAACAATCATCATCTGAAGTCCCTTCATAAACAGCTGACCTACGATGTAGAACAAGCCGAGTCCTTCGATATCTTTTGTTGCGGTGATGTCCTGGAACAAAATTGCCTCAACAACTTTCCAGGCTCCTTCGCCGTCTGTTCCCATTACCGCACTTTTAATCAGCAGACATATAAAGCCGACTACAAAACCTGCGACAACGGCAATCATCATTTTCTTGACAATTGAAGCTTTCTTCTTCTCCTTTTGTTTTGTCATTTTTACATCTCCTTATCTGTGAATTTGGGTAGCCCCTTTATTGCGGAACTGCCGAATAAACTGTATCAAGGAATATTTGCACATCCTATCCTCATATTTAATCGGTGTGTCCTTAATGTGACGGAAACCGTCTCCGATTGGTCTCCCGTCTGCAAAAATAACCGTAATTAATAGAATTTCCATAGTGATATATAAAATAATTACTATGTTTAAAATTCAACTCAGATTTAACAATACTATCCAATAATAACAAAAATAATTTCTATGCGTTCTCAAAACTGTTAAATCTGCTAAAGTTTTGACAGCGCAAAAGCTCCTGCTGTTTTTGATTAAAAAGAACAGGAGCTTTAATGGGTAAAATTATAAAAAGCACTGGCTCAAACTATGTACCGGACAAGGTAAATCAGTACATGAGTTTTATTTTCATCTGCTCACAAAACTCAAGCCATTCCTGTGACGGCTTTTCGTCGGTAATCAGATAATCGATCCTATCCCAATCCAAAAAATTGACAAACGCAGTATGGTTGAATTTTGAATGGTCTGCAAGTAATACCACACATTCGGCACGGCTTGCCATCTCAGACTTCAAATCAGCCTCACCTTCGGAAGAATCAGTTATGCCTCTTTCCATATCAAGCCCTTTGCATCCGAGGAGAACAAGGTCAACATTGTACTTTTTCATAGCCTCTTTTGCAGGTTTTCCGTAGAAAGAACGGGTTTTTTCATCATAAAGTCCGCCGGTTGAAACCAGCTTCATTTTACAAGTGTCGAGTTCCTGAAAAATCTGTGCAGAAAAGGTAATTGCGGTAAGATTTTCATTGTCCTTAAAAAGCTTAACAGCCTCAAGAACAGTTGTGCTGTTATCAATCATCATCGTATTCACACCGATAAATTTATCAACAAGCAGCTTAGCAATTTTCTTTTTGCCCTCAAGGTTAATCCCCTTGCGTTTAAAGAAATGCACTCTGTCATTCTGAGAAGTTGTATTAAGAACAGCTCCGCCGAAAGTTCTGGTAATGATACCGTCATTCTTCAGCTTTTCAAGATCACGCCTGATAGTTTCTTCGGTTACATTATATATTCTGCTTAAATCCGAGACGAAAACCTCGCCTTCGGTTTCAACCTTTTGTCTGATTTCGTCAATTCTCTTTGCCATAAACATTTCCCTCAACTTTTATTACATACTAACATAATTATCAACAAAAGTAAAGGGAATTCGACTGTTTTTACAATAATTTTAACAATCGGGAGCGGATTCCTTCACCCTATACACAAAGGTGTATTAAGCAACCCTTAATTATTTGTCGATAGCTTCAACCATATCACGCATCATTGCAACATCAGCGGAATCAAGTTCAAGTTCGGCTGACTTAACATTCTCGGCAATCTGATCTACAGTAGTAGAACCGCTGAGAAGGTTGATAAAGTCGCCCTGAGCAAGAATCCATGCAAGAGCAAGGTTAGCAATTGTACAGTTATATTTTTCACAAAGAGGCTTCCACTGATCCATAACATCCATAGCCTTCTGCATATTTTCGGGCTGGAACCATTTCTTTGGAATCTGTGCGCCTACAGGCTTGTAATCTCTTGGGAATGTACCCGAGAGAAGTCCCATTTCGAGCGGTGAATAAGCCTGAATTGTAACACCGTTTTCACGACAGCAAGGAATGATTTCATCCTCAATGCCACGGTCAAGAATTGAATACTTAGCCTGAACGATATCAAGCTCGCCCCACTTGAGGTACTCCTGAATCTGCTTGATATCTACATTTGCAGCACCGATAGCCTTGATTTTGCCCTGAGCCTTGAGATCGTTGAGAACCTCCATAGTCTTCTGAATCGGAACATAATACTCGCTGCCCTCGATTGACTGCCAGTGTGTCATATATACATCAACATAGTCTGTGCCCATTCTCTTGAGTGATTCTTCAATTTCTCTCTTGATTGAAGCACTGTTGAGGTTCTTATAAAGCTGAATGCCGTTAACCTTGTTGAAAAGGTCGCCCTTCATCTCCTGATCCCATGTAACACCGCACTTTGTAATGATTACAACATCTTCACGGTTCATGCCCTCAAGAGCCTTGCCGAGGATTTTCTCGCTGTTGCCGAAGTTGTAACCCGGAGCTGTGTCAATAAGGTTTACACCGAGCTTTGGAGCTTCACGGATTGTATCTACAACAACCTGAAGGTCGTGGTCGCCGCCCCATGCCGAGCCGCCGCCGATTGACCAGGTGCCGAGTCCCATTCTTGAAATATCAATGCCTGTTTTGCCAAGCTTCATCGTCTTCATTTTGCATCTGCCCTTTCTTTAATAATATATTGGTGGGGGGTTGCCCTGCATTCTTACGAACACAGGGCGTAATGTCACAGATTTATTACTATTACAGGATATAATCTTTTTTATACTTTTCAAGCATTTCTTCAACCATTTCTTTGTTCCGAACGCCTGTTGTTGCACCGACATACTGAACCGAAATAGCCGCTGTGCAGTTAGCATAGATACCGCAGTCACGGATATCCTTGCCCTGAAGAAGTGCCGAAATAAAGCCTGATGCAAAGTTGTCGCCTGCACCGATTGTGTCGATTGCGGTTACGCCCTTGCAGGCAGGAACAATCATTGCTCCTGCGGCATTGCGGATGTAGCATCCACGCTTGCCTATCTTCATAATTACATTCTTAACACCGCATTCAAAGAGCTTGTCCGCAACCTTTGATTCTTCGGTTTCGCCTGTCATAAGGCAAGCCTCGTCAAAGTTCGGGAAGAAGTAATCCACATAGCTTAATGCTTCTCTGATATCGTCAAGAGTTTCACCGAGTCTTGGCTTTATCATATCGGCGGTAATTGTCATACCTGCCGCCTTTGCCTCTTTAAAAATCTTTACAAGCGTCTTGCCGTCAAGAAGAGGACAGTTAAAGATACTTGCGAGGGAAAGGATTTTTGCCTGCTTCATTTTTTCAAAGTCAACATGCTCAATGTTTTCTTTCCACAAGCTGCCATTGCGGTTTGTAACAAAGGTTCTTTCACCGTCATCGGTTACAAGACCAATGTTCATTGAGGTGTCGATTGTCGGATCAATCTTGATGCCTTCAACATCTATGTTGTCCTTCAGGAGCGAAGGATAAACTGACCTGCAGCGTCATCACCGATACAAGCGATAATGCCTGTTTTAAAGCCTAAACGGCTGATGATTGTTGCCTCGTTCATTGCGTCACCGCCGACAGACATTGCAATTCTGTCAACCGGATATGACTCGATATCAAAAATATCTCTTGATACCGGACGGAGAGGAATGTCAACTACCGCTGCGCCAAGACAGATAACATCAAGTTTTTTCTCTGTATTACTCATATTACTCATCTGCTCTGCCGTCATCGCCAAAGAGCCTAATCTTGTACATTGCACGCTCTTTAACAGCCTTTCTTACTTCACGCTCAACAGCAAGGAATGGCTCGTCCTTGTGAGCATTAATAGCTTCCATAGCAGCCTGGCAAAGCTCTGTGTGAATGTTGATTTTAGCGATACCGAGTGAGATGGCCTTTTTAATGTCCTCGTCACCGATACCCGATGCACCGTGGAGTACGAGCGGAACATCTACTTCTTTGGCAACTGCCTCGAGTACATCGAAAGCAAGCTTTGGCTCTGAAGAATATACGCCGTGAACATTACCGATTGCAACTGCAAGTGAGTCACAGCCTGTTCTCTCAACAAATTCCTTAGCCTTTGAAGGATCTGTGTACTGGTATTCTGAAAGTGCCTCTTCATATACTGTTTCGTTACCTACATGACCAAGCTCAGCCTCAACAGGAATGTTGTAAGCGTGGAAGTAGTCAACGCATCTCTTGATTTCAGCAACATTTTCTTCATAAGGAAGAGCTGATGCGTCACGCATTACCGAATTCATGCAGTGATTAACAGCGTTCTGAAGAATTGTCATGTTTCTGCCGTGATCCCAATGCTCAATTACAGGAACAGTAGCCTTCTTTGCCATTGAATCCATCATGTAGCAGAAGTCTTCAAAAGAAGTGTTGCCTGTGAAACCTGTACCGAATGAAATAATGATCGGAGCACGGAGCTCTTCGGCTGCGTCAATAACACCCATGAGCATTTCTGCATTCCATACATTGAAGTGAGGAATAGCGTAGTGTCCCTCTGTTGCCTTCTTTTCCCAATATCTGATATCTGATAACATTTTAATCACCTTTCCTTATGAAAATTTTTAATAAATCTGTGTATATCAGTCGGCTACCTTGATAACGCCCTTAACCATATTGGCTTTCTTTTCGGGGTCGATAGCGTCCATAAATGCCTGCTGAACATCTTTGTAATCATAGATGTTTGTAACCATATCCTTAACATTGAACTTACCGCTTGCGATTGCCTCGATTGTCTGCGGGAAGTTGTTGCAGTAACGGAATGATGTCTGAATCATAACCTCACGGTTAATCTTGAGGAAGTCAATCGGAACAGGCTTTGACTGTGTGCCGACCATCATAATCTTACCGCCTCTTGCAACGATCTGAACAGCCTGCTGAGCTGTGAATACAGAACCTGCTGCCTCGAATACGAGTTCACAACCGTGATCGCCGAAATATTCGGGTGAACGGAGAAGTGCAACCGTATCCTGCTCCTTGCCGTTGATAACTCTGCTTGCACCAAGCTTTAATGCAAGGTCAAGACGATTCTGCATAATATCAACAACGGTGATGTCTGTTGCACCGAGGCTCTTACAAGCCTGAAGTACCATAAGACCGATTGTACCGCCGCCGAGGATAACAATGCTCTTACCAAGCTGTGCGCCGCCGAGGATTGCTGCGTGCATACCGACTGCTGCCGGCTCAACGAGAGCTGCTTCCATTGTTGTCATACCCTCAGGAATGTGGTATGTCCACTCCTCGGGATGTGTCATATACTGTGTGAGTGCGCCCTTGTAGTTAGGCTGTGTAGCCATAAAGTCAACATCAGGGCAGATGTTGTATCTGCCTGTACGGCAGTATTCGCATTTGTCATCCGGAACACCG
>OHSK01001203.1_pt1 | contig 10803 bp, 8 predicted proteins | sample 1578701 | NCBI WGS metagenome assembly OHSK01 (sample SAMEA3879503, study PRJEB24766) | human gut metagenome | biome: human-associated habitat; feature: feces | place: USA | collected 1985/1987
CCAGTTCGGCCCGCGCAGGCGAAGTGCTGGTCGTCGGCGACACCACGGGCCAACTCGCCAGTTACCTTTCCCGGCCAGAACCCGGACTGCCCCAGCCGGAGCCCCGCTTCGACGTGCGTCCTACGACGCAAGACCAACTCAAGGGCAACGCCCTCCTGGCCCGCACCATCGTCATCCTGAGCGACAAGCCGTATGCTTCGGGACACGACCTCAACGCCCGTCCGCAACTCGTCATCGAAGCCTCCGCGAAGGATTCGGCACGGATCCTGCACGACCTTCTGGCCTTTGAGGAGCAAGAGAGCTACGCCTTCCTCCAGCACAACCACCATCCCAAAATGGAGGAGAAGATACGGAGGCAGTTTGGCGTCCAGATGAAAGTGCCCGAGGCCATGCGTGCCAGCAAGACGTCGAAAGACTTTCTGTGGATAGCCACCAACGGGGCAGAAAACCTCAGAAGCCTCTGCGTCCTGCGCCTGCCGGACAGTCCGAAAGCCGACTGGGCAAGAGCCATCGACCAGATGCTCTCCCAGCACATCCACGGCGATCAGGCCTCCAGCTCCATGCACCTGGCGCTGGCGACCGTCCAAATCCAGCAAGAGCATGGGATCCACCTCCTGACGGGACAATGGATGATGGAAGACGACGCGATGGGAGGCCCCTTTGTGGCCTCCGTCAAAAAGACAAGGCAGGGCACCCTCGTGCTCCTCGCCTTCGCCTACGCCCCCGAGAGAGAAAAAAGAAACATCATGCGGCAGCTTCGCACTGTCGTTTTCAATGAGTATATATCTTATGGAGAATAACAAGAAAATACGGGTGGCTATCACCCAAGGCGATACCAACGGTATCGGATACGAGCTGATATTCAAGGTTTTTGCCGACCCCGAGATGCTGGAGTTGTGCACGCCCATCATCTACGGTTCCCCCAAGGTGGCAGCCTACTACCGCAACCTGCTCGAGATAGAGGCCAACTTCACCATCATCTCGGACGCAAGCGAGGCCACCGACGGCGTGGTCAATCTGCTGACCACCTACGAAGAAGAGGTGAAAGTGGAGCCTGGCGTGGCCAGCGAGACCTCGGGAGACTACGCCCTCAAGACCCTCGACTGCGCCTTGGCCGACTATCGCGAGGGCCGCTTCGACGTCCTCGTCACCAATCCCATCGACAACACCAGCGAGTTTCAGTTTAGCGGACAGAGCCGCTATATCGAAGACCACCTGGAGACCGACGGCCACGGCCAGACCCTGATGGTCGATGGCGGACTGCGCATTGCCCTGGCCACACGCAACCTGCCTTTGCGCCAGGTGGTGGAGTGCATCACCCAGGGCAGCATCGGGCAGACCTGCCGCAAACTCGCCCAGAGCCTGCGTCGCGACTTCCGCCTCTCCAATCCCCGCATCGCCCTCCTCTCCATCAATCCGAAGGCTGGCGACAACGGACTGCTCGGCACCGAGGAGCAGGAGATTATCCGCCCCGCCATCGAGACGCTGACCACCGAGGGCATCCAGGCCTTTGGCCCCTACGCCGCCGACGCCCTCTTCGCCGGCAACGACTACACCCATTTCGACGCTATCGTCGCGATGTACTACGAGCAGGGCACGATCCCCTTCCACGCGCTGTGCGATGGTCCTGGCGTCCACTACACCGTCGGTCTGCCGCTGGTCCGCACCTGCCCCGACCTGGCCAACACGCTCCCGCTGGGCGGAAAGGGCGTGGCCGACCCGCAGCCGCTGCGCCAAGCCATCTTCACGGCCATCGACATTTTCCGCAACCGCGCCGCCTACGACCAGGCGGGTGCCCATCCGCTCCCCAAACTCTACAAGGAGAAGAAAGACGAGAGCGAGAAGGTACGCTTCGCCATCCCCAAGAAGCGCGAACCCAAGGCAGAGTAAACGATCTCGTTGAGACATGAAAAAGAAGTACCAGAACATCTTCTTCATCTTTGGCCTGGTGGTCCTTGCCGTCATGGTAAGCCAGCTCCACTTTGCCGAAGTGTGGCAGGGCCTGCAACGCGCAGGCTACTGGTTCTTCGCCGTCGTGGTCCTTTGGGCCTTTCTCTACCTTTTCAATACGGCTGCCTGGTACACCATCATCCGCAGCGGAGAGCGACGCGGCGCCGCAAGCGAGACGCAAGAGAATCGAGAGCATCGAGAAGCTCAAGAGAATCAAGAAACTCAAGAGAAACAAGAGAATCAAGAAACTCGAGAGATTCAAGGGTACCAAGAGAATCGAGGGACGCAAGAGACGTCCGGAGCGCACGTGGGCTTTTGGTGGCTCTACAAGATCACCGTCTCAGGCTTTGCCCTCAACTACGCCACGCCAGGAGGCTTGATGGGCGGCGAGCCCTACCGCATCATGGTCCTTAAGCCCAAGATCGGCACGGAGCGCGCCACGGCCTCGGTACTGCTCTACGTGATGACCCACATCTTCAGCCACTTTTGGTTTTGGATGCTGAGTATCGTGCTCTATGTCTTGACGCAAGAACTGAACACCTTCATGGCCATCATGCTCTCGCTGACAGGCGGCTTCTGCGCCCTCTGCATCTGGTTTTTCCTTGCCGGCTACCGACGCGGACTTGCCGTGAGGGGCATGAAACTCCTCGGCCACATTCCCGGCATCAAGCACTGGGCACGGCGGTTTATCGAGGGCCATCGCGAACAACTCGACAACATCGACCGCCAGGTGGCAGCCCTCCACAACCAAAATCCGCGCACGTTTCTCACGGTCGTGCTCCTGGAACTGGCCTGCCGCGTCTGCTCGGCCCTGGAGGTGATGTTCATCCTGCTCGTGCTCTACCCGAGCGTCAACTACATCGACTGCATCCTCATCATCGCCTTCACGACGCTCTTCGCCAACATGCTCTTCTTCATGCCGCTGCAGCTCGGCGGACGCGAGGGAGGCTTCCTGATGTCGGTCTCAGGACTGGGTCTGACTGCCACGGCGGGCATCTTTGTCGCCCTGCTGGTACGCATCCGCGAACTGATCTGGACGGCCATCGGCCTTCTGCTCATCAAGCTCGACCGCACCAGCCTGCGGGAAAAGCCAACGGAGAAGCCGCCTTGCCCATAGCGACCCACAAGACTCCAAACTGCGGCTCATAGCACCACAAGACTCCAAGCTGCGGCCCTGGCGACCTGACTTCTCCCCACTCTGCCTATATATTATATAAGGAGAAAACGGGAGAAGGAGACAAGGAGAAGTAAGGCAAAGGCAAAGGAGGAGAAGCAACAAGGAGAAAGGGAGAAGCAGAAGAAGACAAGGGAGAAGGAGAAGAAGACGCAAAAGGAGAAAAGGGAGAAGAAGGAGTAGAAGCAAAAAACGGGAGAAAGAATCGGGCGACAAGCCTGACGGCTTTATTTTAACCCCAACTATGGTAAGAAATGGATACGAGTAAACTGCAAATCATCAAGCAAAGATACAACGTCGTGGGCAACTGCGACGCGCTCAACCGTGCCCTCGACGTGGCCCTGCAAGTGGCCCCCACCGACCTCTCGGTGCTGATCATCGGCGAGAGCGGCGTGGGCAAAGAGATCATCCCGCGCGTCATCCACGACAACTCGCCCCGCAAGCGGGAGAAATACTTCGCCATCAACTGTGGTTCGATTCCCGAGGGAACGATAGACAGCGAACTCTTCGGCCACGAGAAGGGATCCTACACGGGTGCCATCGGCGAAAGCGAGGGCTATTTTGGCATTGCCAACAAGGGCACGCTCTTCCTCGACGAGGTCGGCGAACTGCCCATGGCCACCCAGGCCCGCCTGCTCCGCGTCCTGGAGACGGGCGAATACATCCGCGTAGGAGGACAGGAGATCCGAAAGACCAACGTCCGCATCGTCGCTGCCACCAACGTCAACATGCGCAAGGCCATCAGCGAGGGGAAGTTTCGCGAGGACCTCTACTACCGTCTCAACACGATTCCCATCAACATGCCGCCCCTCCGCGAGCGTGGCAACGATATCCTGCTGCTCTTCCGCCTCTTCGCCATGCAGATGGCCGAGAAATACAAGTTGCCGAAGATCACGCTCGACGACGAGGCCAAGCAGGTGATGCTCAAGTACAAATGGCCCGGCAACGTCCGCCAACTGAAGAACATCACCGAGCAGATGTCGGTCATTGCCGAGAAGAGAGTGATCGACCGGGAGGAGATCCTGCGCTTCATCCCCCAGGACACGGAGAGCACCGAACTGGCCCTCGTCGATAAGGGGCAAGGATCGCATAGCTACGAGAGCGAGCGCGAGATCCTCTACAAGATCCTCTACGAGCTCCGTGGCAACGTCAGCGACCTGCGCCGCGACCTCAACAACGTGCGCAAGCAACTGGAGACCTACCGCGAGCCCGAAGAGACGGCCCACTACCGCCACCTGGCCACGGAGGGCGCCCAGACGCTTCCTGCCACGACCCAGGATGCCTTCCGCCCTGACGACAAGGAGGTGGAGGACGCCGTGGCCGAGGAGATACAGGAGACCCGCCCACAGAGGGAGGAGGAAAGTCTCAACCTCAACGACAACCAGCGACAGATGGTGGTCAGGGCGCTGGAGCGCAACAACGGCAACCGCAAGAAAGCGGCCCAGGAACTCGGCATCAGCGACCGCACCCTCTACCGCCGCATCAAGGAGTACGGACTCGAAGACAAATAAAAACGTCTATGCGTACGGACTTGAAGACAAATAAAACGTCAAGGGAGTACGGACTCGAAGACAAATAAAAATATCAAGGAGTACGGACTTGAAGAAAAATAAAGCATGAGAAGCGATAAGAATCAAAGGACCCCACGCCTCGCCGCCCACCTCTGCGTGTCGGCCGTGGTGGTATGGATGCTGCTGGCCTTGGCGACATCCTGCGTTCCGAAGTACACCTTCAACGGCGCCAGCATCGACTACACCAAGACCAAGACCATCCAGATAGCCGATTTCCCCATCCGCTCCGCCTATGTGTGGGGACCGATGGGCCCCATGTTCAACAATGCGCTCAAGGACCAGTTTGCCAACCACACGAAGTTGCAGCAGGTCCGTCGCGACGGCGACCTCCAGATCGAGGGCGAGATCACGCAGTATCAGCAGCGCAACAAGTCGGTGTCGAGCGAGGGCTACGCTGCCCAGACCGAACTCTCCATCACGGTCAACGTGCGGTTTACCAACAACGTGAACCATGCCGAGGACTTCGAGCGCCAGTTTACGGCCACCTCCTCCTACCCCACCACGCGCAACCTCAACGACGTGCAGCAAGAGCTGGTGGAGCAGATGGTCAAGGATCTGACCGACCAGATATTCAATGCCACCGTGGCCAACTGGTAGCCCTGCTTCCCACGCCACCCATGTACGGCAGCCACCACTATTTACGGATTCCTCCAATCAGCACCACATCATGAGTATAAACATAGCCACCCTCACGCGCCACCCCGAACGGCTGGGCAAGGACACCCTCTACGAGCTGCGCAGTCTGCTCGCACGCTATCCTTACTACCAGCCCGCACGGCTATTGCTGCTCAAGAACCTCTACCTGCTCCACGATCCCACCTTCGACGAGGAGCTGCGTAGGGCCGCCGTCTATATCACCGAGCGCCAGCGCCTTTTCGACCTGACAGAAGGTCCCCACTACCAGTTGCGGGACGATCAGGCCGCCGAGCACGAAGCCGCCAAACACGAAGCTACCAAACACGAAGCCGCCAAGCAGGAAGCTGACGCGCAGAACGCCCCCGAGGGCGATCGCACCGCCGCGCTCATCGACAGTTTCCTCGACCAGCTCCCCGGAGAGGAGGGCGAGGAGACGCAGCCGTCGTCAAGCGCAAGCCGACCCCCGCCGACGCCACCATCGACTACGTGGCCTACCTCATGGAGGCTGGAGACGAAGCCCCCCAGGAGACCCCCCAACTCAAGGGCCAGGAACTCATCGACGACTTCATCAACAAGGAGAAAGGTAAAATTTCTCTACAAGACGAAACCGAGTACGAGCCCGAGGAAGAAACCGTGGAGGACGAAGGATCGAGCTATTTCACCGAAACTTTGGCGCGTATCTACATCAAGCAGGGCAGATATTCCAAGGCGCTGGAAATTATTCAGCGATTATATTTGGAATATCCAAAAAAAAATCGTTACTTTGCAGACCAAATTCGGTTTCTACAGAAATTGATTTTGAACGAACAATAAAAATAAAAGACAAAAAGATAAAAAATGGGACTTTACACATTATTTGTGATTCTTATCGTGATCGCCGCACTCCTGATGATCGGAATTGTTATGATTCAAGAGTCAAAGGGTGGTGGCCTGGCGTCTAACTTCTCCTCGTCCAACAGCGTGCTCGGCGTGCGCAAGACGACGGACTTCATCGAAAAGGCCACATGGGGACTGGCTATTGCCATGGTCGTGTTCAGCGTTGTCTGCGCCTACGTAGCTCCTTCTGCCAACACCGATCAGAGCGTGATCGAGCGTGCAGCCGAGAGCAGCTCTTCCAACCCCAACAACCTGCCCAACTTCGGCGCCAGCCAGCAGAAGCAGGCTGCTCCCGCCCAGAAGGGTGGCGCACAGGGTGCAGCTCAGGGCGCTCCTGCCCAGGGTGCTCCCGCTCAGGGCGAGAAGGCCGCACAGTAAGAGATCTTATCATAAGCTATCATATCCCCCTGTCTTCCAAGGCAGGGGGCTTATTGGTTTTGCCCCTACCGACCCAGCCCGCTCCATTGTTTTACACGTCCTATCCTTTGTTTTCACGCGGGCTCTGCATTGTTTTTTAGAAATTTCCACGCCCACTCCCTTGCCATATCATAGAAAAACCGTATCTTTGCAAAAAAGAATACCAAAATCATCCAGAACTTATGGAAATAGCAGAACGATTTATCAACTACACCAAGTTTGACACCCAGTCGGTCGATGAGTCCGAGACCGTACCCAGCAACCCGAAGCAGATCATCTTCGCCCGCTACCTCAAGGAGGAGCTGGAGAAGGAGGGCCTGAAGGAAGTCGAGATGGACGAGAAAGGCTACATCTACGCCACCCTTCCCGCCAACACCGACAAGTCCGTGCCCACCATCGGCTTCATCGCCCACTACGACACCGCCCTCGACGCCAGTGGCGCCAACATCAAGGCCCGTATTGTCAAGGGCTACGACGGCGGCGACATCGAGCTTTCTCCGGGCATCGTCTCCTCGCCGAAGATGTTCCCCGAGCTGCTCGCCCACAAGGGTGAGGACCTCATCGTCACCGACGGCACCACGCTGCTGGGCGCCGACGACAAGGCCGGCATCGCCGAGATCGTCCAGGCCATGTGCTGGCTGCGCGACCATCCCGAGGTGAAGCACGGCAAGATCCGCGTGGGCTTCAACCCCGACGAGGAGATCGGCAAGGGCGCCCACCACTTCGACGTGGAGAAGTTTGGCTGCGAGTGGGCCTACACGATGGACGGTGGCGACATCGGCGAACTGGAGTATGAGTGCTTCAACGCCGCCGCTGCCAAGATCATCATCCACGGCGTGAGCGTCCATACGGGCTACGCCAAGGGCAAGATGATTAACGCCGCCCGCCTGGCTGCCGAGTTCAACGCCCTGATCCCCACCACCGACATCCCCGAGACCACCGAGGGCTACGAGGGCTTCTACCACCTCCTGTCCATCGAGGGCCATTGCGAGGAGGGCAAGCTCTCCTACATCATCCGCGACCACGACCGTCAGAAGTTTGAGCAGCGCAAGAAGTTCCTCGCCGACTGCGTGGCCAAGATGAACGAGAAGTACGGCGAGGGCGTCTTCGAGATCACCCTCACCGACCAGTACTACAACATGAAGGAGAAGATCGAGCCCAACATGCACGTCATCGACTTCGTGCTCAAGGCCATGGAGGAGACGGGGGTGAAGCCGAAGGTAGAGCCGATCCGTGGCGGCACGGACGGCGCCCAGCTCAGCTACCGCGGCCTTCCCTGCCCCAACATCTTCGCTGGCGGCGTCAACTTCCACGGCCCCTATGAGTTTGTCTCCATCCAGGTGATGGAGAAGGCCATGCAGGTGGTCATCAAGATCAGCGAGCTGGCAGCCGGCTACAACGACTAGTCCGCTCCCCCTGTTCTCTGAGGATGCTTTGTGGCGTGGCGACGCGTCTCGCCGCAAAGCATCCTTTACCCCCACCCCCTGTCTGTGTATCATCACGGTCTGTGTATCATCACGCTATTTTTGCCGGAGGCGAACCCCACTGCTGACCATCACGAGAACTATTTTTTTCTCTCCACCCCGCCCCCTCCTTGGGCCGTCCCTCCGACACAACATACCAACCTAAGAAAAGAAAGCGAGGCGCCTATCAATTCCCTTCCCCATCTCGTGAGCGACCTGGCCCTGATCCTGGTCGTGGCCGGAGCCGTCACCCTGTTGTTCAAGAAGCTCCGCCAGCCGCTTGTGCTGGGCTATATCGTAGCCGGATTTTTGGTCTCTCCCCACATGCCCTACACGATGAGCGTCGTCGATAAGGGCGACGTCGAGATGTGGGCCGAGATCGGCGTGATGTTTCTCCTGTTCTCCCTGGGCCTCGACTTCTCCGTCAAGAAGATCCTCAAGATGGGCACCAGTCCCGTCATCGCTGCCTGCACCATCGTCTTCAGCATGATCCTGCTCGGCATCACCGTGGGCAAGGGCTTCGGCTGGGGCCACATGGACTGCATCTTCCTGGGCGGCATGCTCGCCATGTCCTCCACCACCATCATCTACAAGGCCCTCTCCGACATGGGGCTGCTGCAGCAGGGCTTCGTGGCCACCGTCATGAGCGTCTGCATCCTCGAGGACATCCTCGCCATCGTGATGATGGTCATGCTCTCCGCCATCGCCAACGGTTCCTCGCCCGACGGCGGCCAGTTGCTCGGCAGCGTCTTCAAGATAGGCTTCTTCCTCGTCCTGTGGTTCGTCATCGGCATCTTCCTCATCCCCCTGCTGCTGCGCAAGGTGCGCAAGCTCATGAACGCCGAGACCCTCCTGATCGTTGTCCTCGGCCTCTGCTGCCTCATGGCCGTCATCTCCACCAAGGTGGGCTTCAGCAGCGCCTTCGGAGCCTTTGTGATGGGCAGCATCCTTGCCGAGACCGTCGAGGCCGACAAGATCATCCGCCTCGTCGAACCGGTCAAAAATCTCTTCGGCGCCATCTTCTTCGTCTCCGTCGGCATGCTCGTCGATCCGCTGATCATCGTCGATTACGCCCTCCCCATCCTCTGCCTCGTCCTCACCATCCTCGCCGGTCAGGCCCTCTTCGGCACGATGGGCTACCTCTTGGGCGGCCAAAGCCTGAAAAACGCCATGCGCTGTGGTTTCTCCATGGCCCAGGTGGGCGAGTTTGCCTTTATCATAGCGTCGCTGGGCCTCTCCCTGGGGGTCATCGGCGACTTCCTCTATCCGGTTGTAGTCGCGGTCTCCGTCATCACAACATTCCTCACACCTTACATGATCCGTGCTGCGGAGCCGTGCTACAACCTTCTCACACGCCACCTGCCGCGCCAGTGGAGCCGCCGTCTGGAGCACATCGGCACGGGCGCCCCCGCCACTCCCTCCTCCGGCCATCTCTGGAAGCGCCTCCTGCGCGCCATGGTGGTCAACACGCTGATCTACGGCATCCTCTCCATCGCCGTCATCGCGCTGATGTTCTCCTTCGCCCTGCCCTTCTGCCGCGAACTCTCCACCGAACTGACGGGGTCTCACTGGGCCGGCAATGCCGTCTGCGGCATCGCCACCGTGCTGATGATCGCCCCCTTCCTGCGCGCCTTCATGATGAAGAAGAACCACTCCGAGGAGTTCAAGACGCTCTGGACGGAGCGGCGCACCAACCGCCCCCCGCTCGTCTTCACCGTCCTGGTCCGACTGGCCATCGCCGCCGCCTACATCTTCTATATCGCCAACTACCTGACGCGCTTCGCCGACGCGCTGCTCATCACCATCGCCTTCGGCACGATCGTGCTGATGGTGCTCTCGCGCAGTCTGAAGAAACGGAGCATCCGCCTCGAGCGTCTCTTCGTCCAAAACCTCCGAAGCCGCGAGATCCAGGCCGAGGCCCTCGGGCGCAAACGGCCGCTCTACGAGGGCCGACTGCTCGACCGCGAGATCCACATGAGTCTCTGCGAGGTGCCCGAAGACTCGCTTTGGGCCGGCAAGCAACTGGCGGAGCTCGACTTCCGCAAGTATTTCGGCGTCAACGTGAGCAGCATCCTCCGCGGCCGCCAGCGCATCAATATCCCCAACGGCGAGGTGGCCCTCTTCCCCGGCGACCAGCTCCAGGTGATAGGCGACGACGACCAGCTCACGCGCTTCGCCCAAGCCATGCGGACGGAGGTCCACGACGAGGACGCCGAGATAGAGAAGCGGGAGATGCGCCTCCAGCAGATCATCGTCGGGCAAAAGAGCCCCTTCCTCGACCAGACGCTGCGCGAAAGCGGCATCAGGGACCGGTACAACTGCATGGTGGTGGGACTCGACGAGGGCGAGAAAAACCTCACCATCATCACGCCCAACTACCGCTTCGCCCTGGGCGACGTGCTGTGGATCGTAGGCGAGGAGCAAAACGTCAAGGGCCTCCTGGAGGCCAACGGCGAGGAGTAGCCGCCGCCCCAGGGATGATGATGTAGCCACCACCACCATTGATTTGATTTTAACCACCACACCTATGAGTAGAAGCATCCACCGCCGCGCCCTGCTGCGCGCCCTATGTCTCCCCCTCCTCCTGGTCACGATCGTGGCCTGCCACCGCCAGGATCCGTCGGCCCTCAACGCCAACGAGCTGTTCTTCGACGAGACGCTGGCCTCCATCTCCCCCGACGCGACGCTGCCCGACCTTTTCTATATCGGCACGGAG
>OHSK01001213.1_pt1 | contig 10743 bp, 6 predicted proteins | sample 1578701 | NCBI WGS metagenome assembly OHSK01 (sample SAMEA3879503, study PRJEB24766) | human gut metagenome | biome: human-associated habitat; feature: feces | place: USA | collected 1985/1987
CGAAGCCGAGTGCCGACACCTCGAATGCCGCCTTGCCCGTACCCAATACACGATGCCCTTTGATATGTGCTGCATCGGTATCGCTCTCGGACGTTGCCGTTTGTTTACTCTCTGATGCAAAGACCTCGCTTAATCCCGAAGGCATGGCCAATGCTGCACCTGCCAATGTCGCCCTTTTCAGAAATCCGCGGCGGCTGATTCCTTCCTTATTTTCTTCTTTCATAATACTTCCTATTTATTTAATGTTTTGATTATTCTTGCCGGATTACCTGCAACGACAGTCATAGGCGGAACGTCTTTGGTCACGACACTATTCGCTCCGACGATTGCTCCGTATCCGATGTGAACCCCGGACAGAATCGTAGCATTGATACCGATCCATACCTTATCCTCGATGACAACCGGACGACCGTAAGTCGCACTGCGGTTTTCCGGATCGGGGTCGTGGTTGATGGTGATAATATTCACTTTCGGGCCGACCAGCACATTTTCACCGAGCGTGATTCCGCTGCGCCCGAAAAACGTACAGCATTGTTGGATGAAGCAACCTTTTCCGATTTTGATATGCTTGCCGTAATCCACATAAAAAGGAGGAAGTAAGGTTATAGAGGCATCTACTTCCTGCCCGATAATCTCGCCCAACATCTGACGAACCTCATCCGGCGTATGATAGCCATCATTGAGTTCCGTTGCGATTTTCATCGTATCCCAAATGGTATTTATCAACTCGTCGTATCCCGGATCTAACGGAGATACCATTTCGCCGTTCAAATCTCTTTCAAAAATCTTGTTCATATTGATTTATTGTTTAATGTTCTGGTGCAAAGGTAAAAAGAGAGCCTCGCAACGACTTTGCTGCGAGGCTCAAATGATTTTGCTCTGAAGTTCACTTCCTAAAGCAATGTTTTTCCGAAAAATCTATATTCGTCTGATTAGCTTGGCGGGATTTCCCGCAACAATCGTATTAGGCTCGACATCATGCGTAACGACACTACCAGCTCCGACCACTGCGTTCTCGCTGACGGTAACTCCGGGCAGGATGGTAGCCCCGGCTCCAACCCAGACCTTCCGGCAGATATGTACCGGCTTGCAGGTAATCACATGACGGTTCTCCAAATCGTGGTTGTTGGATATGAGCTGCACATTTGCAGCAATCATCGCATCATCGTCTATCGTAATTCCTCCCGCCGACATCATCAGACACCCCGGCATGATGATGACATTGCGACCAAACCTCACATTGGCGGTTCGAACACCCGAAAACGGTGTTTCTATGCGACAATTCTCTCCGAAATGCGGAAAAATCTTATGCAATAACTTGCTATATTCCTCCGTATCCGGCATCGTATGATTCAACCGGAAAATGTTTTGTCGCAGCTCTTTCGCTGCGGCAAGTTCCTGTTCTGTCTGGTTCAGACAGTCGATTCTCAATTCTTCCATCAGCTTACTCGATTACTTGATTAGCCCAATCCCCGGCTTGCTTCGTATTTCCGTTACACAAACGTCCTTTTTCCCATTCGATTTCGGGATAGAGTTTCCGAAACTGCTGGACACTGTTGTCAATCGAACTGCTGCCGGATGTAGCGAACGGGATAACAGTCTTGTCGGAGAAGTCATATTTTTCAAGGAATGTATTGACCGGACGCGGACATAAGTCCCACCATATCGGATAACCGAGAAACACCACGTCGTAATCTTTCGGATTGAGTACCTCTCCGCCTAATGCAGGACGTGATTTTTCGTCTGCCATCTCCACCGAACTGCGGCTCGATTTATCATTCCAGTCGAGGTCTGCCGAAGTGTAGTCCGTAGCCGGAGTAATCCGATAAAGCGTACCGCCCGTCTCTTTTGCAATAGCGACCGCAACTTTTTCCGTGGTTCCGGTGCAGGAAAAATAGGCTACGAGGATTTTCTTTCCGGATTGGGTATCCATTACTTGTTTTTGCGCTCTCGAAGAGCAGCTAAATGTAAGTAAACTCATAATTATCAATATAATCTGCTTCATTATACTTTGTTTTTGAATATTTCCAGTCTTTACCATGACAGGGCAACCCCATAGGCTTCCTTATATATTTTGGAGAAGTGAGACAGATTCTTGAACCCCACATCGAAACAAGCCTCCGTTACCTTCTTCTTACCTGATTTTATCAAGTCATGTGCAGCTTCCAGACGACGTTTGATAATCCATTTCTGCGGTGTCAAATTGCTCACTTTGGCAAAATCACGTTTGAAGGTTGCCAGACTGCGTCCTGTATAACTCGCGATTTCCCCCATCGAGAGGTCATACATGTAATTCTCATTCAGGTAGTCGAGAATGTCTATTTTCCATGGTTCCACGAAATCGAACAGCGAAGCATAGAGGTTCCTGTCGGTATTGAGCAGTACATACAGCCCCTCGATCATTTTTAGCTTCAGTACATCTTCGGAAGGCTTTTCGCCCGCATCAAAATAAGGGATAACTGATTCGAACAGCGACCGAATGTCGGGTCTGTTACTCGGTAATACACGCAGACTTGTTTTTTCACGCTTGGAGTCGACCGGTATCTGTTGTTGGTTGAGTGTATGGTAAAACTCCCTCAGAAAAGGCTTTGTGAATTTCAGCACGACGGAGCGGTAGGGCTTATCGTCCTCAACCTTTTTTTGCAGCCACATCCGGTTATCACGCCGCATGAAAGCGCAATCTCCCGGATGCAGAACGGTTTTCTTTCCCCGTTCCTCTATTTTCAATTCGCCGGAGCATAGATAAATAAGCGTATGCTCCCTGTTTTCGTGGGCACACCCCCGGTCATCGGTGAAATAGCTCGCTATAAGCACATTCAAGCAATCGAATACATCTAATTGTTCCATATTGTCAGCCTTTTATTTTTGCAAAGGTAGCAAGTTATATTTGCTTTTTATTTGTTGTGAAGCTCAATGTTTTCTCGGAAAATCATAAGGAACAATTTATCCTATCAAAAAAATACATTATCTTTGCAATACAATTTGAGCTGTTTAGCCGCTTTCCTATCCATGCCTTATACCTCATGCGAATTCTTTTTTATCAGTTTGCAGCCAAATAAATAGCTTCAGACTGTATCAAATATAAATAAAAGCAAGATGACGAGCTACATTTTGAATCGCTGATGACGATTCAGAGTCTTTAGAAGACCTTTTCTTAATCTATTTAATAAAAAAAGCATTTTTCTCTCACCCGCTCCGAAATCTTGTGTGTCTACTTAGTATAAAGCGAATTTTTATACTAATGTTAATCTAAAATTTAAGTTATGAAACACAAGATTTTACTTGTACTTCTTTTAGGCTTGATGGTTGCGTTTACAGCCTCTGCCCAGAAGGTAACCTTGCAATTTCGGCAAGTTAAGTTAGCAAAAGTCTTTGATGCTATCACTCAACAAACAGGGCTAACTGTAGCATACAGTCGTCCTACGGTTGATCCTGACCGAATTGTAACTATTGAAGCTAATAAAGAAGAACTTTCCCAAGTACTTACTCAATTAATGAAAGGTACGAATGTGACCTTTGAAATTGGTGAGAAGAAAATCTATTTGAAAGAAAAGCCAACTTCGGATGTACAGCAAAGCCGAAAAGTTAAAACAATCTCTGGTACCATAGTTGATGATAAAGGCGAGCCGGTGATTGGTGCCAGTATCATAATTGAAGGAACTTCACAAGGTACTATCACTAACATTGATGGTGAATATACTTTGGCTAATGTCCCTGAGAATAGCATGATTACTATTTCATTTGTAGGCTATAAGTCGTTAACCTTTGCTGCTAATGATAAAACTTTGGCAAATATCACTTTGAAAGAAGATAGCGAATTGATAGATGAAGTAGTAGTAGTAGGTTATGGTGTGCAAAAAAAGAGAGATGTAACAGGTGCAATGGCTTCTGTAGATGCAGCGAAGATAGCGTCAGTTCCTGTAACTTCAGCTTCTGAAGCTTTACAAGGACGTGCTTCCGGTGTATTGGTTTCTCAGGATAATTGGGCGCCGGGTACCTCGCCTACAGTTTTAATTCGTGGAAAACGTTCAATCAATGCCAGTAATGAACCGTTGTATGTAGTTGATGGTGTACCTATTACAGGCGGACTTCGGGAAATTAGTCCTTCGGATATTGCTTCAATGGAAGTCTTGAAAGATGCATCCGCTACTGCCATTTATGGTTCAAGAGGTGCTAATGGCGTTGTCCTAATTACGACCAAACAAGGTAAAGATGGTAAAACGCAGGTTGACTATTCCGGATACTTTGGTGTTCAAACTATACAGAATAAATTGGAATTAATGAATGGGGCTCAATATGCAGAATATGTGCGTGAGGCTTACCGTAATACAAATAGTTCGAACAAATATCCTACGGACTATCCTGATAAAACAGCGGATATGGCAAATCCCATGTTCAAACAGGACGCCTATGTACTTGAATCATTGATGATGGCTTATGATGAAAATGGAAATTATTACCCTTCAAAAGTACGTTCTGATAATTGGTTTGATCATGTTACACGCAACGGTATTATAACCGATCATCAGATAAGCGTCAATGGTGGAAATGCCAAAACAAACTTTTTGGCATCTGCTACTTATAATAAGAATGAAGGTATCATGAAAGATCAGAGTTACGAACGTTATTCTATACGTTTGAACTTGAATCATGAAATCAACCAGTGGTTTAAATTTGGACTTCAAACGCAATACTCACATTCTGTAAAGGAGCGTGGTAGTGGGATGGAAGGTGATGCTTATATGTATCGCATCAGTCCTTTGGGCTCGTTACGCAATGAAGATGGTACTCCCACTCAGTTGGTAGCCTCTGATGCTCAGATGTGGAACCCTTTGATGAATCTTGAAGAAGGAGCAGTATCTGCACCTGAGAAAGTTAGTCGATATTTAGGTAGTTATTATGTGGAAGTGACCTTCCCTGTAAAGGGTTTGAAATTCAAAAGTAATTTAGGACTTGATGCCCGCACTAAACAAGATTATCAATTCTATTCCTCTAACACAAGTACCCGCCAGTTAGGAACATCTTATGCTTATAATGGTATGAGTAAATACACGATGATGACTCTTGAGAACATGCTGTTCTATAACCGCGATTTTGGTAAAGACCATACTTTGGGTGTGACCTTGCTGCAATCTATTCAGGAAGATAAGACAGAATCGAATAAGATTGGAGTGCAGGATGTTACTTCAGATGATTTGCTGTACAACGACTTGGCATCTTCTTCTATTATAGATAAAATAGGTAGTAATTTGACGAAGTGGACTATGGCGTCTTTTATGGGACGTGTCAATTATGGATTTAAAGGAAGATATCTCTTTACCGGTTCAGTACGTTATGATGGCTCTTCCCGTTTAGCAGAGGGGCACAAATGGGTTGCTTTCCCATCAGTGGCATTGGCGTGGCGTGTCAGTGAAGAAGCTTTTATGAAGAAGCAGAATTTCCTTTCTAATTTAAAGTTAAGAGCTGGTTGGGGAAAGACTGGTAATTCTTCTATTGACCCTTATATGACAAGAGGCGGTCTTGGCTTGTCTACATATGTGTGGGATAATGGAGTATCCGAAGTGTTAGGATATGCCCCCAGTATAATGGCAAATAGTGAATTAACCTGGGAGACTACAAAACAATGGAATGTAGGTGTGGACTTTGGTTTCTTTAATAACAGGCTAAGTGGTACTGTTGATTTATACCTGCAACACACTTCTGACCTTTTGCTGGAACGTCAGATACCTGTCGTGTCCGGATTTGGGAGTGTCCTTTCCAATGTAGGTGAAACTAAAAATAAAGGTATTGAAATTTCACTTTCTTCTTTGAATATCAATACGAAAAGTTTCCAGTGGACTACCGACGTGATGTTCTATGCAAATAAAGAATCTATCGAATCACTGTATAATGGGAAGGTAGATGATATTGGTAATAAGTGGTTTATCGGACATCCTATTAATGTGCATTATGATTATGAGAAAATAGGAATCTGGCAGAATACACCGGAAGATTTGGCTGAAATGGAAGAGTTTAATAAGAATGGTGCCAACTTTAAACCGGGAGATATAAAGATATGGGATAACGGCGATAAGAAAATTACGGAGGCTGATCGTAAAATATTAGGTTCTACCAGTCCGAAGTTCATTGCAAGTATGGTGAATAGTATCAGCTATAAAGGGTTTGATTTTTCTATTTTCCTGTATGCCAGTGTGGGAGCTATGCTTAATAATAATATTGAGTATTTGAATAAACCCGGACGTGCTAACAGTATTGTTATTGATTACTGGACTCCGACGAATCCGACAAATGCCTATCCACGCCCCAGTGTTGACAATGCTTCACCAGCTTATGTGAAGTCACTTCAATATGAAAAGGCTGATTTCATCAGAGTTAGAAATATAACTTTGGGATATACTTTACCGGAGAAACTCTTGAAGAAAATACGTGCTCGTAAAATACGTGTATATCTGTCTGCAAACAATCCATTTGTTATTACTGGATTCTCTGGGATTGATCCTGAAGGAGCAAGAGGCTATACAGCGCCGAGTGCTTCGACATGGATGGGTGGAGTAAATCTTTCTTTCTAAAATTAATCAGAGTTCTAAATCTTTAAAATAGTTGAGATATGAAAATAAGATATATTAGTATTATGTTGTTGTTTGCTTTCTTGATTTCGGGTTGCAGCGATTGGCTGCAAGAAGATGATTCTTCAAAGTTGACATATGATTTTTATGCTACTGAAAAGGGAATAGATGCAGCATTAGTTGCCACTTATTCATATATGAGATGGGGAGCCGGCAATAAAGCCAGATATAATATGATGACTGAATTAGGAGTTGACCTGTTTACTGAAGCACGTGACGGAAAGACTCGCGAATCTTTTAATCGTTATGAATCCGGTTTTATGAATCCTTCCTTGAAGGTCTTATATGAATTTTGGGAAAATCATTATAAAGCAATCAGTACGGCGAATATTGCTATAAACCAAGTAGAAAAAAGCACTGAATTATCCGAAGCTAAAAAAGAACTGAGTTTAGGGGAATTGCATTTTTTGCGTGCTTATTTTTATTTTGATTTAGTGCAGCAGTTTGGCAAAATACCTTTGGAAACAAAAGGCAATTTTGAAGTGAGAACCGATTATAAACGGGCACCTGTAGCAGATATCTATAATCAGATTGTTAGCGATTTGAGAATTGCAGAACCGTTGCTTCCAACAAAACCCGCGAATGGAGGCAAGGCTTCAAGAGATGCAGCCGCACACCTTCTTGCTAAGGTGTATTTGACTCGTGCCAGTGCGGAAACAGATATTCGTGGCATGAAGCCTACCGATCTGGATAGTTGTCTTTATTATGCAGAGAGTGTATTACCGGAGAATGGAGGTACGCACAAATTAATGAGCAACTATGCGGACTTATGGGATATGAAGAATCAGGGCAACTCAGAAGTAATTTATGCAGTGCAATTTACAAATAATCCGTTGTATAATGATGACGGAAACTGGTTTCATCTTTATTGGAATGCAGCCATGTATGAATTACAACCGGGTATGATACGTGATATTGCAAATGGACGTCCTTATGGGATGATTCGTCCGACTGATAAGACTTTACTCACTCTTTTCGATCGTAAAAACGACTCTCGTTTCTATAAGAGTTTCAAAATGGTTTTTTATGCGAATAACAAAAAAACATTGCCTAAATGGGAAACTTTATCCTATAATGGTGAGGTTTATTTCACTCCCGATCCGGCAAAAGGACAAAAAGAAGGTAAGAATAAAATTGAATTAGGAGATACAGCTATCTATTTCTCAGTACAGAAATGTGGCTTGCAGCCAGGAACATTAGAGATGAAAAAGTATCTCGCTAACTTTAAATATGTATATATGCCTTATGAGATGCACGATATAGAAGGTCATCCCGTACTGGTTAAACATCTTGATCCTACACGTCCGGATAAAAATACGCAAGCAGGTGCACGGGAATGGGTACGCATGCGTTTGGGAGAAACTTATCTGATTGCAGCCGAAGCTGCTGGTAGAAAAGGAGATTATGAGTTGGCAGCAAAATATATCAATGTAGTTAGGAAGCGTGCAGCATGGGCCGATAAAGAAGTGAAAGCTCCCCAATATTGGAAAGAAGAAGGTGGCGAAATGAATGACATGAACAGTACCTACGATTTGATAAAAGTTACACCGGATGAATTGAAGAGCGATTTTGTCACTTTTATCTTGGATGAAAGAGGCCGTGAGTTGTTAGGTGAAATTTATCGATGGGAAGACTTGGTACGTTGCGGCGTTCTGTATGATTGGGTTATGAAATTCAATGGAGAAGCCAAAGCTGCCGGAACCATGAGACCTTTCCATAAGTTACGTCCTATTCCTCAAAATCATATCGACCGTTTGAAACCGGCAGGCAAGATTGAGGAAGAACAAAATGAAGGATACTATTAATAGATAGAAGAATGAAAAAATTACCGATACTATTATTATTTCTATTGGTCTCTTTCCTGACCTATGCGCAGCAGGATACTCATAAGCGTTTATTCATTCTGCTCGGGCAATCCAATATGTCAGGGAGGGCACCTATAGAAAATGCGGATACGGCAGCTTTACCATTGGTAAAGCTGCTGGATGCCGACGGACGTTTTGAAGTTGCCCGAAATCCATTGAACCGTTTCTCAAATATCCGTAAGGGTATTACGATGCAAAAATTAGGTCCCGGCTACCATTTTGCTAAGACTTTGTCCGAGCAGTTGCAGGATACTATATATCTTGTAGTCAATGCACGTGGCGGTACAGCTTTAGAGCGTTTCATGAAGAAGGATCCGGCAGGCTATTATAAGAAAACATTAAGCCGTATAAAACAAGCATTGCGTGTGTACCCCGATATGAAACCGGAAGCCATAATATGGCATCAGGGAGAATCAAATCGGGATGATTATCAGAACTATCTGAATCATTTGAATAAATTGGTTACAGATTTGCGTACCGATTTAGGTATTCCCGATTTACCCTTTATTGCAGGAGAAATAGGAAAGTGGAATCCGGATTATTCGCATATTGTGAAGCGGATTGCTGCGATTCCTGATAGCATTTCTTACGCGAGTCTTGTTTCATCTGAAGGGCTGACTAATATTGATGAGTTCCATTTCGATGCAAAGTCACAAAAAATATTAGGTGAACGTTACGCAAAGAAATATCTTGAAATATCCGGAATAGAGGTTACAAGACTGGCACAGATACGTGCTAAACTGTTTGATCCGAATAGTTCGGGTGTATTGGTAGCTTCTCATCGCGGTGACTGGCGAAATGCTTGCGAGAACTCACTGGAAGCCATTGAAAACGCTATCCATATGGGAGTTGACATTGTTGAAGTAGATCTTGGTCGGACTAAAGACGGACATTTGATTCTCATGCATGACCAGACACTTGACCGTACTACTACCGGAAAAGGAAAAGTTGAAGATCATACTTTAGCTGAGATAAAAGATTTGCGCTTACGAAATGGCTGTCATATTAAGACTATTTATAAAGTTCCCACATTAGAGGAAGCTCTATTGCTGGCTAAGGGAAAAGTAATGCTTAATCTGGACAAAGCTTTTGACTATTTCGATCAGGTTTATGAATTACTGGAAAAAACAGGAACTACTAATCTGGTAATAATGAAAAGTAATGCTCTGGCTGAAGACGTGAAGCGTGATTATGGAAAATACTTGGATAAAGTAGTTTTTATGCCAAAGGTTAATTTGGATGATAAAGATGCCACTCAGAAGTTAAATGATTATCTTCGGGTATTGAAACCGGTGGCTATTGAGTTTAAGTTTGCCTACGATACAAATCCGTTGCCCTATGAGGTTAAAAAAATCATGGTTGGTAAATCTCATATATGGTATAATACGTTATGGGATACACATGCCGGTGGACACGACGATGATTGTTCACTGCTAAATAAGGATAAAGGCTATGGTTACCTGATAAATAATCTGGGTGCTACTATCTTGCAGACAGACCGTCCGGCATACTTGATTGACTATTTGAAATATAAAGCAAAAGTAATGAATTGTGATCGCGATTGGACCTATTTAAAATCTGAGAATGAATATCAAGCTCCTTCTGTTCCGAATTTTACTATTGAAGAGAGTTTCTTGAAAGGAAAGCAAAGTCCGCAGACGAATGAAGATGGCATCATTGTCACTCCTTATTTCGCGGCTGTTATTGATGGAGCTACCGCTAAATCTACTTTCACTCATGATGGCAAGAAAACAGGCCGTCTGGCTATGGAACTTGCTTTGGAGGCTATTCGTGAATTTCCCAAGGATATTGATGCAACAGAAGCACTTCGTAGAATTACAGAAAAAATACACCAGTTTTATGTAGAACACAACTTACTTGATGAATTGAAAACCGAACCGGGAAAGCGCTTTACTGCTAATGGAGTGATTTATAGTTATACCCGAAATGAGGTATGGCAGGTAGGCGATTGTCAATGTATCATTGGAAACTTGTATTCTTCTAACGAGAAAGAAATAGATGCTATCATGGCGAATGCACGTGCTGCTTTCAATGAAGTTGCTTTGCTGAACGGCGCCACAATGGAAGGACTTGAAGCTCATGATTTAGGACGGGATTTTATTTATCCTTTCTTACAGAAACAAGCTCTTTTGCAAAACTGTCCGATAGAAGGGCAACGGTTTGCATTTCCTGTATTCGATGGCTTTCCTATACAAATGAAACAGGTTAATGTCTTTCCGGTAGGAAATGCA